>Ga0209023_10004507_pt1 | contig 15812 bp, 12 predicted proteins | sample LakOneMetagenome_FD_187468 | JGI IMG/M metagenome (GOLD analysis project Ga0209023, IMG submission 187468) | Freshwater and sediment microbial communities from Lake Erie, Canada (SPAdes) (version 2) | ecosystem: Environmental > Aquatic > Freshwater > Lentic | place: Lake Erie, Canada... | reverse complement strand
TCGACTCCGCCCTGGTCTCGGCGCGGCGCTCGGCCGACCTGGCGCAGAAGCTCTACGACGCCGGCCGCTCCAGCTACCTCGAGCTGCTGGACGCCCAGCGCAACCTGGCGGCAGTCGAACGCACGGCAGTCCAGCTGCGCGGCAACCGCGCCGTCACCACCGTGGCGTTGATCCGCGCACTCGGCGGCGGCTGGGACGCTGGCCGTATCGATGGACAGGCGGTCGCACAGAACTAAGCTTTACCTCTCGAGGCGTTGTTTTGCCCTTTGCGGCGGGTGCATCAGTGCCCGCCGCTTTTTTTCGTGCCGCTACAATGCAAGGCATGGCAGCTTCCTCTCCAACCCTCACCGGCCTGGCGCCGGTCATCGCGCCCGATACGCGCGTCATCGTTCTCGGCAGCTTTCCCGGCGCAGCCTCGCTGGCGGCAGGCAAATATTACGCGCACCCGCGCAACCAGTTCTGGCCCCTGATTTCCGCGGTGCTTGGAGAAGACCTGGCGGCTTTGCCCTACGAAGAGCGGCTCGTGCGCCTGCTGGCGCACCGCTTCGGCCTGTGGGACGTGCTGGCCGGTTGCGAACGCGAGGGGAGCCTCGACTCAAGCATCCGCAAACCGGCCGCCAACGATTTCGGGCGTCTGCAGGCCCTGTGTCCGCAGCTGGAAACGGTGGGGTTCAACGGCCAGGCATCCGGCAAGTTCGCCCCGCAGTTCGCGGCGGCCGGCTACCGCACGGTGGTGCTGCCGTCGAGTTCTCCGGCGCACATGGCGATGAGCTTCGAGCAGAAGCTGGTGGTGTGGCGCCAGCTGGCCAGCCCCTCGGAGCAAGCCCCGATGTCGCCTTGTCCTAATGGATGAAAACGGTCCGGACGAGGGATGCGATTCTCATGAAGTGAACCGACTGGAGCAGGAATGTAGTTCTTCGGCTTGAACGGCTGAGGGAAATTTATCGGAGTTGGAAGATGGAATGGGTTGATGACTTTTTGAGGATGCTGTTTTGCTTGGAGAGTAAAGAAGCTAACGTCGAGGGCGCATATATGCTCAAGTATGGCAACCTGCCGAAATCGGTATTCAAGTATCGCCAGGTGAGTGACACTTCGCTTCAAAACCTGGTCGACGATACGGTGTGGTTGGCGGATCCGCAGTCGTTCAACGACCCTTATGATTGCGGGCAGGGATTGGATATGCACGCAATGTCCGCAGATTATCTCGCTAACCCGCCGGATGAGCTGCTTTCGATGATGTCTACCGAGACAAGGGATGCCGTCACAAGGTTAGTCAAAGAAGGTAAGAATCCGATGGAAGCTTGGCTTGATGATCTAACCGAAAAAATGTCGCCAGAAGATTCTATCCAGCTTCGGGATTTCTTTCATAGCATTACCCAGCGAATGTACTTCGAACTCGAGGCGCAACACGCGCAGAATTTCAAGCGCTCAGTGAAGGCATGTTCATTCTCGACACGCGTTGATTCAGTCTTGATGTGGTCGCACTATGCGAACTGCCACCAAGGATTTTGTATCGAATACGATCTTAGCGCTGTCCCTTACAGCAATTGGGTGTCGCGCTTCATGTATCCGGTCATCTATTCCGACAGGCCATTCGATGCGACATCTTATTTCACGAAAGCTCCTCAAGGTGGAGCGAATATCCTGCGGCTCAATCTTGCGGCCTTGATCAAGTCTGAAGATTGGGCCTACGAGAAAGAGTGGAGGATCTTAATCTCAAATGGCTTCATGGAGAAAGCAGGACCGATAGCCATGCCGACCCCAACAACCGTCTACCTCGGCTCTCATATTTCTCAAGAGGATCAGAGACAAATTGAAGAAATCTGTCGTAGAAAGAAGATTCCAACAAAGAAGATGCGGCACGCAAATAATGCATTTGAAATGCAAGCGGTCGAGGTCCAGGACGCGGATCGGCGAATGCTATCCTCTCTCCGGAGCTAGGTTGGCATTACTCAGCTGTATCGCTACTGATAGCGGCTCGGCTCCACACTCCGCCGCGCATTCATGCTGATCTGCCTGAGATAAGCCAGCTTCGCCGAATACTGGTCCCGTACGTCGCGCCGGGTGCTGTGCTCGACGGCCAGCGTCAGCTGTTCGCGCGCGTCGCCGATCTCGCCCATGCGTGCATAAGCGATGCCCAGCCAGAAGCGGAACTCGTCGTTGAAGGGCGCGCGCCTGATCTCGCGTTCGAACAGCGACTTCGCCTTGGCCGGCTCGCCGTCCTTCAGGGCGATCATGCCCTGGTCGAAATAATGGTAGGGCGGGACCGGCTCGATGCCCTTGATGCGCGTGGCGAGCGCCATGGCTTCCTCACGCTTGCCCAGGTCGAGCAGCACCGGGTGCAGGTTGCGCATGACGACCACGTTCTCGGGCTCGCGCGCCAGCGCCGAGCGGAAGGTCTGTTCGGCCATGTCCAGCTTGCCGCTGCGCTCGTAGACCACGCCCAGGGTGTTGAGGACGGTGATCATGTTGGGACGTGCCCGCACCGCGGCGCGCGCCCACCAGTAGGCATCGGTCACGCGGCCCTGCACCAGCATCTCGGCGGCGCGGTTGTTGGCATAGAGCGCGACGATGTCCTGCTCTTCGATGGCGTGGGCGCGCAGGCGCGACGCCGCCTCGCTCGGGATGAAGTCGACCAGCAGCTGCATCTCCGCGCCCGGGGAGTGCACGTTCGGCATGCGGCGGTCGCTGATCAGGATGTTGACGTGCGAACTGGCCAGGAACAGGCCCGCTTCGCGGCTCCAGGTGTTCATGGCGTCGATGTTCTGGTACTGCACCGGCATGCCCAGGGCCTTGGCGAAGGCCGCGGTCATGATGACGAGCGAGAGGCAGTTGCCCGAGCGGGCGGCGTAGGTTTCGGCGGCCGTGCGGGTCTTGCTGGATTCGTATTCGAGCTGCAGGTCGGACTTGCGGTACAGGGCCTCGACCAGGCCATGGCGCTCGCCGCGCTCGCGCAGGAGGGAGGAGAACCTGGAACTGCCCAGGTAGGCCTGCATCTCGGGGCTGAGGTCGAACAGGGTGTCGGTGCGAACCGGCTCGGAAGGCGGCGCGAAGGAGGCGTCGGCGAAGACCGGAGGAGGAGGCGCGGCGGGGGGCGCAACCGTGGCGCAGCCGGCAAGCAGGGAAATCGATAACAGGACCGCCAGGCGCTTCATGTCTTCCTCCGTATTTACTGCTTATGGAGGAAGTATCGGCCTGTGCGGCAGGCTTGTCAAAGCCTGCCCGATGCATACCCGGAGCGCGCTCCTATTCAGTGTGGAAGGCTTCCAGCAGCTCGTCCAGCAGCTCGGCCGTTTCCTCGCTCGATAAGCCGAGGTAGGCGCAGGCGCCGGCGCCGCCCTTGGCCCATTCCAGCGATTCGGCATGGCCCTGGTAGCGGCAGATCGCGCTTTCGGCCAGCACCGACAGGGCCACCAGCGAACGCACCGCGCCGGAGGTGGCGGAATCGTCGAGGACGGCGAAGTCGTGGTGGTGCAGGATGGCCCAGCCGACGTCGCCGGACAGGCCCCAGTTGCGCGCCAGCAGGCAGCCGACCGAGGCGTGGGAGGTGGAGTGGCGTTCTTCTTCCAGCGCCGTGAAGGGGCGCTCGCTTTCCAGCGAGGCGGCGGCGTAGGTCTGGGCGTAATCGGGGAAGCGCTCGATCAGGAGCGGCACGCCGGTGTCGCAGAACAGGCCGAAGGTGTGGGCCACGTCCGCCTCGCCGATGCGCAGGCGGCGCGACAGGAACACCATGGCCTGGGCGCGGCGGGTCGAGATGTCCCAGAAGCTCGCCAGGCTGGCGCTGTTGACCGGAATCGCCTCGCGCGCCAGCAGTCCGGTCATCAGGGCCGCGACCTGGTTGATGCCCAGGAAGAGGATGGCCTGCTCGACCGACTTGGCCTTGCGGCGTCCGCCGTAGATCGAGGAATTCGCGAGCTTGAGCAGGGCGCCGGACATGCCGACGTCGCTCGCCACGATCTTGCCGATCGCCTCCGGCGATGGATCTTCCGACGCCAGCTCGCGCTGCATGTCGGCCAGCAGGCTCGGACGCGGCGGGATGCGGATCGACTTGATCAGGGCGTCGACCTGGTCGAGATGCGGAAGGGGATCGGCGACGGTATTCATGGGCGCGGGAGGAAAAGGGGGACTGCTGGAGGCAAACGTACAACCCTGCCACTATACCTTAGCCAAATGTTTCTTGCACCACGGCAATGCTCATGTGTGTCGATTTCACCAAAGTGACACCGTTGCGACACCGGTTCAATAGCGCAATTACAATCTATTCATGGCTATTTCGACAATTGCAGGAATCGACTTCACGGCGCCCGCGGACATCGTGGCGCGCCAGCTGATCGGCGTGACGGTGCTGGTGGATGGTGTCGGCGGACGGATCGTCGAAACCGAGGCCTATGACCGTGAAGATCCGGCTTCGCACGCCTTTTCCGGCCCGACCGAGCGCAATGCGGCGATGTTCGGACCGCCCGCCCATGCTTATGTCTACCGTTCCTATGGCATCCACTGGTGCCTGAACTTCGTCTGCCGCGAAGAAGGCCATGGCGCCGGGGTGCTGATCCGCGCGCTCGAGCCGGTAATGGGACTGGACGCGATGCGCTTGCGCCGCGATGCGGAGGATGAATGGCTGCTGTGTTCGGGCCCCGGCAAGCTGTGCCAGGCCCTGGGCGTGACCCGCGCCCTGAACGGCCAGCCCCTGTCGGCGCCGCCCTTTGCGCTGCTGCCCGGGCCGCCGGACCTCGCGGTGGTGGCAGGGCCGCGCATCGGCATCTCGAAGGCGATGGACGTGCCCTGGCGCTTCGGGCTGGCCGGCTCGCGTTTCGTCAGTCGGCCGTTCAGGTAGGGTGTGCGGCTTCGCCGCACGCGCGTTCAGCCAGCAATGGAATAGCCGCGCAGGCAGCAGTAAGGTGATTTGAACGCGCGGTCGGCAGAGCCGACCACCCTACGCATGGCGCCGTTGCGGCTGCGCGCCCGGCAGGGCGGGTATGGGGCGTCCCCGCATCCGGCTGCCCTCGGCGCGCCGTTCCTGCAGGCCGTGGAAGCCGCCGTCGTCCTCCTGCTGCGCTTCGTCTTCGCCGATGGCGACCGCCGGCGCGCCGTCGGCGAGCTTGAAGATCGACACCGCCTTGGCCAGGTTCACGGTCTGCTCGTGCAGGCTTTCGGCGGCCGCCGCGGCCTGCTCGACCAGGGCCGCGTTCTGCTGGGTCATGCCGTCCATCTGCCCGACCGCCTTGTTCACCTCGGCGATGCCGTCGGCCTGCTCGGTGCTGGCCACGCTGATGCGGCCGATGATGTCGTTCACCTGGCGCACCGATGCCACGATGTCGCCCATGCTGGCGCCGGCCTCGCTCACCGAGGCGCTGCCGTCCTCGATGATCTTCACGGAGTCGGCGATCAGGGCCTTGATCTCGCGCGCCGCCGCGGCCGAGCGCTGCGCCAGGATGCGCACCTCGGCGGCGACCACGGCGAAGCCGCGTCCCTGTTCGCCGGCGCGCGCGGCTTCCACCGCCGCGTTCAGGGCCAGCAGGTTGGTCTGGAAGGAGATGCCGTCGATGACGCCGGTGATCTCGACGATCTTGCGCGAGCTGGCCTGGATCGATTCCATCGTCGCCACCGCGCGGCCCACGGCCTGGCCGCCGTTGGCGGCCAGCTGCGCCGCCTCGGCTGACAGGTTGGAGGCCAGGCGCGCATTGTCGGCGTTCTGCTTGACCGCCGTGGTCAGCTCTTCCATGGTGCTGGCGGTCTGCTCGAGCGAGCCGGCCTGCATCTCGGTGCGGGTCGACAGGTCGAGGTTGCCGCTGGCGATCTCCTTGGAGGCGGTGTCGATCGAGCGCACGGCGCCCGAGATGGTGCGCAGGGCGCCGTCCAGGCGCGAGATCGAGTGGTCGAGGGCGCGCGCGGTGTCGGCGATCTCGTCACGGCCGCTGCCGGCGGTGCTGGAGGTCCGCAGCCGGCCCTCGGCCAGGTCGCCCACCACCGTGGCGATCGCGTGGATATCAAGCAGCATGGCGCGCCGCACCAGCATCGTCACCACCAGCGACAGGCCGATCGAGAGCAGCACCAGGGCCGCCATCGTCATGCCGAGGAAACGGAATTCTTCCTTGGCAGCGGCGTGCGCCTCCACGCTCAGCTTCTTCTCCAGCGCGGCCAGGCGCTGCAGCTCGGTGTCGAGCGCGACGAACTGCTTCTCGGCCTTCTGCATCGAATTGGTGGCGATCGACTGGTCGACCTGGGCCAGTTCGATCGTCTCGCCGACCTGCTTGCGGTAGCCGGCCAGCGCGGCCAGCGAGTTTTCCAGCAGGGCGCGTTCGCCGGGTTCGGCGAGCTTCTTGAGCTCGCCGAGCTTATCCCCGATCTGCGCATGCTTCTTGTGGATGTCCCCGGTCAGGGCCGCCAGGCGGCTCTGTGCGAAGCTGCCGTTGACCCAGGCCAGCAGCTGGTAGATGTTGGCGTGCGCGAAGCGCGCGTCGCCCGCCACATCGGCCACCGCCTGCAGGCGTGCGGCGCGCACCTGCACCATGTGCTCGAGCGAGGCGTTCTGCCGCACCATGCCGTAATAGGCGGCTGCCGACAGCATGGTCAACAGCACCAGCACCAGTCCCGGGGCCAGCAGGAGTTTGGGGCCGATCCGCAATTTGTTCAGCATGCTTGACTCCGGGAGGGTGGAGGGACGTTATTGCCAGACCTTATTTCTTGTAGATGCCGGCTTCCAGCACCACGTCCTCGACCCGCTGGATATACGTGGTCTTCGGCTCGATCTTGCCGCTGGTCGGATTCTTGTACTGATAGTCGACCCAGCCCTTGCCCTTGGCGGCGGCCAGTTCGATGATCTCGCGGCGGTACTTCTTGCCGTTGGCGTCCGGGACGTCGGTCAGGTCCTTGCCGACGATCGAGGGATTGATCGGATGGGCCAGCACGATGCCGGTCTTCAGGTCGCGCATGTCGATGTACAGCTCGCCCTGCACATAGTCGGCATCCTTGGCGTTGATCTTCTTCATCATCTCGTCCTTGCCCTTGGCCTTGATCAGGGCGACGCCGCGCTCGACCATGGCAATGGCGTCCTTCTCGGTCGGGCCGTTGGCCAGGGCGGGGGTGGCGGCCAGGGCGAAGCACAGGGCGGTGGCGGTGGCGATCAGCTTCATGGTCTACTCCTCGGGTTAATGTTCTGGGGCCAATATTTCTGAAGTGCATTGGCAAATGTACCGGGGTGAGGAGGGCGAGAATTGCGATTACGCAATCGCAGGCGGGACGTGATGTCGGAATGTTGCGCATTGGTGTCAGCGGATGCCGAGTTCGGCGGCCGGCGGCTCAGGTAGAATCTCGGGATTTGCCGAGCTGTAGGAATGAGACAAGAACAAGCGATCCTGTTTCAGGATCAACCTGCCCATGCCATCGGACAGCTGCCATACCGCCGCGACATCGACGGCCTGCGCGCCATCGCCGTGCTCTCCGTGGTGCTGTTCCACGCCTTCCCGGCCTGGCTGCATGGCGGCTTCATCGGCGTCGACATCTTCTTCGTCATCTCCGGCTTCCTGATCACCGGCATCCTCGTGCGCGAGCTGGGGCAGGGCAGCTTCGGTTTCGCCCACTTCTACGCGCGGCGCATCCGCCGCATCTTCCCGGCCCTGGTCCTCGTCCTGGGCGCCAGCCTGGCCTTCGGCTGGATCGCGCTGTTCCCGGACGAGTACCAGCAGCTCGGCAAGCACACAGTGGGCGGCGCGGGCTTCGCGGCCAACTTCTTCTACTGGGCCCAGGTCGGCTACTTCGACACGGCGGCCGAGACCAAGCCGCTGCTGCACCTGTGGTCGCTCGGCATCGAGGAGCAGTTCTACATCGCCTGGCCGGTGCTCCTGCTGCTGGCCTGGAAGCTGCGCCTGAACCTGCTGGCCACGGCGGCGCTGCTGGGCCTTGCTTCCTTGGGGCTGAATCTCGCCACCGTCGCCCACGACGGCAGCGCGGCCTTCTACAACCCGGCCAGCCGCGCCTGGGAGCTGCTGATCGGGGCCGGCCTGGCCTGCCTGCACGTGCGTCCTGCCGCGGCCACGTCCCGCGCGTGGAAACTCCCGCCGAACCTGCGGGCCTGGACCGGCGTGATGCTGCTGGTGGCCGGCCTGGCCCTGATCACGCGCCAGCGCCACTTCCCCGGCGGCTGGCCGCTGCTGCCGACGCTGGGCGCCGCCTTCCTCATCGCCGCCGGCCCGCAAGCCTGGTTCAACCGCGTGGTGCTGTCCAGCCGCGCGATGGTGTGGGTGGGCCTGATCAGCTATCCGCTCTATCTGTGGCACTGGCCGCTGCTGACCTATGCCCAGATCGTCGAATCGGGCGTACCGGCGCCCGGCATCCGCGCCGCAGCGGTGGGCGCGGCAATCGTCCTGGCCTGGCTGACTTACCTGCTGGTCGAGCGGCCGCTGCGCGGCGGCAAGGCCACGCGCTGGAAGGTGCCGGCGCTGTGCGTGCTGATGCTGGCCGTGGCCGGCGCCGGCGCCTGCATCTACGAGAAGGAAGGCCTGCCTTCCCGCAAGGCGGTGCAGGACAGCGTCGCCAACCAGAAGGCCCTGGTCGTCGTCGAGGACAAGGCCGCGGCCGCGGCCTGCATGAAGCGCTACGGCTTCGAAGGACCCTACCAGTACTGCCTGCAGTCCGATCCGGCCAGGGAGCCGACCGTGGTGCTGGTCGGCGACAGCCACGCTTACCACGTCTCCGCGGGCCTGATGAAGTACTACAGCAGCATCGGCGAGAACCTCCTCCTGCTGTCGACGCGCTTTCCCTACTGGGGCCTGGACCCGAACGAAAGCCCTTACCAGAAGGCCACCGATCCCATGCTGGACCTGGCGCTGTCGATGCCGTCGGTGAAGACCGTGGTGTTCTCGACCTATTTGCGCTTCTATACCGAGCCGCACGTACGCTTCCACGTGGACGCGGCGCGCAATACCTTCCGCCGCTTCCTGGGCGCCGGCAAGGACATCATCTTCATGAGCGACGTGCCGCGCCTGGATTTCGATCCGCGCTCGTGCATCAAGCGCGCCGGCGTGGCCTCCTCGGCGACCAGGACGCCGTGCGCGATCCCGATCGGCCAGTGGCAAGAGCAGATCACCAAGCACAAGATCATCATCGAAGAGATGAAGAAGGAGTTCCCGCGGATCCAGTGGTTCGAAGCGGCGCCGGCATTCTGCGACGAACGCGCATGCCGCGCCATGATCGATGGCCGCCTGATGTACCGCGACGACAACCACCTCAGCTACGACGGCGACCTGCGGGTCGGCGAGCGCTTCGCCGCGTGGCATCGCAGCCACGTCAAGCGTTGACACGCCGTCCGGACAGGCCGCCGGCCTGCCCGCCTGACCAGCATTTGTCCCGTCCTGCTTCTTCCTTGTTCTAGCTCCCCTTGTCGGACTCGTCTGATTGATTGACGGCAATTCTTCAGTATTTCCCGAACGTAAGATGAATTCTTCCCGGCAACGCGCCCACGCGACATTGCGGCCGGCCCCCTCATCTTCTGTTTCCTGGAGAATTCCCGTGATCACGACAGAATCGACGCCCTCCAAGTTCAAACCCTATACCCGGCAATCGATCCATACGGCGCGCCAGTGGCAATGGTTGACGCCGGAGCTGCAGGAAGCGGTGCAAGTGGTCTCCCACGTGCTGCCTTTCCGCGTGAATGCCTATGTGCTGGAGGAGCTGATCGATTGGGACAAGGTGCCGGACGATCCGATCTACCGCCTGACCTTCCCGCACCGCGACATGCTGCCCGCCCAGGAGTACGAGCAGCTCCGAGATTTGGTGCTGCACAGGAAGGACGAGGCGGCCACGGCGAAACTGGTGCACGCGATCCGCATGCGCATGAACCCGCACCCGGCCGGCCAGATGACCCACAACGTCCCGCGCGTGAACGATGCGCCGCTCAAGGGCCTGCAGCACAAGTACAAGGAGACCGTGCTGTTCTTCCCGAGCTCGGGCCAGACCTGCCACGCCTACTGCACCTTCTGCTTCCGCTGGCCGCAGTTCGTCGGCATGGACGACATGAAGTTCGACGCCCGCGAGTGCGGCGAGCTGGTGTCCTACCTCGAGACCCACCCCGACGTCACCGACGTCCTGATCACCGGCGGCGACCCGATGATCATGAACACCCGCTCGCTCGCCGAATTCCTCGAGCCGCTGCTGGAACCCAACCTGGCCCACATCCAGAACATCCGCATCGGCACCAAGTCGGTCGCCTACTGGCCGCAGCGCTTCGTGTCCGACAAGGACAGCGACGATTTGATGCGCCTGTTCGAGAAGGTCGTGCGCTCGGGGAAGAACCTGGCCATCATGGGCCACTACAACCACGCGGTGGAGCTGCGCCACCCCATCGCCCAGCAGGCCGTCAAGCGCATCGTCGGCACCGGCGCCACCCTGCGCATGCAAGGCCCCCTGATCCGCCACATCAATGAAGACCCGAAGAGCTGGGCCGAGCTGTGGACCACCGGCGTGCGCCTGGGCGCGATTCCCTACTATATGTTCGTCGAGCGCGACACCGGCCCGCGCGACTACTTCGCCCTGCCGCTGGCGCGCGCCCACCAGATCTTCCAGGAAGCGTATTCGATGGTGTCGGGCCTGTCGCGCACGGTGCGCGGCCCGTCGATGAGCGCCTTCCCAGGCAAGGTGGTGATCGACGGCGTGGTCACCATCAATGGCGAGAAGCTGTTCGCGCTGCAGTTCCTGCAGGCCCGCAATCCCGAGTGGGTGCGCCGCCCCTTCTTCGCCAAGTACGACCCTAGCGCCACCTGGCTGGATCACCTGAAGCCGGCATTCGGGCGCGACCGGTTCTTCTTCGAGATGGAAAGCGGCGGCCCCTTGCGCGGACCCGGCGGGCGCGTAATTCCCCTGGTGCCTGCCGCACAGCGTGACGCCGCCTGACATCCCGCTTCTACCGGGAGCCGCCATGCAGGACACCGCCACCGCGCCACGCCTGTCCGGCGTGGCGGTTTTCTTCTACGTCTTCCTGCCCTTCGCCCTGGGGCACTACCTGTCCTCGCTGCTGCGCAACGTGAACGCGGTGCTGGCCTCGCACCTGGTCGGCGCGCTCGCGCTCACGCCGGGGGAGCTGGGCCTGCTCACCAGCGCCTTCTTCTTCGCCTTCGCGCTGGTGCAGCTGCCGGTCGGGATCGCGCTCGACCGCTTCGGGCCGCGCCGGGTGCAGCTGGTGATGATGCTGGTCGGATCGAGCGGTGCGCTGCTGTTCGCGCACGGGACCACCTTTGGCCAGCTGCTGCTGGCGCGCGCCGTCATGGGTTTCGGCCTGGGCGGCTGCTTCATGGCGGCGGTGAAGGCGGTCTCCAGCTGGATCGCACCGAACCGCCTGCCCTCGGTGCACGGCTACCTGATCGCGGTGGGAGGGCTCGGCGCCGCCACCGCGACCATGCCGGTGCGCCTGGCGCTCGACTACACGGACTGGCGCGGCCTGTTCGTGGTGCTGGCGGGCCTGGTGGCCTGCTGCGGCCTGCTGGTCGCGCTGCTGTACCCGCGCACGGAAGGCCCCAGCGCTAACCGCGGCCCGCTCGGCCAGGCCCTGCGCCAGGTGTTCAGGGCGCCGGTGTTTCGCACCACCGCCTCGCTGGTGCTGGTCCCGCATGCGGTGTTCTTCGGCATCCAGGGCCTGTGGGTCGGGCGCTGGCTGTCGGACGTTGCGCGCTTTCCCGACCAGGCCGTGGCCTACCTGCTCTACATGGGCATGGCCTCGGTGATCTTCGGGGCCATCGCGGTCGGCATGATCACCGAGTGGGCAGGGCGGCGCGGCATCGCCCCGCTGGACGTGGCGGCGGCCGGCATCGTCGTCTTCCTGCTGGTGCAGGCGGGCTTCGTCGCGAACTACAAGCCGAGCTACCAGATGCTGTCGGTGCTGTTCACGCTGGTGGGGACGATCACCGGCATCGAATACGCGATCATCGCCCAGTCGATGCCGCGCGAGCTCACCGGACGCGCGGCCACCTGCCTGAACCTCCTGATCTTCATCGGCGCCTTCGTGGTGCAGGCAGGCTTCGGCCTCCTGATCGGCCTGTGGACGCCGGATGCCGCCGGCCACGCCCCGGCAGTCGCCTACCAGGTCGCGTTTGCGGTGCTGGTGCTGGTGCAGCTGCCGGGGCTGGTGGGCTTCGTCCTGCGCCGGCGCCGGGAGAGCGCTCCGGCGGTGGCGCAGGAGGCGCTGCCCGCCGTGTCCTGACGGTTCGCTTTTCTGGGCGGTAAGGGATGGCGCTGTATTGCCAAATTGGCTAGCATGTGGCGATACGGACGCCGTCCGTGCCTGAAGAGAGAAGAACCGCCATGCGCGCTGCCCTCCTGCCTCGCTTGTCCGCGGGCGCCCTGATCCTGCTGCTCGCCGCCTGCGGCGACAAGTCCACCCTGCCGGTCGGCGCCGACGTCGGCCTCAACCCCGTCATCAAGGCGCCGGTCCGGCGCGCCATCCCGACCGTCGACATCGCGCCCGCCAGGGGCTGGCCCGACGGCGGCAAGCCCGTGGCGGCAAGCGGCCTGGCGGTGAGCGCCTTTGCCGCCGGCCTGGACCACCCGCGCTGGCTGCACGTGCTGCCCAACGGCGACGTGCTGGTGGCCGAGACCAATGCGCCCGAGCGTCCCGAGGACAAGAAGGGTGTCAAGGGCTACGTCATGGGCAAGGTGATGGCCAGGGCCGGCGCCGCGGTGCCGAGCGCCAACCGCATCACCCTGCTGCGCGATGCCGACGGCGACGGCGTGGCCGAGGTGAGGCAGGTGTTCCTGAAGGGCCTGAACTCGCCCTTCGGCATGGCCCTGGTGGACGGCATGCTGTACGTGGCCAATACCGACGGCATCGTGCGCTTTCCCTACCGCGAGGGCGCGCTCGAGATCAGCGCTGCGCCCCAGCCGGTGGCGGCGCTGCCGGGCGGACCGCTGAACCACCACTGGACCAAGAACATCATCGCCAGCCCTGACGGCCGCAAGCTCTACGCCACCTCGGGCTCGAACAGCAATGTGGGCGAGAACGGCATCGACAAGGAAGTCGACCGCGCCGCCATCCTCGAGGTCGACATCGCCACCGGCAAGACCCGCCTCTTCGCCTCCGGCCTGCGCAACCCGAACGGCCTGGCCTGGAACCCCCAGACCGGCTCTCTATGGACCGTGGTGAACGAACGCGACGAACTGGGCAGCGACCTGGTGCCCGACTACCTGACCTCGGTGAAGGACGGCGGCTTCTACGGCTGGCCCTACAGCTACTACGGTCGGCACGTCGACGAGCGCGTCCAGCCGCCGCGCCCCGACATGGTGGCGAAAGCCCTGGTCCCGGACTATGCCCTCGGCGCCCACGTGGCGGCGCTCGGCCTGGCTTTTTATACCGGCAAGCTGCTGCCGGAGCAGTACGCGAACGGCGCCTTCATCGGCCAGCACGGGTCCTGGAACCGCACGCCGCTGTCGGGCTACAACGTGGTGTACGTGCCCTTCAAGGATGGGATGCCGGCAGGGAAGCCGGTGGACGTGCTCACCGGCTTCGTGAACAAGGGTGGCGAGGCGCTGGGCAGGCCGGTGGGCGTCGCGGTCGATAAAGCCGGCGCGGTGCTGGTGGCGGACGACGTGGGCAACGTCATCTGGCGCATCACGCCTGGCCGTTAACCGTAGGGTGGGCGGGTCCCCCCGCCCACGCGTTCAAATCACTGATGCGCAGACGCACAGGCTGACCACAGACGGTTTGGACGCGTGGGCGGAGGACCGCCCACCCTACGCACAGCCTTGGACCAGCAACAGTGGCAGGCCGGTCCACACGATGCCGACCAGCGCCAGCAGCGCCCCCAGCGCCCCCGCCCAATCCAGCAGCGCGGCCTCCTTCGCATTCCCCAGGATCCCGCGCTCGCGCCACAGCAGCCAGGCGCACAGCGCCAGCGCCACCACCGTTACGCCTCCCATCAGCATCCGGTCCGGCCCGCCCGCGCGCATGAGCGCCGGCGTGCACTGGGCCGCCGCCAGCAGGTAGCAGAAAGCGAAATGCGCCGCCCACACCAGCAAGGGCAGGGTACCGCGCAGCAGCTGTCGCCAGAATCGGTCTTGCATGCTCACTCCATCAGCAGCGGCAGGATGTTCACCAGCGCCATGCCGGCGATGCCCTGCAGGGTCGTGTAGTGCCAGAGCAGGCTGACGTTGTCGAGCGTCGCCCGGCTGTGCTCACCCAGGTGGCCGCGCCAGTGGCGCAGCGCCAGGTAGGGCCCCGCAATCGCCAGCACCACGATGTGCAGCCCCTGGTAGCCGAGCAGGGCGCCGATCGCCGCGGCCCAGGCGCTCGCCGTCGGGTCAAGGCCCGCGAACTGGTGGCCGCGCAGGTCGAGCAGGAAGGAAGCGGCCGTGCAGCCCAGCGCCAGCAGCACCAGCCAGGGCAGGCGCCGCTTGCCGATGGCGCGCGCCGCCAGGAACATCAGCGCGGAGCCCAGCAGGAGCAGCCCGCTGGAAGCCAGTTGCCAGGGCAGCGAGGGCAGCGCGGCGCCGGGCGGCGGGCAGACCATCAGGCGCATCGAGACGTGCACGTAGGCGTAGCCGAAGGACGCGAAAATGCAGGCGTCCACCACCAGCATCACCATGGTGCCCCACCACGATTGCGAGGCCGTGGTCCTGGCGTTCACCGGCAGCACCAGGTCATCGGCCACGCGCGCCTCCTTGATCGGCGGCTTGCGGTCCGATTCCCACAGCCACGCGACGGTGCCGGCCACCGCCATGAAGCCGAAGATCCAGGCCAGCAGCATCGCCTTCACGGTCAGCAGCAGGAAGAAGCCGGCCGTGCCCAGCGCCGCGATCACCGGCAGCCAGCTGTCGGTCGGCAGCACCATCAGGTAGCGCGGTTCGCCCGCAACGGGGCTGGTGGCGATGGTCTCGCGCAGGCCGGTGGCGGTCTGCGGCAGGTAGTGCTGGCCGCGATCGACTTCTTCCGACAGCGTCGGCTGGTCCCACAAGGGATTGATCGAGGTGATGCGCGGGATGCTGCGGTTGCCGTAGGACTCGGACGTAAGCCATTCGAGGGTCGGCGCATTCCAAGGATTGCCGACTTCCTTCTCGGGGCGGCGCAGGGTGCGCACGGCGTCGAACATGAAGAGCAGCACGCCGAAGGCGAAGACGAAGGCGCCGATGGTCGACAGCAGGTTCAGGAAGTCCCAGCCGAGCTGGGAATCATAGGTATAGACCCGGCGCGGCATGCCCTGCAGGCCGGTGATGTGCATGGGGAAGAAGGCGAGGTTGAAGCCGCCGAACATCAGCCAGAACACCCAGCGCGCCAGTTTCTCCGACATGCGCTGCCCCTTGACCAGCGGGAGCCAGTAGTACATCCCCGCGAACACCGGGAACACCATGCCGCCGATCAGCACATAGTGCAGGTGGGCGACGATGAAATAGGTGTCGTGCACCTGCCAGTCGAAGGGAATCACCGCCACCATCACGCCGGTCAGGCCGCCCAGCACGAAGATGAACATGAAGCCCATCAGGAACAGGCTAGGGGAGTGCATCTGCACGCGGCCATTCCAGAGCGTCGCGATCCAGGCGAACACCTGGATGCCGGTCGGGATCGCCACCGCCATGCTGGCGGCCGAGATGAAGCTCATCTCCAGCACGCCCAGGCCGGACGTGAACATGTGGTGGGCCCACAGGCCGAAGCTGAAGAAGCCCACGCCCACCAGGGCCACGATGATGGCGCGCCGCCCGACGAGCGGTGTGGCGGCGATGGTCGGGATCATGGTCGAGACCATGCCGGCCGCCGGCAGGAAGATGATGTAGACCTCGGGGTGGCCGAAGAACCAGAACAGGTGCTGCCACAGGATCGGGTCGCCGCCACGGTC
>Ga0209023_10004504_pt1 | contig 15821 bp, 18 predicted proteins | sample LakOneMetagenome_FD_187468 | JGI IMG/M metagenome (GOLD analysis project Ga0209023, IMG submission 187468) | Freshwater and sediment microbial communities from Lake Erie, Canada (SPAdes) (version 2) | ecosystem: Environmental > Aquatic > Freshwater > Lentic | place: Lake Erie, Canada... | reverse complement strand
TTGACGTTGGAGAAAGTTTTTGGCATAATACTCCTCGTTGTCAGGGAGGTTAGCTCAGGGGTAGAGCACTGCATTCACACTGCAGGGGTCGCAAGTTCGAAACTTGCACTTCCCACCAGAATTCAAGAAAAGCCCATCAGCTTCGGTTGATGGGCTTTTTGCATTGGCTCTTGTCCTCGACAGCCGACGGGTCAGCTGCCGGCGGGCAACGACGCGCGCCGTCACGGTTCATTCACGGTCACGGCCACCGGCTGGATTACCGAAATCATGCCGCCATACAGGCACTGGCAGGTGCTGGCGCTGCTGAGGGCCGGTATCCCGCCGATCAACACCGTGGGCGAACCCGGTGTCCACGGCGCGGGCGTGTTGGGCAGGCAGGCAGCTGGCGTGAACACCCCCAGCTTGGCGGCGGTGGCCGCGGCCACGATGGGGTTCGCGATCGAATTGCATAACGGGAAGGGCGCGATATTCAGCAGCGGCGCATGATCGGCGATCGTCGCTGCCGCCTGTTTCTGCGCCTGGACCCGGTTGATGGGAATCACAGCCAGGCTGGATGGGCCGAGTCCCATCGTGCACATCAGGCTGGCGGTCATCACGGTTTGCGAAGGCATGGCAGCTTCTCCTCGGTTCAGTGTCTGGGCAGCGGCAGCGGCGTAGGTTCAGGGCAAACAATGCGTGACCATCGCACGCAGGCTTGGTGGCGCGCTGCCCGCAGCCACGCGCCGGTAATCGCCCAGCGCAAGTTGCCGGTAGCCGGCGCGCGCGGGGTTGTCGTTCCCCACGGGCGCTTCCGCCAGCACCCGCTGTACCGTGCCAGGGCTGTACCTGGCCAGGTCCGTGATCTGCCTGGCGTAGTTCCCGGCAAAATCCTGCATATTGGCCCCGATGTCGCCGACCTGCACGGCGAAATCGTCCGCCAGCCCGGAATTGCCGGAGCGCCTGGCAAGCCGCAGTCCGTTCTGCTTCAGTTCGAGCGTCTTTGCCTGCTGGCACAGCAGCGCGTACTGGCTCGTGGCTGCTTGCAGGTGTCCGCGTACAACCTGGACCGTCACCGGCCGTGTCTGCACGAAGTAGATAGCGGCGCTTGCGGACGCCAGCAGCACGAAGGCCCACACCGTCCAGATGCGCCTGCGCGGCTGGATATAGGCTTCGACCGCCTTCTGGAATTCCAGGCAGCCCTGGAAACGCGCGTCGGGGTCCTTGCATATCGATTTGTTGACGATGGCCGCCAGCGCTTTGCTGATCGACGGCTGGACCGCGCGCGGGTCCGGGACGGGAGCGCTGAGCTGCTGCTGTTGCACGGCGGCCGGCGATGGCGCGGTGAAGGGCAGTGTGCCGGTCAACATTTCGAACAGGAGGACACCGGCGGAGTACACGTCGGATCGATGGTCCACGGTCTCCGGATTGCGTATCTGTTCCGGGCTCATGTACTCGGCGGTGCCGAGCATCATCCCGGCCTCGCTTGGATGGATGCCGCCGGCTTGCCTGGCGATGCCGAAGTCGGTCAGGCGCGCGCGTCCGCTGTTGTCGACCAGTACGTTCGATGCCTTGACGTCGCGGTGCAGGATGCCCTTGCTGTGGGCGCAGTTCAGGCCGGCGAGCACGTCACGGATGATCGCCAGGGCCTGCTTTTCCGGCAGCGGTGTGCCCGATGCGTCGATCATGTCGGCGAGCGACTGGCCGTCCACGAATTCCAGTACCAGGAAATAGTCGTCGCCCAGGTTGAAATAGTCGTACATCTGGACGATGTTCGCATGGTCCAGCTGGGCCTGGTGGCGCGCCTCCTCGTAGAAACGCTCCCTGAAACCCGGCTTGCCGGTCAGCTCGCGCCGCAGGACCTTGACTGCGTACTTCTTCTCGCGCAGCCCCGGATTCTCCGCCAGGTAGACGGTGCCCATCCCGCCTTGCCCGAGCTTCTTCTTGATGCTCAGGTTGCTATGGATCGTCTGTCCGATCAGGGTGTCGCTGTCCATCTTCTTCCCTTTGGATCGGTCTGGCGCGGTCCTGGTGCAGCGCGCACCTGCCGGGCATACTCGTCGGTGCTGCTGCCCTTGGCCAGTGCCTGCATCGGCGCCAGTCCCTGCCCGTCGAAGCGCCGCCCGTTTGGCGTGGACAGGCTGGCCGTGGTCAGCACCAGTGCCGCGCCGCCCGCGAGCGGAATGATTTCCTGCAGCGTGCCCTTGCCGGCACTGGTCGCGCCAACCGAGATGGCGCGCGCGTTGTCCACCAGCGCCGCGATGAACACTTCGGCGGCACTGGCCGTCGCACCGTCCTGCCACAGATAGACCGGCGAAGGCGGACGGTTCCCGGCCAGCGTGCTGGTGTAGGCGCGGGTTCCCGAACGGCGCTGCACCGACACGATGCGCTCGCCGCGCCGCAGGAACAGCATTGCCGCATCGACCGCCGCATGGAAATCGCCGCCGCCGCAGCCGCGCAGGTCGATCACGAGCGGCCTGGCCGGGTTCCAGCTTGATACCAGGAAGTCCAGTTCGCGGCGGGTGTCGGCCCTGAAGCTGGACAGGCGGATGATGCGCAGCGCACCGTGCCGGTAGTCGGAAATCGTCTTTGCATTCACGATTGCGCGCGTCATGCTGACCAGGCGTTGCCGGCCGTCCGCATCGACCACCTCCAGGCTCAGCGCGCTACCCGCCGGACCGGTGATCAGGGCGGCAAGCGCGGCCAGCGACTTGCCGGATGCCGGTACGCCATTCACGGCGGCCAACAACTCGCCGGGGACGACGCCGGCCAGCGCCGCCGGGCTGCCGGGAAGCGGGTAGCACAGCACATCGCCGCCGCGCCGCTTTTCCAGTTCCATGCCGACGCCGGCATAGGAAGCGCGTCCAGCCTGCCGCCATGCCGCATACTCCGTGGCGTCCAGCACGTCGGAATAGGGATCGTGCTGTGCGAGATAGGCCTCCAATGTGTCGATGACGAGGCGGTCCGGGTTGTCCGCGTGGACGAAGAGGGCGGCACGCCCGATGTGGTCGACGGCCTGCGCGTACAGCGCCAGCCCCGGCAGGCCGTGCCGGTAGGGCGGTTCCGGCTGGTCCGGTCCGGACGATGTGCCGTAGAAGAATGCCATTCCCGAAGCCGCCAGCACGGCTGCTCCCAGCACGGCATACGATGTGCGCGCGGCTCGCATCACGAATTGAGCAACAGCTCCAGGGCTTTCCGGACTTCGCCCTGCAGGTGTTTCAGCCGCTTCTGTTTTTCCTGGAGTTCGCTCCTTTGCGCTTTGACCGGCAGCCCGGCGCCGCCGTTGCCATTGCCGTCGCCGCTGCGGCGCAGCATGTCGGCCTGCTGTTGAAACTGCTCCAACTGTTGTGCCAGCTGTTCCTTCCTGAGCGACTGCTGCCGGGTTTGCTCACCGGCCAAGGCGGTTTGCCGCTGCAGGCGGTCCAGCTCGGACTGCAGCGCGTCGAGCGACGACTCCCATTGCCGCAGCTCGACTTCGAGCTGCCGGCTTTCGGCGCGCAACTGGTCCTGGCGCGCGGCATCCCCGGCCAGCAGGTTTTCCTTGGCGGCGACCCGCGACTGCCGCACGTCGGTGTCCTGCTTCAACTGGCTGACGGTACAGGCGCCGAGACCGAGGCCCAGGCCCAGTATCACGCCCGGCATTGCGCCGAGTTTTGCCATGCCGCCAAGCCGCCAGATCGCCATCATCGCTCCCTGTGCCTCTCGCCACGGCCTTCAGACCCGCTGCCGCTGGGATGCCAGCGCCGAGGTCTGGCGTTCGATCTCCTCGAGCAGCGCTTCGTTCTTCGCAAGCTCGGCGTCGAGCGCCTGCAAGCGTTGCGCCTGTTGTACCTCGCCCACTTGTTGTTCCTGCCGTGCCTGCTCCTCCTGGCGCGCCCGGTAACGCTTCAATTCATCGAGCGCCGTGCGTCCTTGCGCCAGCTGCTGCCTGCCCGTCGCGATTTCTTCATCGAGCGCGTCCTGTTGTTCCTGCAACTGCTGCTGCGTCATCCTACCCTGGCCGATCTTTTCCATCGCGTCGTCGGTCAGCCGGGTGACGTCGGCGACGCGCTCGCGCAAGCGGGCATTGAGCTGCTCGGCGTCCTGGTTCAGGCCGCGTACGTAGTCCAGCTGCGCGTCGAGATCGTCCTCGCGGCCGGCCAGCGCCTGGCGCCGCTTTTCGAGCTGGCCTGCGTAGTTGTAGCAGACGGTGGCGCCGACGCCGCCACCCGCGGCTGCCATCGCCATGCAGGTATCGTCGTTGCCGCCGAAGGCCTTGCACAGCAGGTAGGCGCCGCCCGCGCCGCCGGCGCCGCATTCGAGCGCGGCGTTACGCTCGGGGCTGCCGCATCCCAGGGTCATGCATGCAATGAGCGCGGCGATCATCCTTTTCATCTCAACTCCTCGCGCTGGAAGCGGCGCCGGCGGCTGCCCCGGCGCCAGGTCTCAGCCTGGCGTGAACTTGGTATCCGGCTCGTGCGGCGCTACCGGCCCGGTGGGCGCGGAGGCGGGCGGGGGCCGGCCATCGTCGATCTTCCTGAACGTCCACACCGTCGCGCCGGTGCCGACCCAGGCGCCATCGGCCAGCGGCACGCCCTGGGCTTCGACGAACGCGCCGTTCATGTAGGTCCCGTTCGTGCTGTGGCGGTCGACCAGGTCGTAGCGGCCGTTGCGGCACAGGATGACGGCGTGTTCGTTGGACAGCATCCGGTCTTCTTCGATCCGTATGTCGCAGTCGCGCCCATCCTCGCTTTCAACCTGGCCCGAGCCGATCACGTTGCGCCCTTCATAGAGGGCGAACAGCTGGCCTTGCGGCCGCCAGCTGAACGTCGCCAGGACACCGGTGATCTTGCGTTCGTGTCCCCTGGCGACGACCTGCGCCGGGACCTCGGGCGGGCGTGGGGCCCGGCCGGCATGCTGCCCGGGTTCCGGTTCGTTGTCGGAAATGCTGGTCGGACGGCGTATCATGGTTGTCCTCGCTGCCTGGTTGGCGTCGGTGTGGTTGGCGTCAGCGCCGGCGGCCGGCGGCTCCAGCACGGTCTTCTCGCGGGCGCGCTGCTCCGCGGCGCAGCGCGGGCAGGTGTCCCAGTTTGGATCCATCGGGTGGCCCGCCGGACAATAGCGTCCCGGCCGCTGGCTGCCATTCCCGTATCGGAGCCCGCGCCACCAGCGGGCCATGGCGTCGATCATCGCGTTATCCTTTGCGCCTGGTAAGGCCTGGCCTGCTTGTGCATGGCCGGCTTCGGGGTTGGCTTCTGTGTCGGCTGCGGTGTCGCGTCCGGCTCGGCGCCGCCGCAGCGGCGCTCGAGGTCCTGTTCGATACCGTCGAGACGCGCATGCAGCGCATTCATTTCCGCCATCGGGCGCCGCAGCACTTCCGCCTGCCGCCGCAGCGCCGCGTCCCCCTCGCGCAGCATGGCGGGAGCGAGGTAGACCTGGCTGACCAGGATGGCCGCCGTCGACGCGGCAGCCGTGGTCAGCACGACCGCGAGATAATCGACCGGACGCATGGCCCCATGACCCGGGACGCCTTCGTAGCGGATCACCTGCACAGTGATGTTGTCCTCGCCGCCCTTGGCCAGGGCCAGTTCCACCAGCCTGTCGGCGGCCTCTTGCGGGTCGGCGTTGGCGCGCAGTACCGCCGCGATTTCCGCGTCCTGCGTGTAGCCGCACAGGCCGTCGGAGCACACCAGGATGCGGTCGCCGTTTCGCAGCGGCAGCCAGGGGCCGATGTCGACCTCGATGTCCCGCGCATGCCCGACAGCACGCTCGATGACGCCGGCGTCCGGGTGGGTCTGCGCCTAGGCCGGGCTCAGGACCCCGCGGTCGACCAGGCGCTGCACCAGGCTGTGGTCCCGGGTCAGGCGCTGGCATTGCCCGGTGCGGTCGAACAGGTAGGCCCGGCTGTCCCCGACGTGGGCGACCATGATGCGGGCGCCGCGCAGCAGCACCGCGACCGCCGTTGCTCCCATTCCCGGCGTGCCGGCGCCTTCGGTTTGCGCGCGCGCATGGACCGCCCCGTTGGCCGCGGCAAAGGCGCGCCTGACGGCCTTTCTTCGCGCGAAGCGCACGGCGCCCAGGTGCCGCTGCAAGGCCCCGACGGTCAGCTCGGCGGCCAGCGCGCCGTCGCCGACGCCGCCCATGCCGTCGGACACGATGTAGACGTCCCCGAAGGGCGCCCTGATCCAGCCCATCCGGTCCTGGTTCTCGTCGCGGACGTAACCGGTTTCGGAGCGTGCCCCGACCGAGCAGTTGCCGGCATCGAGTTTCGCCATGTGCGGCACCGTCATCGTTGGCTGTCTTCGCGGGTCCGCACGAGCGTCGGCTGGCGGCCGGCGCGCTGCGACTGCCCGGTTGCGGCCTGCCGGGTATCGGCGGCCTGCACCAGCAGGGTGGTCCGGCCGAGGCGGATCCGGTCGCCGGGCAGCAGTGTCATTGCCGAGCCGCCCAGGCGCTGGTCGTTCAGGTAAGTTCCGTTCGCGGAATGGAGGTCCTGCAGGTACAGGTTGCCGGCGTCGAGGCGGATGCTCGCGTGCTCGCGCGAAACATGGTCGTCTCCGGCGAGTACCAGCTCGTTGGCCGGGCCGGCGCCAAGGCGCACCAGGGCCAGCTCGATCGGCAGGCGCTGGCCCTGCAACTGCCCGTCCGTGTACAGCAGGTAGGCGCTCGGGCGCCCGGCTTGCGGCGGCGCGAACGACCCCGCCACGACCGTGTTGCGCCTGCGCCGGCCCGCGTCGTCGCCGGACGCCGCGGCAACCGTATCGGGCGGCTCGGACGGTTCGGCGGTGCCGGATGTGTCGACGTCGCGCTTGCCGCGGCCCTTCCACAACACCAGGCAGCCGACCACAGCCAGCGCCGCGGCGGCCAGGGCGGCGGCCACCGCTTCCGGCGCAAAGCCCGCGGACCCAGGCTCCATCGGGGCCGACACCGGGCTGTCGAGGCGGACCGGATAGTCGGCCGGCGCGCGGCCGGCCGGTGCGTGTACCAGGGTGGCGCTGCCGGCCAGCGTCTGGCCCTGCGCCGGCACATAGCGGAACACCACATCGACCTGCGCCGGGGCGGGCCGTCCCAACAGGTCCTGCATTGCCAGGGTCAGCTCGGCCGGATTGCGGGCCAGGACGAACTGGCCGTGGCTGGCCTGGGCGAGCGCCCGCAGCGGCGCCGATGCATCCGGCGCCAGCGCACCGTAGGCAATTGCATCGAGCGGGACCGCGAGCGCGGCCGCATCCCTGGCGATATCGTCCGGGACCGCCGCACTGCCTTCGTCCTGTCCATCCGATACCACCAGCAGGCGCCGCGTCGCCGCGGCCGGGGCGCTGCGCAGGTCGGCCAGCGCCGCGGCGATCGCGTCGTACAGCCGGGTGCGGCCATCGCGCGCGGTTTCTCCAGGCAACGCCGCGACCAGCGCCGCCAGCTCGTCGGGGTTGCCGGAGAAGCCGCCCACGCGCCGGACCTCGCTGGCGAATGCCACCGTCTGGATCCGCAGCCGGGCGTCCGGGCTGGACAGGGCGCCGCGCACGGCGGCGGCCAGGCCCTCCTGCAGGTCGCGGAACGCCGACGACATCGAGCCGCTGTGGTCGAGACACAGCGCCAGCCAGACCTCCGGTCCCGGACCGGCGCTGCGTGCAACGGCGCTGGCCGGGATGTCGCTTCCGTCGGGCAGGCGCAGGCGCAGGTCGCCGATGTTCGGCAGACCGCTCGGCAGACCCGCCTCGGCAAGTTGTCCAGACACCGTCACCATGCCCGGCGCGCTGGCCTTGAGGACCCAGGCCGCCGCATCGCTCGCGCAAGCCAGCGAGCTGGCGACCGCCAATATGCCGGCGGCTATCCACCGGTTGAATCGCGATATCACGGCACCTCCACGATGGACGGGAACGACGTCCAGCACAGATTCGTCTTCTCGTTCGCGCAGGCCTTGATCTGGCACAAAGTAGACAGCGATATGGCGGGCGCATGAGCATGCTTCTTCGGGATGTTATGGAGCAATTATCTTGCGCACATTTGCGGAAATTTCGTACCTTATGTCAGCCTATGCCCAGATGGCCCGATTGAGCGACATCAAACGAGACAGCAGGTCGACTACTACATTGGACTGGCGATTCGAACGGCGCCGCCGTCCCGACACTTTGCAAGATTGGCCATGATCAACGACCTCGACCAGACCCTGTCCGCCCTGTTGCTGCGCGAGCTGCACGCCGATCTTGCGCGCCAGGTGCGCATCAGCTTCGCGGCGCCGGACGACGCATTTCCGCCGCAGTCGGTCACGCTTCCGGCCATCGACCTGTTCCTGTACGACCTGCGCGAAAACCTGGAGTTGCGCGAGAGCGAGGCGTGGATCGAGCGTACGGGCGGCGCCTCGGCGACCATCCGGCCGGCGCCGGTGCGAATCGATGCATCGTACCTGGTCACCGCCTGGCCCAGTCCGACCGTTAACGACCCCGCCGAGGACGAGCACCGCCTGCTGGGGGAGGTCATGCGTGCGCTGCTGCGCCACCGGGTCCTGCCGCCGGACGTGCTGTGCGGCGAACTCGGCGCCCAGGCGTTGCCGCCGCCGGTCGCCGCGCTGCAGCCCGGACGGCTGCACAGTGTCGGCGCGTTCTGGCAGGCGCTGGGCGGCAAGCCCAAGGCGGCGCTGCACTATACCGTCACGCTCGCCATCCATGCCGGCGCGGCGCAGCCGGTGAACCTGGTGACCGAGAAGCGGATCAGGATACGGCAGGAGGCTGGAGGAAAGCTCGGAGAGAAGGCAGGAGGCGCGCCATGACGCTGCCCGGCGCCTGGGAGGAAATCCGCCATGTGGTGCGGATCGGCGGACGCGTGCTGGACGCGGCGGGTTTGCCGCTGCGCGACGCCGCCGTCACGCTCTGGACGGCGCCGGAAGTGGGCGACCCCGATCCGCGTGGCGCCGCGGGTGCCGGCCCGGCCCGCCTGTGTGCGCTGCTGGCGCGGGCACGCAGCAACCCGGATGGGCTGTTTTTCTTCCTGGATTGTCCAGCCGGCCGCTACGTCGCCCAGGTCCGCGCCGCAGGTGGCGCCCGCGGGACGGGGTCGGTCCGGGTTGGCGCCGGAACCGGCCGAGCGGCGCCGCTTGCCGTCGCCGGGATCGTCGTGGCGAAACGACTTGACCAAGGGAGGATGTGACATGAGAACCTCGTATCTGGCGCCAGGCGTGTACGTCGAAGAAATTCCTTCGGCGCAGCGCCCGATCGTGGCCGTGGGCACGAACACGGTCGGCTTTATCGGTATCGTCCCGGGCAAGATCGTCTATCCCGAGCCGAATCCACGCTACGACCCGGTTGCAGCGCGCCACGCAGCCAATCCGCAGGCGAGCCCGCGCAAGGTCATCGACAATGAAATCGCGGCCAAGCGCTTCCAGCTCGACAAGGCGCGCACCGATCTGGCCACGAAGGAACAGGAGCGCACCGAGGGAGGGCCAGCCCTGGCGGCCCTGCCGGCCGCGATTGGCGAACTCGACAAAAAGACGGAACGCAGCGAGGACGAGGAAAAGCAGCTGCGCGAAAAACGCCGCGAGCTGGCCGCCGCCAGCAAGCGCGCCGAAGCCCTGGAGTCCGCCATCAAGGGATTGCAGGATGAGGTGCAGGGCCTGGAAAACGCGATCAAGGGACTGGAAGGCGAAGCGCTTGCCGAGCCCGCGGTGGGCGAAGTCTCGGACCTGCGGCCGTACGTGCTGGCGGAATTCAAGGTCGCCGTGGAACCTTGCGCAACCAAGCTGTGCACCAACTTCACCGAATTCACCGACCGCTTCGGTTCGTTCTCGGCCGATACCACCGAGGGCCAGGCCATGTTCCCCGAGCACCGCGCGCTGGTCCACGCGGTCAACGGTTTTTTCCGCAACGGCGGTACGCGCTGTTTCGTGGCCCGGATCGAGGCCGAGAACATGGCGGAGCAGCTCACCCGCGCGCTGGAGACCTTCGAATCCATCGACGAGCTGGCCATCATCGCGGCGCCCGGCCTGCCGCAGAACCGCGCCACCTGGGATGAGCTGGTGACGTTCTGCGAGCGCCGCGAAACCTGTTTCGCGATACTCGACGGCCCGGAAAAGGTGGAAGACTGGGAGGGCAAGTTCGACATCAGCCAGCTCGACTACAGCGCCGGCGACGAACTGCCGTCGCCCAACAAGAACGCGGCCTACTATTTCCCGCATATCGAAGTAATGGACCCGGCCAGGCAACTGCTGGACCAGAACCCGACCCGGAATATCGAACAGAAATACCAGGGCCGGGTGGTGGTGCCGCCCAGCGGGCATATTTGCGGCATCTATGCCCGCACCGACGAGGAGCGCGGCGTGCACAAGGCGCCGGCGAACGTGCCGGTGCTCGGCGCATTGAACGTCCGCTACTACGTCAGCAAGCCCAAGCAGGAACTGCTGAATCCGCAGGGCGTGAACTGCATCCGCAAGGTGAATGGCGCCGTGACGGTGTGGGGCGCGCGCACCATCGGCGGCAGCCGCAATACCGAATGGATGTACATCAACGTGCGGCGCACCTTCCTGTTCCTCGTCAAGTCTATCGACGAGGGCACGCAGTGGATCGTCTTCGAACCGAACGACCCTACGCTGTGGGGCAAGATTCGCCTGAACATTTCCTCCTTCCTGAGCAATGTCTGGCGCACTGGCGCGCTGTTTGGCAACACGCCGGAAGAGGCCTTCTACGTGAAGTGCGACGCCGAGCTGAACCCGCCTTCGGTGCGCGACATTGGCCAGGTGATCACCGAGATCGGGGTTGCGATCGTCCGGCCGGCCGAGTTCGTCATCTTCCGGATCAGCCAAACCACCGGGCCGAAGCAGGCCTGACCGGGGCGTTCATGATGGCGGTCGACAATCGTCCAGATACCGGCCCAGGCGCGGCCCGTGGCCCCGGTGTGTACGTCGAGCACGGGTGGAGCGCGGCCGGGGAGCAGGCCGCGCCGCGCACCGGCATCCCGGCTTTCATCGGATTCGGCGTGTGCCGGGGCGCTGCCAGGGGCGACTCCGGCTGCCGGGTACTGGAGCGCCGCGAACAGTTCGACGGCCTGTTCGACGGCATGCCCAGCACGGCGTATCTCGGCCACGCACTGCGCGGTTTCTTCGAGAATGGCGGTGCGCGCTGCGTGGTGGTGCCGGCCGGCGCCGGCCTGCACGACCCGGCTGCGATGGCGGCGGCCCTGACGGCGCTCTTCAATCCCGGAGGCGTGCTGGAAGACCTGGACCAGCCCGACCTGGTCTGCGTGCCCGACCTGATGCTGCTGGCGCAGGCCGGCGCGCCCGCGGCGGCGCTCGAGGTCCAGCGTGCGCTGCTCGATCATTGCCGGCGGATGGGAGGCCGTTTCGCGATCCTCGATGCCTTGCCGGATACGGCAACCGCCGCGCCTGCGCTGGAGCCGGCGGAAGGGCGGCGTGTCGAGGCGGCCCTGCGCCAGTGGGATGCGCTGGCGCCTGGCGCCGGTGCGCTGTATTTTCCCTGGGCCTGCGTCCAGCCGCCACGCCGCCTGCAGGCCGCGGCGCCGGCCCCTGGCGGCGCGGAAGTGGGGATGGCTGTGCCGCCTTGCGGCCACGTGGCCGGCGTCTATGCCCGCACCGACCGGCGCGCCGGCCCGCACCAGGCCCCGGCCAACGAGCTGCTGCACCAGGTGCTGCGGCTCGACGTCGATCTGGGCGACGAGCAATATGCAGCGCTGAACGACAAGGGTGTGAACTGCCTGCGCAGCGTGCCGGGGCGGGGCATCCGTGTGTGCGGTGCGCGGACACTCTGCGCGCAACCCGACTGGCGCTACGTCAACGTCAAACGGCTGTTCCTGAGCCTGGCACGGTGGGTGGAGCATCACTGCAACGACCTCGTGTTCGAAGCCAACGACGCCCGGCTGTGGGAGCGGCTCGCACAGCGCCTGCGCGCGTATTGCCATGCATTGCACGACGCGGGCGCGCTGGCCGGGCGCACGGCGGCCGACGCGTTCCATGTCAAGTGCGACGCCGAAACCAACCCGCGCGCAGTGAGGGCGGCCGGGATGGTCGTCGCGGAAGTGGGGCTGGCGCCGCTGGCGCCGGCCGAATTCATTGTGGTTCGCATCACGCGGCATGCCGGCAGCGTGGCCGTCGGCATGCCTGCGGATATTCGATAAAGGAGTACTCAGGCATGGCTACCCGTAAAGACCCATTTCGCGGTTTCAAGTTCAGGGTGCAGCTCGACGGCGTCGAACGCGCCGGCTTTCGCGAGGCATCCGGACTCGACGCGGCGACAGACGCGGTGGACTACCGCGAAGGCGACGACCTGACGGCAACCATCCGCAAGCTGCCGGGGCTGAAGAAATTCTCGAGCATCACGCTGAAGTGGGGTGTGACGGATGACCTCGCGTTGTGGAACTGGCGCAAAGAAATCATGGACGGCAAGATCAACGAGGCCCGCAAGAACGGCTCGGTGATCCTGATGGATGACATGAACAACGACGTCGCGCAGTGGGACTTCGTGGCCGCCTGGCCCACCAGGTGGACCGGGCCGGGTTTCAACGCGACGACCAGCGAGGTGGCGATCGACACGCTTGAAATCACCCACGAAGGACTGGACAGGACCAAATGAATCTCCAGACCGAATTCAGTTTTTCGCTGCCGCGCGGCTATGTGGACAGCGAGGGGAATCTGCACCGCGACGGCATGATGCGGCTTGCCACGGCCAACGACGAGATCGCGCCCATGAAGGACCCGCGCGTGCAGTCGAACCCCGGCTACCTGGCCGTGATCCTGCTGTCGCGTGTGGTCACCCGCCTGGGCGAGCTGAAGCAAGTCAACCCGCGCGTCGTCGAGGAACTGTTCGCGGCCGACTTCGCCTATCTGGAAGACATGTACCGCCGCGTCAACGACAACGGGCACAACCGGCTGGAGGTGGTGTGTCCCGGCTGCCAGCAACGCTTCGAGGCGGAGGTGCCCGGATCGGGGGAGACCTAGGCTACCGCCTGGACCGGCTGTACGAGGAGGTAGCCTACGTCGCATACCACTTCCACTGGCCCCATGCCGAGCTGATGGCGCTCGATCACCTCGAACGGCGCACCTGGCTGCAGGAAATCGCAAAGATCAACGATCGCATCAACAGCAGCGGAGACGACGATGGCTAACAGCGTGGCATCCAGCCAGGCGCAGCGGCAGGACCCTCGGCAGGACCCTTTCCTTGCCTTTGCCTTCTCGGTCGAGATCGGGCAACAGCGCGTGGCCGGTTTCAGCGAAGTGTCCGGGCTGGCGATGGAAACCGAGGTCGAGACCTTGCGCGTCGGCGGCATCAACGACCGCGAATGGCAGCTGGCCGGACCGTCCAGGTATCCGTCGCGGCTGCTCCTGAAACGCGGCATGGGCGACCTTGCTTACCTGTGGACGTGGTATTGGGACGTGACCCAGGGCAAGATCGAGCGCCGGGACGTTGCGCTCTTCCTGCACGACGCCAAAGGTACCCGGCGGCGCTCCTGGAATTTCCGGGAGGCTTGCCCCGTCAAGTGGACCGGGGCCGACCTGCGCGCCGATGTGTCGGCAATCGCGTTCGAGTCGATCGAACTCGTGCACCGGGGAGTGTTGCCGTGAGCGGCCATGCGATGCGGCAGCAGGAGGCGGGAACGGACGATCGTTCGCGTGCTGCGCTGGGCGAGGCATCCTGGCGGCGGCATGCCTGTCCCGGCCCGTTCCTGCGAACGAAGCCGGCAGCGAAAAGCGGCGCGCTGGCCGCCGCAATCCTTGAACGGAATGCGTGGCTCACTTGGCGCCTGGAGCGGCTTCGTGCCCGACCGGACAACGGCGCAACGGCGGTCGGCGCCGGCTGGGCCTTGCGCCGCTACCGGCGTGGCGGGGAAGATGTGGGCAGCGCCGAGGAGGCTGATCTCCCTGGGCCGGCGCATCAGAGCGCTAACGCGCATGGCGCAGTCGCACACGCCACTGCCGCACACGCCACTGCCGCGCATGGCACGAAAGCACACAAAAGTGGCGCGCATGGCACGGCAGCACGCGACGTCCCCGGTCCAGCCGCAGCCACGCTGCCGGCCGACCAGCCCGCCGGCCTGGACCCGACCGGTCCGGGCGGCGGACACGCCGTCGACATCGAAGACCAGGATCCTGTGCCTCGGTCCGCAGCGCCACCCGTCGGAGCGACAGCGCCCCCGGGGCCAGGTAGGCGCGCGGCTTCGCCTCGCTTGTACGGGAGCGTGCCGGGTGCGGGCGCATCCGTGCATGCGCACGGGCCCGCGTTTCATGCGGCCCAGGCCGCGCGGGCGTTCCGGTCCGCAGCTTTCCGGTCCGCAGCTTTCCGCCCCGCGCCAGCGGCACCGGCACCGTGGGGTGCGGCAAGCGGCGCAGCGGCGCCGATGTACGCGTCGGCGGCACCGTTTGACTTTCCCCTGGCCGGGCGCGCAGTGAGCGCGCGATGGGGCGCTCCGCCCGCTCGAGGGCAGGAAGCCTTCGGGCGTCTGCCTGCCGGCCCGGGATGGACTTCCACGCTCGCCGGACCGGGCTTGCATCAATCTATGCCCCGCGCTACGGCAGCCGGCGATTCGGCCCCGCCCCTTCCCGCAACCTGCCGCTCGCTCCCGCCGGCCGGCGTCGTGACGGCTGTCGCGGTGGCGGCCAAGCCCTCCGGCAACAAGGCAGCGGCGGAGCAGGCGCCGGTCATTCCTGCACCCTCCGCGACCCACGCCTCGCGTGCCATGGGCGCCGGTGTGGCGGCGGGAGCGATCCCCGGGCCGCTGCCGTTACTGGATGGAAGGTCGGCGGACCGGACCGGCGGCAGGGCGGCGGCCTCCCCGCAAACGGCGGGGCTGGCGAACGTGGCTGGTATCGCACCAACGACGTTGACTGCATCTGCCGCATCGAAGGGGCTGACGGCGGCGATGCCGCTGGACAGCGAGGACCGGCCGCAGCGTCTGCAGGCCGTCCGCCGCCTGCAGGTGCTGCGCGGCCAGCCCGGCGTCCATTCGCAGGTCGCCGCTTCGATTCCTCGACCGCTCGCAGCCCGCGCCGGGCTGGCGCCGCTCCAGCGGTCCGTCGAAGCCAGGTGGCCCGCTCTTGCGCCGCTGACAACCGCCGCCCGCGGCGCAATCGCGGGCAGCCCAAGCCAGGACCATGGCGGGGGCGCGCATGTTATGCGTGTGCTGGCGCAACGCGCCGGCCCTACTGGACTCCCTTACGTCTACGGCCCTGGCGCAGGTACTGCCGCTGCGGGCCTGGCTTCAGGCGCCGCAGCTGCAGCTGCAGCGTGGGGCGATGGCGGTTCGTCGTATACCGGGCCGGGCGCTGGCTGGCAGGGAGCCGCTCCTGTGCTACCGACCGCAAAATCGACCGCAATGTCAACCGCCATACCGGCTGCGCTGCCAGGCGAAGTACCAGGTGAAATACCGGGTGCGCCATCAGGTGAAATACCAGCTGCAATACCGTACGCCATACCTTCCGCAAGACCGGACTCAATACCGGACTCAATACCGGACTCAATACCGGGTGCAGTGCCACCCGCAATACCGGAATCAAGACCGGACGCGGGCACCAGGACGCCGGGCTATTTTTTTGGCAGGAACAGTGTCCCGGGGCTGGATGTCAACGATGCAGCAGGTGCACCGGAACAAGCCGTTATCGGGGGCGAAGCAGCCTCGGCGCTCTCCTGGCGTTCGCGCGTCCGGCTGGCCGAAACGCCCTTGCCCGGGACGCGGCGGCAGATCGCTGCGGCGCCTTGGCCGTCCATGCCGCACCGGAACGGGGGACGCCATGGCCCTCCAAGGCCAGCGGGCGCCAGCCGAGTTGGCCACGCCTTGCCTTCACCCTTGCCCTTGGCCATGATGCCCAGGCGTGCCTGGTCGCCCGATGCACCGGGGCTGGCGTCCGCGCCTGAGGCCGCTGGTGCGGCGGG
>Ga0209023_10004503_pt1 | contig 15825 bp, 17 predicted proteins | sample LakOneMetagenome_FD_187468 | JGI IMG/M metagenome (GOLD analysis project Ga0209023, IMG submission 187468) | Freshwater and sediment microbial communities from Lake Erie, Canada (SPAdes) (version 2) | ecosystem: Environmental > Aquatic > Freshwater > Lentic | place: Lake Erie, Canada... | reverse complement strand
GCCCGTGCCGGATATGGCACCCGCCCCCGCACCCGCGCCAGCCCCCACCGCGGTCGCGCCTCCCCCATTGCCCGAGATCGCGCCAGCGCCTGCGGCGGTGGCACCGAGGCCGGTGGCGAAGGCCCCCCCGCCTGCACCGGCGCCTCGCCCGCCGGCGACGACGACGATCGCCGCGCCGACACCGATGACGAACCCGCGCGAAGCGTGCGCGGGGCGCACCCAATTCGCGCTCTACCGCTGCATGCAGACCCAATGCGGCCTGGCGAAGTGGAGCGAGCACCCGCAGTGCATCCGCCTGCGGGCGACCGACAGCGTCGACTGACGGGCGGCGCCCGCCGTCATACCGCCCCCTCGGTCTTCATCCGATCGATCTCGCCCGGCGTGTAGCCGAGCTCGGCCAGCAACGCGTCGGTGTGCTGGCCGAGCGCGGGCACCGCGTCCATGCGCGCCTCGAAGCTGGCCGGGATGCCGGGTGGTTTCAACGCCGGCACCGGGCCGTTCGGCGTGTCGACGTCGACCCAGCGCGCACGCGCCTTCAACTGCGGATGCGCCCACACGTCGCGCATCGTGTTGACACTCGCATTCGCGATCTGGGCCTCGTCGAGACGCGCCATCACGTCGTCGAGCGTCAGCGCGGCGAACGTGTCGGTGATGATCTGCTGCAACTCGGCCTTCGCCGCGACGCGGCGCGCGTTCGCGTCGAAGCGCTCATCGGTCGCGAGCGCGGGGCGGCGCAGCACCTTGGCGCAGAAGTTCTGCCACTCGCGCTCGTTCTGCAGCCCGAGCATCACGGTGCGGCCGTCGCCGGCGCGGTAGGGCCCGTACGGACAGATCGTCGCGTGCGACGCGCCCGCTCGCGGTGGCGGCTCGGCGCCGTCGAAGGCGTAGTAGAGCGGATAGCTCATCCACTCGGTCATGCTCTCCAGCATCGAGACATCGATGCGGCAGCCGCGGCCGGTCTTGCCGCGCGCGATCAGCGCCGCGAGGACGTTGGTGGTCGCGTACATGCCCGCGGCGATGTCGGCGATCGAGCAGCCGGCCTTCGCAGGCTCGTCGGGCGTGCCCGTCACCGAGAGGAACCCGGCCTCGCTCTGGATCAGCAGGTCGTAGGCCTTCTTGTCGCGGTACGGGCCGGGCGCGACCGGGTCGTCGCCGTAGCCGGAGATGTCGCAGACGATCAGCCGCGGATGCGCCGCTTGCAGCGCGTCGTAGGACAGTCCGAGTCGAGCCGCGGCGCCGGGCGCGAGGTTCTGCACCAGCACGTCGGCGTCCTTCAACAGTCGCGCGAGCACATCGAACGCCTGCGCATGCTTCAGGTCGAGGGTCAGGCTCTCCTTGGAGCGATTGGTCCAGACGAAGTGCGAGGCGAGGCCCTGCACGCGGCTGTCGTACGCGCGCGCGAAGTCGCCGACACCGGGCCGCTCGATCTTGATCACGCGCGCCCCGAGATCGGCGAGCTGACGCGTGCAGAACGGCGCGGCGATCGCGTGTTCGAGCGCGACGACGGTGATGCCTTGCAGCGGCCGCATCAATAGCTCCTGGGCAATCCGAGGAGGTGCTCGGCCACATACGACAGGATCAGATTGGTCGAGATCGGCGCCACCTGATAGAGCCGCGTCTCGCGGAACTTGCGCTCGACGTCGTATTCGTTCGCGAAGCCGAAGCCGCCGTGGAACTGGATGCACGCGTTGGCCGCTTCCCAGCTCGCCTTCGCGGCGAGGTACTTGGCCATGTTGGCCTGCGCGCCGCAGGGCTGTTGCGCATCGAACCGTTTGCACGCCTCCCAGCGCATCAGGTCCGCGGCCTCGACCTCGATGTAGCTCTCGGCGATCGGAAATTGCACGCCCTGGTTCTGACCGATCGGCCGGCCGAAGACGACGCGCTCGCCGACGTACCGGGTCACGCGGTCGATGAACCAGTGGCCGTCTCCGATGCATTCGGCCGCGATCAGCGTGCGCTCCGCGTTCAGCCCGTCGAGGATGTAGTTGAAGCCCTGGCCTTCCTGGCCGATCAGATTCTCGCTCGGGATCTCGAGGTTCTCGAAGAACAGCTCGTTGGTCTCGTGGTTGACCATGTTCGGAATCGGCCTCACCGCCATGCCGGCCTTCTCGGCCTGGCGCAGATCGACCATGAAGATCGACAGGCCCTCGGACCTCTTCTTCACATCGGCCAGCGGCGTGGTGCGCGCGAGCAGGATCATCCAGTCCGAATGCTGCACACGCGAGATCCACACCTTCTGACCGTTGACGAGGTAGCGGTCGCCGCTCTTGCTCTTGACGGCGGTGGTCTTGATCTTCGTCGTGTCGGTGCCGGTCGACGGTTCGGTCACGCCCATCGACTGCAGGCGCCATTCGCCGCTCGCGATCTTCGGCAGGTAGAACCGCTTCTGCACATCGCTGCCGTGGCGCAGCAGCGTGCCCATGTTGTACATCTGGCCGTGGCAGGCCCCGGAATTGCCGCCGGATCGGTTGATCTCCTCCATCACGACCGTGGCCTCGCTCAGGCCCAGGCCCGAGCCGCCGTACTCGACCGGGATCATCGCGGCGAGCCAGCCGGCCTTCGTCAGCGCGTCGACGAAGGCCTCGGGGTAGCCGCGCGCCGCGTCGATCCTGCGGTGGTAGGCGTCCGGAAACTCGGCGCACAGCGCGCGCACGGCGTCGCGGATGTCCTGGTGTCGAGCGGTGTCGGTCGTCGTCGGCATCGTCGTCTGCTTTGCTCAGGTCGGCGACGGCAGGGCGTCAGGTGGCGGATTGTCGCGGTTCCATGCCGTTCACGCCGGATGAGCCGCAACTCGGCCTCGTCGCGGGCACGATTCATGCTGAACACTTGTTGGTATACCACCAAGAGCACCAAGACGCAGCATGGACCCGACCGCCGCACTGCTCACGCTCGCCGACTGGCGGCGCGCCTACCGTGACGGTGCGTCGCCTCGCGATCTGCTGATGGCACGGTCGGAGCGGGTGGCACGCACCAGCCCGCGCGAGGCGTGGATCTCGCGCACCGACAGCGAGGCGCTCGCGGCCCGGATCGGTGCGCTCGAAGCGCGGCTGGGCACGTACGCTGATCGCGCGGCCGCATTGCGGGCGATGCCGCTGTTCGGGATTCCATTCGCGGTCAAGGACAACATCGACGTGCTGGGCCTGCCCACCACGGCCGCGTGTCCCGCATTCGAGCGCGTCGTGGGTGGCCACGCGACCGTGGTGGCGCGGCTGCTGGACGCCGGGGCGGTGTGCCTCGGCAAGACCAACCTGGACCAGTTCGCCACCGGCCTGGTCGGCGCACGCTCGCCCTACGGACGGCCGAGCAGCGTCTGCTCGGCGCAGCACATCAGCGGCGGCTCGAGCTCGGGCTCGGCAGTGGCGGTCGCGCGCGGCGATGTGCCGTTCTCGCTCGGCACCGACACCGCAGGATCGGGGCGCGTGCCCGCCGGCTTCAACCACATCGTCGGCCTGAAGCCGACCCCCGGTCGCGTCAGCTGTGCCGGCGTCGTGCCGGCGTGCCGCAGCATCGATTGCGTGTCCGTGTTCGCACTGACGACGGCTGACGCAGCCCAGGTGCTGGCGCTGATCGAAGGGCCCGACACGGCCGATGCGTACACGGCGCCCGTGGTCGGGCCGGCGCGGTTCGGGCCACGCCTGCGCGTCGGAATTCCGCGCGCGCCGGTCTTCGGCGACACGGCCGGCTACGCGGCCGCCTTCGACGCAGCGGTCGCCCGGCTCGAAACGCTCGGCCATCGCGTCGTGCCCGTGGACTGCACGCCGTTGTACGCGGTCGCCGAGTTGCTGTATGGCGGGCCGTGGGTGGCCGAACGTCACGCGGTCGTGCAGCCGCTGCTCGATCGGCAGCCGGGCGCGCTCGACCCCGCCGTGCGCCGCGTGATCGAACGCGCCACGTCGTTCAGCGCGACCGACGCCTTCCGCGCGCAGTACACCTTGCGCCGCGCGCAACGCGACAGCGCCGCGGTCTGGGGCGAGGTCGATCTGCTGATGGTGCCGACCGCGCCGAAACACCCGACCCACGCCGACATCGACGCCGACCCGCTCGGCGCCAACGCGCTGCTCGGCACGTACACCAACTTCGTCAACCTGCTCGGCTGGTGCGCGCTGGCCCTGCCCGCCAGCCTGCTGCCGGGCGGGTTGCCGTTCGGCGTGACCTTCATTGCGCCGGGTGCGACGGACGCCGCACTGGCGCGCTTCGGCATGCAATGGGAAGCCGCAGTGCCGCAGCCGCTCGGCAAGACCGGTCGCACGTACACCCCGGACGATGAGCGGTCCGCGCCCTGGCCCGCGACGACGCCGACACTGCCGATCGCGGTCGTCGGCGCGCATCTCTCCGGCCTGCCGTTGAACGGCCAGCTCAGCGAGCGCGGCGGCGTACTGCGCGCCGTGACGAGCACCGCGCCTCACTACCGCCTCTACGCGCTGCCGAACACCACCCCGCCCAAGCCGGGGCTGCTGCGCGTCCCCGAGGGCGGCGCGGCGATCGCGCTCGAGGTCTGGGATGTGCCGATCGCGCAGGTCGGCTCGTTCCTCGCGCTGATTCCGCCGCCGCTCGGCCTCGGCTCGATCGAGCTCGCCGACGGAACGCATGTGCACGGCTTCGTCTGCGAGGCGCATGCGCTGGCCGATGCGCGCGACATCTCCTCGCACGGCGGCTGGCGCGCGTTCCTGGCCGCCAGCGCGACGGCGCCGACCTGACGGCTCGACCCCCACCACCCCCATGCAGACCGGTACGACGGTGGCCGAGATCTTGCATGACGGCGATCCGCGGCCACGCACGGTGGCGACGCTCTCCGAGACAGGCTTCATTGCCGCCAAGCAGCTGAGTCCGGAGATCCTTCAGCGCGAGATGCGGCGATGACTGCGTGATGAGCCCCGAACAGATCGAAGCCTATGTCGACGCCGCCGCCGCGGCCCTGCAACTGCCGATCGCGGCACCGCATCGACCGGGCGTGATGCAGTACTTCGCGCTCGCCGCGAGCATGGCCGAGCTGCTCGCCGCGCATCCGCTCGCGCTCGACGACGAGCCGGCCGAGACCTTCGTGCCGATCGCGCCGGCCGCGAAGCCATGACCGCGGCCCAGTGGCTGCTGCGCGATGCGACCGACATCGCGACCGCGGTGCGCACCGGCGAAGTCACCGCGACGGCGCTGGCGCACGCCTGCCTCGAACGCATCGCGCGCACCGAGCCGCACATCAACGCGACCACCGACGTGACCGCGTGCCGCGCGATCGAGACCGCCGCCGCGCTCGACGCGCGCCTCGCGGTCGGCGACATGACGGCGCGCGCACTGCCGCTGGCCGGTGTGCCGTTCGCGGTCAAGAACCTGTTCGACCTCGCCGGCCTGACAACGCTCGCCGGCTCGAAGATCGAGCGCGGCAAGCCGCCCGCGACGCGCGACGGCCCGCTGGTCGCCCGACTGCTCGCCGCCGGCGCCGTGCCGGTCGGCGCGCTCAACATGGACGAGTACGCCTACGGCTTCACGACCGAGAACAGCCACCAAGGCCCGACGCGCAACCCGCACGACCTCTCGCGCAGTGCGGGCGGTTCATCGGGCGGCTCGGCCGCGGCGGTCGCGGCCGGGCAGGTGCCGTTCACGCTCGGCTCGGATACGAACGGATCGATCCGCGTGCCGTCGTCGCTTTGCGGCATCTTCGGGTTGAAGCCGACGTACGGCCGGCTGCCGCGCAACGGCAGCTACCCGTTCGTCGCGAGCCTCGATCACCTCGGCCCGTTCGCGCGCAGCGTGCGCGATCTCGCACTGACGTACGACGCGATGCAAGGCCACGACGCGGCCGACGCGGCCTGCGTCGATCGTCCCGTCGAGCCGACACTGGCGGCGCTCGACCGCGGCATCGACGGCCTGCGCGTCGCGACGCTCGGTGGCTACTTCGCCGAGCACGCGCAACCCGAGGCCAGCGCGGCGGTGGCGCGGGTCGCGGCGGCACTCGGCGCCCGACGCTGCGTCGAACTGCCCGAGGTCGCGCGCGCACGCGCGGCGGCATTCGTGATCAGCAATGCGGAGGGCGGGGCGCTGCATCTGCCCGACCTGCGCATGCGCGCCGCGGATTTCGAACCGCTGTCGCGCGAGCGCTTCCTCGCCGGCGCGCTGCTGCCGGCGGCCTGGGTCATGCAGGCGCAGCGCGTACGGCGCTGGTTCGCACGCCAGGCCGCCGAGCTCTTTCGCGAGGTCGACGTGCTGCTCGCGCCGGCCACGCCGTGCGTCGCGCCCGAACTCGGCACCGAATGGCTGACGATCAACGGCCAACGGCTGCCCGCGCGCCCGAGCCTCGGGTTGTTGACGCAGCCGATCTCGTGCATCGGCCTGCCGGTCTGTGCGGTGCCGGTCTGGGGTTGTCATCCGACGCTGCCGATCGGCGTGCAGGTGATCGCCGCGCCGTGGCGCGAGGACCTGGCGCTGCGCGTGGCGCACACGCTGCAACGACTCGACGTCGCGACCGCGCCGGTCGCGGCACTGTGAGGACGATCGCGATGGAGATCAACCTGCCCGACGTGCTGGCCGAAGTGCAGGCCGTGTTCGCGCGCTACGAGGATGCGCTCGTCCGCAACCAGGTCGACGTGCTCGACGAACTGTTCTGGAACTCGCCCACGACGATCCGCTACGGCGCCGGTGAGAACCTGATCGGCCATGCGGCGATCCAGGCGTTTCGCGCCGCGCGATCGGCGAACGGCCTGGCCCGCACGCTGTCGAACACGGTGATCACGACCTACGGGCGCGACACGGCCACCGCGATGACCGAATTCCACCGCGACGGCAGCACCCGCATCGGCCGCCAGAGCCAGACCTGGGTGCGCATGCCCGAGGGCTGGCGCGTCGTCGCGGCGCACGTGAGCCTGATCGACGCCTGAGACGCACACCCTAAGATCGCGCCATGATCAAGCCGACTCCGTTGCCGACCGCACGCGCCAACCTGGCCGAGCAGGTCTACTCGACGCTGAAGGCGCAGATCCACGATTTCGAGCTCGTCGCCGGGGACCGCTTCTCCGAGGCCGACCTCGGCGCGCGCCTGGGTGTGAGCCGCACGCCGGTGCGCGAGGCGCTGTTTCGGCTGCGCAACGAGGGCTTTCTCGACGTCGAGGCCAAACTGGGCTGGTTCGTCAAGCCGATCGACTTCGCGAAGCTGGAGCAGCTCTACGATCTGCGCATCGTGCTCGAACTCGCCAGCGTGACCAAGCTGTGCAGCCGCACCGACGACTCGGCCGAGCTCGACGCGCTGAAGGCGATCTGGCTCGTTCCGGTGGCCGAACGGCTCGCCGACGCGCGACAGGTCGGTGCGAACGACGAGCAATTCCACGCCACCTTGGTGCGTGCCGCCGGCAACGACGAGATGGCACGAGTGCACTGGGACGTGACCGAGCGCATCCGCATCATCCGGCACCTCGATTTCACCCGGCTCGACCGGATCGAGGCGACCTACACCGAGCACGCGAAGATCCTGCGCGCGGTGATCCAGCGCAAGGCGGATCAGGCGCAGCTGCTGCTGAAGAGTCACATCGAGCAGAGCAAGGTCGAGGTGCGCAAGATCAGTCTGCACACCTTGCAGCAGGCCCGCGCCAAGCACAGCCGCTAGCGTCGCGCGTCGCGGCCCGCGCGGGCACGCCTCTTGCTGAATTCCGCCTGGTATACCAAAGCGTGCACCAAAGTGCGACGCCCTCAACACCTCGCGGAGAAACCTCTCATGACGAATGCTCTCGACGCCTCCCGCCGCCGCTCGCTGGCGCAACTGTCCGCCCTGACGCTGGCCTCGATCTCGCCGTGGGCGTTGCGCCAGGCGCGCGCGCAGAAGCCGATCACGATCGGCGTGATCTACGTCGGCCCGCGCGACGACTTCGGCTACAACCAGGCGCAGGCCGCGACGGCCGCCGAGATGAAGAAGCTGCCCGGCGTCAAGGTCGTCGAGGAAGAGAACGTGCCCGAGACCGCCGCGGTCACCAAGACGATGACCGGCATGGTCAAGCAGGACGGCGCGAGCCTCCTGTTCCCGACCTCGTTCGGCTACTTCGACCCGTACATGCTGGCGATGGCGGCGAAGGAGACCAGCGTGCGCTTCTCGCACTGCGGCGGCATGTGGACCGAGGGCAAGCACCCGAAGAACACCGGCAGCTACTTCGGCTACATCGACGAATGCCAATACCTGAACGGCGTGATCGCCGGCCACATGAGCAAGAGCAAGAAGCTCGGCTTCGTCGCCGCCAAACCGATCCCGCAGGTGCTGCGCAACATCAACGCCTTCACGATGGGCGCGCGCTCGGTCGATCCGAAGATCACGACGACGGTGATCTTCACCGGCGAATGGTCGATGCCGGTCAAGGAGGCCGAGGCGACCAACAGCCTGGCGGATCAGGGTGTCGATGTCTTCACGATGCACGTCGACAGCCCGAAGGTGGTCGTCGAGACCGCCGCCAAGCGCGGCAAGATGGTCTGCGGCTACCACGTCAGCCAGGCCAAGCTCGCACCGGCCGCCTACCTCACCGGTGCCGAGTGGAACTGGAGCACCGCGTACAAGACCATCATCGACGCGGCGCAGGCCGGCAAACCGCATCCGAATTTCCTGCGCGGTGGCCTGAAGGAGGGCTACGTGAAGATGTCTCCGTACGGCTCGATGGTGCCGGCCGCCGCGGCCAAGATGGCCGACGACATCAAGGCCAAGATGATCGCGGGCACCTTCGACATCTTCGCCGGCGGCCTGAAGAGCAACAAGGGTGCGGTCGTGATCCCTGGCGCCGCGGCGCTGAAGCAGACCGACCCGACGCTGGAGCAGATGAACTACCTGGTCGAAGGCGTCATCGGCTCGGTCTGATCCTTGCTAGCTCGCGGGCGGGGGTTGACGGTCATGCCGAAGAACACTGTGGATGCGCTGCTGCCGATCGGCGCGCTGGCCGGCGCGTTGCTGCTGTTCGGCCTGTTCGTCTGGGTCGGCGGCATCAGCCCCGTCGACACCTGGGTGCTGCTGTTCAAGGGCGCGTTCGGCGACTGGTACTCGTGGCAGAACACGCTCACGCGGGCCGCGCCGCTGATGCTCACCGCGCTGTGCGTCGCGTTGCCGGCGCGCGCCGGTCTGGTGATCATCGGCGGCGAGGGGGCGGTCGTGCTCGGCGGCCTCGCAGCGGCCGCGGTGCCGTACCTGATGCCGCTGCCGGGCAACGTGATCGGTACCGTGCTCGTGTGCATCGCGGGCTTCGCGATCGGCGCGCTGTGGATCGCGATCGCCGGCGCGCTGCGCCAGTACCGCGGCGTGAACGAGACGATCTCGAGCCTGCTGCTGGCCTACACCGCGATCGCGATCTTCAAGCAGCTGGTCGAAGGCCCGATGCGCGACCCGGCGACGCTGAACAAGCCCTCGACACGCGCGCTCGACGAGGCGATCCGCATCGGCGGCATCGGTGGCTCCGATGTGCATTGGGGCTTCGCCGTCGGCGTGGTGGCGTGTCTTGCCCTCGGGTCGTGGCTGGCGCTGACCGCGCGCGGCTTCTCGGTGCGCGTGGTCGGCGGCAACCCGCGCACCGCGCAACTCGTCGGCTTGCCCGCGAGTGCGCTGATCCTGCTCGCCTGTGCACTCGGCGGCGGTTGCGCCGGTCTGGCCGGCGCGATCGAGGTCGCCGCGGTGCACACGAATGCGAACGCATCGCTGATCGCGGGCTACGGCTACGCAGGCATCCTGGTGTCGTTCATCGCACGGCACAACCCGCTCGCGGTGATCCCGGTGGCGATCCTGTTCGGGGGATTCGGTGCGGCGGGCAGCTTGCTGCAGCGCCGACTCGGGCTGCCGGACGCGTCGGTGCAGGTGTTGCAGGGCATCGCGTTCGTGCTGATCCTGGCCAGCGAAGCGCTGCGCGGCGTCGACTGGAAGGCCGCGGGCGAACGCTTCCGCCGTTCGATGGCGCCGCGCGAGGTGCCGCTGAACAGCACCGTCAAACCCACCTGAAGCGCCGGCGATGAGCGACAGCATCCTCCTCCCCTTGATCGCGGCGATCGTCGGCGGCGCCCTGCGCGTCGGCGTGCCGTTCCTGTTCGTGAGCCTCGGCGAATGCCTCACCGAGAAGGCCGGTCGCATCAACCTCGGGCTCGAAGGCGTGCTGGTTCTCTCGGCGATGGCCGCATTCGGTGGCTCGTACCTGAGCGGGTCGCCCTGGATCGGCGTGCTCGTCGGCGCGGCCACCGGCGCGGCACTCGCGTTGCTGCACGGGCTGCTGTGCTCGTTGCCACGGGTCAACGATGTCGCGACCGGGATCGCGCTGATGCTGCTCGGCACCGGCCTGGCGTTCTACCTCGGCAAACCGCTGATCCAGCCGCAGGCCACACAGTTGCCGCCGCTCGCGCTCGGCGCCTGGAGCGGTTCGCCGATGCTGCAGTCGGCGCTCCAGATCAACCCGCTGCTGCCGCTCGGCCTGTTGCTCGCGGTGCTGCTGTACATCGGCTTCGCGCGCACGCGCTGGGGGCTGCTCGTGCGCCTTGCGGGCGATTCGGCGAGCGCCACTCGCGCGCTGGGGTACTCGGTCAACGGCATTCGCATCGCCGCAACCGCCGCCGGCGGCGCGATCGCCGGGCTGGGCGGCGCCTCGCTCACCTTGTTCTATCCGGGCAGCTGGAACGAAGGCATCTCCAGCGGCCAGGGGCTGATCGCCGTTGCGCTGGTGATCTTCGCGCGCTGGAGCCCGCTGCGCTGCGTCGGCGCGGCGCTGCTGTTCGGCGGCGCCGGCGCGATCGGCCCGGCACTGCAGTCGATCGGCATCAGCGCGGGCTACAACCTGTTCGCCGCCGTGCCGTATGTGCTGACGCTCGTGATCCTCGTGATCAGCTGCCGCCCCGGCAAGGTCGCCGAGGGCAGCCCGGGCGAACTCTCTTCGGCGAGGTGACGCGCATGGCTGAACGACACGTCGACGCCAACCCGTACGCATGGCCGTACAACGGCGACCTGCAGCCCATGAACACGGCGCTGATCGTGATCGACATGCAGACCGACTTCTGCGGCGTCGGCGGCTACGTCGACAAGATGGGGTACGACCTCTCGCTGACGCGCGCACCGATCGGCCCGATCAAGACGCTGATGGCGCGGATGCGCACGCTCGGCTACCCCGTCATCCACACGCGCGAAGGGCATCGACCCGATCTCTCCGACCTGCCCGCCAACAAGCGCTGGCGCTCGCGCCGGATCGGCACGAACGGCATCGGCATCGGCGACGACGGCCCGTGCGGGCGCATCCTCGTGCGCGGCGAACCGGGTTGGAACATCATCGACGACCTCGCGCCGCTGCCCGGCGAAGTGATCATCGACAAGCCCGGCAAGGGCTCGTTCTGCGCCACCGACCTCGAACTGATCCTGCGCACCCGCGGCATCGAGAACCTGCTGCTGGCCGGCATCACCACCGACGTGTGCGTGCACACCACGATGCGCGAAGCGAACGACCGCGGCTTCGAATGCCTGCTGCTCGACGACTGCACCGCGGCCACCGATCACGGCAACCACCTCGCAGCGCTGAAGATGATCGAGATGCAGGGTGGCGTGTTCGGGGCGCACGCGATGTCCGCGCATGTGTTGGAGGCGCTGGCGTGACGCGCCTGCCTTACGTCGCAGACGACGCGGGTGCCGGCCGCGGTCGTCGGGTGACTCATGGAGCGAAGTAAAGGACGAGGCCAAAGGCCGGGGGACATGAGCGCAATGAGTCACCCGGCGACCGAGGCCCGCTCCAACGCGACAAAGGAGATCGCATGACTGCCCCGCTGGACCCGAAACCCCCCACCACCGGTGCCCTCGCGCTCGAAACCGTCGAGCTGACCAAGCGCTTCGGCAGCTTCACCGCGATGGACGCGGTGAGCATGACCGTCGCGCCCGGTTCGGTGCACGCGTTGCTCGGCGAGAACGGCGCCGGCAAGAGCACGCTCGTCAAGTGCGTCGCCGGCTCGCAGCGCCCCGACGGCGGAGCGATCATGGTCGACGGCCGCGAGCACGACATCGCCACGCCGATCGTTGCGCGGGCGCTCGGCATCGGCATGGTGTATCAGCACTTCACGCTCGCACCCGGCATGAGCGTGGCCGAGAACCTGCTGCTCGCCGGCGGCCGCACACCGGCGTTGATCGACTGGAAGAAGGAGCGTGCCGCGCTGCAGGCCTTTCTCGAGACGACGCCGTTCAAGCTCGATCTGGACGCAACGCCCGCCGGCCTGGCCGCGGGCGAGAAGCAGAAGCTCGAATTGCTCAAGCAGCTCTACCTGAAGCCGCGCCTGCTGATCCTGGACGAGCCGACCTCGGTGCTCACGCCCCAGGAGGCCGACGAGGTGCTCGCGTATGTGCGCGCGGTGGCGCAGCGCGGCGAGTGCACGGTGCTGATGATCACGCATAAATTCCGCGAGGTGATGGCGTATGCGGACGAGGTCACGGTGCTGCGCCGAGGCAAGCGGGTGCACGGCGCGACGGTCGCCCAGACCCGACCCGAGCTGCTCGCGCAGGCCATGATCGGCGATTCGGCCGCGAGCGCGTCGGCGATCGTCGCCGAGGGCAGTGCCGCCCCGCGCGCGGCGACCGACATGAACGCGCCGATCGGGCTGCAGGTCGACGGCCTGTCGGCGATGGGCGATCGCGGCACGCTGGCGGTCCAGGGCCTGAGCCTGACCGTGCGCAAGGGCGAGATCCTCGGCATCGCCGGCGTCTCCGGCAACGGCCAGCGCGAGCTGGTCGAGGCGCTCGTCGGCCAGCGGCCGCGCGTGGCGGGCACGGTGCGCGTCGTCGATCGGCCCTACATGGCGCGCCGCAGCGAGAACCGCGTGCTGCAACTGCGCGCGCTGCCCGAAGAGCCGTTGCGCAACGCCTGCGTCGGCGAACTCTCGGTGGCGCAGAACATGGCGCTGCGTGATTTCGACGAGGCGCCGCTCAAGCGCGGCTGGCTGCGCTTCGGCGCGTGGCGCGAGCGCGCGCGCTCCTGGATCACCGAGTACGGCGTGAAGACGCGCGGCGAGAACGCGCCGATCGCCAGCCTGTCGGGCGGCAACGTGCAGCGGGCCGTGCTCGCGCGCGAGCTCGCCGGCAGCATCAACGTGCTGATCGCGGCGAACCCGGTGTTCGGCCTGGACTTCGCCGCGGTCGCCGAGATCCACGCGCGCATCCTGCAGGTGCGTGCGAAGGGCGGTGCGGTGCTGCTGATCAGCGAAGACCTCGACGAGCTGCTCGAGCTCTCCGACCGCATCGCCGTGATGAGCGAGGGCCGCATCGTCTTCGAGACGCCCGCGGCCGGCGCGGACCGGCGCCTCATCGGCGCGCACATGGGCGGCGGCGATCACGGTCATCACGCGCACGACGAACCAACCAGCGACGACGCGATCCGAAAGGCGGCGTGACGATGACGATCACGACCCTCGCGCCCGCGACCATCGACATTCCCGCGACACCGTTCGCCTATCCGTTCGCACCCGATCACACCGCGCTGGTGGTGATCGACATGCAACGCGACTTCGTCGAACCGGGCGGCTTCGGCGCGTCGCTCGGCAACGACGTGACGCGGCTGCACAGCGCCATCGCACCGATCGCGTCACTGCTGGCCGCGTGGCGCGCGCGCCGCTGGCCGATCGTGCACACGCGCGAGTCGCACAAGCACGATCTCTCCGACTGCCCGCCGGCCAAGCGCCTGCGCGGCGAGCCGACACTGCGCATCGGCGAGCCCGGCCCGATGGGGCGGTTGCTGATCCGCGGCGAGCCCGGCACCTCCATCATCCCCGCACTCGCGCCGCAGACCGGCGAGCTCGTGATCGACAAGCCCGGCAAGGGCATGTTCTGGTCGACCGGCCTGCACGAGATGTTGCATGCGCAAGGCGTGACGCACCTGGTGTTCACCGGCGTGACCACCGAAGTCTGCGTGCAGACCTCGATGCGCGAGGCCAACGACCGGGGCTACACCTGCCTGCTGGTCGAGGACGGGACCGAGAGCTACTTCCCGGAGTTCAAGGCCGCAGCACTCGCGATGATCGCGGCGCAAGGCGCGATCGTGGGATGGCACGCGCCATCGACGGCGCTGCTCGGGGCGATCTGACGCCGATCAGCGCGCCGCCACCTTCTCGCCCGCCAGCTCGACGACGTTGTCCGCCGCCGGCGCCTCACCCACCCGAGACAACCGCCCCTGGACCGCCGCCCCCACGTCCATCTTCAGATGCTGATAGCGGATCGTGCCGCTCATGCGGGCGTTGGACTGCAGTTCCAAAAAATTTTCGACCTCCACGTCGCCCGTCACAGCGCCGTTGATGACCGCGTCGCCGCAGCGGATGCTGCCCTCGACCTGGCCCTTGTCCGACAGCACCAGCAGGCCCCGCGGCCCGCCGTCCGCGGTCGGTGTCGCGACGATGTTGCCCTTCACGCGACCGTCGATGCGCAGGCCGCTGCTGAAGCTGATGTCGCCGACGATGACCACGTCCTCGGCAATCAGGCTGGACAGCTTGGAGAGCTGGATCGCGGGGGTCTTGTTGCGGCTGGCGAACATGGGGGAGCTCCCTGAGCGTGGGTGGTGAGGTGTCGTTGTCGATGCGCGGTCAGCGCGACGCCGACGACTTGCCGTCGCGCGTCTTCTTGAAGAACGTCAGCTCCTCCTGGCACTCGCGCAACTGCTGCACGAGCGAGGCGATCTGGCGTTCGAGTTCCTGGCTGCGCGATTCGGCCACGCGCAGGGTGAGCTGGCTCTGGTCGAGTTGCTGCTGCAGCGGGGACGGGCCGGCTGCGGGCGCCGCCAAGGCGAGGGTCGTCGCCCGGGGCGACTGGATCTCATAGAGGTGGCTGGCCGCGGCGCCCGCCAGCACGCCGGCGAGCACCAGCACACCGCGCTTGAACCAACGTCCGCGCACCACGCCGGGGGCGAGCACGAGGCCGAGTCGGGTCAGATCGCGAGTGACCGCCGCGCGACGCATGGTGCATCCGTACCGCGTTCAGACGCCGGCCAGGTAGCGCCGCGGATCGGCGTGCTCGCCGCGACGCAGCACCTCGAAGTGCAGGTGGGGGCCGGTCGAACGGCCCGTCGTGCCGACCGCCGCGATCACCTGGCCCGGCGTCACGACCGCGTCCGGCTTCACGTACAGCTTCGACGCGTGGGCATAGCGCGTCGTCAGGCCGTTGCCGTGTTCGATCTCGACCATCCAGCCGAAGTCGGAGCGGAAGCCGGCGAACACGACCCGCCCGCCGGCGGCCGCATGAATCTCGGTGCCGACGTCGGCGCCGAAGTCGATCCCGGCGTGGAACGCGCTGCGGCCCGTCAACGGGTCCTCGCGGTTGCCGTAGCCGGACGTGACTTCGCCATCCTCGATCGGCAGGCGCGTGGGCAGGCGCATCAGTTCGAGGTGGTGCTGCGCCGAGGCATCGGCCACCAGCGCGAGTTGCTGTTCGATCTCGGCGTAGCGCGCCTCGAGCGCGTCGAGGTCGCGCTGGGCTTCGCTCTCGTCGCGTGGCGGCAGCATCGGGCCGCCGCTGGCCGGCTTCTTCGTGGACGCCGGCATGCTCGAGGAGGCCGCCGCGGCGGCCGCGGTCGGCGCGGCGCGCGCGCCGAGACGTTCGCTCAGCTGGCGGGCCTGACTCTCGAGCTTGAACAGCCGGCCGGACAAGGCGCCCAGCTGTTCGAGCGCGAAAGGCAGCGCCGCGCGCGGTTTCTCGGCTTCGGCGGGCTTGGCGGCGATCGCGGTGGGCGCCGGCGCGGCGATCCAGCATCCCACGCCGACGCCGGCGGCGATCAGTGCCAGCGCCGACAGCGCGCCGCCTGCCAGCAGCGATCGGATCGAGAGGGTGCGTACCTTCGAGCCACTGCCGGCCGCGCCGGTGGCGATAGATCGGAAGAG
>Ga0209023_10004502_pt1 | contig 15829 bp, 14 predicted proteins | sample LakOneMetagenome_FD_187468 | JGI IMG/M metagenome (GOLD analysis project Ga0209023, IMG submission 187468) | Freshwater and sediment microbial communities from Lake Erie, Canada (SPAdes) (version 2) | ecosystem: Environmental > Aquatic > Freshwater > Lentic | place: Lake Erie, Canada... | reverse complement strand
GTGGTGCTCGTCGAGGTCGTGGACAAGGCCGGCAAACAGGCCCAGATCAACTACAGCGTGTTCGGCGGCATCATTGTCGGCCTGGTGACGGCCTGGCTGTTCGATCGCTATCACACCATCCAATTACCGTCGTACCTCGGCTTCTTCGGCGGGCGCCGGTTCGTCCCGATCGTGGTGTCGCTGGCGTGCCTGTTCATCGCCTTCGCGATGAGCTACTTCTATCCGATCTTCAACACCGGGCTGACCGGCCTCGGCAAATTCATCGGAGGCTCCGGCGCGCTCGGCGCATTCGTGTACGGGTTCGCCAACCGGATGCTGATCCCGGTCGGGCTGCACCACATCCTGAACTCCTATGTCTGGTTCCTTTACGGCGACTACACCAAGCCCGACGGCACGGTGGCCACCGGCGAATTGACCCGATTCGCCGCCGGCGACCCCACCGGCGGCCACCTGACCTCGGGCTTCTACCCCATCCTGATGTTCGGCCTGCCCGCGGCCGCGCTGGCGATGATCCACGTGGCCAACAAGAAGCAGAAGAAGGTCGCCCTGGGCATCCTGGCCGCCGCCGGGCTGACCGCGTTCCTGACCGGTGTCACCGAACCGCTCGAATTCGCCTTCATGTTCGTGGCATTCCCGCTGTACCTGATCCACGCGGTGCTGACCGGCCTGTCACTGGCCATCGCGTACTTGCTGGACATTCATCTGGGCTTTTCGTTCTCGGCAGGCTTGATCGATCTGCTGCTCTACGGCACCGCACCGGCCGCCAAGAACATTCCGCTGCTGCTCGGGATGGGCGTGGCGTTCTTCGTCCTCTACTACCTGCTGTTCCGGTTCGCCATCACCAAGTGGAATCTGCGCACCCCCGGCCGCGAGCCGGAGGCCGAGTTCGAAGCCGAACAGCAGGCCAACCTGACCGAGGGCGCCGAATCGGCCACCGCGATCGGGAGAGGAACCGCCGCCGCCACATCAGTGGCCACCGTCCCGGACACCCGGGCCGAACAGCTCATCGCCGCGTTCGGCGGCCGCGAGAACCTGGTGAACGTCGACGCCTGCATCACCCGGCTGCGCATGGAGGTGGCCGACAAATCGAAGGTGGATCAGGCCCGGCTCAAGGCGCTGGGCGCGGCCGGCGTGCTCGAGGTCGGCAACAGCGTGCAGGCGGTCTTCGGCACCCAGTCCGAGTCGCTCAAGGACGAGATCCGCAACGCGCTGTAGCCGCCCGTCCCTCGATCCGGCCCGCCCACCGGTCCGGTTGACGTACCGTCGAAACGCTATGGATGTTGAGGTCATCGGCAAGTTCCTCGCGACGCTGCCCGAGGACGACGATCACCCGTACCGCACGGGGCCATGGCGGCCGCAGATCACCGAGTGGGCCGCCGATGATCTGGCCGTGGTCGACGGCGAACTGCCCGCCGACCTCGACGGGGTCTACCTGCGCAACACCGAGAACCCGCTGCATCCGGCGCTGCGGTTCTACCATCCGTTCGACGGCGACGGGATGATCCACATCGTCGGCTTCCGCGACGGAAAAGCGTTCTACCGCAACAGATTCGTCCGGACCGACGGGTTCGCGGCGGAGAATGCCGCCGGCAGGCCGCTGTGGCCGGGCCTGGCCGAACCGATCGAACTGGCCAAGGTCGACCACGGCTGGGGTGCGCGCACCCTGATGAAGGACGCGTCGAGCACCGACGTGGTGGTGCACAACGGGATGGCACTGACCAGCTTCTACCAGTGCGGCGACCTGTACCGGGTACATCCGCTGACCGGCGAGACGCTGGGCAAGGAGACCTGGAACGGCGGCTTCCCGCAGGAGTGGGGGGTGTCGGCGCATCCGAAGGTCGACGCCACCACGGGCGAGTTGCTGTTCTTCAACTACAGCAAGCAGGCGCCGTACCTCGGGTACGGGGTGGTGGACGCCGACAACAACCTGGCGCACTACACCGATGTGCCGCTCCCCGGCCCGCGGTTGCCGCACGACATGGCGTTCACCCCGAACTACGTGATCCTCAACGACTTTCCGCTGTTCTGGGACCCGACGCTGCTCGGGGCCGGCATCCACCTGCCCGGCTTCCACCGCGACATACCGTCCCGGTTCGCGGTGGTTCCGCGCCGCGGCGGCCCCGCGGACGTCCGGTGGTTCGAGGCCGACCCGACCTTCGTGCTGCATTTCACCAACGCCTACGAGGACGGCGACGAGATCGTGCTCGACGGATTCTTCGAGGAGGACCCGTCGCCGACCGATGTCAGCGGGGACAAGTGGCAGAAGGCATTTCGCTTACTCGCCCTGAACCACCTGAAGACCCGGCTGCACCGCTGGCGGTTCAACCTACTGACGGGGGCCTGCCGCGAGGAACGCCTGACCGACTCGATCACCGAGTTCGGCATGATCAATCCGGACCGGGCCGGCTCCGACTACCGCTATGTGTACGCCGCCAGCGGGGCGCCGGGCTGGTTCCTGTTCGACGGGCTGGTCCGCCATGACCTCGAAACCGGAACCGAGCAACGGTTCTCCTTCGACGACGGGGTGTTCGGCAGCGAGACGGCGATGGCACCCCGCGTGAATTCCACCGGCGAGGACGACGGCTACCTGGTCACGCTCACCACCGACATGAACGACGACGCGTCCTACTGCCTGGTGTTCGACGCGGCCCGGCTCGCCGACGGTCCGGTGTGCAAACTGGCTCTGCCGGAACGGATCTCGAGCGGAACGCATAGCACCTGGGTGTCCGGCTCCGAGATCCGGCGATGGCACAGCGCCGACACCGCCGCCGAGGCGGTCGGCCTTCAGGACGAGCCGGCGCGCGTCAGCCGGTGACGCAGGTTCGCCCGCACCGCGGGCCATTCGATGTCCAGGATCGAGTACACCGCGGTGTCGCGGCGTGATCCGTCGGCCGACAGCTGGTGGCTGCGCAGCACCCCGTCGAGCTTGGCGCCCAGGCGTTCGATCGCGGCCCGACTGGTCGAGTTGAGGTAGTGCGTCCGGAATTCGACGGCGACGCAGCCGAGCGTCTCGAACGCGTGGCCCAGCAGCACCAGCTTGGTCTCGGTGTTCACGCCGGTGCGGCGGGCCGACGACGAGTACCAGGTATGCCCGACCTCGAGCCGCTGGCTGGCCGCGTCCACGTGGAACATGCTGGTCGATCCGACCGCCGCACCGTCGTCGCGCCGCCGGACCACGAACGTCACACCGGAGTCGCCCTCCTGCATCGCGATCATGCGGCGCACCCACGCCTCGGCGCCGGCCGGGGTGGGGGCGCTGGTGAACCACAGCGCCCCGTTGTCGCTGTCCCGCGCCGCCGCCTCGATGTCGGGAATGTGTTCGGCTCGTAGCGGTTCCAGCCGCACCCACTGATCGCCGGTCAGGATGACCGGCTCGACGAATCGGCTCATCGTCCGCTCCGGGTGGCACGCAGCGCATGGATCAGGGCCCACACCGAGCAGCCGATCGCGGCCGCGACGGCGCCCACCGCCACGTAGAGGCCGTACCCGGCGACCACAGCGTGCGCGACGTGCAGCCGGTAGTACCACGCGGTCAGCGCCGCCACGCCCGCCGAGATGAGCAGCGCGGCCGCCGCCGCCCAGCGCGCCGAGATGTCCCGGCCCGCCATGGCGCCGGCCACCAGCAGGGCCGAGGCCAGCAGGACGATGAGCTGTCCGGGGCCGAACTGCGCGGGGAGCTCGAGGCTGCCGTGCGTGCCGCCGATCGCGTTGGCCCGGCCACCCCCGCCCGCCGATGTGGTCAGCCACGGCAGCCAGACGCTGACGGCCAGAACGGCTGCCGACAGAGCGACCAACCAGCCGGGCCGTAGCCGAGTGCTCCGCCGGATCACGGCCTGACCATACGCCACTCCGCCTACGCTGTCGGCATGACCGAACTGCCCGACTGGGCCCGGCAACTGGACCTGCAGCCGCACCCCGAGGGCGGCTGGTTCCGCGAAACGTGGCGGAGCGCCCTGACCATCCCCGCCGCCGAGCTGCCGCCGGACTACTCCGGGCCGCGCAACGCCGGCACCGCGATCCTGTTCCTGCTGATGCCCGGCCAGCAGTCCGCCTGGCACACCGTGCGCAGCGCCGAGCTCTGGTTCTTCCACCGCGGCGGCCCGCTCGAGCTGGAAGTCGGCGCCGAACATGACACGGCCACAACACAATTGCTCGGCAGCGACATCACCGCCGGCCAACAGCCGCAGTTCATCGTTCCCCCCGGGCACTGGCAGCGCGCCCGCCCCGTCGCCGACGAACCGTGCCTGGTGAGTTGTGTGGTGGTGCCGGGCTTCGACTTCGCCGACTTCACCATGCACGGCTGAGACGCTCCCGATCGTCCTGCAGCCTGGTCCGCAGCATCGTAATCTGCACGGATGCTAGGTCACATGATCGTCTGCGGCGACGACGGCCTCGCGGAACGCATCGCCGAGGAACTGCACAGCGCTGGAACGACGGTCGTACGACTCGACAGCGCCACCGGCCTGCACCAGGCCGGCATCACCACCGCCACCGCGATCGTCTGCGTCGGACCCGACGATGCGACCAACCTCGAAATCTCGCTGCAGGCACGGCAACTCAACCCCGACGTCCGCGTCGTCACCCGGCTGGCCAACAGTGTGCTGCGCGACGCCGTCGCCGAGGCGAACGGCCAGGGCGCGGTCCTCGACGTCGCGGACCTGGCGGCGTCGTCGGTGGTCGAGGCCTGCCTGGCCCGGACCACGCACGACATCTCGGCCGCCGGCCTCGACTTCGTGGTGTCCGGCGCCCACGCACCCCACGGGGCCAGCCTTCGCGAGTTGTTCGGCGACCTCGCCCCCGTCGCGGTGGTACGCGGCGACAATTCGGACAGCCCCGGTGAGGTCGTGGCGTGTCCCGGCCGCGACGAGGTCGTATGGCGCGGCGACTGGACCGCGATGATCGGCACCGCCGAGGAACTGCGCCAGCGGGGCATCACCGTGGCCGCGCCACGGCGCCGCGGCAGCATGACAGGTACCCCGCTGCGCAGGTTCGGCAACAGCATCCGATCGCTGCGCGACGACATCAACCCCGGCTTCTTCAAGGCCATGGGGGTGTCGATATCGCTGCTCCTGTTCGCCACCGTGCTGCTGCGCTTCACCTATCACAAGCCGGGCATGAGTTTCGTTGATGCTCTTTACTTTTCGACCGAGACAATCGCAACGGTGGGCTACGGGGACTTCAGTTTCATCGGCCAGCCGATGTGGCTGCGGTTGTTCGCGATCCTGCTGATGTTCGCCGGTGTGACGACGACGGCGGTCGTGGTGGCCTTCGTCGCCGACCTGCTGCTGTCCCGGCGACTGGCCCAATCGGCGGTCCGACGCCAGGTCCGCTACCTGTCCGGGCACGTGATCGTCGTCGGCCTGGGTTCGTTCGGGCACCGGGTGATCAGCGACCTCAAGGCCGCCGGCCACAACGTCGTCGCCATCGAGAACAACCCCGACAACCGGTTCCTGTCCTCGGCCGCCGATCTGCAGGTGCCCGTGATCCTGGGCGACGCGACCCTGCGCCAGTCCCTCGACGACGCCCGGGTGGACACCGCCTCGGCGATCGCCGTCCTGACCGAGAACGACATGGTGAACATCGAGACCGGCATCGTCGTGCGTGAATCGCTCGGCGATCGCTGGGCCCGCACCGCCAATCAGCCGGGTGTTCCGGTGGTGTTGCGGATCTTCGACCGCAGCCTGGGGGCGGCGGTGTCCAACCGGTTCGGCTTCGCCAATGTGCGTTCCACCGTCGAACTGGCGGCACCGTGGTTCATCGGGGCGGCGATGGGGCTGCAGGTGTTCGGCACCTTCTCGGTGGGTCAGCGTTCGTTCATGGTCGGCGGTGTGCGGGTCGACCGGGGCAGCCAACTCGACGGCATCCGGATGATCGACCTGGCCACCCAGACCCGGGTGGTCGCGATCGCCCGGGCGGATGGCGGACACGAGATGCATCCGCGTCGCGACACGGTGCTCAATGCCGGCGACACCGCCTATGTGGTGGGCCCGTACCGGGAACTGCTGGCCACCTTGCGGCGCGGGAGTTCACGCCCCGACTGAACCACGACCCGGTTCTGTCCTGCGGCGGCTGCGGGAATTGGGCTGGGTCATCATCCGCGCGCCGTCCATGCGCCGAGCGTGAAACGCGTGCGATGAATCGCGTCGGATTTCGCACAGGTTTCACGCTCGGTGGGTGAGGCATCGCGCGCCGGTCAGGCGCCGAGACCGAACGCCAAGTCGCCGTGCGGTTGCGGTCGAAACGGAGGTTTTCGACCATCGGGATCAGCGTCCGGAACCGGTGACCTTCTGCTCGAGCAGCAGCGACGCCAGGATCAGCGCCGCCAGCGCCGTCACCAGCCACACCACCACCGTCGCCGCCACCCACGATCCCAGGCCCCGAATCGACAACCCGCCGCTGAACAGCGACGCCAGGATCAGCGCCGCGAAGATGACGACGGCGACGACGAACCCCAGCGGCCTGACCTCCATACCGGGAACGATCAGCGAGGCGACCAGCAGACCGATCGCCGCCGAAGCCCAGGAAGGCAATTGTGCGCGACCGGAAAGCGAACGATCCGCCGAGCGTAGCCACTTTCGGATTAGGGTTGGTCCGTGATCTCCGTCTTCCTGGTCGACGACCATGAGGTCGTTCGCCGCGGCCTCGTCGACCTGCTCAGCGGCGACCCCGAACTGACCGTCGTCGGCGAGGCGGGTTCGATCGCCGAGGCCAAGGCCCGCATCCCGGCGGCCCGGCCCGACGTCGCGGTGCTGGACGTGCGCCTGCCCGATGGCAGCGGCATCGATCTGTGCCGGGACTTGCTGGCCACCCACGACGGGCTGCGCTGCCTGATCCTGACCTCCTTCACCGACGAGCAGTCGATGCTCGACGCCATCCTGGCCGGCGCCAGCGGCTACGTGGTCAAGGACATCCGGGGCATGGAACTGGCACAGGCCATCAAGTCGGTCGGCTCGGGCAAGTCGCTGCTGGACAATCGCGCCGCCGCGGCGTTGATGTCCAAGCTGCGCCAGGAGACCTCCGAGCACGAGGCCGGCGAGGACCCCCGGGTGCACGACCTGTCGGCCACCGAACGGACCCTGCTCGAACTGCTGGGTGAGGGTCTGACCAACCGCGAGATCGGCGAACGGATGTTCCTGGCGGAGAAGACCGTCAAGAATTACGTGTCGCGGCTGCTGGCCAAGCTCGGACTGCACCGGCGCACCCAGGCGGCCCTGCTGGCCGCCGAGCTGCGCCAGCGGCGCGATGACTGAGAGCGTGCACATCCGCGACGGCCTGATCGACGCCATGCTGGCGGTAACGTCGGGCCTCGACCTCGAACGCACGTTGCCGACCATCGTGCGCACCGCCATGCATCTGGTCGACGCGCGCTACGGCGCACTTGGCGTGCTTGCCTCCGACGTGCCGGGCGCGGGTCTTGATCGGTTCGTGTACCGGGGAATCGACGACGAGACCCGCGCCCGAATCGGCGCGCTGCCCGACGGACACGGCGTCCTGGGCCTGCTCTTCGAGAAACCCGTTCGCATCAAAGAACTTTCGAAGCATCCCGCTTCGGTGGGGTTCCCCGCGCACCATCCGCCGATGCACACCTTCCTTGGGGTGCCGGTCCGGATCCGCGACCAGGTTTACGGCAACCTGTACCTGACCGAGAAGTCCGATGGCCGCGAGTTCACCGAGGACGACGAGGTGCTGGTGCTGGCCCTGGCCGGCGCCGCGGGAATCGCGATCGACAACGCCCGGCTGTATCAGGCGGCGCGCACCCGCCAGATCTGGATCGAGGCGACGCGCGACATCTCCACCGACCTGCTCGCCGGGGCCGATCCGGTCGCGGTGCACGGCCAGATCGCCGAGCAAGCCACCGGGCTGACCGGCAGCTCCTACAGTGCGCTGCTGATGCCGGTCGGCGACGAGACCGACGACGAACTACGCGTCACCGCGTCCACCCGCGCCGACCTCATCGGGGTCAGCGTCCCGATTGCCGACTCCGCCGCCGGCCAGGCGTACCGGGACCGAACCCCGTTGCACGTCAAGGACTTCCGTGATCTCGGCGGGAGTGGTGCGGACGCACTGGTGCTGCCGATGCGCGAGCCCGACGCAGCGTCCGGCGTACTGGTTTCCGTCGCCTCCGACGGCGCGGTGTACACGGCCGATCAGCTCACCACGCTGGCCGCGTTCGCCGACCAGTCCGGCCTGGCCCTGCATCTGGCGCAGTCCCAGGCCGCCGCCGTCGCCTCGCTGCGCGAACTCGACGTGCTCACCGACCGCGACCGCATCGCGCGGGACCTGCACGACCACGTCATCCAGCGACTGTTCGCTATCGGGCTGTCGCTGCAGGGCGCGATGAGTGCCGACTCCGACCGCAACAATCAGCGCATCTCTGGGGCCCTCGACGACCTGCAGGAGGTGGTGCAGGAGATCAGGACCGCGATCTTCGACCTGCACGGTGGCAGCGTCACCCGGCTGCGCCAGCGGCTCGAACAGGCGGTGACACAGATGACGGCCGATTCCGCCGTACGCCCAACGCTGCACGTCAGCGGCCCACTGTCGGTGGTGGACGCGGTGCTGGCCGACCACGCCGAGGCGGTGGTCCGCGAGGCCGTCAGCAATGCGGTCCGCCATTCCGGGGGATCGACGGTGTCGGTCGGCGTTACGGTCGACGACAACCTGACCATCACGGTGACCGACGACGGTGCGGGCTTCCCCACCGAGACCACCCGCAGCGGGCTGGCCAACCTGGCCGCGCGGGCCCGCGAATGCGGCGGGCGGATCGAGTTCGGGCCCGGGCCCGGGGGTGGCGGCCGCCTGAGGTGGACGGCCCCCCTCCCCTGAGCCCCTCTTCGCAGGCCGGCTAACCGCAGAGGTCGCCCGCATCGGATTCGATCACCGACCTGGACGTCGACGGATTTGCCTGTGCCGCAGGTGAACTGAATACCGCGACGGCACCGCTCGGAATTCGAACGTGACATCCCCTTTCCCCCGGATGCCGGCAGTACCGGCATCTGATCCCAGGTCCGCTGAGTGCGGATCTGACGATCGTCGGATCACCGGATCCGGTTGGGAAGAGGAGCCGCCCCCGCACGGGGATTCCTTGCGAAATCCTCAGATCCGTGGGGGCGGGGTGGTCAGGCGGGAGAGAAAACCGTCACGAAATTGTTCAGCGACTCTCGGATGTCGCCCTTGAGCGCGCCGGCGACCACCATCCCGATGGGCCCGAACAGGGCGGGCCCACCGAGGTGGACATCGAGGGTGACCGTCGAACTGTCGCCGCTCGGCTTGATCTTGGCCATCAGCTTGATCTTGACGCCACCGCGCCCGTCGCCGTTGAGCGTCATTCCCTCCGGCGGCTTGTAGTGCACGATGTTCCATTTCACCCGGTTGGCCATGCCCTTGACCTCGACGATCGATTCGATCGTGGTGCCTTTTTCCAGCGTGTCGGGCAGCGTGCTGCGCCAGACCCGGTGGATGGTCAACCAGTCCTTGAATCGGGGCAGGTCGGACGCGGCCGCCCAGGCCTGTTCCGGCGGCAGCGGAACATCAACGGAGACAGAGAGTTTCGCCATATGTCAGCCGGAGCCCGCCTACTTCTCGTCGCCGGCGAACTTGTCGGCCGCGCCCTTGGCGGCCTCCTGCGCCTTGTCGACAACTGCAGCGAACTTGCCGCTGGTCTTCTCGTCGACGATGTCTCCGGCCTTGTCGATGGCCTCGCCGACCTTGTCGATGTTCTTCTCGACGGCTTCCTTCGCCTTGTCCAGGAACGACATGTCCTGACTCCTTTCAGGTATCAGACAGCAGTACTGGTCCATTCAACCACCGGCGGAGGCGTCCGCCGGTGTGGTGGTGGGCCGCCAGGACGACGGCCCACCGACCCGCTACGCCTGGTCGGTCGCGTCCTTGACGTCGGTCTTCGCGTCGCCGGCCAGATCCTTGGCCTTGTCGACCGCACCGGTGGCGGCGTCCTTGGCCTTGTCGACCGCGCCAGTGGCGGCGTCGCGCGCGTCGGCGACCTTCTCTTCGACGAAGTCGCCCGCCTTGTCCAGAGCCTCCTTGGCATCCGACACCGCGCCCGAGACCGCGTCCTTGGCCTTGTCCAGGAATGACATGGTTCGCCCCTTTTCCTCCACGGCACCCTGCCGAGGTTTGCGCACCTGATTGTTGCGGCGTTCAGCTAACACCACAAGGGTTTTCGGCTACCGGAATAGTTTCCTGGGCTCCCCGAGCCACCTGCCCTGCATCCACCACAAGATTTCGATCACGACAGCCCCGGCAAACCCGATAGCGATCGCAGTGACCGTCAGCGCAACATCGGATGGATCGAGCATGAATTTCGTGCGGGCCCAGGGGATCGAGAAGATGACGACGTACGCCAGACCGGAGGTCACCACCAGCGCGATGCGCCACCACTGGTACGGCCGCGCCACGGTGGCCAGCACCCACCACGCCGAGATCAGCAGCGTGATCAGGGCAGCGGTGGAGGCCTGCATCTGACGCGCGGGGCCGACGTCGTGCCAGGGATAGGCGATCAGGTAGGAGATGAACGTCGCGATCCCCACCGTCAGCCCCGACGGCAGGGCGGCGAGCATGACGCGGCGCACGAACCCGGAATGGGCGCGTTCGTTGTTGGGGGCCAGCGACAGGACGAATGCCGGGATGCCGATGGTGAACCAGGCCGCGATGGTGACGTGAATGGGCTGGAACGGGAACAGCAGTGGGGTGCTGTGCGTCAGGGCCGCCACCAAGCCCCAGATACCCACCAGCAGCGCCAGCCACACCGAGTACACCGTCTTGGTGAGGAACAGGTTGGAAACCCGCTCGATGTTGCCGATCACCCGGCGCCCCTCACCCACCACATAGGGCAGGGTGGCGAACTTGTTGTCCAGCAACACGATCTGGGCGACCGACCGCGCTGCGGGGCTACCCGAACCCATCGCCACACCGATGTCGGCGTCCTTGAGCGCGAGCACATCGTTCACGCCGTCACCGGTCATCGCGACGGTGTGATCGCGGGCCTGCAGGGCGTGCACCATGGAGCGCTTCTGATCCGGGCGGACCCGGCCGAAGACGGTGTACTCCTGCATCGTGTCGGCCAGCGCCGCGGGCTCGCCGGGCAGCCGGCGGGCATCCATCACCTCGCCGTGCAGACCCAGGGAGCCCGCCACCGCGCCCACCGAGACGGCATTGTCCCCCGAGATGACCTTGACCGAAACATCTTGTTCAGCAAAGTATTCCAATGTCTGCTGGGCGTCCGGGCGTACCCGTTGCTCGAGCACCACCAACGCGACCGGGGTCACCACGCCCGGGGCGTCCGGCGCATCCACCGGGCGGTCGCTGGCACCCAGCAACAGCACCCGCAGACCTTTGGCGCCAATCTGTTCGGCCTGCGCGGCCACCGGCGAACCGGCCGGTGCCAGCACATCCGGGGCGCCGATGACCCAATTACCCTGTCCGGCATAGGAAGCGCCGCTCCATTTGGTGGCCGATCGGAACGCGGCCGTCGCGGTTGCCGTCCAGCCGGGCTTCGTGCCGTACGCCTCGGCAATGGCCTGCATGCTCGCGTTCGGTCGGGCATCGTCGGCGGCCAGTGACGCCAAGACGTCGGAGACGTTCGTCGACGCAGTGGCGCCCTCCACCGGGGTGACGTTCGTCGACGCAGTGGCGCCCTCCACCGGGGTGACGTTCGACAGCCGCATTCCGTTCTCGGTCAGCGTGCCGGTCTTGTCGGCGCACACCACGTCCACCCGCGCAAGGCCCTCGATGGCCGGCAGCTCGTTCACCAGGCACTGCCGGCGGCCCAGCCGGATCACCCCGACGGCGAAGGCCAGCGACATCATCAGCACCAGGCCCTCGGGGACCATCGGGACCAGCGCACCGACCATCCGCAGCACCGATTCGCGCCACCCGGCGTGCGTGGTGAACAGCTGGGTGTAGACGGTCAGCAGGCCGGCCGGCCACAGCAGATAGGTGATGAATCGAAGGATCTTGTTGACGCCGGTGCGCAGTTCGGAATCCACCAGGGTGAACTTGCTGGCCTCCTCGGCCAGCCGGGCGGCATACGCCTCGCGACCGACCTTGGTGGCGCGGTAGGCGCCGGTGCCGGCGACGACGAAACTGCCCGACATCACCGGATCGCCGGCGTCCTTGTCGATCGGATCGGCTTCACCGGTGAGCAGCGATTCGTCGACCTCGATGTTGGTCTCCTCAACCAGTTCACCATCGACCACGATCTGATCACCGGGGCCCAGTTCGATGATGTCGTCCAGGACCACCTCGTTGGCCGGCAAGGGGGCGGTCCCCGACTGCCGGCGCACCGTTGGGCGGGCCTGCCCCACGATCGCCAGCTTGTCCAGGGTGGCCTTGGCCCGGATCTCCTGGATGATGCCGATGCCGCTGTTGGCGATGATCAGCAGCCCGAACAGTCCGTTGATCAGCGAGCCGGTGGCCAGCACGATGAGGAACAGCACGCCGAGGATGGCGTTGATCCGCGTGAAGACGTTGGCCCGGACGATTTCCTGCACCGTGCGCGACGCCCGATTGGGCACATCGTTGGTCTTGCCGGCCGCGATCCGCTGGGCCACTTCGGCATCGGACAGACCCGTGCTGGTTGCGGAAGTCATCGCGTGAACGTCCCCTTGCCGTCGGCGTCGAAGTACTCCAGGACCAGCCGGTTGCCGTCGAACGTCGCCGTGGAGATGCTGCCCGGCGGCGAGTTCTCGTTCACCATCGAGAAGGTGAATACGTTGCCGTCCCAGTGGGTCAGTGGCGCAACGAGTTTGGGCCCCAGCGTCAGGGTCAACTTCCCGCCGCTCTCACTGACCCGCGCCGGCCCCCAGTACGGGTTCGCATAGGTCCCGGCGTAGGACGGGAGCGGTTGCGGCGGAGCCGGTTTGGCCGGTGGCGTCTTACCCACCAGCGATCCGACCGGGCGCTCCATCGGAGCGAAGGCATTGTCGTGGTAGAGCTGATACCAGTTCTGGCGGACCTCGCCGAACTGAACCAGATCGGCGAACTGGGCGGTCAGCGCCTCGGCGACGCCGCTCGGAGTCGCGTTGGTCAGCGCCACGATCGCGACGTCGGCGGACGGGATCATGAGGAAGTTGCTGCCGGCGCCGAGTTCGAATGCGCCGGAATGGCTCAGCTGCACCCGCCCCGCCGCGTTGGTGCCCACGTTGAAGCCGTACCCGTAGAAGCCCGAGCGCATGGCCGGATCTGCGGCCCGATCTGAGGTGATCTGCGGCGTCACTGCCGGCAGCAGCGCCTTGGGGTCCACGATCTGATGGCCGCCATAGGAGCCGTCACCGAGCAGCATCGTCATCCACCGGGCCACGTCGTTCACCGAGGAACTCACTCCGCCGGCGGGTGACTGGGCGTCGGCGTCGCGCACTGTGTTCCCGGCCGCCGGTTCATACCGTCCGTCGACGCGGATGTGCCCTACCGCACGGTCGGGTCGGGCCGCATAGTCGGCGAACCGCGAACTGGTCGATGCCATCCCCAGCGGACGGTAGAGCACCTCGTCGGACAGGTCCTCCCACTTCTTGCCCGCGCCGGCGGCCACCGCCTCGGCCGCCGCCGTCACACCGAAGTTCGTGTAAGCGTAGGAAATTCGGAACGGATCCAGTGGCAGGTCACGCAGATGGTCGAGCACGTAGCGACGGTCGTAACCGAGGTCCTCGAGCAGATCGCCGGCGTGGTCGGGTAGTCCGGAGCGATGGGCGTACATGTCACCGACGGTGACCATCCGGGTGATGTCGGGGTTCGACAGCTGGAACCACGGCAGCTTCGACGCCACCGGGGTGTCCCACCCGATCGCCCCGGCACCGACCTGGTGCGCGACAACGGTGGCACCCAACGGCTTCGACAGCGACGCCAGCTGGAACACCGTATCGGCGTCCACCCGGTTCTGCTGACCGGCCCCGGCGCGGACGTCCTTGACCCCGAAACCCTTAGCGTACAACGTCTTTCCGCCATAAACGACGGCCACGGCCAGCCCCGGGATGCCGGAGGCCTTCATCAGATCGGCCGCCAGCTGGTCGATGCTGTCGACCGCGTGCTGGACGGCGCCGGGCCCGATCGTGTTGTCCACCGCCAGCTGCGGAGGCTGCCCGGCCAGTGCGGTGGGGATCGCCGGGGCCGGTTCGGCCGGCTCGTCCGCACCGCATCCGCTCAGAACCAGGGCGACGGCGGCTGCCAGCACCGCCCCGGCTCGGATCACAGATTCCACCAGTTTTCCGGCGAATCGGGCTGCGAAGCAGTCGATCCCGACCGGATCTGCCCCCCGGGCATCGGGACCGCCACCGTCACGCCCGCCGCCCGGGCCGCGGCGAGCAACCGCTCGACGGGTTCGGACCACGGGTGCGGCGCCAACCGGAAGGTGGCCCAGTGAATGGGCACGAACACGCCGGCGTCGACGTCGGTGACGTCGAGGTGTGCACGCACCGCCTCCTCCGGGTTCATGTGGATGTCCGGCCAGCCGGGGTGGTAGGCACCCACCGGCATCAGCGTGAGGTCGAAGGGCCCGTACTGGTTGCCGATGTCGGCGAAACTACCCGTGTAGCCGGTATCACCGCCGAAGAACGCGCGATGCCGCGGCCCGATCATCGCCCACGACGACCACAGCGTGGTGTTGCGGGCGAGGAACCGGCCGGAGAAATGCCGCGCCGGCGTGCAGACGATCCGCAGATCGCCGACGCTTGCCTCGGCCTCCCAGTCCAGTTCGATGACGCGTTCGGGGGCGATGCCCCAGTGCCGCAGGTGCGCGCCCACACCCAGTGGCACGAAGAACCGGCACCGCTGCGTGCGGGCCAGCGACCAGATGGTGTCGACATCGAGGTGGTCGTAGTGGTCGTGGCTGATGATCACGGCGTCCAGCGCCGGCAACGCGTCGAGTTCGGCCGGCACCGGATGCAAGCGCTGCGGGCCGACGGTGTGCGACGGCGAACAACGCTCGCTCCACACCGGGTCGGCGAGCACCCGGTACCCGTCGATCTCGATCAGGACGCTGGAATGCCCGAACCAGGTGACACCCAGATCGACGGCCGATCCGGTGAAATCGGGACGCGCCAACGGGATCGGCGCCGACGGCCGGGCGGTGTCACGACCCAGGACCAGCTCACGCAGCAGCATGCGGCGTTCCTCGGCGCCCAGGCTGATCGACGACGAGGCTTCGAGGTTGACGAAGACGCCGTCGCGGAAATGCGGGGAATCCCCGGCGGCCGCCTCGATCGCGTCGGCGTCGGCGCCCAGCGCCACCGGCGCGCCGTGCGCGGCCCGCAGGACCCATCCGCCGGCAGCCAGCGCCGCACCGCCGCCGGCGAGCCGCATCACCTGCCTGATCACGGGGTACCCTAGGCGCCCTGGAAGATCGGCGCGCGTTTCTCGATGCGCGCGACCTGGGCCTCGATGACGTCGTGACTGCTCCAGGCACGGTCGAACATCGCCTTGTGCTCGGGCCGCGACTCCTCGTAGGCGCCGTCGTCGTTGAGCACCCGCTTGGCGTGTTGCAGGGCCAACGGCGCGAAGCCGGCGATCTCGGCGGCCCAGGCCTGCGCGTCCACCAGATCGCCGATCCGGTTCGCCATCCCGGTGTGCAACGCGGTTTCGGAGCTCAGCCGCTCGGCGGCCAGCAGCATGCCACGTGCCCGGCCGGCGCCGACCAGCGACGTGAGCCGCCGGATGCTCCAGTTATCCAGTGCCAGACCATATTTGGCGACCGGAAACTGGAAGTAGGCATCCGCGGAGACCACCCGCAGATCGCAGATCATCGCCAGGATCACTCCGGCGCCGATCGCCGGCCCGTTGATCGCGCCGATCACCGGGACCGGCGCCTTGTCGATCGCCA
>Ga0209023_10004500_pt1 | contig 15829 bp, 12 predicted proteins | sample LakOneMetagenome_FD_187468 | JGI IMG/M metagenome (GOLD analysis project Ga0209023, IMG submission 187468) | Freshwater and sediment microbial communities from Lake Erie, Canada (SPAdes) (version 2) | ecosystem: Environmental > Aquatic > Freshwater > Lentic | place: Lake Erie, Canada... | reverse complement strand
CCGCGCTGCCCCCGAGTGCCCACGAAACCGGACCGGTGACGGCCGGCGACCCGACACCTGGCAACCCGACACCTGGCTACCCGCCACCTGGCAACCCGCCACCTGGCAACCCGCCACCTGGCAACCCGACACCTGGCAACCCGACACCTGGCAACCCGACACCTGGCTACCCGACACCTGGCTACCCGCCACCTGGCTCCCCGGTCGCGGCGCACCCTGTCGGAGGGTCGCCGGGGGTGATCTTCCCGCCCGCGACGGCCGGCGCCCCGCCGGCCGCGATGTCGTCCACGGGCCGGGGACCGCTCGTGCTGGTGATCACCTGCGCCGCGGCGGCGTTGCTGCTCCTGCTCGCCGCCTACCTCGGATCGATCGCCACCCCCACGACCACGCCGACGCTCAAGCGCGACCTCGGGCTCTCGCAGACCTTCCCGGGAGACGATCGTGGCTGGTGAGTTGGAGGACATCCGCGCCCGCCTGCGGGTCATCGAGGAGGAGCTCGCGGACCTCGCCATCCAACGCCTTCGCGAATCGATCGACGCCGGCGGCACCGAACTGCCCGTGGACGAGAAGGTCATCACCCGCGCCCGCCGGGCCATCGAGAAGGCGATCAACCTCCTCAGCGAGCGCGACGAGCTCGACTGACGCGAGCGAGAGGCGCCGCGTTCAGCTGCCGTCGCTGGGATAGGCGACGTCCGCGGCGAACTCGTCGTCGGACTTGTGGTGCTCGTGCGGCGCCAGATCACGGTCGGCCTCGTTCAGCCGGTTGATCAGCATTCGCAACCGTGCGTAACTGGCCTTGTCGAAGGCGAAGGCGATGCGCGGCAGGTCCACGGCGTCACCGTCCTCGATCTCCGGCTTCGATGGCTCGACGCGCTCGATCCGCCCCGTCGTGATGATGTCGGCGAAGTCGTCGTTGAGCGCATCGAGCAGCGCGTCCGGCAGTTCACGCTTGAGCCGCATGACGAGCCGGCGGCCCACGTACCGCGACGAGTGGTAGACGCGGTAGAAGCCGGTGATCTCCTCGACGGCTTCGTCGATGTCGGTGCACACGCGGCACAGGCACAGGTCGAGCGGGTTGATGAGCTGCCGCTGCGACAGCTCCTCCTCGACGAACGTCTGCCAGCTCGACCAGTACGTCCCGCCCTCCTCCTCGAGCAGCACCACCGGGGCCACCGGTGACCGACCGGTCTGCATCAGCGTCAGCAGCTCGAACGCCTCGTCCATCGTGCCGAAGCCACCCGGCAAGAGCGCGTACCCGCTCGACTCCTTCATGAACGTCAGCTTGCGGGTGAAGAAGTAGCGGTAGTTGATCAGCTTGGAGTCGCCGGCGATCACCGGGGCGGCCTCGGTCTCGAAGGGCAGCACGATGTTGACGCCGAAGGACTGGTCGACGCCGGCGCCCTCGATGCCGGCCTCCATGATCCCGGGCCCCGCACCGGTGATCACCATCCAATCCCGCGCCGCCATCGCCTGCCCGAACGCGCGGGCCGTCTCGTAGTTGGGATCGTCGCGCCGCGTGCGCGCCGAGCCGAAGATCGAGACCTTCGGGATGTGACCGTAGGGCTCGAACACGAGGAAGGAGTAGCGCAGCTCCTTCAAGGCGGAGTTGACCAGCTTGAGGTCGCCGCGGTCGGCCGCCTCGCGTCCCATGCGGATCGCCGAGACCACCATCTCGAACACGAGGTCGTCGTCGCGACGGACCCCCGCCGCCTCGATGAGCTGCGTGATCAGCCCGTCGAGCTCTTCGTTCCCGGTGCGGTACTTCGCTTTGCGACCAACCATGCGCGCGACCTTACGGCAGGTGGCCTGTGCAGCTTTCCGTCACGAACGGCTGCCGAGGAGCGAAGCGACTGCTCCGAGGACGAAGTCACGCGGTTGCGACGCGCCCGTAGAGGGTGGTGCGCTGTTCGAGGGTGCGGCCGAGGGGTTCGACGATCGCCCGGAAGTCCTCTTCCTCGAGGCCCTGGCCGTGGGTCGCGCCGGCGGCTCGCGAGATGTTCTCGTTCACGAGCGTGCCGCCCATGTCGTTCACCCCGGAGCGCAGCGCCTGGCGCACGCCGTCGATGCCCATCTTCACCCAGGACACCTGGATGTTGTCGATGTAGCCGTGGTAGGCGATGCGGGGGACGGCGTGCATCAGCAGGGCCTCGCGGAACGTCGGCCCCCGGCGGGCCTTGCGCTGCAGGTAGATCGGCGCCGCCATGTGGACGAACGGCAGCGGGACGAACTCGGTGAAGCCGCCCGTCTCCTTCTGCAGGTCGCGGGTGCGCACGATGTGGCGGGCCCAGTGCACGGGCTGCTCGACGGCGCCGAACATGATCGTGATGTTCGAGTTGAGCCCGACCTGGTGCGCGACGCGGTGCGCCTCGAGCCACTGCTCGGTGTTGATCTTGTCCGGGCACAGGATGGCCCGCATGTCGTCGTCGAGGATCTCGGCGGCGGTACCCGGCAGCGTGCGCAGCCCGGCGTCCTTCATGCGGGTGAGGTACGACGTGAGCGTCTCGTCGAGGCGGCGGGCGCCCTCGGTCACCTCGAGCGCGGTGAAGCCGTGCACGTGGATGTTCGGCGCCGCCTCCTTCACCGCGGTCGTGACGTCGAGGTAGTAGTTGCCGTCGAACTTGGGGTGGATGCCTCCCTGCAGGCACACCTCGGTGGCGCCCATGTCGACCGCTTCGCGCACCCGCTGCTGGATGTCCTCGAGCGTCAGCAGGTACGGGGTGCCCCGCAGGTTCAACGACAAGGGGCCCTTCGAGAACCCACAGAACTTGCACTTGAACGTGCACACGTTCGTGTAGTTGATGTTGCGGTTGCGCACGTAGGTGACCGTGTCGCCGACGGTCTGGCGGCGCAGGTCGTCCGCCACCTCGCACACCGCTGCGACCTCGGGCCCGCGAGCGTTGAAGAGGACCTCGATCTCGTCGAGCCCGACCTCCTGGCCGAGCAGCACGCCCGCCAACACCTCGTTGACCCGCCCGTAGGACGCAGCCGAGGCGGCGGGCATCAGCGTCGGCGGGTCACCGGTGCCGCCGGAGTACCACTGCGTGCTGCGGGGGCCGATGTGGAGCACCTCGATGCCGTCGTCGACCTGCTCGGGCGACGCCGGCGTGATGTTCTGCACGAACACGGCGCCGGGATCGTCACGCCCCAACCCCGCCGCGTCGGAGCGGTCCATGACGGGGAAGTGCAGCTTCGGGTCGAGCCACCGATCGGGGTCGAGGACGAGCTCGGGGTAGATCGTCAGCCGGGGCGCGAGCGCGAAGCCCCGGGCCTCGGTCACCTCACGCAGGCGGTCGAGCGCGGGCCAGGGGCGCTCGGGGTTGACGTGGTCGGCCGTGACGGGCGAGACGCCACCCCAGTCGTCGATGCCGGCGTCGAGCAGCCCACCGAAGTCGTCGGACAGGTTCGGCGGGGCCTGCAGGTGGATGTCGGCGGGGAGGATCAGCCGGGCGAGCGTGATCGCGTCGAGGTACACGTCAGGGGGGCAGGGCGGCGCGAGGTGCATCGAGGTGCCGAGCTTCGGCAGGAAGTTCTGGACGATGACCTCCTGCACGTGCCCGTGGCGGCGATGGCTCTCGGCGATGGCGACGAGGGCCTCGATGCGATCCTCACGGTCCTCGCCGATGCCGACGAGGATGCCGGTGGTGAACGGGATGTGGAGCTCGCCTGCGGCTTCGAGCGTCGCGAGGCGGCGCGCCGGTTCCTTGTCGGGGGCGCCGCGATGGCAGTCGAGGTCCGCGCGCAGCGACTCGATCATCATCCCCTGTGACGGCGAGACGGGGCGCAGCGCCGCGAGCTCGTCGGCGTACAGCGCGCCGGCGTTCGCGTGGGGGAGCAGGCCCACCTCGTCGAGCACGAGCTGCGCCATGGCGACGAGGTACTCGATGGTCGAGGCGTAACCGTGCTCGTCGAGCCAGGTGCGTGCGGCGGGGTAGCGCTCCTCGGGGCGCTCGCCCAAGGTGAACAGCGCCTCGTGGCACCCCTGCTTGGCACCGGCCCGGGCGATCCTCAGCACCTCGTCGGGCGCGAGGTACGGCGTGTCGAGCCGCGCCGGCGGCTGCGCGAACGTGCAGTAGCCGCACTTGTCGCGACACAGCATCGTCAGCGGGATGAACACCTTGGGGGAGTAGGTGATCCGGGTCCCGGTGCGGGCGTCACGGATCGCTCGGGCCTGCTCCATGCGCTCCACCAGCGGCCGCGCAGCGATCGACTGCACCTCACTGGTGAAGCGGCCGCGCTGTGCGTCGGTTGCCATGGCGGCGAACCTTACCGGCGTCGCGCGACGAAACCCACCACCACGCCCACGCTCAGACCCACCACCAAGCCCACCACCGGCCCACCACCAGGCCCACCACTGACCCGCCGCCGCCGGCCGACCGTTCGTCGCCGTTCCTGCAGCCGTGAAGGGGCGGCGGGCGGGTAGCGTCGATGCCATGAACGGTGGCCTCGACTTCACGTTGCTCGGCGTCCCGGTGCGCGTGATGTGGATGTTCTTCTTCGTCATGTTCCTGTTCGGCTCCGTCTGGCAGGACCCGGTCCTCATCGCCCTGTGGGTCGGGATCGCCTTCGTGTCGATCCTCGCCCACGAGTTCGGCCACGCCCTGGTGTACCGGGGCTTCGGGGTCCAGCCCAGCGTCGTGATCCACGGCTTCGGCGGCCTCACGTTCGGACGGTCCCTGCCGGTCGCCAAGGACCTGGTGGTCAGCCTGGCCGGACCACTCGTCGGCCTGTCGATCGGCCTCCCGCTCCTGTACGTCAACGCCAACGCCCGGATCGGGAACCCGACGCTCGAGGCGGCGCTCGCCATGGGCATCTACATCAACGTCCTGTGGTCGCTCATCAACCTGCTGCCGCTCCTGCCCCTCGACGGTGGCAACGCCCTCAACGCGCTCCTCGCGCTCGTGACCCGGCGGGACATGACCCTGGTGACCCGGGTCATCTCCATCATCACCGCCGCGATCCTCATCGGCGTGGCCCTGAAGTACCAGTTCCTGTTCGGGGCGCTGCTGGCCGGCTACTACGGCTTCATGAACATCCAGGCGCTCATGAACGGCAGCCGCGGACGGTTCGCCCCCAACGTGACGATGCCTCCTCGCCAGGGTTCGGCGCCCCCGTCCGGTCCTGCGGGCACGACCCCGCCGCCGGGCCCGCCGACGCAGTCCCCGGCATACCCCCCGCCGCCTCCCGGTGGTGCCGCACCCACCCCGACGCGGGAGTGGTCGCCGACGCCACCGGCCCAACCGCCCACCGCTCCCGGGCCCCCGCCGGCAGCGGACCCCGCCGCCGCGGCATGGACCCAACCGCAGTTCGGGCCGCAGCGTCGCACGTTCGGCCAGGAGGTCGAGTCGACGGCTCAGGCGTTGGCCCGCAACGAGCCCGAGCTCGCGTCGATCGCCGTGGACCGTGCCGCCCGCCTCGTGCAGACGCCGGAGGACTCGATCGTGGTCCAGCAGCTCCGCAACGAGGTCATGCGCCGCCTCTCCTCCGAGGGCCGCTGACCGTCGTCGCCGCCCGCTGCCCCCGGCTGGAGGCCGCCGCTCGGTAATGTCACCTGCTCTGGGGTGCCGGGCACGGTCGTTGCCGGCGCTGGTGCACTGGGATCCCCGTCCGCGGCGGAGCCCCGTCGCGTCGTCACGGACCAGGCAGGACCCGCCATCACCGAGCACCACCTCACCACGGAAGCCGATCTGGTCCAGCCCGAGGTCGCCGACCCCCTCGGGCGCAAGGCCCTGACCTACAAGCCGGCGCTGACGGGCGTGCGGTTCATCGCGCTCCTGTTCATGATGCTGTACCACGCCAACATCTCGTGGGCGCGGGGCGGGATCTTCTCGATCGACGTGTTCTTCGTGCTGAGCGGGTTCCTCATCACGTCGCTGCTCATCTCGGAGATGACCGAGACCAACCGCATCCGGCTCAAGCACTTCTGGGGACGCCGCGCCAAGCGCCTGCTGCCCGCGCTGCTCTTCCTGCTGTTCGGGATCGCGATCTACCTGGCGCTGTTCGCCACCCCCGAGGAGGCGGCCCGGTCGCGCGGCGACGGCGTCTCCACGCTGCTCTACGTCTCGAACTGGTGGTACTCGCTCAACGGCTCCTCCTACTTCGAGGCCTTCCAGCCGTCGTTGTTCCGCCACACGTGGTCGCTGAGCATCGAGGAGCAGTTCTACGTCCTGTGGCCGCTGCTCTTCATCGGGGGGTACAAGGTGCTGAAGGGGCGCCTGGATCTGATGGCGGCCTTCGTGGGTCTCGGGGCGCTGGCGTCAGCCGGCCTCATGTTCGTGCTGTTCGATCCCGACACCGACCCGTCCCGGCTCTACTACGGCACGGACACCCGGGCGCAGGCCCTGCTGATCGGAGTCGGCCTCGGGCTCATCAGCCATGGCAACGCGCGCCGGTTCCTCGCCGAGCGCTGGATCCAGATCGGCGGGCTGCTCGGCTATGCCGTGCTGGCCGTGGTCTTCGCGACCAACGACAACCGGCAGCCCTGGATCTTCCACGGCGGGTTCCTCGTGTTCGGGCTCGCCGCCGCCCTGATCGTCTTCGCCCACGCCGGCGACGCGTCCTCGCCGCTCAACCGGATCGTCGGCCTGCCCGTGCTCGTGTGGCTGGGTTCCGTGTCCTACGGCGCGTACCTGTGGCAGTGGCCCGTGTTCGTCGTGGTCGACGAGTCGCGCACGGGCATCGGTGGCCTCCCGCTGCTCGCCTTGCAGTTCGTCCTCACCTTCGCACTCGCGGCCGTCTCGTACTACGTGATCGAGACCCCGATCCGGCGGGCCTCGTTCTCGTTCCGCGGGGACGCGCGCACGTACACCGTCGGGGTCCTCGGGGGCGCCGCCCTCGTCGTGCTGATCTTCATCGTCACGTCCACGGTGTTCGGGGTCGACGCCGACAAACCTGCGGCGGCCGCCCGGGCGGGGGCACCGCGCGTGCTCGTGGCCGGGGACTCGACGGCGTTCAACCTCGCGGTGCAGTACCCCGGCACCGGCGACCTCACGGTCGAGCAGGCGGTGGTCCTCGGCTGCGGGGTCGTGCGCGGCGAGAACGAGCCCGTCGACAAGCGGCCAACGGTGAAGGCCGAATGCGACTCCTGGCCGCAGAAGTGGGAGCAGCGGGAGAAGGAGTTCTCGCCGGACCTCATGGTGATCGTGACCGGGACGTGGGAGGTCTTCGACAAGGTGGTGAACGGCAAGTTGCTGAAGGTCGGGACCGAGGAGTGGCGGGCCTACGCCCGCTCGGAGTTCGAGTACGCCCTGAGCCTCGCCGGTCCCGGCGGTCGCCCGGTGGCCCTGCTGAACGCGCCCTGCACGCGCTCGCTGGCCTCTGCCGAAGGCCCGGCCGTGAGTGAGCTCAACGACGCCACCCGCCTGGCCCACGTCAACGACCTCATGGCCGAGATCGCGGCCGCTCACCCCGACCAGGTCCACCTCCTCGATCTCGAAGCCAAGACCTGCCCGAACGGCGAGTTCGAGACCCGGATCGACGGCGTCGAGGCCCGTCCCGACGGGGTCCACTACAGCCGTGCCGGCACCGCCGTGATCTGGAACTGGCTCGCCCCGCAGCTCCAGACGATCCTCGCGTCCTCCAAGACAGTGCCGGCCAAGTGATCCTCGGCCACGTCGTGAACCCTGCAGATGTCACCCGTTGGACAGGACGGACCCTGAGCGCCGGAGCGTGACACGGGACCCGTTCGGGGTACGGGTAATGTCTCGCGATTCCTGAGCACCACCTGACCACCGAAGCGGACATCGTCACGCCGGAGGCCGCGGACCCCAAGCGGCGCGGTGGCCTGGTGTACAAGCCTGCGCTCACCGGCGTGCGATTCGTCGGCGTCTTCTTCGTGATGCTGTACCACGCCAACGTCCCGTGGATGCAGGGCGGCTTCTTCATGCTCGACGTCTTCTTCGTGCTGAGCGGCTTCCTCATCACCTCGCTGCTCGTGTCCGAGATGACCGAGACCGGCAACCTGCGTCTGGGCCGCTTCTGGAGCCGGCGGGCCAAGCGGCTCGTACCGGCGCTGTTCGTGCTCCTCGCCGCCGTCGCGATCTACGCGGCGCTCGTCCCCAACCCGTTGGGGGCGGCCGACCTGCGGGGCGACGGCATCGCCGCGTTGTTCTACGTCTCGAACTGGAGGTTCGCGCTCAGCGGCGCGTCCTACTTCGACAACTTCAACCCCTCGCTGTTCCGCCACACCTGGTCCCTGAGCATCGAGGAGCAGTTCTACGTCGTCTGGCCCCTGCTCTTCATCGCCGGCTACAAGGTGCTCAAGGGTCGACTCGAGCTCATGGCCCTGATCGCCGGGATCGGCGCGATCGCGTCGGCCCTGTGGATGGGGTTCCTGTACGAGCCCGGGGTCAACCCCTCCCGCATCTACTACGGCACCGACACCCGCCTGCAGGCGCTGCTCATCGGCGTCGGGCTGGCGCTCATCAGTCGCGGCAACACGCGCCGGTTCCTCCCCGAGAAGTGGATCCACGTGCTCGGGTGGATGGGCTACGCCGCGTTCGCGCTGCTCCTCGTCGTCACGGACCCCAACGACGAGTGGATCTTCCGCGGCGGGTTCATGCTCTTCTCGCTGATCTCCGCCTTCGTGGTGTTCGCCCACGCCGGGCCCGACACCACCCGCCTGAACCGCATGATCGGGTGGTTGCCCATCCTGTGGCTGGGGTCGCTGACCTACGGGCTGTACCTGTGGCAGTGGCCCGTCTTCATCGTGCTCGACGAGGCGCGCACCGGCATCGGCGGCGTGCCGTTGTTCGCCCTGCAGTTCACTGTCACCCTCGCCCTGTCCGCGGCGTCGTACTACCTCGTCGAGACGCCGATCCGGCGGTCGTCGTTCGCGTTCCGCTCCGGGGCGCGCAGCGCCTATGCGATCGTCGGCGCGGCGGTCACGGTGGTCGTGCTCTTCATCGTCAGCACGTCGATCTTCGGCACCGCCGGTCCGGCGTCTGCGAGCGACGCCGCACCCCACGTGCTGGTCGTCGGCGACTCGACCGGCTACGCGATGGCGGCGCAGTACCCGGGCACCGGCGACCTCAAGGTCGACTCGGCGGCCGTGCAGGGGTGCGGCATCGTGCGCGGCGAGAACAAGCCCGTGGCGGGGATGTTGAACATCCGCTCCACGTGCGAGACCTGGCCGGAGGACTGGAAGCAGGGCCTGGCGCGCTCCAAGCCGGAGGTCATCGTCCTGGCGACGGGTGCCTGGGAGCGCTTCGACAAGATCGTCGACGGCAAGTTGCTCGCCGTCGGCTCACCCGAGTGGAAGACCTACGCGCGATCAGAGTTCGAGTACGCGCTGTCCCTGACCGAGGGCCGACCCGTCATCATGCTCAACGCGCCATGCACCCGGTCATTGCCGTCGGTGAACGGTCCGGCGGTGCAGGAGGGCAACGACGGGCGACGCCTCGACGATGTCAACGCGCTCATGAGCGAGTTCGCCGCCGCCCATCCCGAACAGATCCATCTGCTCGACCTCAAGGCCCTGCTCTGCCCCAACGGCACGTTCGAACCGAAGATCGACGGGGTCGAGGCCCGACCCGACGGGGTCCACTACAACACCGCGGGGGCCGCCCTGGTGTGGCGCTGGCTGGCGCCCCAGGTCCAACAGCTCCTGGACGCCAAGGGACCGAAGAAGTAGCCCCGAAGAAGCCGGAAGAAGCCGGAAGAAGCCCGAAGAAGAAGCTTGCGGAGCAGCCCTGAGCGGGGCCCCGGGCGGCATCGCCAGCTGCGATCAGCAGTGCTCGTGGCGATAGGTCCCGAGCACCTTCGCCCCTTCGATGATCTTGTCGTACACCTCGGGGATGTGCCTGACGTACCACTGCGAGGCCGACACCGTGTTGTAGACCTCGCCGCTGTCGACGACCGGCTTGATCTGCTCGGCGGCCGTCATCAGCGCGTCGTAGTACTCGCGCAGCTCGCCGGGCACGAACGGCCCGACGTCGACGGTCTGCTGGTAACGGGTGTCGATGTACTGCTGGAACGGGACGGTCTTGTCCTCGACCACGATCAGCTCCACCCAGGCGCAGAACTCCGGCGGGGCCGGCGCACCGCGCGTGGTCGGCGGCGTCGTCGGCACGGCGAACGCCGTGGTGGTCGGGATCGCCTTGGTGGTGGGCGGCGTCGGCTTGGCCGTGGTGACGGGCGCCGCCTTCTTGGTCGTCACCGGCTTCTTGGCGGTCGTCGTGGTGGACGCCACTGACGTTCCGGTTTCGACCGCCTCCGTGCTCGTGTCCGGCGTGGCCGTGGTCGAGGTGGTTCCCGTGGCATCGGGCGCGGGACCGGTGGCGGTGGTGGCGGTGTCCTTGCTGCAGCCGAAGGCGAGGCTCACGGACAGCGCGAACAGGATGACGAGCGAGATGTTCCGAAGGCGCATGGAACGAAGACGGTACCAGCGGCGCCCCGCCACGCCAGATCACCCGGTGGCGGCCGCCCTCGCGGCGCTCAGCCCGACCGGGCGGTGAGATCGCCCGCAGCGGCCGGATCGGCCAGCCAGACCACCTTGTCGGCGTGCACCTTGCTGGCCGGCGCCGTGGGATCGCCTTCGACGACGCGCCGCAGCGCGTCATGCTTCTCGGCGCCCATCACGGTGACGATCACCTGGCGAGCACGCGCGATGCCGGCGTAGGTGAGCGTCATGCGTTCGTGCGGGTTGTTCCCGAGGGGGTCCTCGTTCATGACGACGAGACGTCCCGGATCCGCGGCCAGCGCCTGGGACTCGGGGAACAGCGATGCGGTATGACCGTCAGGACCGAGGCCGAGGTGGATCAGGTCGAACTTGCCCAGCTCACCGATGCGCAACTGGTAGGGGTCGGGACCCTCGTCGCAGATCATCGGGTAGTGCGCGTTCGCGACGCCCACGCGGTCGAGCAACGCTTCGCGACCCAGGCGGTAGTTCGAGTCTGGGTCATCGAGGGGCACGCAGCGCTCGTCGCCCCAGTACACATCGACCTTCCACCAGTCGATCTGCGTGTCGGCATCGGTGGCGAGGCGCTGGTAGCACTGCCGCGCGGTGCCGCCCCCGGACAGCGCCACCGAGAAGGTCTCGGCCGGGCGCGCGTGGAACGCCTCGATGACCCGCTCGGCAAACTCTCCCGGGACGTCGTCGACGATGACGAGCGATCCGTGCATCCGTTCTCCACCTGCTGTTGGGGCGACGACAGACGTTGCAGTCTGCCACCACCGCTCTCGATCAACCCACGCTCAGCTTGCCCGCCGTGCTCAACCGAAGGTCTGCGCCTTCGCCTGCAAGGAACCGATCAGCTCGTCGAAGGACTTTGCGAAGGACGCGACGCCTTCGTCCTCGAGCGTCTTCGTCACGTCGCCGATGTCGACGCCCACAGCCTTGAGCGCCGCCATGGTGGCGCGCGCCTCGGCGAAGTCCTGATCCAGCGTGCGCGCCACCGTGCCGTGGTCGTCGAACGCCTCGAGCGTCGCGTCGGGGATCGTGTTGACCGTGTTCGGACCGATGAGCTCGTCCACGTACAGCGTGTCGGGGTACGCCGGGTTCTTGGTGGAGGTCGACGCCCAGAGCGGGCGTTGGTGGCGCGCCCCTCGGGCCACCAGCGCATCCCACCGTTCACCCTTGAAGGTTTCGAGGAACAGCTCGTACGCGAGGCGGGCGTTGGCGATCGCCGCCTTGCCCTTGAGCGCCGTGGCCTCGTCAGTACCGATCGAGTCGAGCCGACGATCGACTTCGGTGTCGACCCGGCTGACGAAGAACGACGCGACCGACGAGATGGCGGAGAGGTCGCCCTCGGCCGCTTCGAGCCCGGCGATGTAGGCCTCCATCACGGCGGCGTAGCGGTCGAGCCCGAAGAGCAGCGTGACGTTGATGCTGCGCTTCTCGCTGATCATCGCCTCGATCGCCGGCAGACCCTCGACCGTGCCCGGGATCTTGACGTACAGGTTCGGCTCGGCGATCAGGTCGCTCAGGTGGCGAGCGGCTGCCTTGGTGCCGTCGGTGTCATGGGCCAGCGACGGCGCGACCTCGACCGACACGAACCCGTCGATGCCCTCCGAGCTGTCGTAGACGGGGCGCAGGATCCGCAGCGCCTCTTCGATGTCGCCCGTGACCAGCTTCCAGTAGCTGTCCTGCACGGACGTTCCGCCGCCGATCAGCGACCGGAACTCGTCGTCGTACTCGCTGCCGGACTCGATGGCCTTCTGGAAGATCGTCGGGTTCGACGTGATGCCGCGCACCCCGCGATCGATCCAGCGCTGCAGCTCACCACTGGTGATCCACCCGCGCTTGAGGTTGTCGAGCCACGGGCTCTGGTCTTGTTCGTCGTGCAGTTCCTGCAGGTGACCCATGTGGTGGTCCCTTTCGCATCCGGTCGGTTCGCATCCGGTCGAGGTTCCCCATCGATCTGGGGTGGCGGTCGGCCGGTGTCGGGCTGGTGTGGGGCTGGTGTGGGGCTGGTGTTTCGCTGGTGTCGGGCGGATCTGAGCGGTAAGTCTGGCCGGTCCGGCGGGCGGATGCGCCGGAAGGTCGGACCGAGGTCAGGTCGCCGAAAGGAGCTCCTTGGCGTGCGCGACCACGTTGGGGACGTTCATACCCAACTCGTCGAGCACGATCGCGCCCGGCGCGCTCGCCCCGAAGCGGTCGATGCCGACCGAGGCGTCGACCCACCGGCTCCAGCCGAAGGTCGAACCCGCTTCGACGGAGAGGCGGGGCACGCCCGTGCCCAGCACCGACTCCTGGTAGGCGGCGTCCTGCTCCTCGAACAGGTCCCAGCTCGGCATCGAGACGACGCGCGTGGGCGTGCCGTCGGTCTCGAGCTCGGCGGCGGCCCCGATGGCGAGCGCCACCTCGGAACCCGTCGCGACGATGACGAGCGCCGGCACAGCCCCCTCGGCCTCTCGCAGCACGTAGGCGCCGCGCAGGACGCCTTCGTTGCCGGCGGTGCCATCGAGGATGTCGAGGTCCTGGCGGCTGAGGACCAGCGCGGTCGGGCCGTCGGGCGCGTTGACCGCGATGCGCCACGCCATGGCGGTCTCGTTGGCATCGGCGGGACGGATCAGGCGCAGGCCGGGCATGGCCCGCAATGACGCGAGGTGCTCGATCGGCTGGTGCGTCGGTCCGTCCTGGCCCAGGCCGACCGAGTCGTGCGTGAACGAGAAGATGAGCTTCGACTCGCTCAACGCCGCGACGCGCACAGCGCCGCGCATGTAGTCGCTGAACACGAAGAACGTGCCCCCGATGGGCAGCACGCCGCCGTGGTGCGCCATGCCGTTCATGATCCCGCCCATGCCGTGCTCGCGCACGCCGAAGTGGAGCTGGCGGGCCGTCCGATCCGACTTCGAGAAGGGCTGCTGCTCGGGCATCAGCACCCCGGTGTTGCCGGTCAGGTCGGCGCCGCCACCGATCAACCCGGGCACGACATCGAGCACGGCGTCGAGGCACGCCTTCGAGGCGTTGCGCGTGGCGACCGCCTTGTCCCCGAAGTTCCACACCGGTAGGCGGTCCTCCCACCCGGGCAGGCCGCCGGCATCGAAGCACGCCTGGATCTCGTCCCTGTGCTCGGGCCACTCGGCCCACAGCTGGTCCCACGCCTCACGCTCCGCGGCGCCACGGGCCCCCGCCTCGCGGTAGTGCGCCAGCACGTCGTCGGGGCACCAGAAGTCCTCGTCGGGGATGCCCAGGATCTCCTTGGTCGCGGTGATCTCCTCGGCGGGGAACGGATCGCCGTGGGCCTTCGAGGTGTCCGTGAACTTCGGTGACGGGTACCCGATGTGGCTGCGCAGGACGATCAGCACGGGCTTGCCTTCGACGGCCATGCCGCGGCGCACCGCCGCCTCGAGCGCATCGACGTCGTTGGCGATCTCACCGGCGTGGTCGACGTGCCAGCCGTACGCCTCGAACCGGGCGCCGGCGTCGTCGTCGAGCGCCAGCTCGGTCGGCCCGTCGATCGTGATGTGGTTGTCGTCGTAGATGACCACGAGCTTCTCGAGGCCCAGGTGACCGGCCAGCGACGCCGCCTCGTGGCTGATGCCCTCCATCAGGCAGCCGTCGCCGGCGATGACGAACGTGTGGTGGTCGAACAGCGGCGACCCGAACCGGGCGCGCAGGTGGTTCTCGGCGATCGCCATGCCGACGCCGTTCGCGAAGCCCTGGCCGAGCGGGCCGGTGGTGACCTCGACGCCCGGGGTGTGGTGCACCTCGGGATGACCCGGCGTGCGGCTGCCCCACTGGCGGAAGTCCTCGATGTCCTGCTTGGTCAGGCCGTAGCCCGTGAGGTACAGCATCGAGTACAGGAGGATCGACGCGTGTCCGTTGGACAGGATGAACCGGTCACGGTTCGGCCAGTCCGGCTGGCCGGCGTCGTACCGCATGATCCGCGTCCACAGGGTGTACGCGAGCGGGGCGAGCGCCATGGCGGTGCCGGGATGCCCGTTCTTCGCTCGTGTCGGGGCGTCCATCGCGAAGCCACGGACGACGTCGATGCAACGTCGTTCCAGATCCAGATCGCTCACGGTCTCGCTCACGGCTTCCTCCAGGCTTTCTCCGCGGGAATCGGGTCACTCTAGGTGCCCCGCGGGAGGGGTCACGCCGTCGATCAGTCGGGTTCGTCGAAGAGCGCCACGCTCGCGCTGAAGCCGTGGAGGAAGTTCTGGGCGCCGACCGGGCCGATCTCACCGGCACAGAACATGCCCGAGAGCGCGTGGCCCTCGATGACGGCGTCGAGCACCTCGGCGTCGTGGTCGGGTTCACCGAACAGCCGCATCCCACGTCCGTTGCAGGTGAACAGCAGCGCGGCCGCCCCGTGGCGGCCGATCAGCAGCTCGCGCAGGTCCTCGTCCGCCGAGAGCGCGTCGCGCACGTGGAACTGGACGGTCGAGCCGACCGCGACCGGCTCACCGCTCATGATGGCGCCGGAGTCGCGATCGGTCCCGACGATCGGGCGGATCAGGAAGTCTCCGCGCTCGTAGTCCAGGCGGTGCTCGTCGACGACGAGACCGAGGTGCACGCCGCGCCCCATGATCTCGCGGGTCTCGGCCGGCGCCGCGGCGTACAGACCCCCGAGCCGCTCGAGCGCCGACTGCCCGGCGATCTCCTGGATCAGGTTCCCGTCGGCGCGCGTGACCACGAGCGGGCTCCCGATCGGGCGGCAGCCCTGCGACACGATCGCCGTCATGCGTTGCCGCGGACCCAGCAGGACCGCCGCGGCGCCACGGTCGTGGACGGCCCCGTCGACGACCACCCGGTTCTGACCCGCGAACCCGCTCGACGCCAGCCCGCCGACCACGACGAGGCTCGGGTGCTGCACCCGCAGGTGCTCGAGCACCTCTGCGACGGGGAAGGACGCGGGATCGGCGAGCAGCACCATGGCGGTGACCGCCTCGAGCGCGTCCGGACCGACGCCGAGCAGCGCGAGCCCGTCCGCGGTGCGCGCCGCCTGCAGGTGCACGGCGTCGACGGCCCCGAAGCGGGCGGCCCACAGCGTGATGGCGGGTTGGGACTCGATCTCGCGGTCGCCGCCGGCGATCCCCACGGCCGTGGCGCCGATGAACGCGCCGGGGCGAAGGACGGTCTGGATGGCCGCCGCGATGTCCTCGACCGCGCCGGTGTGCGCACCGGTGACGAAGAGGACGACGAGGTCCGGTTCCTCGCCGATGGCTTCGAGGATCTGGCCGAGCACCTCGCCGGTGGCCTGCGTGGCCAGAGGATGCTCGGAGAGGGCCGCCGCGAAGGGCACCGGCGGGATCAGCCTGCGGCCGGCGGATCCGTGGCCGGCGGATCCGTGGCCGGCGGATCCGTGGTCGGCGCGGCGGGGCCGTCGACGGGGGGCAGGACCAGGTAGGGAACGACGGTGACTGCGCCCATGTCGAGCCGGCAGTG
>Ga0209023_10004499_pt1 | contig 15831 bp, 16 predicted proteins | sample LakOneMetagenome_FD_187468 | JGI IMG/M metagenome (GOLD analysis project Ga0209023, IMG submission 187468) | Freshwater and sediment microbial communities from Lake Erie, Canada (SPAdes) (version 2) | ecosystem: Environmental > Aquatic > Freshwater > Lentic | place: Lake Erie, Canada... | reverse complement strand
GGCGGGGGCACTCATGGCTGCTCTTTCGGGTAGGGGGGGTGGGCGTTGATCATGCTATCCGCCCGGACCAGTCGCGGACGGTCCCGGCTTCCCGTCACGGCTGGCCCGGCTTCAGCTTCAGGAACAGTGCGTGAGCCTCGGTCAGCAGCTTGTCGCCGTCGTAGAGCTGCGCCTCGACGACGGTCTTACGGCCTTCCTGCGAGCGCAACCGGGCCACGATGTCGAGCCGCTTCTGGACCGGGACGATCGCCCGGTAGTCGATGTGTAGGTAGGCGGTGCGCTGGGTGAACTCACCGGTGAGCACGGCGGCGGTGTAACCGAGCACCGAGTCGAACAGCAGCCCGAGGGTGCCGCCGTGGGCGGCGCCGTTGCGGCCCAGGTGGAACCGGGAGAAGCGGACCCAGCCGGTCACCGTGTTCTCGTCGACGGGGGTGAGTTCGGCGGGTACGCCCAGCACGTTGCCGCGGTTGGGCAGATCGAAGCGGCGGCCCGACGGGGAGGACCATTCGTCGGCGTCGTAGGGCGCGAGCAACACCGATATCTGTTCGAGCAGGTCCGCGGCGGTGCTGATCACGTCGTCGGGGGCATCGACGGCGCGGGCGTGGTCCTGGATGGCCCGCACCGCCTCGATGAACCTGCCGTAGTCCGGGCCGCCCTGGGCGGTGGGCTCCGGCATGTTGAATCCCCCGCCGGGGTGTCCGGCGGCGTTATCGGTGGTCACGACCGTTGACGGTAGCGCGTGCCGCCGCGGCGGCCTTTCCGGCCACCCGCCGGGGCCGCGGGCGCTACATTCCGGAGGTGTCCAGTCGACTGTCGCTACACCGGATGCGGGCGGTGCTGGGCACGGAGCTGAACGCAATCCGGCGAAGTTCGCCCGATGTCGACCCGGCCGACATCGCCGGTTTCACCCTGCCGCTGTTGGTCCGCGCCGCGGGCGTGCTGGCGGTCGGGATGGTGCCGCTGCTGGTGATCCGCAACGGCAGCGAAGACAACGCGGAGCTGGTGCCCATTCTGTCGTCGATCGCCCTGATGGTGATCTGCGCGGCGGTGGTGTCCTGGCTGATGTCGGTGGTGCTGTCCGGGCTGGTGGTGATGATGTTGTACCGGACCCGAGCGTCGACGTCGTCGCATCTGGTGATCCGCGTCCTGCGGGAGTCGTTCCTGAGGGTCAACGACGCCACCTCGGCGCTGGTGTTGCTGGTGTTGGTGGCCGGGATGTTGTCGCTGGCGTTCGGGTTGCCGATCCGGTCCGGCGACGACAACGCCAACTCGGTGCTCGACGACCTGCTGGCCGCGCAGCTCGGCGTGCTGATCTTCGCCCTCGGATTCGCGTTTCTGGCCGAGTCGATCCGCTCAGCGGCCGACATCGTCGATGACCAATCGCCGTTGCTGGCCTGGCCCTGGGCACTGCTGATCGCCTCGCTGAGCTGGGTGCTGGCGACGGTGGCCGGGCCGTTCGAGGCGACCCGCATGCTGTCCATCCTGCTGCACGACTGGCTGCCGGCCGAGGTCGACGGGATTCCGCGGGATGAGCTGATCGCGGAGATGGTGCCGGCCGGTGCACGCTGGTGGCTGGCCTTCGGCCCGCTGCCGGTAATCACCGCGTTGTGGGCCTATGAGGCGTGGCGCAACGGCGGCCTGGTGGCGCTGCGTACGTTCCTGTCCGCTTTCTACCCGGACGATCACGACGAGAAGCAGGAATGATGCCATGACCGTGCGCCGATGGACTCTGGTCGCTACCGCGGCGGTGCTGCTGTCCGGCTGTACCCATCCGGTGCCCGGGCAGCCGGTCGCCGCGGAGGCCACCGCAAGCACCACCGCGTCCAGCAGCGCACCGGCGCCGGCATCGCTGCCCGACGCCGCGTCGCTGCTGCTGCCCAGCGGGTCGACGACTCCGGTCGGGACGGCCACCCAAACCTTCGTGGGAGCCAACTACTACACGTCCGCCGATCCGGCGAGCTGCGCCGCCGCGGTGTTGTTCAAGAATTCGCCACTCATCCCGGCCGGGTCGGTCCAGCACGCGGAGAGCGGCTACACGCTGAACGGCACCGCGATGATGGCCGAATCCGCGGACACCTACATCGCCGCGCTCGATGTCAACAAGCTGCGGCTCGACGCATTCAGCGCGGTCAGCTCGTGCAGTGGCGGAGCGGTCGGGATTTCGCCGCTGGGAACCAGCCCGAGTATGCGGCTGACCCAGTTCGCCATGGGCGACGGCACGGTGGTCTGGTCGATGCTGCAATCGGGCTGGAACTGTGACTACGCCATGATCGCGGTGCCGCACGCGGTCGTGATGCTGTCGATGTGCGACGCCACCGCCGGGTTCGCCATGTCGGATTGGGCCGATCAACGACGGGCGCAGCTGCTGACCCAGATGAACTGACGTCAGCGGACGATGACCGTGGACGGTTCCCGCGGTGCGCCCAGCATGCCGCGGTGCGAGGGCGGCACCCGGCCGCCGTCGTCGGTGATGCCGTATCCGGCGGCCGCCTCGGCGCCGATCAGGGTCCTGCCGGACAGGGATTTCAGCTGCGGATCGCGGTGCAGCGCATCGATGAGCCGTCCGGTGAACTGCGGTGTCTCGGCGTGCTGCGCGGTGGCCGCCAGCGCCGCCGGATGCCCGTCGAACGCCCGGACCAGCCGCTCGGTGAGCAGGATGCCCATCCAGATCGAGATTGTCGTGACGTCGGTGTCGGCGAAGTCCACCGCCATGTCGGCGGCCATCTTGTCGACGCCGGCCTTCTGCGCGCCATAGGCCGGGCCGTGCATGTACACCACGGACCCGGGCGATGAGGTGAACACGATCAGCGGCGCCCGCCCGGCCAGCAGCAGCGGTGCGGCGTGGTAGGAGGCCACGTAGGCCGAGCGCAGCCCGACGTCGAGCACGTCGGCCAACTCCAGCGGCTTGCGCCAGAACGGGGCCGGGTCGGTCAGCCGGTCGCTGATCACCGCCGCGTTGTTGACCAGCAGGTCGAGTCGGCCGGCGTCGGCTCCGACCCGGTCGAACAGCGCGGCCACCGCGGCGTCGTCACGGTGATCGACGACGGCCGCGATCCCCTCACCGCCGGCGGCGGTGACGGCGGTGGCCGCGACCTCCAGCGTCGCGGCGTCACGGCCGGTGAGATAGACCCGCCAACCGGCGGCGCCGAGAGCTTCGGCGATGCCGCGTCCGGCGCCCCGGCTGGCGCCGGTCACCACCGCGATGCGGGATGTGTCGCTGTGGGTGCTCAAGCGTCGATGCAGACCCCGGAGTCGCGGATGGTGTTGCCGTACACGTTGGCGGTGGCGATGTTCGCATTGATCTGGCCGGCCGGCAGCTTACGCTTCATCTTGTCGCTGATCTGCGTGAACTGGTACCAGAGGTGGTAGATCGAGTCGCCGTTGTACAGCGGCGAGTATTCGCTCTGATCCGGGTAGTTGATGATGTAGAGGGTGTGGGCGCGCGGTTCCAGGAACGTCGCGGACTGGTCCAGATTGGCGATCACGGTGTTGCCCGCGCCCTGCACCCCGGGGGCGGTCCACACGTCCTTCTGCTGGCCGAGGAACTTCTGGAAGCCGTACACCCCGCCCATCAGCTGGTCGTACTGGGCGTTGAACCACTGGCAGGATTCCCGCTGGGCGTCCACCATCTCCGGGGTGACCCGGTTCTGCCACAGGCTCGTCGGCCACACCGAGTAGTTCGGCTGCCAGTCCGAGGGGTGGGGCTGGAACGGCGGCAGCGATGCGACCTCGTCGGCGTGTGCGGGCGAGGCGAGCGTGCCGAGGCTCAGGGCGGCGGCGCCCAACGCGATACCGATCCGACGCAATCCGCTGTTCCAATGCAAGACCATTGTCCGATTATCCAATCCCGGGGCGCTCCGTTGGCCCGTATGGCGGGAAATGTTAGCTGGCAGCGGCTCTCGGGCGTCCGCTACCCGCTATCGTCGGCACTCACGTGCCGCCGGACCGGTCGCTGCGGGGGTGGGGTCACCGACTTCACCGAGTACGGGTTGCCCGCGGACCTTGAGCGGGACCTGTGGGCCTGGCAGGAGCATTTCGACGCGAACTTCCACCGGGAGACCGATCTGGGCCTGACGACGGCCTAGCAGCTCATCTCCGCCACCACGTCCTCGGCGGAGGCGGGCCGCAGGTCCCACGCCTCCAGCGAGACGCACAGCGACCGGATACCCGACCGTCGCTCGGCGGAGTGCGTGTGCCCGTGGATCAGCCACTGGCCGAAGTTGCGCAGTTGCCACTGCTCGAATTCCTCGCGTGAAAACCGGTCCGGGGTACCGGAATACGGGAAATGCGACATCAGCACGCCGGTGTCGCCGACCTTGGTGCGGGCCATCTGCTGCACGGTGGCGAACACCTCGGTGTAAGCGGGAAAGTGCCGCTGAGCCTTGCGGTGCATGGGGTGCACCGGGTCGTGGTTGCCGGTGACCAGATGCATCGGCACCGCGAGCGTGCTCAGCTGCTCCAGCGCCGACGCCATGGATCCCACCCCGCCCGAGCAGATGTCACCGAGCACCCACAGTGTGTCGGTGGCCGGATCCAGTTCGCTCAGCGCCGCCAGCACCGCGGCGTCGTGATCGGCCACGGTGCCGAACCCGCGCAGCCCGGCCAGCTTGGGGTGCGCCAGGTGCAGGTCGGCGGTGAAGTAGTGCACGCGCAAATGGTGTCTCAGCGTTTCGATCGGCGCGAGCGAGTTTCCGGGCGATGCTCGACACCAACGTGCTGCGAAGAAGGCAAAACCCCCTGACGAGGGGGTTTGTGGTGGTCCCGGCTGGTTTCGAACCAGCGACCTTCCGCGTGTGAGGCGGACGCTCTCCCACTGAGCTACGAGACCGGGAGCGTCGGCGTCGTGACGAGCCGAACGACGCCGAAGGTTAGCACGATCGGCGCCCCCTCTGAAATTCCGGTCTGAGGCTGCTGCGCGCGGACTTACGGTTGACCAGTGAAGAAGTTCGCCCTCACCGCCGGTACCGCGGCCCTGCTGACCGTCGGCACCCTGAGCGCTCCGACCGCAGCCAACGCCGCGTTCCAGGCGTTCAGCTCCCCCAGCGGCAACATCGGCTGCTATATCTCCGGCGGCTCTGCGCGATGCGACATCCGGGACCGGGACTGGACCCCGCCGCCGCGGCCCGCGGACTGCAACCGGCACACCTCCTACGGCCAGGGGCTCTTCGTGCGCACCCACGGCCAGCCGGATGTGGTGTGCGCCGGCGACACCGCCTTGACCACAGAGAACCCGCTGGCCTACGGCAGCTCGATGACCGTCGAAGGCATCACCTGCCTGAGCCAGGAGTTGGGAATGCGCTGCACCAACACCGACGGGCACGGGTTCGACATGTCGCGCCAGGGCTACCGCTTCTTCTGAACTGTTCACCGCGGTGCCGGATCCCCGAAACCCGTCGTGAACAAGAGATTTGTGCACACCAGCGGGCGTCGACTATGGTCGTCCTGCGCGACGGACGACGATCTCGCCCGTAGCACGCGGATGTAGCGCAGTTGGTAGCGCATCACCTTGCCAAGGTGAGGGTCGCGGGTTCGAATCCCGTCATCCGCTCGAGGGTGTGATACACATCAACCCCAGCGGTGGAGTGGCCGAGTGGTGAGGCAACGGCCTGCAAAGCCGTGCACACGGGTTCGATTCCCGTCTCCACCTCAGATTTACCCCCGCGCGATTAGCTCAGCGGGAGAGCGCTTCCCTGACACGGAAGAGGTCACTGGTTCAATCCCAGTATCGCGCACCACGCACGCTTGACCTGCGAAAACATGCATTCCCGACGTTGTTGTCGATACTGGGATTGAACCAATGCCCTCACGAACCACCTGGTCACCGAGGGTGTCCGCTATGCCGGCGACGAGACCAATCTTCTCCCCTGGGTGAACCGCGCCGCCCGGCGGTGCACTCGGTGCACGTGGCCGCGGGTCCGGTGCGGCGCATCCCCCAGATGCATCGGATCGGCGTAGAAGACCTTTTTGGTCACCTCGACCAGCACCAGGTAGGCGACGGTCAGCGCGGCCAGCGCGGCGAAGAACTGCCAGGGCAGCGGCGTGAAGCCCAGATCCCCGGCCAGCGGTGAGACCGTGAGCAAGATCCCGATCGCGATCACCGCGAAGGTGGCCGCGGTCAGCGCCGCACTGGGCCGGCTGCGGAAGAACGGGATCCGGCGGGTGCGGATCGCGAAGATGATCAGCGTCTGGGTGGCCAGGGACTCCACGAACCAGCCGGTGCGGAACTCGGTCGCCCCGGCGTGCAGTACCCCGAGCATCAGCCCGAACGTCACAAAGTCGAACAGCGAGCTGATCGGCCCGAAGGTGAGCATGAACCGGCGGATGAACGCGATGTTCCAGTGCGCGGGCGCGTGCAGCTGCTCGGGATCGGCGTTGTCGGTGGGGATCGCCAGCTGCGAGCTGTCGTAAAGCAGGTTGTTGAGCAGGATCTGACTGGGCAGCATCGGCAGGAACGGCAGCAGCGCCGACGCGGCGGCCGCGCTGAACATGTTCCCGAAGTTGCTCGACGTCCCCATCAGAACGTATTTGATGGTGTTGGCGAAGATCCGCCGGCCCTCGGACACCCCGGCGGCCAGTACCGACAGGTCCTTCTCCAGCAGCACGACGTCGGCGGCGTCCTTGGCCACGTCGGTGGCGGTGTCGACCGAGATGCCGACGTCGGCGGCGTGCAGTGCGAGCGCATCGTTGACCCCGTCGCCGAGGAACCCGACGGACCGGCCGATCTTGCGCTGCGCGGTGATCAGGCGCGCCTTCTGCTCCGGGGAGATCCGGGCGAAGATGGTGTGGTTCTGCGCGGCGGCGCCGAACGCGTCGTCGTCCAGACCGTCGAGCTCAGCCCCGGTGACGGTGCCCTTGGACGCCAGACCCAAATCCGCACAGACCTTTTCGGCGACCAGCGGGTTGTCGCCGGTGGCCACCTTCACCTCGATACCCAGCGTGGCGAGTTCGGTCAGCGACGCCCGCGCGGCGGGTTTGGGGTTGTCGGCGAACACCAGGAAGCCCAGCAATGCGAGGCCGGACTCATCCGCGGCGGTGACTGCGGTGAGATCCGGGGCCGGTTTGCTCGCCACCGCGACGACCCGGGCACCGCCGGCGAACAGGCCGGTCAGCGTGGTCTGCGCATCGTCGGGTAGCTCGGTGCAGTCGGCCATCACCTGCTCGGGGGCGCCCTTGACGATCAGCGTCCGCCCGGCGTCGTCGTCGATGAGCACCCCGGTGGCACGACGGGTGTGATCGAACGGCAGGGTCGCCACCCGTCGGGCCGAACCGACCGTGCCACCCGCACTGGGTGACTCCCACAGCGCGGCGTCGAGCGGGTTGGCGCAGCCGCCGCCGGAGGCCAAGTCGGCGTCGCTGCACAGCAGGCCCGCCCGCAATACCGACTCGGAGTGCCCGCCGCCGGGCTCGATGGCGTCGAGCAAGGTGATGCGCCCCTCGGTGAGGGTGCCGGTCTTGTCGGTGAGCAGCACGTCGAGATCCCCGAGGTCCTCGATGCACACCAGCCGTTTGACCAGCACCTTCCGCCTCGCCAGCTGCCGGCTCCCGGTGGCCAGGCTGGTGGAGACGACGGCGGGCAGCAGCTGCGGGGTGATCCCGACGGCGATGGCCAGTGCGAACAGCACCGAGGTGATGACCGGCCGCTGCAGCAGCAGGTTGGTGATCAGAATCAGCACGGTCAGCGCGACCGCCACCCACAGCAACAGCTTGGAGAAGTCCCGCAGCCCGGCCTGGAACGCGGTCTCCGGTTGTTGCTGCGACAGACCGGCGGCGATGCGGCCGAACTCGGTGGCCGCGCCGGTCGCGTACACCACCGCGACCGCGTCACCCGCGCTGACCACCGTGCCCATGAACGCCAAGTCGGTACAGTCGGCCAGCGCGGTGTCCCCCACCACCGGCGGCACGGACTTCGCCGCGGCCACCGCCTCCCCGGACAGGATGCTCTCGTCGCATTCGAGTCCGTCGGCCTCGATCAGCCGCACATCGGCTGGCACGATCTCGCCGAGCGCCAGCCGGATGACGTCGCCGGGCACCAGATCGGTGACGTCCACCGTGACGAACCGCCGGTCGCGGCGGACGACGGCGTCGTGGTGCACTCGCGAGTGCAGGGCGGCCGAGGCGCGTTCGGCGCGGTATTCGTTGACGAAGCCCAGGCCGATGCTGGCGGCCAGGATGATGCCGATGATGATCGACTGGGTGCTGTCACCGAGGAAGAACGACACGACGGCGGTGGCAGCCAGCAGCCCCAACACCGCGCTGTGCAGTTGGCGGCCCAGCACGGCCAGGGCGCTGACCCGGTGGGTGCGGACGGCGTTCGGGCCGTACTGCTGCAGCCGGGCCTGAGCTTCGGCGCCGGTCAGGCCGTCGGCGGTGGCGCCCAGCAGGCTCAGCGTCTGCTCGACGGTCGCCGGGGCGACCTGCGCGGCCGTCGGTGCCATCAGCCAGCCTCCTTCAACCGCCGGACGCGGACCGGCGCGGTGATCCTAACGCCGCTTCGCCGGCGCCACGGCTCGGCGGATCACCGGCGGTCGCCGGACACCCCGGCCGGGTTGTGGGATCATCCCTGACATGCGCCGACGCTGTCTGTCCCTGTTGATCACGCTCGCCACCGTCGCGGCGACGCTGGGCGCCGGGACCGCCACTGCCACCGACGCCCCGATCGGGCACCTCGCCGACACGTTGCGCGTCGTCAACGACGCCCAGGGCATCGTCGCCGACGTCACCGTCGTCAGCGTCGAGCAGTCCGAGGTGCCGCCGGGCTTCGGGAACCCGCCGAAGTGGCCGCGCGAGGAGGTGTGGAAGGCCCGGGTGGTGATCCAGGCCGTCAAGGTTCCGCACCCGCATTCGATGGCGACGACGTTCGTCTTCAACGGGGTGACCCCGACCGGTGACGCGTACCAGCCGCGCAACAGCGATGCCCCCGACGCGCTGCAGTACGCGTTGCTCAACGCCCCGCAGGGGTCGACGGTGACCGGCTATGTGTTCTGGGACTGCTACCGCGATCTGGTCAACCACGTGGTGCTGACCGATCGGCAGACCGGGTTCCACCTGGCCCAGTGGGATCTGTAGGCCCGGTGACCGTCGGCCCCGCCGGGATCGACGACGTGGCGGCGCTGGCCGAACTGGCCGCTGAGACGTTCCCGTTGGCCTGTCCCCCAACGGTTCCCGACGACGACGTCGCCGGGTACATCGCCACCCACCTCGGCGCCGAGCACTTCGCCGGCTATCTGGCCGATGCCGACTGCACCGTGCTGGCCGCCCGCTCCGGTGACCGAATCCTCGGATACACCATGCTGATCCGCGGCGAGCCCACCGATCCGGTTGTGGCACAGTCGGTTCCCGGACGGCCGACGATGGAACTGTCGAAGATGTACGTGCGCGCCGACGCGCACGGTTCCGGGGTGGCCACGGCGCTGATGGCAGCCGCGATCGACGCCGCCCGCTACGACGGGTTGGCCTCCGTCTGGCTCGGGGTCAATCAGCGCAACGCCCGCGCGCAGGCGTTCTACCGCAAGAGCGGCTTCACCGTCTGCGGCACCCGCACCTTTGCCCTCGGCGGGCACGTCGAGCAGGACTTCGTGCTGGCCCGACCGCTCGGATCTCGCGCGCGGCGATCGGTAGGGTACGAGCAGCAAGTCCGGTGACCGGTCGGGAATTTCGGCGGCCGGAGTTTTCAGGGGGAATACGAGATGACGGGCACGCCGTACGGCTACGGGCCACAACCACCCGGACCCGGCGGCTACCCGCCGCCCGCCCGCTATCCCGAGGGCCAGTACCCGGGCTACTCGCAACCCGGATACCAGGCACCTCCCGGCTACGGACCACCCGGGGCGTACGGGCAACCCCCGTTCGGGCAGCCACCGTTCGGGCCGCCGATGTACGGCCCGCCTCCCCGCCCACCGCGAAAGCCCAAGGAACGCAAGCCGCTTTCACCCAAGCTGAAGAAACGGCTGATCGCCGGCGCCGCCGTCGTGGTGGTCATCGCGCTGGCGGCCGGCGGCATCGCGTTCTGGCGGAATTACACCGCAGAGCGGGAAGCCAAGCGGATCACCGATTTCGCCAATGGGTTGCAGGTGCTCGCCGTGATCCCGGTCGGCAAGCGCCCGCACGGGGTCGTGTACGACCCGGGCACCGGGTTGGTGTACACCGTTTCCGGCGCGACAGGGACCGGATACGACGACTCCGAGAAGACCATCTCCGTTGTCGATGTCAACGCCCAGTCCGTCGTTGCGACGATCCCCGTCGGAGGCGACCTGGGAGCCGTCGGCATCGATCCCGGAGCGGGATCACTGTTCGTCACCCATGCCACCGGCGCGAATTCCACGGAAATCGCCGTTATCGACCTGAAGACCAGAAGCGTCGTTGGATCCATCGCGACAAGCGGGCGTTGGGATGACTTCGTCGTCGATGCCGTCAATCATCAACTTTGGGTTGTCCCACGGTCCGGCAATACCCTCTCCGTTGTCGACACCAACACCCGGCAGCCGCTGTTCACCGTGCCGACCTCGGGTGACGCCTCATTCGACGGTATCGGCGTCGATGGCGAGCGTCACCGCGCCTACTACAGCTATTCCACCGGCAGTGGTTCGTACAACACCGCGTTCACGGTGCTCGACTCCACCTCGGGAGAGGAAATCGCGGACTTCCCGATCGACTGCAGAGGACTGAGCGCAATGATCTTCGACGGGGCCGGAAATCCCATCGGCCTCAGCGGCAGCAACATGTGCGTCGTCGACGTCGCGGGCCGTTCCGGTAACGACTTCTACCTTCCCCGTGACCTGTTCTACCAAGCCTATGACCCCGAATACGGCCTGATGTTCGCCACCAACCCGTACGCGAACGTCGTCACTATCGTGCAGCCTGCCCAACAGCGCAGCCTGCGGACCATCGACACCACCGACCCGCTGGGCGTCGTCGTCGATACCGCCCAACACAGGATCTACGTGGCCAACAACAAGTCGAGCACCCTGACCATCATCGGCACCCCCGGAAGCTGACCGCCCGCTATGCCGGCCCCGGCAGCTCCATCCCCGCGGCGGTCAGGGCGAGCAAGCGCGACGTGGCGCGCAGATACTTCTTGCGGTACCCGCCCGCCAGCATCTCCGGGCTGAAGATGGTGTCCAGCTTCTCCCCCGACGCCACCACGGGAATGCCCGCGTCATAGAGCCGGTCGGTGAGGGCCACCAGCCGCAGCGCCACGCTCTGGTCGTCCAGCGCGTGCACGCCGGTGATGAACACCGCCGACACCCCTTCGATCAGCGCCAGGTAGCGCGACGGGTGCATGGTCGCCAGGTGCGCGCACAGCGCGTCGAAGTCGTCGAGCGTCGCCGCGTCGACGGCGGCGGCGCGGGCGGTCACCTCGTCGTCGCTCAGCGGTTCAGGCGCCGGCGGCAGTCCGCGGTGCCGGTAGTCCGGGCCCTCGATGCGCACGGTGGTGAAGATCGCCGACAGTGTGTTGATCTCCCGCATGAAGTCCTGCGCGGCGAAGCGGCCCTCGCCGAGCTGCTCGGGCAGGGTGTTCGACGTCGCCGCGATCGACACCCCGCGCTCGACCAGTTGCGACAGCATCCGGGACACCAGCGTGGTGTTGCCCGGGTCGTCGAGCTCGAATTCGTCGATGCACACCACGGCGTAGTCGGCGAGTAGGTCGATGCACTCGGTGAAGCCGAACACCCCGGCCAGCTGGGTGAGCTCGCCGAACGTCGCGAACGCCGCGGGCGCCGGGCCGGCGGCCAGCGTGTAGTAGATGGACGCCAGCAGGTGGGTCTTACCGACGCCGAACCCGCCGTCGAGGTACAGACCGACGCCGGTGCCGGGCTCACGCTTGCCGAACATCTTGCGCTTGCCCTCGCGCTGTTTGGCGGCCTCCTCACAGAACCGGCGGCAGAACCCGACGGCGGCGGCCTGGGTCGGCTCGCCGGGATCCGGGCGGTAGCTGTCGAAGCTCACATCGGCGAATGTGGGCGGCGGAACCAGCCCGGCTATCAGCCGCTCCGGGGAAACCGTGGGGTGCCGATCTGTCAGGTGGGCGGGAGCGGGCATGGCCAGAACTGTATCGACGTGCTGCAATCTTTCCTGTGGCCGAACCTGACGCTGGGACGAAACTCACACTGCTCGGCGATACCGACACCGTCTCGCCCGACGCACTGCCGGACCTCTACGCCTACCCCGAGCCGCTGTCCCGCTGCTGGGTGCGGTCCAACTTCATCACCAGCCTCGATGGCGGCGCCACCCTCGACGGCGTCTCCGGCGGTCTCGCCGGCCCCGGAGACCGGGCGCTGTTCAAGGTGCTGCGCGAACTGGCCGACGTGGTGCTCGTCGGCGCGGGCACCGTCCGGATGGAGCACTACGGCGGCGCGGTGCTCTCGGCGGCAGCCCGGGCCGCCCGGCAGCGGCGCGGTCAGGCGGAGCTGCCGCCGATCGCGATCGTCACGGCGAGTGGCCGGCTGGACCGGGACATGAAGGTGTTCACCGCCTCCGAGGTCACCCCGATCGTGTTGACCAGCGCCGACGTCGCCGTCGACACCCGCAGCCGACTGTCCGGAGTCGCCGACGTGCTGTCCTGCTCGGACCGGGACACCGCAACCGTCGACCTGGGGGTGGTGCTCGACCGGCTCGCGGCCAAGGACCTGCTGCGGGTGTTGACCGAGGGCGGCCCGACGCTGCATGCGGCGTTCATCGAATCCGACCGGCTCGACGAACTGTGCCTGACGATCGCGCCGACGCTGGTCGGCGGCTCGGCCCGGCGCATCGCCACCGGTCCCGGCCAGATCGACGCCGGCTACACCCGGGCTCACCTGATCGCCGACGACGCCGGCTACCTCTACACCCGCTATGTACGTGCATGAGGGTCTGCGACACCCTCGCTAGGCTGGCAGCATGAGTCGCCGCGCCCGACGGGCCGTCCTCCCGCCCGCCGTGTTCGCCGCGGTACTGCTGGCCACCGCGTGCGCCCCCGGGCTGACCGTCGCGCCGGAATACGCCACCGACTCCGGCGGCCATGGTGCCCAGGTCCAGCACACCGACACTCCCCCGCCGGGCCCCCCGGGGATCACCCCGCCCAACAACGATTTGTCCTGGGGCCCGTGCACCGGCCCGACCGTCACCGGGGCTCCGGCCGGCGTCACCCTGGAGTGCGCCACCTTCGAGGCGCCACTGGACCCGATCAACGGCACCAAGGGCCAGATCACCATGGGTGCGGTGCGCGCCCGATCGGCCCAGACCCCCGCTGACGCCGGCCCGGTCGTGTTCACCACCGGCTCGGATCTGCCCAGTTCCGAACAGCTGCCGGTATGGCTGACCCGCAGCGGCACCGACATCCTCAAGAGCCATCCGGTGGTCGCCCTCGACCGTCGCGGCACCGGCCGGTCCCAGGCGGTGACCTGCCGGGATCCGTTCGAGCGCGCCGAGATGTTCGACCAGGCCCAGTTCGAGTCCGGCGACGACCCGGTGGCCAAGCTCGGCGCCGTCACCATGACCGCCACCACCAACTGCACCGACACCATCTCCCCCGGAGATTCGGCGTACAACAACGCCCACGCCGCCGAAGACCTGGAGAAGCTGCGCAGCACCTGGGATGTTCCGGCGCTGGCGCTGATCGGCGTCGGCAACGGGGCCCAGGTGGCGCTCAGCTACGCCTCCGCGCATCCGGACAAGGTGGCCCGGCTGGTGCTCGACTCGCCGCTGCCGCTGGCGATCAGCGACGAGGCCGCCGCCGAGCAGTCCGCCGCGGGTGCCCAGGCCTCCATCAATGCATTCGCCACCCAGTGCGCGGCCGTCAACTGCGCCCTGGGACCGGACCCGAAGGGCGCCGTCAGCGCGCTGATCACCGACGCGCAGCACGGCCGCGGCCCGGGCGGCGTGTCCGCGGCCGCACTGGTCAGCGCGATCGTCGACGCGCTGGGCTACCCGGTGGGCACCGGTCCGGAGAACACCGTCCGGCTGGCCAACGCCCTGGCCGCCGCCCGCAACGGTGACCCCGGAGGGCTGGATGCCCTGGTGCAGGCCGCCGAGGCCCGCTCCGACGACGGGGCGTTCATCAACCGTTGCTCGGACGCACTGAACCGCCCGACGCCCGACCGGGTCCGCGAGCTCGTCGTCGCCTGGGGCAAGAAGTATCCGCAGACCGGTGCCGTCACCGCTCTCGACCTGGTCAAGTGCCTGAACTGGCCCAGCGGTTCGGTGCCCGAGGAGCCCAAGGAACTCAAGGTCGACGTACTGCTGCTGGGGGTGGCCAACAACCCGGTCATCGGATCCGACGGGGTGGCCGCCACCGCGGCGGCGGTGATCAACGCCGGCGCCGGCAACCGACGGGTGATGTGGCAGGGCATCGGCAATGGCGCCATCGTGAACTCGGGCTGCGCCATGAATTCGGCGCTGAGCTACATCGGTGACGGGAAGCTGCCCGACACCGACACGTTCTGCCCCGCCTGACACGGGCCCGCCCGCGCCGCGGTGTACGGTGCGGACGTGACGGCTGCCGATTCGAAACCCATGTCGGTGCGAAGAACCCTGTTGGCCCCGTTCCGGCCGCGCACCACCCCGATGGACACCGCGAGCGTGGTGCGCTTGGCGCTCTGGCCGCTTGCCATCATGTCGATCATCCACCGCGCCTACGTGCTGTCCACCTGGGGCGCGGTGACCAATGACTTCGCCCCGGTGTACCGGGCGGTGTCGAATTTCCGACGCAGCATCGTCATCTACAACGAGCACTTCAACTACGTCGACCCGCACTACCTGTATCCGCCGGGCGGAACGCTGCTGCTGGCCCCGTTCGGCTTCCTGCCGGAGTTCGCGTCGCGCAACTGGTTCATCGCCATCAATACCGTCGCGATCATCGTCGCGGCGTGTGTGCTGGTGCGACTCTTCGGATTCCGGCTGAGTTCGGTGGCACTGCCGGCGCTGCTGCTGGCTATGTTTTGCACCGAATCGGTGACCAACACCCTGGTGTTCACCAACGTCAACGGCTGTGTGCTGCTGGCCGAGGTGCTGTTCTTCACCTGGTTGCTGCGGGGCACCAACCGCGGCCAGTGGCTGGCCGGTGTCGCGATCGGTCTGACGTTGGTGCTCAAGCCGGTTCTGATCGTGTTGCTGCTGCTGCCGTTGCTCAACCGGCAGTGGCGGCCTCTGGTCGCGGCGTTGGGGGTGCCGGTGGTGTTCAACGCGGTGGCATGGCCGCTGTCGGCGGACCCGATGGGCTTCGTCCACAACACCGTGCCCTACATCTTCCAGACGCGGGACTATTTCAACTCGTCGATCACCGGCAACGGCATCTACTACGGCTTGCCGCACGCGATGCTGCTGGGGCTGCGGCTGCTGTTCGTCGTGCTGGGCGCGGTCAGTCTGTGGCTGCTGTATCGGTATTACCGCGAGCGTGATCAGCGCTTCTGGATGCTGACCTCGTCGGGGGTGCTGCTGACCACGTCGTGGCTGGTGTTGTCGCTGGCGCAGGGCTACTACTCGATGATGCTGTTCCCGTTCCTGATGACAGTGGTGCTGCCGAATTCGGTGCTGCGCAACTGGCCCTCGTGGTTGGCGGTGTACGGCTTCATGACGATGGATCGCTGGCTGATGTGGCGCTGGCCGACCACGGGCCGGTTCTTGGAGTATATGAAGATCACCTACGGCTGGTCGCTGCTGATGGTGGTGGTGTTCTGCGTCCTGTTCTTCCGGTATCTGGACGCCAAGGAGGCCGGCCGGCTCGATGACGGTATCGACCCGCCGTGGATGACGGCCCCTCCCGAGGATGCGGACGTACCAGAGAACACGCCCTCAACTTCCCCCCGTCAGTAAGCCCAGGGCGATTTTCCGGCCTTAGATTCATATGGTCATTGC
>Ga0209023_10004498_pt1 | contig 15833 bp, 9 predicted proteins | sample LakOneMetagenome_FD_187468 | JGI IMG/M metagenome (GOLD analysis project Ga0209023, IMG submission 187468) | Freshwater and sediment microbial communities from Lake Erie, Canada (SPAdes) (version 2) | ecosystem: Environmental > Aquatic > Freshwater > Lentic | place: Lake Erie, Canada | collected... | reverse complement strand
AGAGCATCGCGTAGAAGGAGCCGTTGACCAGCCCCAGCAGCAGCTGGGACATCAGGGCTTGCAGGGGGACTCCGAAGATTTCCATAGGCACCAGGGGTAGGGTGGACGGCTTTGCCGTCCACGCGTTCAAATCATGACAGCATGACGGCAGCGCCGGGCATCGATGTGCGTCGGTCCGGACGAAGCGCCCGAGTAATGCGAATGTGCGTTGGACGCGTGGACGGCACAGCCGTCCACCCTACGGTAGGGTGGACGGGTCCTCCCGTCCACGCGTTCAAATCAAGTCTGCGACAACGCGACTTTCAAATCGATACGACTTACTTCCACGCCGCGCACTTGGTCTCGGCCTTGGTCGTATACGCCTGATCGCCCGGAATCGTCGACACGACCTTGTAGTAATCCCACGGCCCTTTCGATTCCTTCGGCGTCTTCACCTGCATCAGGTACATGTCGTACACCATGCGGCCGTCCGGACGGATCACGCCGTTCTTGGCGAACATGTCGTTGATCTTGGTCGCCTTCAGGTGTTCCATGATCTTGGTCGAATCGTCGGTGCCGGTTGCCTTCACCGCGTTCAGGTAGTTGGTGGTCGCCGAGTAGTCGGCCGCCTGCAGCATCGACGGCTGCTTCTTCATCTTGGCAAAATAACGCTTCGACCAGGCGCGGGTGTCGGCGTTCTGGTCCCAGTACCAGCCATCAGTCAGGTACATGCCCTGGGTGGTTTTCAGGCCCAGGGTGTGGACGTCGTTGATGAACACCAGCAGGCCGGCGATCTTCATCTTCGAAGTCAGGCCGAACTCGTTGGCGGCCTTGATCGAGTTGATGGTGTCGCCACCGGCGTTCGCCAGGCCCAGCACCTGCGCCTTCGAGGATTGCGCCTGCAGCAGGAAGGACGAGAAGTCCGAGGCCGACAGCGGATGCTTCACGCTGCCCAGCACGTTGCCGCCGTTCTTTTTCACCACCGCAGTGGTGTCGCCTTCGAGCGACTGGCCGAAGGCGTAGTCGGCGGTGAGGAAGTACCAGCTCTTGCCGCCCTGCTTCAGCACGGCCGAACCGGTGCCGCGCGCCAGCGCCACGGTGTCGTAGGCGTAGTGCACGGTGTAGGGCGAGCATTGTTCGTTGGTCAGCTGCGCGGTGCCGGCGCCGATCGAGATGAAGACTTTCTTCTTCTCGGCTGCGACCTTCGCCATCGCCAGGCTGGCGCCGGAGTTGGTGCCGCCGATCAGCATGTCGACGCCCTGCTGGTCGAACCATTCGCGCGCCTTGGAGGCGGCGATGTCCGGCTTGTTCTGGTGGTCGGCGACCATGAACTGGATCTTCTTGCCGTTCACGGCGCCGCCCAGGTCGGCGATCGCCATGCGCACGGCTTCGGCGCCGCCGTTGCCGTCGACGTCGGAATAGACGCCGGACAGGTCGGTGATCATGCCGATCTTGATGGTGTCGCCGCTGATCTGGGCGTGGGCCGGCAGCGTGAAGCCTGCGGTGGCGAATGCGGCGGCGGTGGCGAGGGCGAGGGTTGTGCGTTTCATCTTGTCTCCGTTGTTGTATGTGAAGCGTTGAAGCATGAAAGCGTAAAAAGCTGCCCGGGTGGTCTAGACTCCGAGCAGTTCGGTGAGTACGGGCATGCGTGCGTCGAGTTCGCTTGATGCGATGGTCTCGACGATCTGCCCGTGCTCGACCACGTGGAACCGGTCCGCCAGCGGTGCGGCGAAGCGGAAATTCTGTTCGACCATGACGATCGTGTAGCCCTTGTTCTTGAGTGTCGTGATCATGCGCGCCAGGGTCTGCACGATGACCGGCGCCAACCCTTCCGAGATTTCGTCGAGCAGCAGCAGGCGTGCGCCGGTGCGCAGGATGCGCGCCACCGCCAGCATCTGCTGCTCGCCGCCCGACAGGCGCGTGCCCTGGCTGTGGCGGCGCTCGTACAAATTCGGGAACATCTCGTAGATCTCGTCGAGCGACATCGCGGTGCCGGCCTTCGGCAATACCGGCGGCAGCAGCAGGTTTTCCTCGGCCGACAGCGAAGCGAAGATGCCGCGCTCTTCCGGGCAATAGCCAACCCCGAGGTGGGCGATGCGGTGGGTCGGCATGCCGATCGACTCGACGCCGTTGACCTTGATCGAGCCGGTGCGGCGTCCGGTCAGGCCCATGATGGCGCGCAGCGTGGTGGTACGCCCTGCCCCGTTGCGGCCGAGCAGGGTGACGACTTCGCCCTGCGCCACCGTGAAGCCGATGTCGTGCAGGATGTGCGATTCGCCGTACCAGGCCTGCAGGTTGCGAATGTCAAGCGCTGCCGTCATCCATGTGCTCCTTCGAGTTCGCCGTCCGCCGTGCCCATGTAGGCCTGCATCACTTGCGGGTTTTTCGAGACCTCGGCATAGCTGCCTTCGGCCAGCATGGCGCCGCGCTGCAGCACCGAGATGCGGTCGCAGATGCCGGAGACGACGTTCATATTGTGTTCGACCATCAGGATGGTGCGGCCGGCCGAGACCTTCTTGATCAGCTCGGTCACGCGGTGCACGTCTTCGTGGCCCATGCCCTGGGTCGGTTCGTCGAGCAGCATCAATTCCGGTTCCATCGCCAGCGTGGTGGCGATCTCGAGCGCGCGCTTGCGGCCGTAGGGCAGGTCGGCGGTGACGGTGTCGGCGAAGCTTTCCAGGTCGACCTCGGCCAGCAGCGCCATCGCGCGTTCGTTCAGGCGGTCGAGCGAACTTTCGCTGCGCCAGAAATGGAAGCTGGTGCCGAGTCCGCGCTGCAAGCCGATGCGCACATTCTGCAGCACGGTCAGGTGCGGGAAGACGGCGGAAATCTGGAAGGAACGGATGATGCCCATGCGCGCGATCTGCGCGGGTTTCAGGCCCGTGATGTCTTTGCCGTTGAACAGGATCTGGCCGGACGACGGGATCAGGAACTTGGTGAGCAGGTTGAAGCAGGTGGTCTTGCCGGCGCCGTTCGGACCGATCAGGGCGTGGATATGGCCACGCTGCACCTGCAGGTCGACGCCATTGACGGCAGTGAAACCCTTGAACTCCTTGGTGAGGCGCTTAGTCTCAAGAATGACGTCTGTCATTGTGTCTCCGGTACGTTTTACACGTGCTGCCTCGAGAACCGCTGGGTCTATCTTTGTAGACTCTTAATAGATATTACACAGAAGAGTTGTGGCCCACAATACAACACGGCCTTTGTGCGCCGCTGCACAGGCTGGGTAGTTTTGCGCACCCGGTGTGCATATTTGCACGGTTGGGCCGGATGTTTCGCGGTGCGGACGAGATGGCAGAAAACCGCCAACAAATGCACTCTGCTGGTGCGCAAACCGTACGGTGGGCACTCCGTGCCCACGCGGTTACGTGCGCATGCTTGCACCTGCAGCCGCGATTGTTCGCCCGCCAGCTCCACCGCCAGTCGCCTCATTCACACGAGATGGCCTGGCGAGACACCGCGAGCGACAAGTCTCTGCCCACGTCTATCGGAGATGCACGTAACAGCGTGGGCACGGAGTGCCCACCGTACCTTGTTCAGCTAGTGGCAATCTTCACGCCGTCGTTAACGCGCCCGCCCGCTTCACGATCATCTCCGCCGCCTTTTCCGCAATCATCAAGGTCGGCGAATTCGTATTCCCCGACGTAATGAACGGCATGATCGACGCATCCACCACGCGCAAGCCCTCCACTCCGATCACGCGCAATTCGCTGTCGACCACCGCCTGCGGATCCTCGCGCCGCCCCATGCGGCAGGTCCCCACCGGATGGAAAATCGTGGTCCCGATCAGCCCCGCCGCTTGCGCCAGTTCCTCTTCGGTCCGGTAATGCGGCCCCGGCTTGAACTCTTCCGGACGGTATTGCGCCAATGCCGGCGCCGCCACGATGCGCCGGGTCAGCGCCAGTGCCTGCGCCGCCGTGCGCCGGTCAGCATCCGTGCTCAAGTAATTCGGCGTGATCTTCGGCGCCGCATAACTGTCGTTCGAGGCAATCCGCACATGCCCGCGCGAGGTCGGCCGCAGATTGCACACGCTCGCCGTGAATGCCGGAAAACCGTGCAGCGGATCGCCGAACTTTTCCAGCGACAGCGGCTGCACGTGGTACTGCAGGTTCGGCGTCGCTTCGTCGGCATGCGAACGCGCGAATGCCCCCAGCTGCGACGGTGCCATCGACATCGGCCCGCTGCGGAACAGCGCATACTCCATGCCGATCTTCATCTTGCCGAACCAGTTCGCGGCCGACGTATTCAGCGTCTTCACGCCCGTCACCTTGTAGACCATGCGCAATTGCAGATGGTCTTGCAGGTTCTCGCCGACACCCGGCAAATCGACAAGCGGCGCAATGCCGTGGCGCTGCAAACTCGCCGCCGCTCCGATGCCCGACAGTTGCAAGATATGCGGCGAACCGATTGCCCCTGCCGCCAGCAAGGTTTCGCGATGCGCGGTGGCAGTGAAGGCACGCCCGCCGCCGGTGAACTGCACGCCACGGCAAACCTTGCCGCCCTCGCCTTCCTCGATCAGCAGACGTTCCACGTGGCAGCCCGTCATGATGGTGAGGTTGGTGCGCTGGGCTGCCGGTTTCAGGAAGGCTTTCGCCGTGTTCAGGCGGATGCCACGGCGCTGGTTGACTTCGAAATACGAGGAACCGGCGTTGTCGCCGGTATTGAAATCCTCGACCTTCTCGATGCCGACCTCTGCCGCCGCATCGCGGAAGGCATCCAGGATCTTCCACGACAGACGCTGCTTTTCCACGCGCCACTCGCCGCCGGCGCCATGCAGTTCGCTGGCCCCGCGGTAATGGTCTTCGCTCTTCTTAAAAAGCGGCAGCACCTCGTTCCAGCGCCAGGAATCGTCGCCGCATGCATCGGCCCAGCGCTCGTAGTCGCCCTTCTGCCCGCGCATGTAGATCATGCCGTTGATCGAGGAACTGCCGCCGAGTACTTTCCCGCGCGGATAGATCAGCGCGCGTCCGCCCAGGCCCGGGTCGGGTTCAGTATTGAACAGCCAATCGGTGCGCGGGTTGCCGATGCAGTGCAGGTAGCCGACCGGGATATGGATCCACAGGTAATCGTCGCGCGCGCCTGCTTCGATCAGCAGCACGTTGACGTCCTTGTTGCGGGTCAGGCGATTCGCCAGTACGCAGCCCGAGGTGCCGCCGCCGACGATGATGTAGTCGTATTCTCCAGCCGATTCCACGCAGGGTCTCCTGTCAGGACTGCAGTTCGGATGCCAATAGTTCGATCAATTGTTTAGCCGGCATGGGCCGCGCGCGTGCCACGCCGGTACCGGCCCAGAGCGACATCAGCTCGGTGTCGTTGTCCTTGGCAGCCGCTGCGCGGATGCTGCCGGTCAGCGCATTCTGGACGGGGTAAGGCGGCACTTGCGCTTCCACCGATGCCATCTGGCGCATGAAGCGGTTCTCGATACCGCGCGCGTAGCGGCCGGAAAAGCTGCGCGTCTGGCGGGTCGGCTGGCCTTCGGCCTCGATCAGTCGTTGCTTGTAGGCCGGGTGGATGCCGGACTCGTCGGTGACCAGGAAGGCCGTGCCCATCTGCACGGCGGCGGCGCCTAGCGCCAGCGCGGCCTGGATGTCGGCGCCGGTCATGATATTGCCGGCGGCGATGACGGGAATGCGCACCGCCTGCGCCACGGCTGGCCAGAGTTCCTGGGCAGTGAGGGTCGCGTCTTCCTGGCGGCCGATGAAGGTGCCGCGGTGGCCGCCGGCTTCGATGCCGGATGCGATCACGGCGTCGGCGCCGATGGCTTGCCAGGCCAGCGCTTCCTCGACCGTGGTGACGGTGCCGATCGTCAGGATACCGGCCGCATGCAGGCGCTCGACTTGCAGCGCATCGAGAATGCCGAAGGTGAAGCTGGCGGCGGCCGGGCGCAGTTCGAGCAAGGTATCGAACTGGGCATCGAAGTCTTCGCACCACTGTTTCGGCTGCGGCAGCGCGGTCCAGCCCAGGCTTTCCCAGACCGGGCGCAGGAGTTCGCTGCCTTGCTGGACTTCTTCAAGGGAAGGCGTGGGGGTGCGCTGGACGAAGAAATTCAGGAGGAAGGGTTGGGTGGTGAGACTGCGGATGCGCTCGACCTGGGTGCGCAGGGCGGCAGGGGCAAGCAGCGAGCCGGCGAAGGAACCGACGGCGCCGGCATTCGAGACAGCGGCCACCAGCTCGGGCGTGGTGGCGCCGCCGGCCATCGGACCCTGGATGATCGGCAGCTTGAACAGCGAACTGAACTCCATACGGTATCCTTCCGCAAAACGATTCAATTAAGCAAAGCTTACCAGATCGCAAAACGGGTGGCGGAAATGTGGTTGAAGACATCCCGCCTGCTCGCCGGTATTTTTTGGTCACCGGCGGATGAGATCGTAGGGTGGGCACTCCGTGCCCACGCGTGACCTATGCAAGCCTGCGGCCTGTCAAATAGGGCCGCAGCCTTTGGCATCGAACCTGGCCCGAAACGTTATCGGTTTGCTCCTGGAACCTGCAACATTGATCAAGCACCGCCTCTAGAACACCGCCGTCGATGACGCGACGTTCCGCGTGGGCACGGAGTGCCCACCCTACGGAGCCGATGACGCGGCGTTCGGCGTGTACGGGACGCCCACCCCATGGAGCATCTTCCCCGGCCCAGGCGAGCCCCAACAATCAGAAGCTGTTATTCAACCCAATCCACACCCGGCGGCCATCGCCGACCGTGTTGTAGGTCAAATCATCCAGTCGCTTGTCGCCGATGTTGTACAGCGCGGCATTCAGCGTGACGCTGCGGTTCGCACGATAAGACACGCCGGCGTCGACCAGGGTGTAGTCGTCGTACTGGCGCACGCCGTTGGCCAGCAGCGTGCCGTTGGTGCCGGTACGCGCGGCGGCATTGATTTCCTTGCCGTGGTAATTCGCCGCCGACCACAGCGTCAGCCCACGTTTGACCGTCCAGTCCGCACGCAAGTTCGCCGCGTGTTTCGGGGTGCGGGTCAGCGCATAGCCGGCGTAGTCGCCGCCCTTCTGCTCCGAGTCGGTATAGGTGTAGTTGGCGCTGATGTTCAGCGCGCGCGACGGTTTGTAACGTGCCGTCAGTTCCACGCCGCGGATGGTCGCGTTGTCGATGTTGTAGCTGTACCAGAGGCGGTAGTTCGGGTCTTCCGACCAGCGCGCCGGCACGCCAGGCGAGGAATAGATCAGTGCATTCGCGACCTTGTCCTTGAAGTCGGTATAGAACACGGTGGCGCCGCCGGTCCAGCCGCGCTTGTTGTCGAGGTGGGCGCTGAGCTCGTAGTTGATGCTGGTTTCCGCCTTCAGGTTCGGGTCGCCGATGATCACGCCGCAGGTGCCGTTCGGACCATAGGTGCAGCCGCCGCCGCCGGTGGTATAGGCGTAGCCCGGGGCGATGGTGCGGATCTCCGGTGCGCGGAAGCCTTTCGAGATGCCGCCCTTGACGGTCATCATGTCGGTCGCATGCCAGACAGCATAGGCGCGCGGGCTCCATTGCTTGCCGTAGATTTCGTGGTCGTCCAGGCGCAGGCCGCCGGTCAGCGACACGGTATCGGTCAATTTCCATTCGTCTTCGGCGAACAGCGCCTGCTGGGTGACATTGAAATGTTCGTCGACACCGGTACGGCGGCCCGGGTTCTGGTCGGTCAGTTTTGCCTCGTTCCACTGCGCGCCCACCACCAGCGAATGTCTACCCAGCGGCATGTTCAGCTTGGCGTCGAAGACGGTGTTCTCGATTTTCGGCGCACGCACGTTGGCGACAAATTCGCCGGCATTGTTCTGCGTATAAGCCCAGCGCTGCGCCGACTCGTGCTGCAGCGAGATCTCCGACTTGCCGATGCCCCAGTTGCCGTCGTGCGACATCGAATAATGATTGCGCTTGTGCTTGTTGTAGGTGTTGGCGGCGCTGGCGGCCAGGGTCTCGCCGCCGGATGCGTTGCGGCGCACGTCGGTGACGCCGCCTTCGAGCATCACGGTATGGTCGGTGTTCGGCGTGAACGCCAGGCGCGCGCTGACGTCGCGGTCCTTGGCGCCGGTGAAGCCGGCCAAAATCGCATCTTCGTCGCGCTTGTACTGCTTGCCCCAGATCTGCAGGCCGACCGTGTCCGTCTTGATCGGGCCGCTCAGGTAGAACTGGGCCTGGTAGGCGTCGCCCGATTCGCTATTTTCCTGGATCGTGGTGTCGAAGCCGAGCGAGCCGCCCCACTCCTGCGCCACCTTGCGCGTGATGATGTTGATCACGCCGCCCATCGCGTCCGAACCATACAGCGAGGACATCGGACCGCGCACGACTTCGATGCGCTCGATCGCTTCCAGCGGCGGAATGAAGCTTTGTTCGAAGCCGGAGTTGCCGTTGGTGCGGGCGTCGCGCGTGCTCTGGCGCTTGCCGTCGACCAGGATCAGGGTGTACGAACCCGGCAGGCCGCGCATCAGGATGTCTTTTTCGTTGGTCGAGCCGGTGATGCTCACGCCTTCCAGGTCGCGCAGGGCGTCGGTCAGGTCGCGGAACGGGCGCTTGTCGAGTTCGGCACGGGTGATCACGCTGATGCTGGCCGGCGCGTCGGCGATCTGCTGCTCGAAACCGGCGGCGGTGACGACGACAGTGGCCATCTTGCCTTTTTCATGGATGGCGCTGGTGCTGACGGCCGCATCGGCGGCAGCGTGGGCGGCGCCCATCGCCAGGGTGCTGCAGACGGCAGCGGACATCAAACGCAGTGCGGACGGCATGACTGTATTGCTTTTCACTTTTGCTCTCTCTATGTGCTTCGGAATATTTTTTTAGGGCTGGCTGCCGGCGATCCAGTAGGTGCCGTTCAGGTCCACGTGCAGGAAGCGGCGCAGCATCTCGCGCTGGGTGGCGTTCGGGTCGAGTGTCTGGAAGCGCGCGGGATGGGCGATCTTCGCCAGCGCCTGCACCGCGACGACATTGAATGGATGGTTGTAGAAGTTGTGCCAGACGGCGCCGACCTTGCCGGCCTGGACTGGCGCCAGCATGGTCACGCCCGGACGGTTCGCGATCGTGCGCGCCAGGCTGATGCGCGCTTGCTGCGCGCTGATGTTGTCGCCCAGCTGGACGCCGACCTCGGAACCGGCCGCGCTGGCGCCGCCGGCCACGTACAGCTGCGGCTGGGCGGCGACAATGGCTTCCGGCTTGGCCGAGCCGAGTACGTTCGCATGCAGTTCGGCGCCGACGTTGACGGCCCCAGCCGCGACGATGAAGTCGCCGTAGTTGCCCTTGCCCGGCGTGCCGCAGCAATCCTTCACGCCGCCGGCGCGCATGTCCATGAACAGGCGCGGTTTCTGGTTCGCAGGCAGCGCGCCGACGACGTCCGTCACGCGGCGCAGTTGTTCCTCGTGGTAGCGGACAAAAGTTTCGCCCTCCTGCTCGCGACCGATCAATTTCGCAATCGTGAGGATGCTGGGCACGGTGTTGCGCATCGGGTGGGAGCGGAAATCGACATACACGACGGCAACGCCGGCCTGCTCGAGTTTGGCCTGCAAACTGCCTTCCTTGGCGCTGACCGGACCATCGCCGCCACCGCCAAAGATGGCGACATCGGGTTTCAGCGCCAGCACTTGCTCGGCACTCATGCCGCCCTTGTCTTCCGCGCCGAGCGTCGGCACGTCTTTCAGCGCGGGCAAACGCTGCTGCAGGGCGGCGTACAGCGCAGGCGTGCGCTCCTTCAGGTCGGCGCCAACGGCGACCATGCGCTTGACGCTGTCCTGGCCCTCGACCGCGGCAAAGGCAGGAAACACGCCGAAGCCCACGACTATCCGCTCGACCTTGGCCGGAATGGTGACGGTGCGGCCGGAGACGTCGGTGACGGTGGCAGCGCAAACAGCAGTGTGGACCGAGAAAGCGCCGAGCAGGACAGCAGCGCCGCGCAACATCGGCAGCGAGCCGGATGTGAAGCTTTCAGCACAGAACATGAGGAGGAAGGCCGACTTGACCTTTCTGGCCTCGTCAAACCGTAACGTTGTAAATGATAATCATTATCATAAACATTTACCTGACGAAAAGTTTGTCAAATTGTGGCAACCTGGTTCGAGACTGCGTATGCAGCAAAAGCGCGATGGAAGACAGGACCGGGGTCCTGCTGATGGATGAAGCCGGCATAGAAGAACGCCGGCTGTTCGGCACACACCTGGCGCCTGCTTTCGTGCAGCGGATGTGCTCCTGGCCCGACCCTGGCTTGCCACGCACCCATCCCATGAATGTGCCCCGCCCAGCACCTCCACAACACAGACGCGAACAGCCCCGGCGAGGCCCGGCAGACCTTGCGTTTCAGTTCAGAGCAGCAAGCTTACCAGATCGTAAACGATGCGCCAGAGGGGCAAGTGTGGATAAGCTTCTTGATATCCACAGGAACGGTTTGTGCAAAAACGCGGCTTTTTCCACGGTCGCGATTTTTGTCCAGATTTGCCACCAGGAACATACAGCAGCAAATCACCGGCTTATACCGTGCGTAAACAACTGATTTTTTGTCTGTTAACAGGCTTATCCACAGAAAGTGGCAGTTGTTAACACTACTACTATCTTTGTATACAGATTTTGGTTGTAAACCTGAGGTGCTGCGCGCTGTACGGCCGAAAAAATTTTTTTCGTTGGAAGCCGCATCTGTTGGCGGAAAGCCGCACTTCCAGCCTGGCCAGGTCCTGGACTGGTTCGCCAGATCCGAAAACCGCTCGCGCTCACTGGCGACAGGCTGGCAGTGACAAACCGCACGCGCCAGCTGGCATCGACTGTGGACAAACCCATGCATATCCACAGGAACGAATGTGCAGAACGGCTGACTTCTACACGCCGCCAACATTTGTACAAGATCCGTGCAAGCCAGACGCAAGGTTTGTCCAGCACATCCGGAAGCGCGTAAACCATTGACGTTGTGAAGAAAAACGGCTTTATCCACAGTTGGAGAGGCGTTTACTACTACTACCAACTTTATATATACCTATTTATTAAGAAGATGATGTACGCAAACGGTCGGGAAAAGGTTCGAAACGCCAGGCCATGCTGCAAGCGCTATCGACATTCAACTGGTGAACTGTTTTGCAGGAAGTCGCGAAGTCGCGCACGTTGTCGACTACGGAAACGAAAGTGGCTGGCAGCAACCAGTTTGAACAAGCTGGTCGGAAGCTGAATGCGTTTTGCTGGATTCGACAACCCGCCGAAATCGAAGAAAGCTCGGGAGTGACGACGATGACTGCTACCGGCTGTTGCTTAGATCCTGGCGCCTTGCTCGGCTTACCCTGCTCTCTCGAGAGCCGCGTTTCCAGCGACGAAAACACTGTTCAACGTCAGCTTTGCCAGCAAAAAGCGGTTTACAGGCAGCTCGTCTGTGGAAAAGCCGCTGGATATGCACAGGATCGGATGTGCAAAAGCGACTTTTCTGTAGACCAGCCGTTTTTTCTCCAACATCCGTGCAAGCTGGATACAATCCTTGTCCAGCCAGTTCGCGCTGACGTAAACCGCTGATCTTGTGGAGAAAACTCTTCTTATCCACAAGAACATCATCGTTTACTATCACTACCAGTTTTATATATACGTTTACTACTGTAAACAGTAAGAATCGCGAACAGCGGGCATAAGTGCCTGAACAACGGCTTCCAGCCTGTCTGAGCGACTCTTTTTCAACCTGAAAACAAGCGAAAACATGCGTCTAGGGATCATCAGTGCGCTGTACGAAGAACAGCAGGGGCTCGTGGAAGCCATGCAGAGCCCCTACAAGCTCATCCATGGTCAGCGCGAGTACTGGCTCGGACAACTCTGGGAAATCGACGCTGTGTGCGTTTTATCGCGTATAGGCAAGGTTGCAGCTGCCATGACAGCGACCACGCTTGTGGAGAAGTTCGGAGTTACGCACATCCTATTTACCGGCGTTGCCGGCGCTGGCGACAAAACAGTGCAGGTTGGCGATATCGTGGTGGCCGAATCGCTGGTCCAGCACGATATGGATGCCAGTCCCTTGTTTCCGCGCTTCGAAGTCCCGCTGACCGGCCTGACGCACTTCCCTGCCGACCATCAGCTGGGCACGCGCTTGGTGGATGCGGCCCACCTGTTCCTGGATAGCGATTTCGCGTTCGCCATCGATCCGCTCGAGAAAGCGGTATTCGGCCTGTCTCGGCCGCGTATCCACCGCGGCCTGGTTGCCAGCGGCGACCAGTTCATCAACGATGCCGAACACATCAATGCACTGAATGCGGCCCTGCCCGGGCTGGTGGCGGTGGAAATGGAAGGAGCGGCGGTGGCCCAGGTTTGCTACGAGCTGGGCGTGCCGTTTGGCGTGATCAGGACGATTTCCGACAACGCCAATGAAAACGCGGCCCATGATTTCATGCGTTTCGTGAAATCAGTGGCCGCGCGGTATGCCTTTCACATCGTCAGGCGCTTCTGCCTGGAGACGGAAGGTGCAGTGATTCAGTCGAGCAGGGAATCGGCTGGCGTGTAGTCGTAGTTCAAGGCCTCGGCCACGGCCTGGTAGGTGACCTTGCCCTGGCAAACGTTCAGACCATTGCGCAGGTGAACATCGTCCGCCAGCGCCTGGCGCCAGCCCTTGCTGGCCAAGGCCACGGCGTGGGCGATCGTTGCATTGTTCAACGCAAAGGTCGAGGTGCGCGCCACGGCGCCCGGCATGTTCGCCACGCAGTAATGCACGACGCCGTCCACCACGAAGGTCGGATCGGCGTGCGTGGTCGGATGCGAGGTTTCGAAGCAGCCGCCCTGGTCGATGGCCACGTCCACCACCACCGAACCCTTCTTCATGCGCGAAATCATGCTGCGCGTGACCAGTTTCGGCGCCGCCGCACCCGGCACCAGCACGCCACCGATGACCAGGTCGGCCGACAAGACGGCTTCCTCGATCGCATGGGCAGTCGAATACAGGGTGGAAATGCGGTTGCCGTAGACCAGGTCCAGCTGGCGCAGGCGGTCGATGTTCTTGTCGAGCACGGTGACGCGGGCGCCGGTGCCCACCGCCATCTGCAGCGCATTCGTGCCGACCACGCCGGCGCCGATGATCACCACGTGGCCTGGCGCCACGCCCGGCACGCCGCCCAGCAGCAAGCCCATGCCGCCTTTCGACTTTTCCAGGTGGGCCGCGCCGGCCTGGATCGCCATGCGCCCCGCCACTTCGCTCATCGGCGCGAGCAGCGGCAAGCCGCCGCCTTGGCCGGTGATGGTTTCGTAGGCAATGCAGACGGCGCCGGAGTGGACCAGCGCCGCAGTCTGCTCGGGATCGGGCGCCAGGTGCAGATAGGTGTAGAGGATCTGGCCTGCGCGCAGCATCGCGCACTCTTGCGGCTGCGGCTCCTTGACCTTGACGATCATGTCGGCGCGCGCAAAGACTTCTTTCGCCGTCTCGACGATGCTGGCGCCGGCGGCCAGGTACTGCTCGTCGGACAGACCGATCTCGCTGCCGGCGTTCGTCTGGACTATCACCTGGTGCCCCCGTGCGACCAGCTCGTGCACGGAAGGCGGGGTCAAGCCGACCCGGTACTCATGGTTCTTGATCTCTTTTGGAACGCCAACAAGCATGTCTTCCTCCAATTTTTATGAATAAAACCCCTACATGATCACAGCCCCAGCGTCATCAGGCTTGCGTTGCCGCCAGCCGCGGTCGTGTTGACGCAGAGCGCGCGCTCTGCCACCAGGCGCCACAAATCCACCGGCGCAGTGCCATCGGTATCGACAATGCCGACGATCGCATCCGGACGCGCCGCCAGTTGCGAACGCAGTGCACCTTTCAGGCCCGTTTCCACCAGCGCAATCTGGAAATCGCACTGCGCCACATCGGCCGTACCGACGAAGCGGATGCGGTCTTTCACTTCGGCCGGCAGATCGTCCGGCACAGGCAGACCGGCGCCGGCCAGCACATAGGCGCGGTTGCCGGTGGCCAGGGCTGCTGCCAATTGATTCAGCATCGCCGGCAGGGTATCGGCCGCGCACAGCACGGCGCCGCGCGGGCAGAAGGCCAGGGTGTTGCGTTCGCCGGTCGGGCCCGGCAAGACGAGTTCGCTGCCGTTCAGCTGCGTGCGGGTATACGCTTCGCCCAGCTGGACAATGTGCCCGTGGCCATGGGTACGGGCCCAGACCAGCAGCGACACCAGCGCCGGGCAAGCCTTGCGGTTGTGCTCCAGCAGGGGCGCCGCGCCGCGCTGCAGGCGCTTCAGGTAGAGCGGGCCGCCGGCTTTCGGGCCGGTGCCGGATTTACCCTCGCCGCCGAAAGGCTGCACGCCAACCACGGCGCCGACGATGTTCCGGTTCACGTAGATGTTGCCGACGTGGGCGCGGGTGGTGATGAAATCGATGGTTTCGTCGATGCGCGAATGCACCCCCAGGGTCAAGCCGTAACCGGTGGCGTTGATCGAATCGACGACCTTGCCCAGGTCGGCGCGGCGGTAGCGCACGATGTGCAGCACCGGACCGAAGACTTCGTGCTTCAGTTCATCGAGCGAACCGATTTCCAGCACGGTTGGCGGCACGAAGGTGCCCTGCGCCGTCACGCTGGCCGGCAAGTCGAGCGCGAAATGGTTTTTCGCGGTCGCTTTCATGCGCTCGATGTGGGCCAGCAAATTGCGCTGGGCTTCCGCATCGATGACCGGGCCGATGTCGGTGGCCAGGCGGTCCGGGCTGCCCACGCGCAGTTCGCCCAGCGCGCCCTTCAGCATGCGGATGGTCTTGTCGGCGATATCGTCTTGCAGGAACAGCACGCGCAGCGCCGAGCAGCGCTGGCCGGCGCTATCGAAGGCCGAGCTCAGTACGTCTTGTACCACCTGCTCCGGCAGCGCCGACGAGTCCACGATCAGCGCGTTCTGGCCGCCGGTTTCCGCCACCAGCGGAATATCGACGCCTTCGACTTCGCCGCGTTTCGCCAGCGTGCGGTTGATCAGTTGCGCCACTTCGGTCGAGCCGGTGAAGATCACGCCTTTTACGCGCGCATCGCCGGTGAGGGCGGCGCCGACCACTTCGCCGCGGCCCGGCAGCAGCTGCAGCGCGGCGCTCGGAATGCCGGCTTCGTGGAACAGTTGCACCGCGCGGTAAGCGATCAGCGGGGTCTGCTCGGCCGGTTTGGCCAGCACGACGTTGCCGGCAGCCAGGGCCGCGGCGACCTGGCCGGTGAAAATGGCCAGCGGGAAGTTCCATGGGCTGATGCACGCGACCGGACCGAGCGCCTGGGCCGCAGTGGCGTCTTTCGCCTGGGCCGCGTAGTAGCGCAGGAAGTCGACCGCTTCGCGGATCTCGGCGATCGCATTCGGCAGCGATTTACCGGCTTCGCGCACGGCTAGGGCCATCAGCTCGGCAATGTTTTCCTCGAACAGATCGGCGACGCGCACCAGGATGGCGGCACGCTCGCCGTTGGCGCTGGCCTGCCATGCACCGGCAAAGTCAGCGGCGGCTGCCAGGGCGGTATCGACGTCGGCTTTCGATGCTTCCAGCACCTTGCCGACGATATCGGCCGATTGCGCCGGATTGACCACGTTCAGCGACTCGGCGCCTTGCACATTACCTGCGATCAAAGGTGTGGCGGCATACTCGCGCTGGCGCGACAGTTCCGTGCCGAGCACGCGCAGCGCGTCTTCGTTCGTCAAATCGATGCCGCTTGAGTTCTTGCGCTCGGCGCCGAACATGGCGCGCGGCAGGGCGATGCCGGTATGCGGCAAGCCGCCCGAGGCACGCGCCACCTCGAACGGATCGTTCAGGAGCGAGTCGACCGGGATCTTTTCGTCGACGATCTGGTTCACGAACGAGGAATTGGCGCCGTTTTCCAGCAGGCGGCGCACCAGGTAGGCGAGCAGGGTTTCGTGCGAGCCGACCGGGGCGTAGATGCGGCAGGCCTTGTTCAGGTTATCCTTGCCGACCACCTGGT
>Ga0209023_10004497_pt1 | contig 15833 bp, 12 predicted proteins | sample LakOneMetagenome_FD_187468 | JGI IMG/M metagenome (GOLD analysis project Ga0209023, IMG submission 187468) | Freshwater and sediment microbial communities from Lake Erie, Canada (SPAdes) (version 2) | ecosystem: Environmental > Aquatic > Freshwater > Lentic | place: Lake Erie, Canada... | reverse complement strand
TACCGTGACGCCAGCGTTCTTTGCAGCGAGGTTCTTCCACTTAAACGGTGTGTAAGCAAACCGAATGCGGAGACTGTCGCCAATTAGGAGTGGCCAGAGTCGAGCAACTTGTTCACCCTGAGTAATAGAATTGGTTGATACGAATGCACAAGCAGTCGATGGAAATTTTTCTATAAATTGAGAAGCTTTTAAAAACCAGCCTGAAACATAATCTAAACTTTTATATTTAGTCTTAAAAATATTTTTGAGATCTTCTTTTTGGTCACTTGTTTGATTTCGTGAACCTTTATACGGAGGGTTTCCTAAAATATAAATATAATCTTGTATTTTTGCCTCACATACTTCTACCCAATCTGATCTTAAAGCATTATATGAATATATATTTCCTGAATTTTTTAAAGGTAAAGATGGGAGTATTTCTCCAAATTCATCTTTAAATGTAAGATTCATTTGATGTTCTGTTAGCCATAATGACAGAATTGCAACTTCATGAGCAAAATCATCAATTTCTATTCCATAAAATTGTGAAACCAGAATCACTGAAAAAGGTTTTGAAAATTGACCTGTTTTTTCTAGTTCTAATTCTTGAATTCGTTTTAAAAGCTCCATTTCAAATTTACGAAGCTCTTTATATGCAATAATTAGGAAGTTACCTGAACCACAAGCAGGGTCAAAAATCTTAAGTTGCCCTAACCGTTGCTGTAATTTTAACAACTTATTAACACTGTCTTGGTTTTTTTCTAATTCTTCATATAGATCATTCAAAAATAAAGGTTCAATCACCTTCATGATGTTTGGAACTGAGGTGTAGTGTTGACCCATGGTACTACGCTGTTCTGTATGAACAACTGCTTGGAACATTGAACCAAAAATATCAGGGTTAATATCAGACCAGTCTAATTCCGCACCGCACTCAATTAAAATCCTACGTGATTTACGTGTGAATTTCGGAACTTGAATATCATCTTTAAACAACCCCCCATTGACATACGGAAATTCTGCTAAGTAATCAGGTAAATCTGTTTCGCGATCTTCGGAAGATTGGTTTAACACTTTAAATAACCGACCAATTAAAGATGATAAATCTGAACCATCTTCATTGCTTTTTGATATTGCCGAAGTGAACTGTTTGTCCTTAAAAATCTCAGTATCTTCAGCAAAATAACAAAATAGCAGTCGAGATAGGAAAATATTAAGTTGATGTAAGTTATCTTTATTATTTAAGCCATCTTCATCAAAATTATCTGCTTTAATTTCGTCAAATAGCTTTGCCAATTTTTCAGCAGCTTTAACATCAGCAGGGTTTTCGCCTTGATATACGGCTTTCTCCATTCCAGCCCATGGTAAGAAGAAATCAAATTTTTTAGCTAAATTACTAAAAGGAACATCCAATGTATCTTGTGTTTTAGTATCTACTGCCAATAGAGTTTCGAAGTCAGTTACGATCAAGAAGCGAATTTTATTACTTTCAATTCGCTTCTCACTCTTCATTTGATCAATCAGACTATGCAAATCATGCTGTTTTGCAATTTGAAAGTATATTTGGCGCTTCCAAAAAACAGAATTTTCTTTATCTTCGGCTAAATTACGCTCACCATTACGTACTCGCCCAATAGATTGGCTACGATGTCCATATGCTAAAAGCAACTCATAGATAAAGTCTTTTTTATTTAGCTCATCTTGAGCAATTTTATAGATGAGTTGTTTAACATTTTCTTCGATTTGGATAATATTCATGTAGGCACAAAACCATTCAGTAGCTATTTATTATTTTATATAAATAAAAAAATATATAAATAACAAAATTTTATCCTCACGACATATTTTGTCGTTATTCTTACTTACCCAATAGATAGCTCCTGCTATTTTATATTTCAAAAATAAGGTTTTACTAACTTATGTGTAATACGTCATGTTTATCAAAACACAACTAACCAAGACTTTAATTCACTACACTTAAAAGCCTTCTTAAATTTTCAAAAATTTGACTCTGAACATTTTCCCTAGGCTCTCCCCAAATATCACTTAACTTATTAATAACAAACATGACTGATGCTGGCTGTAGCGGCTTATTCCCATTCATAACAAAAGGTCCATCTGTTTCAGTTAAAATTCTATCTTTTGGTATATGACTTACAAGCAAACGACCTCTCTCACTAGACAACATTCTTTGGTTAACTGAAAACCAGCATCCTTGAGCAATGGCTTTTTTTAGACTATCCTGCTTTCCTGTATACCAATGCAAAATTGGTATACCATTATTAAAATAAGTATCTAATCCATCTAAAGTCGCTTCTACAGCATTAAGGCTATGAATGGTTAATATTTTAGGTGACGAACTATTAGCTTTTCGCAAAATATGTTTAAAAACTTTACTTTGTATATTTTGATGAGCTTTCAGTGCTGATGAGCCATCCAGACCAATCTCACCTATATACTTTGTTTCATTGATTAGTAAATCAAATAAATCTAACTCTTCATAACGCTCATGTGCTATTTGAGGATGAAGACCAAGGGCTGTCTGAATTCGTTTATGATTTTCAGCAAGCTTCTTTGTACCAAACCAAGCTTTTGGCGTAGTTGTTACAGACAAAATATAATTTGACTCCCCACAAGCTGAGACCACAGCTTGTGGATTTTCGTATAAGTCCAAATGACAATGAAAATCGATCAACGGAAACATTAAATGTTTACACCTAAATTCTCTTTTTTTAGATACTGCTCTACTTCCGTAAACCCTCTTAAAACAGTATCAATGATTTGCTGACGTTCCTTAGGCTCTATTGGCAAAAATCCAGATTTTGCTACCCACAAATTTGTGTTTCCAGTATTTTTAATTTTGCTTATCGCCATAACCATAGACATTAGGTCATCCCTCTGCTTATCTCGTTTAATCACATCACTTAAAACAGAATATTGATAATCAGTTAAATCTTTAAATTGAGATGCATTAAATGAGGCACGCCTAATCAAACACGGTAAGCACTTACCACATTGCACTCCTGACCTCTTCCATTTCCCACAGGATACTGTATCAGTAGCAACCTTTTTCAATAACTTTTGATCTTTACATTCGAGCATCATTTCTCCTTTGGTCTTTAACTGATAAGGATTTAATAACTCTACTGGCAAATCTATACTTGAAAAAAGTTCATTTAATTTTTTTAGAAAGTATGGATGTGTTGTTCGCGTACTTAATGAACCTATTCGCCTAGGAGTAAGTGGAGGGTTAATAGAAATAAGGCCATTCTCGGGAATGTAAAGCGGTATTATCTTATTTGAATGATGGTTTTTACTCAAAGCAGTAGCGATTAAAGCTCCAAAGGCAATAAAGTTAAAACTGCGCGTTCTCATTTGAACATCCGCAGGTATTTCTTTAACTTTCCGAGGATTTGCTACAACTTGAAATCTAGCATTACTAAGTCGAAGCTTGTGGTACACACCATCTTGCTTTTGTCTATCTTTTGGGTAGGCATGACTGACTAAAACTGATTTTTTCCCTTGAAACTGCAAATCTATCGCACCAATTGTACTATCCAAACCTCCTGAAAATAAGCAAACAGAATCATGCTTATTTATGAAAATTTTTCGTGCTTTGATACCTTTCATCATTTCAGGGATTTGAAAGTCACTTTGTCTAAATTCAAAATCCCACAAGTCTCCACTTAGAAAATGTAAAGTTTCCTTTAAGAGCGTTTTTTGCTTATTCCAAAGAATCGGATTTAACATTGGAAGATTTATCTTAAATTGGCGACACCATGCATCTTCTGCTCGACTATCTCTCTCTACAAAAGTATCAGCAGCCGTTACTGCTAATGAAAGCATCATTAAATCAAAAGCTGTTTCATCCGCTTCCTCTTGAAGTCTTCTAAATTCAATTAGTGCTGCTCCACCAATACTATTGTATTTGCCAGAAACAGCAGACTTCCCAAACATCAAAACAGGTAATAATCGATCTGATAAAGGTGGTAATTTTGCACTATCGGTCTCAAAATAAAGCTCAATCATTTAAATAGTCCTCCCATTCACCCCAAATATCTTCTAATGCTTTCATTTGTATATTTTCAATATCTTTTCTTGTTAATGAATTCGCACCATTCTTTAATTGCTTACTCATATGCTTATCCACTGAAGAATTTATTAAGGAACGTAGATCCTGCTCAAGACTAGCAACATTCTCAGGCGTATCAGCTTTATCAAAAGCAGCTCTTGAATCTAAGACGATTTGTTGAAATAAATACTGCTCTGTGTAATTCAGCATTAAATCAATAATCATATCACTAGAAATTTGAGTGAAATCAAACTCATCCATCCCATCTAAACATTCAGCTAAAGATTGATTTAAACTTGCCCTGATTCGCTCAGAGTCTCCATCAATAACTAAAAGGTTTTCTATAATTTGATCAATGACAATATCAATAGGTTTACCATTTAGATCTGATATTTTCAGGTTTAAATAGTCATTTCCAGCTTGAATATTCTGGAATAAATCAAATAAACCTCCACCAGTTGCAATAAGTTTTTGGTAGCGTTGAGGACCTACCTTTTTTCCACCTGTTGCATTCTTAGCATAATGACCAATCGCTTTTCTTAAGTTTGTACCACTTGGACCCGACGGTTTATTCGCAGCCTTCCCTAAATACCCCCTAAATTCACCTAGAGTATTATCTATTCCACATGCAATTGATCCTCCCCCCTCATTTGCCCAAGATGGCACTAATGGAGTCTTTCCATTTGGTCCCTTACTTGAAGTTGATGTTCCCATAATTCCTTCCTTTTAATAACTTATAAATTAGCTGTTAAACCAAACTTCATCTTTAATAAGACTTTTAAACCAAGGTTTAAGTTTTGGCATAACTTCTGAAATAAAGGCTTTGAACTGAGCCCTAGTTTCTTCTAATTCTTGTGCTAGTAAAAATGCACCAGCAAAACCTGAAGGTATTGCACTCCAATTTGAATGTTGTCTTAATTCCTCTAAAATTAAACGCATTACATCTTTTTCTTCCCCTTGAGGAATTGTTTCAATTGCTTTAATTGCAGATGGCGAAGATACTTTAGATGTTCTTATTAGTAGCCTGTACGCACTATCTGCAATTTCAGATAAACCTCTAGAAACTATCCGAAGCGGAACAGTTTCTTTGCTTAAATAAACAAGTGGCCTCAAGTCCTTATCTGCAATTGATGGTTCCAGATTTATCCAATCAAATAGAAAGCTTTTGTAATCACCCCACTCTTTTGGTAATTTTTTTTCAAAAGCTTCAATATCATCCTTAATATTCTCAAGCTGTCTAAATAAGTCTGGCTTTCCATCAGCAGTAGCATTTATTTCATTATAAAGAACAGATATCGCTGTAGACTTACAGCATCTTTCAAACAATGCCATTTTTGCAATTAGTTTAAGATCAATGGGCATCCGTCTAGCGTTTGCAATCATATTTCTCATACTAATAACATTTAACATACGTTTTACAATTCTTGGATTGCCTTCAACACTTTTGGAAGATGCTAATAAAGGTGCTATACGATCTGCCACAGTAAAATCATTTAGGAGATTTAACGTTTTTGGACCATCTACATCTAAGAGCAGTAAAGCTTTCTCGACACTAATTGGTTCCTCTTTCCAAGAAAGCCGTAAGTTATTTTCTAAACCAGCTCTTAAATTTTCAATTTTAGTATCTTGACTACCATAGATTTCATGAATAGAGGCATAAAGTAAAAATAAATAGGCTCTAACTTCACGAGTACTAATTTTGGGGACTTTAACTGGAAATTGAATTAGCTTATCCAAATAGTCTGTAATATGCTTTTCATCTATACCATTAAAGTGTTCTTTAACAGCATGTCTTACCATATCTTCATCAGCTGCTATCACAAAAGCTGTATTTGGCATAAATAAAAATAGGCGTAATGATTCCAATGTTTGTATAGTCTGTTTAGGCAAACACCTATCAAGATTGTCTACAAATATGACTATTTTCTTCTTAAACCCTTCTAATAAGTCTGCAAATTCACTTTTTAAAGCAGCTATTTCCTTGGGTGCAGAAGTTATTTCTTCATTTAAAAGCTCTTTTAAACCACTCTGACCATCTTTTAATATTTTACTTATTGCTTCAGCATCTTCTGAATCAGCTTTTCCTTTAATCCCATCACCGATAGCTTCAACTGCTTTGTATGCAGCACCAAAGGTAGGTACTCCAGCCATCCACGAAGCACCTTCTGCAGCCATTGCTAACAAGCGTAATTTATTTACTCGTTTAGTTATTGTCTTTGTTTTGTCTAAAAGGGTCTTATTGCCCTCTACAAGCTTGGCTATCTCCAAAGTAACAACTTCAATTAGAGCAGCTCTTGCATCATCAAATCCCTGATAGAGCCATGCATCAAACTTAATAAGAATATAATCTTCTTTATTTTCTGTTTTTAGCCTTTGCTCAATCAAATTTAATATTGTTGATTTTCCTGTTCCCCAAGAACCAAATATTCCTATTGAAATCGGTAACATCTTAGGATTACTTAATACATTGACTACTATCTCAGATGCTTCAGAATAATTTAAAAAATCCTTTTTTGATTCGATATCTGACCACATAATATTTGTTTCGCAGTTTTTCTACTTGACTTCCAATCTATCAATAAATATTTAAAATTCAATAAATAAAATGTCCACATACAATTTCATACCATGTAAAAATGCTAATACAAATACCCTATGCCCTCAAAAACCTAAATCCCATAAGTTAATTTATATAGTTAACGTCCTAATCATTTTTTAGACAATAGTAACCATTGATGTGCACAAAAAAATAAGGGAGCTTGTACTCCCTACTATAAAGAAATTCCTCAACATAGATGTATTGAAATCACTAGCTGATCAATCAATACTTAAGCTATTTAATTCACCGCCCTCACACTCCCCTGCAATCCTTTCTGCATATCCTGTACAAAATCTTCACCTTGATTCGGTTTAGGTTTTATCTTAGTTCGAGCTGTAGTTTCAGACTGTACTTGTTGAATATTAGTTTCTTGATTTTCATCACTATAAAACTCCTCAACAACATCCAGCCCCTCGTCACCTCCCACCTCAAATCGTGCATTGCCATAACCTTGTCGTGCCATTTGATCTAAAGCATTTTGGTTAAAGCCTGCTTGTTTGCTTTGCTGATCAATATCTTTCGCCATCTGAATGGCTTGTTGCAAATTGATGCCATCTCTCAAAGTTAAATCCACGTAATACACAGGGGTACGATAACTTTGTGTGGTGGATTTTCCTCGAAGTGTTAGTTGTAGTGGTAGACAAGACAGTAAACCATTGGATGCTGCATGGTAGTAACTGAGTCGTGCTGCCAAAGTCCGAATACTGTTAAAACCTGTAGTTCTAAAGATGAATGTACCCAGTTCATCACTTTCATCTAAGTTGACATGCAATCGCCCAAAAGGTTTGCAATTGCCTCCTTGCGCCAATGGACATAAATCAGGCGATGGACATGGGTGTTGTTCTACTCCTTGGTTGGTCAGTCGTTGGCAGGTTTGACCATTGCCGATACACACTGGTCGTCCTGTTTGACGGTCAAATAAGGTGTATTCAGCTCTGAGATTCAGCTCAGGATCATTAAAGATCATACGTACAGGAATGGTTCTGAGTTTTTGATTGGGTGCTTTGGCTCTGAGTTGTTCATCCAGTGGATGTTTGACCCAACCATCTTTATTCTGAATCTGACTGGTAATGGTAAATTGGTCATCTTTTTCAGGCAGTCGTTTACCATTCTTTTCGACCACTTTACCGATACTAATTCTGCCGAGTATAGGCGGTGTAATCGCTAAACCTTTGATCATGTTGTTTGTCCTATAAATAAAATTTTACTGCTTACCCCTTGTTATGTAAGTAAACAGAAATATGAAAAAGCTACGACTTCGCAAAAACCGCCATTGTTGGTCTACCGCTCCTTCGGGAGTCGGTAGATCGGGGGTGGTTTTTTGCGCTTTTGGGAAGAATGGATATCACATGCATATATAGTTAGTGATATAGATGCTTGGTTTAGATAGGATTAGTCATCATCGCTATAGATTTGAAAACGTCGTGTGCCTGCCTTGTTTTGTGGAAATTCATTGATCAGTTCAGGATGCATTTTCAATACTGCCTTACTGTCTAAAGCAATGGTGTCTTTGGATCGTTTCCATGTGACTGAACCCGTGCCAAAGGTGGCTCGTTCTGCATCCTTCATCAGCATTTGGATGTGATGCTTGGTTTCATCAAAGTTGTTTTGGTGGATTTCAATATGATGCTTTTCTTTAATCAGTTGAGTAAACAATCGATTGGCTTTTTCATTTTGACTGAGGTCTTCCACAGCCAATGGCACATGTTGTGGGTAGAGTTGTTGAATGGCTTTGGCTGCTGATTCACTGGCATCGACATCAGGCGGTATATCTTTTTCTACACATTCCCAAAAGTATCGTTCTGAATTGACGATGTGTTTAATCACGGTTTCACTACGTGTGACTTTATAAATTCGAGTTTCATGTCCGCAGATCAGTACACAAATATGCGCTGCCTGTTTACCTGTCACTGCCAGTTGATGTTGGACTTGGCAGAGTACATATAAAGGCACTCCATCTCGCCACAGTTTGGCACCATGTTCCCCTGCGGTTTTGCATTCTAAAATTTGCACTTCATCACTGCCCACCACGGAGTAATCCAAGTTAGCTAGCATAAAATACTTATCCGCTTCGGGATGTTGTAGTACTGCATTAATACGACGGACTTTGTTGTTGGTGTGCATGCTGTAGTATTCAGCGACTAAAGGCTCAAGTTGTTTGCCCCAATATAAAGGTGCGTGTCCTGTGCTCTCGTCTTCAATGGATTGTTTAACTCGACCTGTTTTAATCATCCACAATTCGAGCATCGACATATAGGGATTGAGCCCACATGCTGCGGCACAATCACTACTACCGATACCTTGACGACGTACTTCAAGCCATTCTGCTTGAGTCATGTTTTTAGTATTAACCAAGCGTTTGGCGGTAAACAATTTTGGTGCAATAAATGGGGTACTCGCCTGTTGCATGGATGGATTTAATATTGCTGTATTCATGTTTTATTCCTGATTTTTTAGCTGTATAAATGGATGTGGATTACAAATTTCGGGCATAAAAAAACCACAGCCAAAGCTATGGTTTTAATAATTTTTAAAATTTAATATTCCGTTTAAAAATGCTGAGATAGGTCTAACTTTCCATGATTGAAAAATGTATTTTCAGCACTATGCGATCATGTTAAGTGCCTGCTCCAATCCTCGTTGCTTGATTGATGCACCTGCCCCAAACCAAGCTGAATCAAGTCGATGGTCTGTGCTCATGGCACGACGTTCATGGTCGATAAATTCAGTGATTGAACACAGTAATCCATAGGCGGTATCTTTGACTGAAGAGAGGCTTGCTCCTCGTCCTTGTCCATTAAACATCTCCATGGCTTTACTCATCGATTTGGCATTCGGTTCAGATTTTTCTTTAGCATTGGCTTGCGCCTGAGTAGCAACATCTCGATAAAACTGAATAATATTGTCCTCTTGATCGACAATGCTCATGCTGGTGTTATTAAACACGGCATCGAAATAAGCGGCTGCTTCATACTGAGTGACTTTACGCTGGCTGAGTTGTTTCATCTCATACATGTGTTCATCCCATGCACGCACTGAAATACCCAATTGTTGTTTGACCTTGCCTGCATCAAATTTGGTACTGTGGGGTACTTTAACGACGCCTGCACTTGAGTTTTGTCCTCTTAAGGCAATGGCTAAAGTGTTGTTACATACAACACGGATCGAGGTGAATTGTGCCGTGGTTGCCAGTGTTCCATCACATGCAGTTGCTAAAAGCATATAGCCATTGCTGACATCTTTGCCTTTTAACATTGAGGTTTGTCCTGTACGTGCCAATGCCCAGAATTTTTTACCGCCTTTGAGAATACCTGCTGTTTCCAGTTCAAAGCCTGATTGTTCAGTCAAGTCACGATAGAATTCTAAAATATCTCTCGGTTGAACTTCTTGAAAGCGTTGGCTGACGACTGATAACGGTGCATGAGTATCAGAACGATAAAGCACTCGTTGTTCTTCATAGGGCAAGATGATGCTTTGCCCTCGTTCATTCTGAGCCATATAACTGACATTGGAGGATTCAATACGCCAGTCCATGCCTGCTTGTTGTGCCCAGATTTCAATCGGTTGGTTTTGACTCAGTTGGTTGCCGAGTCCATGCCAAGGGGTTTCTCCGACATACGCCATTTGTTCAAGTTGATGTGCCATAGTTTTATTCCTTTTTAATTAAACTGAAATTTGAATCTGTGTTGATACGAACAATCTTTAATGCAACAAACTCGATGGAAACTTTTTGTAGCAGTTGTGGCAAAAGCACAAATCCTGCTGTGTGGGTGTGCTTGATTCTGTGAATGAATTCAGCACACTGCCCAACATACCTCCCAAAACCGTTCCTGCGATTCCACCAACAATGGGGGGCAGATTGAAAGTCTTTGCCACGGTGCTTCCCAATGCAGCTAATGTGGCTGGTGTAGCTAAACTGGATAAGGCCGAATTGGATTGTTGCGTACTTGCTTCAATCAACATGACATTCGTTGAATGACAAAAGGGACAGCTCAAGTGCATGACTTGACTCCTTAATTTTGGGCATAAAAAAGCCTGCTCAATGGCAGGCTTAATCTTCATATTTTCATGTAGTCTCAAATGAGCTTCATGATTCTCATTAGGATGTTATAGGTTTTAAATTATTTGGAATGATATTTTAAACATTGATTTAATGTATAAAATCAGTAGGATAAATCAAAGATATCGCTAAAGACTTAAACTATGACTCAGATTCGAATAGCTGACTTTTGTGAAAAATACGGCTACACAAAAGATCAAATCAGGCATGCTTCTCGCACTGGTAAATTACAAAGAATTGCCAAAGGTATCTTGGACGAACAACTTGCACTACAAATAATGTTGTCATACACAAAACCCAAGCAGCAGATAAATCCAAAAGCTGAACAATCAACTCAAACTCAAGATAAGCCAAAATTCTTATCTCAGGAATGGGTAAAATTTATGGTTGCCCCTGCGAGTAACGGTGGAAAAGTTTTTCCTTCAAATGAGTAATCTTACAAGAATTGATTGAATGAGGAGGAATAGGATTTTCTCCTCTTCACACATATCGTACGTACGCATTTCATTAAAGCTGATAGAGATCAAGGAACATTGTATAAACATCGCTTTTAAAAATAATAATTTCAAAATTGACACGACTTGTCAGACAAATTTATTTAAATACAACCAATCCCACTATTTCATACAAATTATGGCGCGAGTAATTTCTCAAAAAATGAAAAGGTGCAAGAACTGTGGTCACAGTACATTGCACCAGAAAAACACTAAACAAATGAGTTGGGTTATGCATATATTTTTATTTTGTATCACTTTAACATTTTGGTTTTGGATCTGGCTTTTACTCTTTATTTGGCATGTATTCGCAAAACCAACTACAGCTTTATTCAACAATTGGCATTGTTCTCAATGTGGGCAGTAATTTTATTTTTGTAAGGAACAGATATGAAACTATTACTTATTTTACCATTATTCATGGTCTCCTTTGCGACTCATGCCTTATGTGAAAATGAAAGAAATCATGGCAATACCATTTCAATCAATAATTGCTATGACAAAGAAGTCAAAAAGTCTGACCAAAAAATCCTGCAAGCTTATAGCAGTTATAAAAATACGTTAAATGCTAATGAACAAAAACAGTTGCTTGATCTTCAGCGTACTTGGATTAGTTATAAAACCAAACAATGTAAATTTGAAGTATCAAGCAGTGGAACAATTACAGGTCAATTATCTTCACAATGCATGATTAATTTAAATAATCGCAGAATCATGGAACTTAAATACATGCAAGATTGCGGCTTAGAGAGCTCTTCTAGTTTTTGTGCAAACTATCGACCTGTTTAATCGGATAACATTATGAATCGTATATTTTCAATCGCACTACTATTTTTTGCATCATTTACATCAAATGTCTTTGCAGAATCAACATCGCAAGACTTAGCAAAAATCAATTTTATCAAAAAAATTTATGCTATGAAAATTAGCGAGCAATCTTCAAATATTGATATCGTTAAACAAAATTCTGCGAATGAACTAAAACAATTGATTTCACGAAGAGATGCCTTGGAACTGAAGTATCCAGGGGAAATGTGTGATTGGGTACGTAATCTACTCATTCCTGGCAATGACTTTGATGTAAAGTTAAACAAAATGAAGTTTACATTACTAAACAATGGGTTAGTCCGTGCTAAGGGTGTTAATTTTGGTGAAAAATTCCATATTGATTACCAAGTTCAATGTCATGGTCAATCTTGTAAAATTGAGGATATTTATGATCCATATAGTTATAAAAAAGAACTCATCTCTGTTATAACAAAAAATAAGTGTTCTTAGGTAAATAAAGCAATAGGACAGTGAAAGCGATGTTTAACGCCTTCACTGTCCTGTCGTAAAATCAAATAAATACTAAAGAATTCAAGTGACTAATCCAGAGATATTTAGGTCACCAATTTCTAATTTATCTGACTGCAAATCAAAGGGTACAATCCAAATTTTAGGCTGTAGCTCATCCCCTAAAGAGGTATGAAGATTAAATAAAAATGGTTGCAGTGCCTGATCAAAATGAACATGCTTAGGATAAATTAAAACAATATCTGACTGATGACCTTGATACATATGATTATAAGCAAACATTTGATATAAATCACTTTGTTTTAACCCAAAGTTTTCATCCGCGACACTATTAATTAACTTCCATTTTGTATCTAAGATGAGATACTTTTTTCGACTTTCTTGCTGGCAAAGATATTCAATCATTAAGTCAGGTTTCAGATTAAATATTTTTTTCGTCGTTTGTCCAACTTCATATTTCGCTAAATAGTGGCTCGACTTTTGCGATTCCAGTTTTGCCCCTTTTTCAAGCTGATTGAGTAAGCGTATCTCTACATATTTTTCAAATAACTTTTCCATCGGAAACAAAATACTTTTGCCTCGTTTGTTTCCTTTCACAGCAAATGGTATTTGCTGACCTAATATAATCTCACACCAATACTTAATCTCAGTATAGTGCGACATTAAGCGATCATTTTTCCATTGTTTGAAATCTTGCCGTACATCCTGAGCAGGCGAGACTTCGGCAAATAACAAATGGTATTTATGCGCTTTACGCCAAATTTCTGAATTTTGAGTTCGCTTACAAATATAGTCAATACAAGAACGAATCAGCCTATTTTCGGCTCGATTTGCCGTAAAAATATCATGTCGAATACTGAATTCATTTTGTTTTGTGACTGGCTTTTGTATTTGCCTTGCCGTATCTAACTGCCCTCTCAGAAACAAAGTCTCTTCATCAGTTTTTTGATAATCAAATCGAATACCAATTTGATATAGTTTTTGCAATGCCTGTAAAAACTGTAAATAAAACCATTCTGTAACAGGGACTTTAAATTGATCAATAGAAGCCAGACCAGAATTTTTTTGAGGTAGGTTGAGCACTTGGCTCAACATTTTAATCAAAAGGTGACGTGACTGAGCTCTATTAGCTAAAACACTATCATTTTTAGGTAGTATTTCAATTTCTGTCCCGCAGGGTGTTTCAATCACTCCGACAAAATTTTGGACTCTTAGTTCCGATGTATTTCTTCCCAAATCTAAAAACTGTTGCCCTTGTTCAGCGAGCTCTTGATTCAATTCATATAGATATTCAAATGCACTTGGACTAATTTCAGCAAAATCCATTGAAGGATTTTGCTTTGTAGGGTGATCTGTCCTTTTCAGCCGAGCATATTCACGCACAGTGATGTTATACATTACATTTACTCTGCTTCTGGATCAGTACCTGCATAAATTGTTTTATACTCATTCAGAGTATCGAATGCTTGAGTATTCACTTCCCAAATATCACGATTCATTGATTTCAGATTTTTAAACAGCCCATTCATTTTTGCGGTGTTGTATTTTTGCTTAAGCATTCCATTTTCATTTAAGACTGTATGAATATGTTCCCAGTCATCAAAGAAATACTCTTGCAGTAATGGAATAATTTTCTGTAAAAATATTTTTCTTAACACACTTAATTCAGGCTTGTCTTTCAATGGCATAAAATAGGCGTGACCGATACAGTGGTCACGATCGAGTAAAATTTCTATACGCTGATTTATAATATCGAGCAAGCGATCAATTTGAATACCTTGTACATTTACATCTGATAATAGTGATGGATTTGGTGCCATTTCAGTAAATGTAAAACGACGACGTAAAGCAAGGTCTAAACCTGTTAATGAACGATCTGAACTGTTCATTGTTCCAATAATATAAAGATTATTTGGTACGCTAAACGATTCTTTTGAATACGGTAAAATTGTACTTAGTTCTTCAGCATTACCTTTTCGTTTTGACTCTTCAATCAATGTGATCAGCTCACCAAAAATACGTGAGATATTGCCACGATTAATTTCGTCAATGATAAGCACAACTGGTTCAGAATTTTGACTTTTTTGACTTGGTAATTGGATCAAAAAATCGACTAACGATGCTAATAAGCTATTATACCCATTAACAATAAATGGTTCTAGAATTACATTTTCACCCAAAATATTTATGACATTTTTAGAGCTTATATCTTCAATTGTAATTTTTTGATCTTTAACATTACTTAGTAAAAATTCAACTAATTTAGTTGATAATGTCACAATATTTCCATTTGGTTTTTTTACATCAATACAACTTCCATTTGCGCACAAAATATAATGATCTTTCTTAAACTCAGCCCCTACAATGTTTGCGGATTTGGCTAATGCTTTAAAAACACCCGATTGAATTTTATACGTTAAGCTTCCATCTACTGTTTCAGCACGGATTCCCTCTACAAAATCCTCATAACTAAAGCTTTGGTGAAAAGTCACAAATTGGATTTGACCATTATCCACATATTTTTGGAATTCTTGTTTTAAGATATCTCGTTGTTCTGGCTCTTTATGTGCATCATAAAAGTCTGGATCGATGATCTGTAATGCATGATTAACAGTATGATACGTTTTACCTGTTCCAGCAGGGCCAAATAGAATTTGGTTTAAAGGATGCATATTTTTGTCTTCTTGATTAGATATATTTAATAAAATTTCAGGGCTCTGTGATTCAGACTCATACCATATACAAAATTTCTTTAACTCTGCTTCAGTTTTAATAACCAATGCAAAAGCATCATTTCCATCTGCCAAAGACTTCGCATGTGTTTGAATATGATCATTTCTCGACTCTCCTTTTAAATAATGACGTTTAAGTTCTATATTTAATTCCAGAGGTGGTTCCGCATCACAAAAAATGACTGGAACTCGTGAATTAGGATCTAAAGCCAATTCACGATTTGAAGACAATTTAAAAGCAGCAATATGTGAGGTACCCGACTGAGTATTTGGATAACGGTTGTTTAAAAATTCTACGGCTTTCAAAGCGTCAAAAGTAGCAACTTTATAGTCATAGATTTCCCATAAAAATGTATTTATCCAGTATTCATCTGCTTCACTGTTTTTTATAAGATCACTCAAAGCTTCATGAAATTGACTAACAACAAAAATGTTCCGTTCATACCAATTTTTCTTTTTAATATCTTCTGGTATCTGAATAATATTTTTTTTATCTAAGTATTTAAAAAGTCTATCAAACTTATTTTCATCTACAACTGCTGAGACTTTTAAAGTACAAGATGCACATGCACGATTAAATAATAAAGGACGCTTTGTACTT
>Ga0209023_10004496_pt1 | contig 15834 bp, 15 predicted proteins | sample LakOneMetagenome_FD_187468 | JGI IMG/M metagenome (GOLD analysis project Ga0209023, IMG submission 187468) | Freshwater and sediment microbial communities from Lake Erie, Canada (SPAdes) (version 2) | ecosystem: Environmental > Aquatic > Freshwater > Lentic | place: Lake Erie, Canada... | reverse complement strand
TAACGGAATAATAGTGTTGATATCAAAATTTTTGGCATGTAAAGCTGCCCGTTCTTTAAATTTCTCTAACGTGGCATCATCTTCAAGAATAGACAATGCCTGTTTACTCATTGTTTCTATATCGCCTACATCAGCCATATAGCCGGTTTCTCCATTTATACTTATTTCGCCTAATCCACCGGCATTGGTAGATACTACAGGTACGCCGGCTGCCATAGCTTCCAGGGCCGCCAATCCAAAACTTTCATATTCAGAAGTAAGGAGAAACAAGTCGCCTATTGCAAGAATGTCCTCCATTTGTTCTTGTTTGCCTACGAAGCGTATTTCATTGCAAACACCAAGCTCTCTGGCCAAATCTTCCGCTGTAGATCGCTCAGGCCCATCACCAATAAACAATAGTTTGGATGGAATTGTCTTATTTACTGTGGCAAATATTTTTACTACGTCCTGTACTCTTTTTATTTTCCTAAAATTGGAAGCATGTAATAAAATCCGTTCTCCATTAGGGGCAATGACTTTTCTAAAAGCATCAATCGGTTTGCGGCTAAACCGGCTTACATCAACAAAATTGACAATTACTTCAATTTCTTTTTCAATTTTAAAGTGCTTGAATGTTTCATCTCTTAGATTTTGTGAAACAGCAGTTATAGCATCACTTTCATTAATAGAAAAAGTTACTACAGGAGCATAAGTTTTATCCCGGCCAACTAATGTTATATCTGTGCCGTGAAGTGTTGTAATTACCGGAATATTTTTTCCCTCTTTTTTCAATATTTGTTTTGCCATATATGCAGCCGAAGCATGCGGGATAGCGTAGTGTACATGAAGCAAATCTAGATCGTTATTTTTTATTACATCCACCATTGTACTGGCTAACGCAGTTTCATACGGAGGATAATCAAATAGCGGATAAGTAGGTACCTGTACTTCGTGGTAAGATATATTTGGAATAAATCCATTAAGCCTGACCGGTTGCTGGTAAGTAATGAAATGTACTAGGTGCCCTTTTTGGGCAAGAGCTTTACCTAGTTCGGTCGCTAATACTCCAGACCCACCGAATGTGGGATAGCAAACAATTCCGATTTTCATAAATAAGTATTCAAATAGTGAACTAAGATAACAGTTTTTGCAGGTTTTTGTTTGCCGCTTATCTTAATTCTTCAGGTATGTTTTTATGCTTTCAGTTATCTTTAGAAAAATTCAGCAAAATGAGAAAACTGTCATTTCTACCCTTATTTTTTCTTTTAACCTTGGCGGCCAAAGCACAAAAGGATGACTCTGTTTTTATTAAACGTATTTCAGACGAGATTTTAATAAACGGGAAAGCATATGAAAATCTTCGATACCTGACTAAGCAAATTGGTGGCAGATTAGCTGGTTCACCTGGGATGGTAAAAGCGGAAAAATGGGGATTGAAAGCAATGCAGGAAAGTGGTGCTGATAAGGCCTGGATGCAGGAGTGTATGGTGCCACACTGGGTAAGGGGAGGAAACGATGAAGCTGCTGCTTCGTACAATAATGTTGGTAATACAGGAAAACGGCTGTCAAAGAAATTAGATGTTATTGCGCTTGGAAACTCGATGGGAACCGGAAGAAACGGAACTACAGCTGACGTAATGGAGGTTGGCTCTTTTGAAGAGTTAGAAAAAAGAAAAGATGAAGTGAAAGATAAGATTGTTTTTTATAATTATAAATTCAACCCAACTTTTATACGAACTTTTCAAGCCTATGGAGATGCGGTAAGGTACAGAGGGCAGGGTCCAAGTGCTGCTGCAAAATATGGAGCTAAAGCTGTAATTGTAAGAAGCATGAGCCACAGCACAGATAACAACCCGCATACTGGTGCCACCAGATACGACACTGCATATGCAAAAATTCCTGCTGTGGCTATTGGTTTACAAGATGCCGATTGGCTAAGCGATCAAATAGGAAAAGGGAAAGTGACTGTATCAATGAAAACCAACGGACACTTTCTGCCTGATACGATTGGCCATAATATCATCGGAGAGTTAAAAGGATCTGAATTTCCTGATGAAATAATTACGATCGGCGGGCATTTGGATAGTTGGGATCCTGCTGAAGGTGCACATGATGATGGGGCAGGGGTGGTGCAGACAATGGAAATATTAAGAACATTTAAAGCTCTTGGTTATCAACCAAAGCGAACCATCCGGTTTGTATTATTCGCCAATGAAGAAAATGGCGGTCGAGGCGGCGCTAAATATGCAGCAGAAGCCAAAGAAAAAAATGAGAAACATCTTTTTGCGTTGGAAAGTGATGCAGGAGGATTTACACCCCGTGGTTTAGGCCTTACCGGAACAGAAGCGCAGTTTCAAAAATTTATGGGTTGGAAGGATTTAATTGCTCCATATGGTGCCAGCGAATTTACAAAAGGCGGAGGGGGATCAGATGTTGGGGCACTTAATACAATATTTAAAACTGCTACAGGCAGTTTGAATCCGGATTCGCAACGCTACTTTGATATCCACCATGCACGGAATGATGTATTTGAAAATGTAAATAAAAGAGAACTGGAATTAGGGGCAGTAAATATGGCTGCGTTAATTTATCTCGTCGATAAATACGGATTATAATTAGCGCAGTAAATTATCAATTGCTAATTGAACAGATGAGAAAGGAAATGAATCAACAACCTTTTTCATCTGTTTTTTTATTTCCTCAGTGCAAAGATTCCCAATACTTCCTTCGTGGGTATGATTGATGGTTGTATCGTATGTAAATTTTCCAGCCTCAATATCCAACCCCACTTTTTTATACGCATCTCTGAAAGCCATTCCAGTATTCACCAGTTTGTTTACTTCTTCAACACTAAAAAGATATTTGTATTTCTCATCACCTAATATGTCTTTTTTCACTTCAATATTGGATAGCATAAGACCAGTCATTTCAATGCAATCTTTCAATGTTTTAAACGCTGGAAATAAATGCTCTTTTATTAATTGTAAGTCACGGTGATAACCGGATGGCAGGTTAGTCGTCATAAGCATTATTTCATTGGGTAATGCTTTAATTCGGTTACAATGAGAACGAATTAACTCAAATACATCCGGATTTTTTTTGTGTGGCATAATGCTGCTGCCTGTTGTCAACTCGGCAGGGAAAGAAATAAAGCCAAAATTCTGATTTAAGAACAAACAGGCATCCATGCTTAGCTTTGAAAGCGTATCAGCAATATTAGCCAGTGACTGGGCTACAATTCTTTCTGCCTTCCCCCTTCCCATTTGTGCATACACAACATTGTAGTTCAAATCGGCGAAGCCTAATAATTTTGTTGTTAAGGTTCTGTTGATAGGAAAAGAAGAGCCATAACCAGCAGCAGAACCCAATGGGTTCTTGTTTACTACATCGTAGGCTGCTTTTACAGTAAGGGCATCATCAACTAAACTTTCAGCATAGGCTCCAAACCAAAGCCCAAATGAAGATGGCATGGCTAATTGCAGATGTGTATAGCCTGGTAAAAGGTCAGTTTTATATTTTTCACTTTGAGTTTGCAGTAATTTAAAAAATGGCTGAATAATTCTTACCAGTTCTTCCAGCTCATTTCTTAGAAATAATTTTACATCCACCAGCACCTGGTCGTTACGGCTTCTGGCACTATGAATTTTTTTTCCAACATCACCGAGCTTTTTAGTCAGTAGTAATTCTACTTGTGAGTGAATATCCTCGACATCATTTTGCAACTTAAATTCACCAGTTTGTATTTGTATATATATATTTTTTAGTTCTTGTTGCAACTGGCCTAATTCTTCTTTTGTTAATAGCCCAACTGATTCCAGCATTTCAATATGGGCTAACGATCCCAGCACATCAAAGGAAGCAAGGTACAGATCTATTTCACGGTCATTACCCACGGTAAATTTTTCTACTTCTTGTAAAGAGGCTTTATCCTTTTGCCAGAGTTTCATACTACCTGATTTAGAAGTTGAATGTAAAGGTCAACCCCGTTGTTGATTTCGTCAATAAAAATAAATTCATCTGCTGAATGACTTCTGGCAGAATCGCCCGGTCCCATTTTTAAAGCAGGGAAGGGCATTAATGCTTTGTCTGATGTAGTGGGAGAGCCATAATAAGTTCTTCCTAATGCGATTCCAGATTTTACCAGCGGATGTTCTAATGATATCGAAGTAGAACGCAGTCTTGTGCTTCTTGCTTTTACCTCACAGGTTACATTCTCTTTTATTATTATAAGCACTTCCTCAAAACTATATAGCTCGTTTATTCTTGTATCAACCACAAACCCGCATTGTGCCGGCACTACATTATGCGCCTTATTTTCCGTTTCAATAACGGTTACACTCATTTTATTTGCCCCAAGTAAAGTAGATACTTTTGGAAATTGATAACTGTTAAACCAGTCAATATCTTTTAGGGCGTTAGAAATCGCATTTTCGCCTTCATTTCTGGCTGCATGTCCTGCTTTTCCGTAGCTAATACAATCCAGCACCATCAATCCTCTTTCTGCAACAGCCATCAGCATTTGTGTAGGTTCCCCAACAATGGCACAATCAATTACAGGTAAATAAGGTAAGGTATACTCAATGCCCCCCGCCCCGGAAATTTCTTCTTCGGCAGTAGCCGCAAAAATGATATTGTATTTGCCATCTCGCTTATCGTAATAATTCAAAAAAACTGCCAGCAAAGAAACCAGGCATCCTCCTGCATCATTACTCCCTAAGCCAAATAGTTTCCCATCTTTCAGGATCGGAGAAAATGGGTCATTGCTAAATTGAGGATTTGGTTTCACCGTGTCATGGTGAGAGTTTAGCAGGATGGTTGGTTTGGTTTTATCAAACTGCTCATTCAATGCGAAAACGTTATTACCTACTCTGGTATGTGCAATCCCTTTTTCACCGATAAAACGGCAAAGAATTCCTGCTGTCTGATCTTCTTCTTTGCTGAAGGAAGGTATGGCAATCAGCTCTTTTAATAAGTTAACAGCTTCATTTTGTAATATAGTTAAATCACTAGTCATTGGTTATAGCTGTGCCAGATTTTCCTTCTGTTAGTTGATTTAAGTCTTCTGCTCTTCCTATAATAACTTTTTTTACCCCATTTTTTAATGCCGCAAATGCATTATCCAGCTTTGGTATCATGCCAGCAAATATTTTGCCCCCTTCCCCACCAGCAGCTGACGGGGAGTTTGGTTGTTTAAGTTTTTGATAGTAATCCCAGCTTAATTTCTGTATTACAGTTGAGTCGTCATTTGCATCAAGCAGCACTCCATCTTTTTCAAATGCATAGATAAGCTCCACATCATACAAGTCGCTCATGGCTTTTGCAATTTCCTGTGCTATCGTATCAGCATTTGTATTTAGCAATTGCCCCTGCTGATTATGTGTAATGGGAGCAAATACAACGGACATATTCTGTCCGAGTAAATTGGAGATTAATTTTGTGTTGATAGCATCCACATCACCAACAAAACCATAATCCATTCCCGGATGAATTCTTTTATGTGCCAGAATGCTATCGCCATCTGCGCCAGATAATCCTATAGCATTACAGTCATAAGACTGTAATCTTGCAACAATATTCTTATTGATATAACCCGCATACACCATTGTTACAATTTTCAGTGTCTCCGCATCAGTTATCCTTCTTCCATCTAAAAGCTTCTGCTCAATGCCGAGTTCTTCTGCCATTCTTGTGGCCAGCTTGCCACCGCCGTGTACTAAAATCTTCTTTTCGTTTAGTGAAGCAAAATCTTTCAGAAATGATGCAAGTTTTGTCTCATTGTCAATGATGTTTCCGCCAATTTTTATGACATATAGTTTATCCATTACTTCTGAGAATTTCTGCAAGAACAGTTTGCGCAGCCCAAACCCTGTTAGACGCTTCTTGTGTAACAATACTATTAGGCCCATCTAATATCTCATCACTCAGCTCTACATTTCTACGGACAGGAAGGCAATGCATCACTTTCGCATTGTTTGTCAACTCTAATTTCTTATTGGTCAGCATCCAGTTCGGGTCACTTTCATACATTTTGCCATAATCATTAAAAGTACTCCAGTTTTTTACATACACAAAGTCAGCATCCTTCAAAGCTTCGTTTTGGTCATGCGTTATTGTTGCTCCTTTTGTAAACGCTTCACTTAGATCATAATCTTCCGGATGCGTAATTATAAAATCGGCTTTGCCCCACGCAGTTATCCATTGTGAAAAACTATTGGCAACACATTGTGGTAATGGCTTAACATGTGGCGCCCAAGTCAGCACAATCTTTGGTTTTCTTTGTTCCTTAAATGACTCTGTAATGGTTATAATATCTGTGAATGATTGCAATGGGTGCAGCGTTGCACTTTCTAAACTTATTACAGGAATGCCTGCATATTTAATAAACTGTTTTATGTACAACTCGCTGTAATCATCATCCCTGTTTTTCAAAGAAGGAAAAGTTCTGATGGCGAGAATATCAAAATATTTCCCAAAAATGGGCGCAGCATCTTTTACATGTTCTACTGAGGTACCGCTCATAATGGCTTCTTCCTCAAACTCCAGCATCCAGCCCTCGTTCCCTACATTAAAGATGATGGCTTCCATTCCCAAATTTTGCGCAGCAATCTGTGTACTTAACCTTGTACGCATACTTGGATTAAGAAACAGGCAACCAATTCTTTTATTAGCTCCAAGTGATTTGTCAACAAAGGGCTTCGCCTTGTAAGCTAATGCCTTTTGTACCAGCGCATCAATAGCCTCCCCAACACCTCCGGAGGAGGGGCTTATCAAGTCGTTTACGGAAGTAAAATTCTTCAACTTATTAATTTATTTTTTGTTACCAGCTTTAGTTTTTCATGGCGTCGTCCCTTGCGTCGCACTCTTCAACTGCATGAATTATATTGAACAAACCCATCCAATTTTAACAAAACCCACAATTATAATTCATTTTACGAAGTAGAATAAAATCTGTGCTCATCTGTTTAATCCGTGTCATCTGTGTGCTTGTATTCAGACTGACGCTGTTACTTTTTCTATTTCTTCTTTTATAGAATCAATAAACTGTTCTGCATCTCTTTTCTTTAATGCCAGCGAAGGAAGCAAACGAATTACATTTGGCTTAGCTTCGCCGGTAAATATTTGCTGATTCCACAAAAGATTTTTCTTTAGGTCTTTTAATTCGTCCGGCACATCAAAGCCAATCATCAGCCCCCTTCCTCTTACGTTCTGTAATTGTGGAATAGCTTGCAACTGGTCTCTTAAATATTTACCGACCATTACAGCATTGCCCATTAATTTCTCTTCCTCAATAATTTCAAGTACGGCCAATGCAGCTGCACAGGCAAGATGGTTGCCGCCAAATGTTGTTCCTAACTGAAAGTGTTTAGGTTTAATATGTGGGGCAACGATTAATCCAGCAACAGGAAATCCATTACCCATTCCTTTTGCCAGGTTATAAATATCCGCATTCACTCCTGCAAAATCATGACTGAAGAATTTGCCACTTCTTCCGTAGCCGCACTGCACACTGTCAGCTATATAAACCGCTCCATACTCATCACAAAGTGAGCGGATTTTTTGAAGAAAGGAATCTTCCGCTACATTAATGCCACCCACGCCTTGTATACCTTCAATAATGACAGACGAGATTTCCTTGCCATGCTTCTTAAAGCATTCTTCCAGCGCAGCTGAATCATTAAAAGGAAGGAAGATTACATTATCAGTTTCATTTACCGGAGCAATATAATTTTTATTATCAGTCGCTGCTACTGCCAGCGATGTTCTGCCATGGAATGATTTACTAAAGGCAATAATTCTTTTCCTTCCGTTAAAGAAACTTGCCAGTTTCAATGCATTTTCATTTGCTTCAGCACCGCTGTTACAAAGAAACAGCTGGTAATCTGTTTTGCCGGACACTTTACCCAATTTCTCAGCCAGTTGCTGTTGCAACGGAATGCGTATTGAATTAGAATAAAAAGCAATTTTTTCCAATTGCTCTTCAATTCTTTTTACCCAATGCGGATGTGTATGGCCGATACTAATTACAGCATGACCGCCATACAAATCAAGGTATTGTTCTCCTTTATCATCCCATACATAAGAGCCTTTTGCTTTTACGATAGTGATTTCGTTGATTGGATAAACGTCAAATAAGTTCATTAAGTTTTAAGTTATAGGTTTTATGTGTTAAGTTTTTCCTCTCACTTTATTTATCAAACCAATCAACATCGCTTTTATTTCGTTAATAGTTGTAAACAATTGGCCAAATTTATCTTCAGCCAGGTATTTCAGATCTTTTGATAGGATTAAAAAATATTCTGCTTCATTGGCAGAGCCTAAAGATATATTTAAGAAATGAGCAAATTCAGGTTGTGTGTTCTTCCCGCAGCCTTCAGCAATATTTGCCGGAATTGAAGACGCTGCTCTTCTTAATTGATTTGTCAAACTATATATTTCATCTTTTGGGAATGAAACAGATACTTCGTACACAGAAAGTGTGAAGTGATGTGCTTTCTCCCAAACTTTTAAATCTTTATAGTTTTGCATAGCTTATAACTTACTACTTAAAACTTAAAACGCTATAGCTTTTAATTTTAATCCTGTTGTTTCATCTAATCCAAACATGAGGTTCATATTCTGTACCGCATGACCACTTGCTCCTTTTAATAAATTGTCTAGAGCAGAGTGAACTACCAATTTGCTGCCTGCTTTTTCAAGTTGGATTACTGCTTTATTGGTATTCACCACCTGTTTTAAAAAGATAGCCTCTTTACTAACATGTGTAAAAGGATGTTCTTTATAATACTCAGTAAAAAGTACATTCAGTTCTTCGATTGCTAAATCACAATGAAGCGTCGAGCTTACAAAAATTCCTCTTGTAAAATCGCCTCTCCACGGAACAAAGCTAAGTTCAATGTTTTTTTGAGGTTGTAATTGCAATAAGGATTCGCCAATTTCATCCAGATGCTGATGCGTTAATGTTTTATAGGCTTGTATATTATTTGCCCTCCAGCTAAAATGGGAGGTTTGTGATAATGATTGCCCAGCTCCTGTAGATCCGGTGATACCGGTAGTATAAATATCTGTCAGCAATCCTGCTTTTGCCAGCGGAAGCAATCCCAATTGTAATGTAGTAGCAAAGCAGCCGGGATTGGCCACATTGCGGGCCGTTTTAATTTTTTCTTTATTTAATTCTGGCAATCCGTATACAAAGTTTCGGTTGCTATAATTGGAACTTTGAGCTAACCGAAAGTCATTGGCGAGGTCAATTATTTTTATCGAATCTGCAATTTTACTTTCTGATAAAAATTTCTTTGATTCTCCATGGCCTAAACAAAGGAACAAAACATCAATACCTCCTTCTGCTAATGAAGAACTGTCATCAGCAAAAACCAAATCAGTATCACCAATTAAATCCTGGTGAATAGAACTGATAAGTTTGCCGGCATTGCTCCGGCTATTAATAAAAGAGATGTCTGCACCGGGGTGATTTAACAGCAGTCGTATTAATTCACCTCCGGTGTAGCCTGCACCTCCGATTATACCAACTTTAATGTTTTTCATTAGCAGCTTCTTTTACCATGTGGTAAATGGATGTCTGGTTGCCAAATATTTTGCTGAATCCTCTTACATCATCACCAGTGAAACCGGTATTCATTTCGCCATACTTTCCAAACTTGCTGTTCATTAAATCGTATTTCGATTCAATGCCAATAACCTGAAACCGGTACGGATGTAATTGTACAAATACATCACCGGTAACATTTCGCTGACTGCTTTCGAGGAAATTCTCAATATCAATCATTACAGGATCAAGTATCTGTCCTTCATGTAACCAGTTCCCATAAAATTGTGCCAGCTGATCTTTCCATTGCAATTGCCATTTGGTAAGCACATGTTTTTCCAGCGCATGATGTGCTTTTATGATTACCATTGGTGCGGCGGCTTCAAATCCTACTCTGCCTTTTATGCCGATAATAGTATCTCCGACATGAATATCTCGACCAATACCGTAAGGTCCTGCTATTGTTTGCAGGTATTGAATGGCTTCAGAAGTATGACCGAATTTTTTTTCATTTACTTTTTTGAGCTCCCCTTTTTCAAAGTGTAACACTACTTCTTCACTTTCTATTTTTGTAGCCTGCGTTGGCCATGCTTCTTCCGGCAGCACCCCTTTTGAAGAAAGGGTTTCTTTACCACCAACACTTGTTCCCCACAACCCTTTATTAATAGAGTACATAGATTTTTCAAAATTCATCTCAACTCCTTTATCCTTCAGGTAAGTAATTTCTTCTTCCCTGCTCAATTTTAAATCACGGATAGGAGTAATAATTTCTATACCCGGAATCATAATATGGAAAACCATGTCGAACCTTACCTGGTCATTACCGGCACCGGTACTTCCATGTGCTACAGCATCAGCATTTAAAGCTTTGGTATGGTCGGCGATATGTAAGGCCTGGCTTAGTCTTTCAGCAGATACAGAAAGCGGATAAGTGTTGTTCTTCAGTACGTTTCCAAAAATCAGGTATTTGATTATACTATCGTAATAGCTCTGAACAGCATTTACTGTTTTATGTGATTTTACTCCCAGCTTATATGCATGCTTTTCTATCTGATCTAATTCTTCATTCGTAAACCCACCTGTATTTACAATAATACTGTGTACCTCATAACCTTTTTCTTCGGTCAGGTATTTTACACAATATGAAGTGTCTAATCCGCCACTAAAACCTAATACAACTTTCTTTGCCATAGTAGATATATAAACTTTCTTTAGAGATTAAAAAAGTGATGAAAAAAAGATTTGGGCTTACCTCCGTTATTTTCTGTTTTTTCCTTTTTTAGAAAGGGCTTAAGTAGCTTCCATTTTTTGAAGCGGAGCAGCCGCTCAAACTTTTTTACGTTTTCTTTAAAATATTTCTTTGTTTCTGCCGGCTCGTAATGATCTTTTGGATCGTAAAGCATAGCTGTGCACATGCAGTTCTTTCTGTCTTTGCTCATCAGTATTTCATAGTTCACACAGCTTTTACAGCCCGCCCAGAAGGCTTCGTCTTGTGTAAGTTCTGAATAGGTGACAGGTTCATAGCCAAGATCACTGTTAATTTTCATTACTGCAAGACCGGTTGTTAGCCCAAAAATTTTTGACTCAGGATATTTCTCTTTTGAAAGATTAAATATCTTTTGCTTGATGGACTTTGCCACACCGCTTTTTCTGAAAGCCGGGGCTACAATTAACCCACTGTTGGCTACATATTCACCGTGGCCCCATGTTTCAATATAGCAAAAACCTACCCATTCATTTTGATCAGTTATGGCTATAACAGCTTTGCCTTCATCAATTTTTTGCTCAACATATTCCGGACTACGTTTGGCAATGCCGGTGCCTCTTGCTGCAGCAGAGGCTTCCATTTCATCCGTAATCGTTTTCGAATAGAGCTTATCAGCCGCTGTCGCTACCCTGATAATTATGTTCTGATTGTACATCTTTAATTTACTTGAGATACAGAGGGCCACCAGTCCTGAAATCTTATTGCGGGGATTGCTTCACTGACAGGGACCAGGGTGAGGGTTCGTCCTGTCAGCAAACAGGGCGGCGTCGGGGACGGGAAAAAGTAAACAAATCATAACCAACCGCATACACACCACTTGTGATGGGTGCATGAAAGGCAAATTGCTTAGTATGTGTCAGAATGTTATTCATGTTTACAAACAAGTTGTAAATTGAGTACAAATGTATAATAATAATTGATTTACCTCAGCAAAATTTTGTTATAAACAACCTTGTATGGAATCCGAAAATAAATCTACAACCGAACAACCGTTAGAACAACAAACTGTCCCCAAAAAAGCATCCAAATTTACCCGGGCTGTCAGGGTATTGATGGCTCTCCTCTTGATTGGGTTAATAGTGCTTATTTACTTTATGTTTTTCTTCGTTTTTGGAGAGGGGGTTAAAAGCGGCCACCTTAATTATGCAGTTAAGAAAGGAAACATCTTTAAAACCTATGAAGGTAAATTAATACAAGAAGGCTTCAGAAGTAAAACAGCTGGCAGTATTCAGTCCTACGAGTTTGAATTTTCTATCAAAACAAAAGAGATTTACGACATTTTATCTGCAAACAGTGGTAAAGCATTTGATCTTCATTATAAGGAATATCACGGAGTGGTCCCTTGGCGGGGTAATACAAAATATTTGGTGGACAGTATTATTTCTATGCGGGATGAATAATATCAGCGTCCCGCATACAGTAAAAATATAGCCGGTCGTTTGTGAATACTTGGGGTGACCTGCTGCCATTCTGCAATTGTTTTTGTTTTAATCCATTCATTTTTCCCGGTAATATCAGCTGCAATACAAAGCCGGGTAGAGCTATTACAGGTTTTTAGCAGGGCTTCAATTAGCTGATTGTTGCGATAGGGCGTTTCAATAAAAATCTGTGTACATTTTTTTCTTGCCGATTCTGCTTCAAGATCTTTTATAGCTTTTATCCGCTGGTTATTATCGATAGGTAGATAGCCAGTAAACTGGAACTGCTGCCCGTTCATACCGCTGGCCATTAGTGCCAGTAAAATTGAATTAGGGCCAACGAGTGGTTTTATTTCAACATTCATTTCCTGCGCAATGCCAATAAGTGCCTGACCGGGATCGGCTACGCCGGGGCAACCGGCTTCGCTTATAATACCTATGTTATTATTTTCTTTAAGCCGTTGCCGGAATACACCAATAGTTTCCGGGCTATCGGATATGGTAATCCATTCATAATTATCAATTACCATTTCCTTCCACAACTGTTTAAAATAACGACGGGTTGTCCGTTCATTTTCTGCAAAAAATACCTGGCAGTTTTTTATAGCTTCAAGAATATAGGGAGGAATAGCATCAATCCCTTCTTCTGATAATAAGGATGGTATCAGGTAAACTTTAGCCATTATAATCAGTTGCTTTTTACTTTATGAACGCTGAGGGTGGCAGCTATTACTGCATACGCAGGTGCAAGTACAATAAGGGCATGCATGATATAAAACAGTAGCCCATTCCCAATGGCCATTCCTTTATGACGGCTTGTAAAAGCAATGCTTTGGGCCGGTGATAAATTGGCTCTGGCAAAACTGTAATCAAGCATCGAGAAGCCAAAGTAGTAGCATTCCATCAGCAATGCGATGATGGGGGTTATCCAACCAATAACAGGTACCAGTGATAATAGAATCAATGCAATAAGGTAAACCGATTGCCACCCGCAATTCCGCAAAGCCAGTTTAATACTGCGAATGCAATCTTTCTTCAGGTCCTGCCAGTTGAAAGAATGTTCCTTTCCTTCCATAATGGCTTCTGTTTTTTCACTTAGGTAGGCAAAAACCGGTGAGCCAATAATCAGGATAAGATATTTAAAAAAAGAAAAATAAAGCAGTACCAAAATAAGCCGCAACATCATCCCAGTCATCACAAACAAAAAGCTCAGCCATTCGCTTCGTTCTTTTTGTAACCATGTTTCTATGCCTAGTTTACTACTAGCCCAGGAGATAACTGTGTTGGATGACTGCCAGAACACAAACATGCCGATAATAAAGAGAAGGGTGTAAATAATTCCAGGTATAATAATCCATTTAAAAAGCCGGTGTGTTTGTATAAAACGCCGGGCTTCTTCCCAAGACTGGACAGCTATGACAATTTCTTTAAGCAAAGCCTTAATTTGCCGGGTAAATATAGTGAATCCTTCCTGCAGGAAGCGAATAACTGATGGTGAATTACGTTGAATAACTACAATCGTAATTGTCTTTATGGAAAAAATACCAGTGGAATTTTACCGGCGAAAAGATGTTTTAAAAATAGCCGTAGAGTTATTGGGAAAAATATTGGTAACAAAGCAGGGCGGTATCATTACATCGGGTAGAATCGTAGAAGTAGAAGCTTATAACGGTATAGTTGATCGGGCATCTCATGCTTTTGGTGGCAGAAGAACAAATCGTAATGACATTATGTATAACGATGGGGGAGTGGCATACGTATATTTATGTTACGGCATACATCATTTATTCAATGTGGTAACCAATACTAAAGAAACACCGCATGCTATCCTTATCCGGGCATTAGAACCGCTTAAAGGAATTGATGAAATGCTCAGGAGAACCGGCAAGCTGAAAGTAGATAATACACTAACCCGTGGCCCCGGCAACCTGTCAAAGGCAATGGGCATTTATACATCGCATAGCGGATCTTCATTATTGGGTAAAGATGTATTTATTGCAGATGATAGATTTGCCTTTGATAAAAAAGACATAATGTCTTCGCCTCGCATCGGTGTTGACTATGCAGGAGAAGACAGGTTGCTGCCCTATCGATTTTATATAAAAGGAAATCCTTTTGTAAGTGGCAAACCAAAATAGGTTGTATTTTTCAGCCTAAATCAAACTGCTTGTCTAAACAACAACTCAAATTCATCTCCCTGCTTGCGGGCATTGCTGTTGCGCTATTATTATATTTTATAAACCCATTTAATGTGCCGCCGCCGGCAGCTAAAGTATTAGCTGTTGCCGGTTTAATGATTACCTGATGGGTAACAGAAGCATTGCCAATGCCGGTAGTGGCATTGCTACCGCTTATTCTCTTTCCATTATTGAAAATTTCAAAATTGGATGAAACGGCAGCTCCCTATGCCAACCCGGTTATTTTTTTATTTATGGGTGGCTTTATGCTGGGGCTGGCAATAGAAAAATGGAACCTGCACCGGCGCATAGCATTGAATATTGTCCGGCTTACCGGAACCAGTGGCGATAGAATAGTATTGGGGTTTATTCTCGCTACTGGACTATTAAGTATGTGGTTAAGCAATACCGCCACTACTATGATGATGTTTCCTATTGCCTTATCAGTGATACATGTGATGAAAGAGAACAATAAAGGCGAAGGCAACATCAAGAATTTTTCGTTAACCATTATGCTGGCAATCGCCTATGCTTCTAATATTGGCGGCATTGCCACTATTATCGGCACACCGCCTAACGTGGCTTATGTCGGGTATATTCAGAAAAAATATAACTATGATGTTGATTTTGTAAACTGGATGCTTATCTGCACTCCCCTTGCTATTTTATTACTGTTCTCACTTTATTGGGTAATGGTAAAATGGCTTTTCCCTAATCGTATCAAATCCGATGATGGAACAAAACAACTGATAGGGAATGAAATTCAGCAGTTGGGTCCTTTATCAGTAGCCGAAAAAAGAGTGTTATATGTTTTTAGTTTTACCGCTTTGCTATGGATAACAAGAGGCATTATAAATAATGCACAAAGTTGGTTTAAGTTAGATGACACGATTATTGCGGTAATGTGTGCGGTAGCTTTATTTATTTGTCCATCGGGCTCAAAGGATGAGAATAATGATTCATTGTTAGAATGGGGAGATACCAGTAAAATGGCCTGGGGTATTTTATTATTATTTGGCGGCGGCATTGCATTAGCTGGTGCATTGGAAAAAGCCGGGTTGATGGAGCAATTAGGTCATTGGCTTGCCCAGTTCTCGGGCAATGGATTTGTACTGGTGGTTATCGTTGTTACAGTTTCGCTTTTCATCAGTGAATTGATGAGCAATGTGGCGCAGGTAATTGTTTTCGCTCCAGTTGTTTCATCGCTGGCGGATGCCATTGGAATTAATCCACTGATGCTGGGTATCCCGATGACATTGGCAGCAAGTTGTGCCGGTATGTTACCGATGGGAACACCACCGAATGCGATTGTATTTGCAAGTGGTCATATCAAATTGCGGCAAATGACAAAAGCCGGGTTTGTAATGAATATTGTTTCCATCATCTTTATCAGTTTGTTCTGCTGGTTTCTCTTACCGCTGTTGATGAAGATGTAATCTGTATAGAGCT
>Ga0209023_10004494_pt1 | contig 15836 bp, 10 predicted proteins | sample LakOneMetagenome_FD_187468 | JGI IMG/M metagenome (GOLD analysis project Ga0209023, IMG submission 187468) | Freshwater and sediment microbial communities from Lake Erie, Canada (SPAdes) (version 2) | ecosystem: Environmental > Aquatic > Freshwater > Lentic | place: Lake Erie, Canada... | reverse complement strand
TTCGCCGGCAATACGGCAGGTAAGTTCAGAAAAAAATAATCCATCGGCTTCTCAGCAAACAGGTTTTGCTAAAGAACAACAATCACCCGATAATGGCTATACAAATTCTGCCATACAAAAGGAGCCGGTGACAACATTTAATACCGGTTTGAATACAGTTCCCGGCAAGAATGCAGGAACTGACAAAATAAAAGACGCCAACAACCATCTCTCCCGTAAAGGCACAAGCAATATTGCTATTTACAGTCCCTCTATACAAACAGAAGAAGAAACCATAACAACAGGCAATCATTCCGGTTCTGCAAAAAAACAGAAGGGTACCGGAAACCTGTTACGCATTAATTCCACAACCCCCGGCACCGGTGATGAAGAAGAGGAATATTCAACCGGGGGAAGCTTGCTTGGCCGGTTGACCTTTGATGCAGAAATGATCTCGGCCAGGCGAAAAGCAAAGAGCCCCTTGTCTCTCTCTTTTCAACAGATCGCATTCCTGCCCGATTGCCCTTCTATTGAAAAAAATGCTTCCGGGAATAAAAAATACCTGGAGATATATGGCGGACCTGATTATGCATTCAGGAGTTTCAGTGATACTGCAAATTCGGAATACCTGAAGCGCAGAAAGGAAAGCACAAAATTCAGTTCCGCTTTCAGTGCAGGGGTGCGGTATACCAAAGTTTTCAATAATTCCATGAGCGTACGTGCAGGTGTTAATTACAGCCAGATAAATGAAAAATTCACTTTCTCCCAGGGCAACCTGGTGCAGGTAACTTATATCATAGGCTCCAATGGCGATACATTGGGAAGCTATATCACAACAGGTACCCGGTATAAGACCACCATCAATAAATACCGGAGCATTGATATTCCCCTTGCAATGGGTTATGAAGTGGGCAACGGCAGGTTACATGCAAACATCAATGCCGGAGTGATCGTAAATATTTACAGCTGGCAAAAAGGAGACGTGCTTGATACGGCATATAACCCGGTAAGCATCACCACCGGTAAAGGTTCTTCACCATACCAGTTCAAATCAAATATAGGAGTTGGTTTTATTGGCGGCGTTTCTGTTTATTATAAACTCACCGACAGGCTTCACCTGATGGCAGAGCCGTATTTCAGGTACAACTTTTCACCAATGAACAAAGACAATATTACACTGAAACAAAAATATCAAACAGCCGGACTCAGGGTAGGAATTCGTATTGACCTGAAATAACAGGCAGCACAAAATGCCGATGAGGTATCTGAATAAAGACCGGCCTTATTAAAATATTAAATTGATGAACAAGAAAATAATCATATCGTTTTTAACAGCAGGAGTGTTTTTATTGAGCGCCTGCAGTAAGAACACTGATATTTTTGTACCCGACGCCGGCCAGTTAAATGGCCCGGATACAACATGGCAGGCTACTGTTACTTCTACTATGCCTGTTTCCGGTCTTAGAACAAGCTTACTGCTGGAACCTTATTTAGACAGCATTGAAGTAAATATCAATACCGCTACGCTTAACACACCGCTGGGTGTGCAGGTTATTTTTCCCCCCAACAGTTGTGTGACTGCAGCGGGAGTACCCATATCAGGAAAAATACAGGTTGAAGTGCTTGCATTGAAAAAGAAGGGAGATATGCTACGAATGGGCAAACCAACCACTACTTACGACAGCCTGCTGGTTACCGCTGGCGAATTATTTGTACGGTTGAAAAAAGATGGGTTGCCTGTGCAACTGGCACCCAATGCAAAAATCTATATCAAGTACGCTGATCTTCCCATCAACACTGGAATGAAGTTATTCTTTGGCGACGAGTCAAGTCCTCAGCAATTCAACTGGCTTCCGAACCAGGACCTGGTAAATAATGTGATCGGTATGGGAACCCAGGGATATGAAATTTCTACTAATCACCTGCGCTGGATAAACATTGCTTACGGTTTTAATACAACAAGCACCCCTACCGTTCAGGTTGCAGCCGACCTTGCACCATATTTTACCAATGCCAACACGGTTGCTTTTACTGTGTTGAAAGACTTCCGCTCCGTGGCGGGTATGTATGGAGATCTTAGCACAAAAAAATTCATAAGTCCTAAAATACAGGTTGGTAAGGCCATTACCGTTGTTGTCATTTCCAAACAGGCTAATGATTACTATTTAGGTTACGAAAGTGCTGTTACATTAACACCAACCAGTGGCAGTGGCAACCAGGTTGTTTCCGTAAGGCCCGTTAAAAGATCTTTACCCGAAATAATAGCCTATCTCAGTACCCTTTAGTTCTGAAATTGACATTATAAAAAAGGCCGCATCTGGTATGCAGCCTTTTTTGTTTATACGATCTTGTGATTGATTTATGTTACAAGAGTTCCTACTTTTTCCCCGGTCACCACTTTAAGCAGGTTACCGGCTTTATTCATGTCAAAAACAACAATGGGCAGGTTGTTTTCCATGCACAACGTAAAAGCGGTCATATCCATCACCTTCAGGTTCTTCTGAATGCATTCTGCAAACGAAATGGTTTCATACCTCATGGCTGTTGGATCTTTTTCCGGATCAGCTGTATAAATTCCGTTCACCCTCGTTCCTTTTAAGATCACATCGGCTTTGATTTCAATTGCCCGTAAAGAGCCGGCCGTATCTGTAGTGAAATAAGGGTTACCGGTTCCGGCACCAAAGATCACCACCCTGCCTTTTTCCAGGTGACGCATGGCCCTGCGCCGGATGTATGGCTCTGCGATCTGTTCCATTTTAATAGCGCTTTGCAGGCGGGTGTAGATACCGGCTTTTTCCAAACCACTTTGCACCGCCATCCCGTTTATTACAGTGGCAAGCATACCCATATAATCTCCCTGCGCCCTTTCGATACCGCTTTCTGCCTCGTTGGTACCCCGGTAAATATTTCCGCCACCTATTACAACAGCTACCTGTACCCCCAGTTCAATAATGGATTTTATGTCCTGTGCATACCGGGCGATCACTTCACTGTCAATACCAAAATTCTTGTCCCCCATTAAAGATTCGCCGGAAAGTTTTAGAAGTATTCTTTTGTATTTCGGAAGCATTTGGTTAAGATATTTTTGCGAAGATAGGGGAAATACAAGTTAGAGGTTTCGTGTTTTGAGTTTTGAGTTGTTTGCAACTTACTCATAAAGCCTCAGCAATAAGGCTTAACTCTGAATATTATACCCACCTGTTTTTATGCGCCAGCGATATCACCTGTGCTTTGGAATTTACATGCAGTTTCTCATAAATATTCGCAATGTGCTTTCGTACGGTTAAAACACTGATGAAAGATGCCGCTGCAATCCGCTTGGCATCCCAGCCATTCACCATGTGCTGCAGTATTTCCTGCTCCCGTTGTGTTATGCTTACCGGTAATGAACCCGAAACAACTTCTGCCGGTACTTCTGATTTACTGAGAAGCTTTAATGTTTTACGGGCAATGGCCGGGCTCATCGGTGAACCGCCAAATTCCATCACGTTAATTACGGCTTCCTGCAGCACAAGGGCCGGTTCGTGTTTAAGTAAATAACCCGAAGCCCCGGCCTTGATCGCTTCAAATATTTTTTCATCATCATCAAAAATGGTGAGTACAATAAAATGAATTTGCGGATAGAGCGATTTGGCAATGTGTATGGCTTCTATTCCGTCCATACCGGGCATTTCAAGGTCCATAAAAATAACCTGCGGTAAAGACTGGTGCGGCAACCCCTTCAGCTGTTCCAGGCATTCATTTCCATCGCTGGCCGAAAAAACAAGTTGCAGGTTGTCTGTCACTTTCAGCTTTTGCATGAACGTGTTCCGGTTAACTGCATTATCTTCTGCCAGGGCGATCCTGAAGTTCATCATAACAATAAAAGTCTGTAACTATTAATTAAAAAACAATAATCAATTTGTAGTAGGCATAATAGTAAGCCTGGTGCCGGCAGGAATATTTTTCTGCCATTCGATCTTCCATTCTGCTTCAGCAGCCCGGTTCTTCATATTGGCCAGGCCATTCCCTTCCCGGCCAGGCAATTCATCCGGGAGCCCTTTCCCGTCATCGGCAACTATGATCTTCCAGGAATGACCACTTTCTATGGTCACACTTACCTGGGTGCCTCCGCTGTGCCGTACGGCATTATTAACCGCCTCCTGTAAAATGTGAAAAAGATGAAAGGCCTGGGATGGTGGCAATAAATGATCGGTCTCAATATTTTCAAAAACATCCATCTTCAGATTCGGGTAGCTCGATTGTATGCGCTGGATAAAACTTTTCAACCGGTCGCTAATCGCCGTAAGCGACAAGGCATCTTTTTTCAATACCCAGATGGTATCATTCAATTGCGATACAATAGAACGGGAATTGTTTCTCAGCTCCTGCAGGGCACTTACATTGGCAGCATCAGTGGGCAGGATTTTTATATGGTCGATATTGGAAGCGATCGAAGCTGCGTATGCTCCAAGGTTATCGTGCAGGTCGGCCGCAATACGTTTCCGCTCATTTTCTTCGGCAGCCAGTACCGCAAGCGCTGTACTGCTTTTTTCCTCCTGCAGCATCAATTGCACTTTCATCTGCTCTTTTCTGCGATAGTTTTTAAAAATTATATACAACGTGACCAGGAAGAAAAAGGTAAGAATGAGTAATCCGTAAAAAAGATAATTCTTTTTAGTGATGGCATAGTCCTTTTTGGTAATGTCAAGTTTTTGCTGAATAACCGTGTTCTGTATCTTTTGCAGGTTGTATTGGGTTTGAAGTTCTGCCAGGGCCTCGGCAGAGTTTTTTTCATACAGGGAATCTTTTAAAGAAATGATCTTTTGAAGCGTCTCTCCGTATCTTTCGTAATTTTTTGCGGCTTTGTAATTCTCAGCCAGCGCCTCGTAAAGAATAGGAAGTTTTGAATCAAGCTGATATTTTTTTGCCGTTTCAATGCCTTCCAGGCAAAGTGAAATACCTTTCTGCGGCTGGTGATTATTGGCATAATAAAGTGCCAGCTGCATCATATCCGAAACAATATAAAAAGGCTCACCGATCTGCTTCCGGATGGCCAGGGCTTCATTCAGCGGTGTTTCAGCAAGCTCTTTCCGGTCGGTATCAATAAGGATGTCGGCCTCAATGGCCAGGGCATTTGCCAGGAACTGGAGGTTTCCCTGCATACGCCGGTTGACAGCAATGGCCTTTTTTATATAATACTCTGCAGAATCATTTTTATTTATTTCGTTGTACGTGGCCGCCATGTTTGAATAAATGATGCCCGAATATTCAAACTGCTCGGGAAAACGAACAGTACCCAGCGCTTTATAAAACCAGCTTATGGCTTCGGCATTGCGTCCCATTTCCATATTCACCCAGCCAATACTTGTTTTTGCATTTATCTGGGTCAACGTATCCTGTTGCTGCTCACTTTCATTCAGCAGCTTATAATACTGTGCCAGGGCTTCTTTATACCGGTTGCTCTTAATATTCAATTGCCCTTTCTGCAAACTGAATTTCAGGTAGGCATTCCTGTTTTTCTGATACGACAACTGCTTCAGGTTTTCATCCGTTATCCGCATGGCCTCTTCCAGTTCTCCTTTGCGGGCCAGGCTGTTTGATACAAAATAATTTGCCAGGGCAATGTTTTGATCATCTTTCAGATCGGTTGCCATTTTTTTTGCCTGCGATGCATAATAAAATAACGTGTCTGTATTCAGCGATTGCCGTTGTTCACACAAACCAAGAATACTGGTTAGTTTATCAACAGGAGAACGGGCCTGGCTGATATTTTTCTTCAGGCTGTCTATCAAACGGGTTTGTGCACCGGTACGGCCGATACAGGCCAGGGAAATAAATAATATCCGTAAAAAGAACCTCCACATCATAGCAGGAAATTTAAACATTAGCAGGCAGAAAAAACGGGCTTTCCGGGAAGATTGCTGCCGGTCTTAAAAATATTCAATTGTGGCAGCATATCGAACTTTCTCCCGGGTTATTTTAAATTCAACCCCTCGCCATACTACAAATTAGGTATTGAAATCCCGGTTAAAAAATTGAATTTTTACTTCCCTTCTTATTGCAAAAACCCCTGCCTGACCCGGAAAGCATTTTTTTCTTTTAAAAAAAAGCGTATGAAACTGATTTTTACCCTTCTTACATGTTTCAGCCTGGGCATAGCTGCCACTGCACAAACACCCCAGTTATTAAAGAATATCAACCCCGCTACCGCGGATATTTATTCGGGCTCATTCCCTAAAAAAGGAATTCAGTTAAACGGGATTTATTATTTCCCCGCAACGGATTATAACGGCAACGAATTGTGGAAGACCGATGGCACTGCAGGCGGCACTGCGCTCATCAAAGACTTGGGCAGCATTTATGAAACACAGAGTTCCGATCCGCACCTGTTTGATACGGTTGCCGGCAACCTGTACTTTTTTACCGGCACTGGTTTCCATCCCTGGAAATACGATCCTGTAACAAACAAGATCACGGCACCAATCAGTGGAAAGGATGCGGGTTATTCGCCTACGGAAACAGCGGTGATAGGAAACAATATTTTTTTTGCAGGCGATTGGTATTTCGACCAGGGTATTGAATTGATCCGCTATGAGGTAACCACTAATTCTTTATTTATTTATGATATTAATTCCGGCACGGGAGATTCATATCCCCATGATCTTACGGTAAAGGGTGATACACTTTTTTTTGCAGCCGATGACGGGATAAACGGAAATGAGCTGTGGATGTATGATGCACTGGCCGATCAGTTTCAAATGGTGAAAGATATTAACGGTTCCGGCTCATCCAACCCGTCGGACCTTGTTGTTTACCACGGCAACCTGTTCTTTACCGCTGATGACGGAATAAATGGCAATGAACTATGGAGCAGTGACGGAAGCGATCCCGGAACAGCCATGTTTGCCGATATCAATAACAACGGCACCGAAAGCAGCAACCCCGATCATAAAACGGTATTCAATGATAAACTTTACTTCAGTGCCACCAATGGTATTGACGGCATAGAACTATGGGTGACAGATGATATTACAAACCTGCCTTCGCAACTTATGGACATTAATCCTTTTGGCGATTCGAACCCGGGCAAATACGGTTTTAAAGCAGCAGGCAGTTATTTATATTTTGCTGCAGAAGATGATTTTGACAATACAGAATTATGGAAAACGGATGGCGTGGTTACTGATCTGGCAAAAGACATTAACCTGTACGGAAGTTCCAATCCCATGGATATGTATACCCTGGGCGATACACTGATCTTTTCAGCCTACGACGGCAATGCTTTTCAATTATGGCGCAGCCAGGGCACTGACCTGAACACGGTTATTATCCAGAACATACAATCATCTGCCGGAGATACTGTTCACATAAGCGGTATATACAATGGCCTTATTTATTTTGGCGCTGATAACGACATAACCGGAACCGAACTATGGAAAACCGATGGAACACCTGATAATACTTCTTTAGTAAAGGATATTAACCTGGGATCTGGCATCAACAGCGACCCACAATGGTTTGAGGCTTATAACAACGCTATGTATTTCGGCGCCCGGGCAACATCATCGTACTATTTTAGTTTATACAAAACTGATGGAACGGTTGGTAATGCCACCGAATTAAAAGCCGGTGGCGGTGCTGATAATTTTTCGGTTTCTTATGAACATGGCAGAAAGGCGGGCAGCTATTTATATTTTATGGGGTATACTTCAGCAGAAAGCAATGAATTGTGGAAAACCGACGGAACAGTAGGCGGAACAACGATGGTAAAAGATATCAACCCCGGAACAGAAGCGGGTTCGCCAGACAATATGATTGAAATGGGGTCCCTGCTGGTATTTGTTGCAGATGACGGGGTAAATGGAAGAGAGCTCTGGAAAAGTGACGGAATAGCTGGCGGAACGGTTTTAATAAAAGACATCAACCCCGGCACAAATAATTCGGATATAAGAGACATGCGTTTGGTGAATGGCAAAATTTGTTTTGTGGCCAATGATGGAACGACCGGCGAAGAATTGTGGGTAACCGATGGAACACCGGAAGGTACCATACCACTTAAAGATATCAACGGCACTGCTGCTGGTTCGGAGATCTCTGATCTGTACAGCGATGGAAGCAGATTATATTTCAGCGCCAACGACGGGATCAATGGTAAAGAAGTATGGATAACAGACGGTACGCCCCTTGGTACAGTTTTACTAAAAGATATTAACCCGGGAGGCTCATCAAACCCCGGCTGGTTCGCTAAATTAGGAAGCTGGGTTTATTTTACCGCTGCCAGTGCAAATAACAGTTATTCAAAGATCTGGAGAACAGATGGCACAACAGCCAATACTTCGCTGTTTTATGACATTGATTTTCCTTTCCTGCTGACCAACATAGGAAGCAAGATCGTTTTTATTGCACTTCCTTCGGGCAGCACCAACGGTTTTCATATATGGTCAACGGACGGAACCGTAGCCGGCACAGGGGAAGTAGAAGGTTTTGCCGGAGGGGAAGTGGGTTATTTTTTACTGGATGAATTCCCTGCATACAATGGCAAATGGTTTTTATGGATCGATGACAATGTGAACGGGCAGGAGTTATGGCAAACAGACGGCACGCCGGCCGGAACCATCCTGTTTGATATTGCCGCGGGGGTACATAGCAGCTATCCAAGAAGTGCAAGGGGTTTAAATCCCCTCATCTTCAGCGCCAATGACGGAACCGTTACCGGGCGTGAAGTATGGAAGCTGGAAGTTACTCCGCCTTTACCAATAACCGGTCTTGAATTTAATGTAACCAAACAAACCAATAAAGCGCTGCTGGAATGGAAAACCCGTTCTGAAATAAACAGCAAAGGATTCCAGGTTGAGCGAAGCAGGAACGGAATTGTTTTTGATTCCACCGGCTTTGTTGCTGCGAAAGGCATGAATGGCAATGGCGCAACTTACCGGATCACAGATGAAAACCCGTTTGATGGAAAAAATTATTACCGCCTTAAACAAACAGATGTGGATGGCAGGTTCAGCTACAGCGAGATCAGGTGGGTCGACTTCAGTAAAGAAGCGTATGTAAAAGTTTATCCCAACCCGGCACAGGATATATTATACATAAATACCGGCTACACATTCCGGGATGCCACGCTGAACATCCGCAACATGAGCGGCCAGTTGGTTAAACAGATCAAGGTGAACGGAACGGGCACCATTGCGATACCGGTGAAAGATCTTGCTTCGGGTGTATACAATGCCGAAGTTGTGCAACCCGGACAAACCGTACGTCTCATGTTCATCAAACAATAATCAGCTAACCCATTCCAGCAGTCTGCAAAAGGGACCGGCGAAAGCCGGCCCTTTATTTTTTTATTGCCTTGATGGAATACATCATGGGCATTTTTTCATGCATGCCTTTTATCCGCCACATGCCATCCTCCCCCTGTTCCAGTTTATTAAAGCAATTGTAGGGAGAGTATGGGAACTCATTGAATTGCCGGATCTGGAGCCCATACTTGATAAGCGAATTGAGTATTTCTGAGAATGGGTGATTCCAGCCATGTTCCGTTGATCTGATAGGGGCATCACGGTCGGAGTACGATCCGGATATTTCCTCGGTGATCACTTCTGTGTTGAAGTAATTGTATTTGATGTGTTCAAAATCGTTGTCCATCATCCAGAGTGTGGGATGAAAATCGGCGATATAGAAAGTGCCCCCTGGCTTTAAAAAATGCGAAACGATCGCTGCCCACTTATCCAGGTCGGGCAGCCAGCCAATGGTGCCGTAGGAAGTAAAGACAATATCGAATTTTTTATCAAGCTTATCTTCCAGGTCGTACACGTTACTGCAAATGAAGTCTGCATTTAAGTTGAGTTCTGCTTTTACTTCATTGGCAAGTTTTATCGCCTCATCACTCAGGTCAACCCCGGTTACGATGGCTCCTTCCCTTTCCCAGCTCATGGTATCCATTCCAAAATGGCATTGCAGGTGAAGCAGTGTTTTTCCTTTTACATCGCCCAGTTCGCTCAATTCAATTTTTTTCAGCGATGACAGCCCTTTTTTAAACCCGGCAAGGTCATAAAATGCAGAGTCTTTGTGCACAGCCGTTCGTTTGTTCCAGCTCTGCTTGTTTTCTTCAAAATAAGATTGATAGATTTCCATCGGGCAAAATTAGGGGTAAAACAAACATGCCCGTTTTAAAGATGGGCATGTAGCTTATTTCTCAGTTCAGGCTGAGTATGTTGAAGGGGGGATCAAAAACCTGTTCCTGTACTACTTATTTATTATCAGCCTTTGTGTTACCACTTCGCCTGACTTGACTGCTGCCTGTAAAATATAAGTCCCGTTTGACAGGTTCTTTATATTGATCGAAGGCCGGGCCCCTGCCCATTCATTCAGTTTCCGGCCGCTCATGTCGTACAGCCACATTTGTTTTATATTATTCCAGCCAATGATATTCACTATGCCTGTTGCAGGATTGGGATAAGTACTTATCGCTGGCTTATCAGTTAGTTTTACCGGTATTACAGCGCTGTAAGTGAATTTCCCATCTATATCTTTTTGTTTTAAGCGGTAATAAACAGCGATGCCGGCTGCCGGTACAATATTATCTGTAAAGTTATATTGATGATCTCCTGTTGCATTCAATGCCAGGACATTACCAACTGCTGAATAATTCCTTCCATCCATACTTCTTTCCACATCGAAAGATTGGGCATTTAACTCATTAGCTGTTTTCCATTGGCACTCTACCTTGCCATTTTTAAATGCAGCAGTAAAATTTAAAAGCTTAAGCGGCAATACCGACATATCTAATTTATACAGTTCTTCACCGGTAGTAGTCGGGTTGTCGTTGAAAAGAATCATATTCCCTAATTGAATAAAAAAAGTTGGATTGGTACCCGTAGCGCCGGGTTGAAGATCCTGTATCATTGACGTCCCGGCTTCTGTACCATCTGTTCTCCAAAGCTCAATCCCCGTTGAGGATGTTGTTGCCTGGAAAAGAAAGATATTGCCCGCAGTAAAAGTTTTAGATATTCCATAATTTCCGGGTGTACCACTACCACTTACCCCGGGATAAATATCTTTCACCAATACAGTCCCGGCATCGGTTCCATCACTTTTCCATAGTTCCCTGAGATAAGTGGGCGTTGTTGCCTGTAAATAAATAGTATTTCCCACAACACCAAGGAGGAATGCATCGCTGCTAAGAAACGCTCCCGGGTAAATATCTTTTACCATGTAGGTTCCGGCTGCTGTGCCATCGCTTCTCCAAAGCTCTTTACCTAGATTAGGGTCGGTTGCAGCAAAATAAAGAATACCATTTACCATAAATTTTGATGACCCATCCAGTTCGGATGTATTTGTACCCGGGTAGATATCTTTTACTAAAACAGTTCCGGCAGCAGTACCATCACTTTTCCAGAGTTCACGATCTGTTAGCGCAGTATTTCCGGCGGCTTTAAAAAATACCCCCCCATTACCATCGGCTGTATAATCATAATCAACCGAAGGCCCCGGGCTACCTGTAGAACCTGTAAAAATATCCTTGATCAAATTTGTTCCCGCAGTTGTGCCATCACTTACCCAGGGTTCACGGCCTTCTGCATCTGTTATGGCCCAAAAGAACAGCTTGGTGCCACTTACTTTTAATTTTTGTATATCTGCAACCTGGGTTATGGTATTAATGTCTTTCACCACCACGGTACCCCCTGCAGTGCCGTCGGTTTTCCATAGTGCAAATTTTTTGTTATCAGCACTATTCGTAACGGTAAAATATAAAGCATTATTAAACAATGTGAATTCTGCGGGTTGCGAACTATTGGCACCGATGACAATATCTTTTAACAAAACCGTGCCGGCGCTTGTGCCGTCTGAAATCCAGAGTTCCCTGCCATTAACACCGTCATCTGCTGAAAAAAATAATTTATTATTGAAAACGGTCATGCCATTTGGATTTGAACCTCCAGCAGCCGGATTAATGTCTTTAACCATTGTGGTACCGGCATCCGTTCCATCACTTCGCCACAATTCCAGGTTAAACCCTCCATTTAAGTTATTGGCCCTGAAATAAACAAACCCGTTGTATACACATTTACTTTGTGGCTGGCCGGCAAAGCTTGCTCCTGCATTAATATCTTTTACCAATGTTATCTGTGCATCGGCAAAAAACAAAAAGAAAAAAGAGAAGGTCGTAAAAATTATTTTCATTGCCCGGTTTTTAAGTTGTTTAACGCACTACAAAAATGCAGGATACCGGCACCGGAAGCAATACCCTCTGTGGGGCATTTATTAAACAAAAAAGCCTCCAAACCGAGGCTGTACTTTAATTAGATAAATGGGAAATTAGTCAGATCCATTTGTTCTTAAGGCTTATCTGCAATGCTTCTATCTTACTGCTTACGTGCAGTTTGCTATAGATGTTCTTCATGTGCTGGCGCACCGTATGTTTGCTGAGAAAGAGCTGTTCAGCTATCTGTGCATATTCTTTTCCTTCCATGCTGCATTTTAAAATTTCTTTTTCACGTTCGCTCAGGGGTTCTATGTTGCTTTTTTCAGCCATCTTTTCAGTGGCCGGTGGCACCGTTAAGGAAGTAAGCCAGCACCAGGCCTTACGGGCAATGCCCGGACTCATGGGAGCTCCTTCATCCTGGTAAACCTGGTAAACAGAGTCGATGATATTCTGGGCAGTTTCCTCTTTCAGCAAATACCCATGTGCGCCAGCCTTGATCGCATTAAAGATCCGTTCGTCATCATCAAACACGGTGAGCATGATGTATTTTACCGAAGGATAAAGCGGTGCCGCCCGTTGCACAGTTTCTATGCCACCTAATTCATTCATCTCAATATCCATAAGTACTACATCGGGCTTTACCGGAGCTGTCTTCATCAGCTTCAGGAACTCGGCACCATCTCCCGCTTCCATAATAACAGAAAAATCATTTTCTATGGAAGCCAGTTTTTCCTTCAGAGAATTCCTTAAGTATGGCTTATCGTCAACAATGGCAAGTAACATAGTGCAAAAATAGGTTGAGGGTAAAGATTACCAATACCCCCTGTGTGGCATTTAACAGGGTTATACTTTTATGGTTACAGCAACGCCTTCTCCCGGCGCAGGGTCGATCTCCAGTTCGGCATGAACAGACGCAGCTCTTTGTTTCATATTTTTTAATCCGTAATGGCCTTCCATGTGTACTTCGTTAACAGAAAAGCCTTTCCCAAAATCCCTGATCGTTACCGTAAAAGAACCGGGTGTAGTATTTCCCTGCAGCAGCAACGATTCACTTCCCGAATATTTACATGCATTGGTTATGGCTTCCTGGCAAATACGGAAAAGCTGCAATGCCTCATTTGAATTAAGCAGTTTGTTTCCTGAAAAATCTTCTTCCACTTTTAATTGTATGCCAGGGTATGATTGCAGGTAACGATGCGTATAGTCTACCAGCTTATCAAAAAAATCCTGGGCGGTAACCTGTTCTTTATTCAATATCCAGATCGTTTCCCGCAACGTTTGTAACAATTGCCTGGAAGTACCTTTGATCTTTTCAATATTCTCCTCAATGCCCAGTTGCTTTTTAGAATTGATGTCGAGGTTTTCGATGTTGTTCGACAAAAGCGCCATTTGAGAACCCAGGTTATCGTGCAGGTCGCGGCTTAGCCGTTCTTTTTCTTCCTGTACCTGGCGCTGCATCTGCAGTTTCTGTTTTGCATTTCTACTTTGATACAACGAATAAAAAACAGCCGCAGCCAGACAAAGCAGGCCGATAAATATTATCGTATAGATCTGCTTTTCTTTTTTTGCCTTAACGATGGCTATCTCTTTTTCATGCTGTATCTCTGCATTTTTAAACCGGGCTTCGGCTTCGCTTATTTTAATATTCAGGTCGCCGCTGAATCTTTCCTCCACCAGGGCTTCTTCTTCCATCTTAAAATCATACGCTTCTTTATACCGGCCTGCCAGGTATAGGTTCTTTGAATGAAAAGTAAGGGCGGTTTTCGTAAGGTCGAGCCGGTTTATTTTTTTCGACAGCAGCAATGCCTCATTACTTGTTTCAATGGCTTTTTGATATTTTTTTTCCTTTACCAGTACGTCCGAATAAAACATCAGTGCTTCTGCCAGTCTCACCGTATCATTCATCTGCCTGCTACGCTTCATTACAAAGCTGTATAAACTTTCCGCTTTACTTAACTGGTTGGTCCGTTCATATAAAGTGGCCAGCAGGCGATAATGCAGATTGCCGAGCTGGGCAGTATCCATTTTATTGGTAATACTGAGCTGAATGGCTTTTTGCAGGTATTTCTCTGCCTGGCTGAAGTTGATGCCCTTTTCAATATAGATAGCGCCGATGTTGTGATAACATTGTTCCAGCAACAGGTTGTATTGATTGGGTTCACTGATGGCGATGCTCTTTTCCCAATACAGCACGGCTTTTTCTTTGTCGGGGATGTGATAATAGGTATTTCCGATCAGTTTATAAAAAGTAGCAACTGCCAATAAGTTGTTTTGCTTCTGTGCCAATGCGATCTGCGACTGGCAAAAATTCAAACAGGTATCCCATTTTTGTAATTCCTGGTATTGGTGTATCAACGCCGTTTGTACGGCAAGCTGGTCTTCATTATTTAATCCTGTTGCTGACAGTATTTTCTTGAGTTCCGTTACGGCCGCATCGTGAGAATTGCTGCTTTCAATTTTTGCCAGCTTGCTGAGAAGCTCGTTTTTATTTTGCCCCGCGGGGTCTGGTTGGCTAAAGCACGGAAATTCTGCCAGCATGCATAAGGCAGCAAACAATATTTTGATAAAGAAGTTCTTCACTCGTGCGGGCATTTTACGAATATGGATAAAGATACCATATCAAAACAAAAGCGCCCCGGGTATGCCGGGGCGCTTAAAAATATTTATCAGGAAATTATTTATCCCAGTGCAACTCTCTTAAAGCCTGTAACCTTCAGGTCAGCATCCACACTCTTCAGGTAATCTGCTACTGATTTGCTGTTATCTTTTACAAAAGGCTGGGCCAGTAAGGTGTTTTCTTTAAAGAATTTGTTCACTTTACCCATGGCGATTTTTTCAGCCATTTCAGCAGGCTTGCCCTCTGCCTTGATCTGCTCAATGGCGATCTCTTTTTCCCGGGCAATGGTTTCCGGTGAAATAGAAGTTTCATCAACTGCCAGCGGATTCATGGCAGCGATCTGCATGGCCACGTCTTTGCCGGCTTCGTATGCATGTTTGCTCATCCCCACCAGCACGCCCATACGGTTAGCGCCGTGTATGTATGAAGCAACGTAATCTGCATTCAGTCTTTCAAAACGGGTAATGCCGATCTTTTCACCGATAGCTGCCAGTTTATCATTGATTAATTCCGATACTTTTTCATTACCGATCATTACCTCATTCAGTTCTTCAATGCTTTGTGCATTGCGGTCGATGGCTGCATTGGCAATATTCTGTACAAAGGCAACGAACTCCGGATTACGGCTAACGAAATCCGTTTCGGCGCTCACACATATGATGATCCCGCTTTTATTATCGGCGGTGGTTTGTGCAATGATCACCCCTTCTTTTGCTTCACGGTCGCTGCGCTTTGCAGCAACTTTCTGTCCTTGTTTACGCAACCAGTCGATGGCTGCTTCAAAATCTCCGTTGCTTTCTGTCAGTGCTTTACGGCAATCCAACATACCGGCGCCGGTTGTCTGGCGCAGTTTATTTATATCTGCTGCTGTTATTGTAACACTCATGGTCAATTAAAAATTAAAATTTAAGAATTAAGATACCTCTCTCCGCAGTTCTGTTTTGGCAGCCGCAATTATTTAGCTGCTGGTTTTCTTCCACCGGCACCCGGGCCGGCTATACGACGCTTAGGTTGAGAAGAAACTCCTCTTCCACCTCCGCCGCCGCCACG
>Ga0209023_10004493_pt1 | contig 15838 bp, 17 predicted proteins | sample LakOneMetagenome_FD_187468 | JGI IMG/M metagenome (GOLD analysis project Ga0209023, IMG submission 187468) | Freshwater and sediment microbial communities from Lake Erie, Canada (SPAdes) (version 2) | ecosystem: Environmental > Aquatic > Freshwater > Lentic | place: Lake Erie, Canada... | reverse complement strand
ACTCACCGACAAACGCCTGCGCCGAGGAGTGTTCACCAGCGTCGCCGACCTCACCGAAGCCATCACTACCTGGGCCGAGCACTGGAACACCGACCCCAAGCCCTTCATCTGGAAAGCCACCGCCGAAGACATCATCACCAAGGTCCGACGCGGACGGGAAACACTCAACCGCATCAATTCACAGACGGACCACTAGGGACGATCACCACAAGGTCCGCACGCCCTGCAGTTCCGCGAACGCTGAGTCACCGGTGATGAGTGTCAACGAGTCGACCATCGCTTGCGCTGCGAGCATCCGGTCGAAGGGGTCGCGATGATTCCACTCGAGACGTCCGGCCAGCAGTGCGTGTTCTTCGTCGATCGGCAATCTGGCGGCGCCCAAACGATCCAAGTGTTTGGCGTAGGCACCGAGCGGAACGTCTGCACCCGCCAGTTTCCCGAGTCGATGTTTGGTGGACAGTTCCCACGCCGAGACCGCCGAGACCACGATCGTGCTCGCTCGGTCGGTAATGACCCGGCGTGCGTGACGCCCGAGTCGCGCCGGATCCGTCAGCGCCCACAGTGCGACGTGCGTGTCCAGCACATAGCTCACTGCCACGCGTCGAGCTCTTCCTCGGGCAGCGGGTCGAAGAACTCGTCGGGAACCGAGTAGGCCACGAAGCCGATATCGGTTCGCCCATCCCGATTCGCCAACTGTGCAGGCGGTCAACGGCCTACCCGCGATTACCGCTCGCCATCCAACTGCGGTGTCTGATCGCTGCGTTGCGCGCCCGGTTGGCCAGCGCCCGATCGGGCAGATGGCACCCCAGTGCGTCGAGGACCGCCTGCGTCTCCGGTGCGGGGGTGCCGCCAAAATGCCTCGAGCACGGGTCCGACGGATACGAGGAGAAGGTCACGTCAGAGAGCGAACGCCCGCGCCAGCGCCTTGATGGTGTGGCGGTCACCCTCGGCGGTGATCGCCTTGCTGGCCGCGGCGTCGGCCAGCAGCGTCCGGCCGCTGTTGAGCGAGAGCAGTGTCAGCGTGTCGGTGGTGACCACCGCACGCGGATCCTCGGCCGTGCCGGGCTGAATCACGATGTGGCCGTTGGTGATACGGACCTCCAACGGCTGGTTATCGAGGATGAGCCCGTAGACCCCTTCGACGTCCGCTGCCGCCTTCCGGTTGAACCGCGCCGACAGTCCCAGGGCCAGTGATTCGGCATCGAGACGCTGTCCCGGGCGGGGATCGCCGAGGCGTCGCATGCCCCAGCGGGCGAGCTGGAGTAGCGCCGGACGCAGTGCTTCGCCGTCGGGGGTGAGCTGATAGACGGTGGACGCGGCCGGGGGAGGCAGGGTGGTCTTCTCGATGATGCCGGTGTCCTCGAGTTCGCGGAGGCGCTGGCTCAGCAGCCCGGTGCCGATGCCGGAGAGCCGGCCCTGCAGATCCGTGAACCGCTTGGGGCCCATCAGCAGATCTCGAATGATCAGGACCGTCCAGCGCTCACCCAGCAGATCGAGCGCTGCCGCCAATCCACAGTACTGGTCGTATGACCTCTTCACCATGTGACCTAGCATACACAATCTGCAGTCTTTACTTCAAAAACAAGAAGTACTAGCTTCAAGATTTATGAGCACACATGTTTTCGGTCCCAATCCCGGCGTGCTGGTCCGTCCAGCGACCGGACAGCAGAACCAGTGGTGGCGACGGGTATGGGTCTGGTTCATGCAGGCCCCCGCGGAGGGCACCCGTCGGGTGCGCACCCGGCGGTTCTACCCGGACCAGCGCAACGCCGTCGTCGAGCGGTCGACGCTGGCGCGGGAGATGTACCGGCTCTAAGCGCCCGGCGCGGCGCCCTTGACGAACACCGCGACCAGCGCGGCCACGATCAGGGTCAGGATGACCGCGAACAGATACGGATCGGGCATCAGGCGTGCGACGTACCGGACCGACAGGCCGGTCAGGGATTGCAGACCCCGCGGCGCTCGCGCGGCTTCGCGCTGGTCGTCATGGGCCTACCTCACCATCGCGGGCGGCAGTGCGGCCGTAATCGCCCGGTACGCCAGGTCGGCGGCCGCCTCCCAACCCTGGGCCGCGTCGATGGTCAACGCGGCGGTGAAGTGCGGGCTCAGGTGCGCGGTGATCGTTGTCCCCAGCGCCTCCGGTGGATCCCCGGCGCCGTCGAGCGCACGCCACAACGTCGCGGTGATGTCGGCCATCGCGCCCCGGAACTCCTGGCGCCGACGCGCCTCGGCCGCCTCGAGATCGGCGGGAAGGTCCGTGCGCGAGGCCAATTCGAAGAAGCCCGGCCCGATGGTGGAGTTCATCCGGTGCGCCGATTCGCACGTCGCCCGCAGCCAGGCCAGCACGTCACCCTCCAACGACGGCAGTTGGCTGCGGTAGCCGGTGATGCCGGCCTCGAAGGCGGCGGCCAATAGCTTCTCCCGGGTCTCGAAGTGCCGGAACAGGGTGCGCCGACTGACCCCGCCGGCCGCAGCGAGCTGATCCATGGTGGCGTCGAGGCCGTGCTGCAGCACCAGCCTGCGGGTGGCCGCCAGGAGGTGGTCGACGACGGCCTGCCGCTTGGCCTGCGCGAGCGGATTGGGGGCGGCCACCCGCCGAGCCTAGCTCTTGACACTCATGAGTGCCAAGTATGACACTAGGAAGTGCCGAACCCGAATGGAGAGCGCATGGACCTGCTGGCCACCGAACCCATCGTCGACGATGACGACCTCATCGCGGCGGCGCTGTCGCGGCTGTCGGTATCGGCGCTGACGGCGTCGGTCGTGCAGATCACCGGCGACCCGGCGTATGTCCGCGGCCCGATCCGGCCGCGGCAGTTCATCCAGAACGAGTTCCAGGGCATGCTCGACGCCGACGAACAGGACCAGTTGCGCCGCGACGCGCTGAAGGCGATCTGCGCGTGGCGCGACGCCGGGTGCCCGCCACCGGCCGCGCTGGCGCCCGACCTGATACACGAGGTGATGAACTGGGTCGCCTGCGAACCCGTGCCCGCCGACACCGTCGCGCTGTATGCCGAGGAGATGGATTTGCCGGGGGAGAATCCGCGCGCTATCGGGTTGTCCACCGAAACTACACTGCCGGAAGGCTTTTCGGTACTCATCATCGGCCTGGGCGCCTCGGGTCTGCTGGCCGGCATCCGGCTGCGGGAGGCCGGCATCCCGTTCGAGATCGTCGAGAAGAACGCCGGTGTCGGCGGTGCCTGGTTCGAGAACACCTACCCGGGCTGCCGCGTGGACGTCGCCAGCCACTTCTACTCGTACTCGTTCGAGCGCAACAACGACTTCAGCCAGTACTACACCCGCCAGCCCGAGCTGCAGGCGTACTTCCGAAAGACCATGGCAGACCATGGAATCGGCGATCACGTCACGTGGAACACCGAGGCCACCCGGGCGGTCTGGGATGAGGACAACGCCCGCTGGACCGTCACATTGGACGGCCCGGAGGGGGCGCAGACCCGGGAGGCTGCGGTGGTGATTTCCGGCGTTGGCGTGCTCAGCCGCCCCCTGATCCCCGACATCGAGGGCCTGGACCGGTTCGCCGGGCCGGTGTTCCACGCCGCGCAGTGGGAACACTCGGTGGATCTGCGCGGCAAGCGCGTCGCCCTCGTCGGCGCCGGGGCCAGCGGCTTCCAGATCGGGCCGGCCATCGTCGACGACGTCGCCGCCCTGACCGTCTTCCAGCGCACCCCGCAGTGGATGGCGCCCAACCCGCGCTACCACGACGACGTGACCAACGGCGAGAAGTGGGCGATGCGGCACCTGCCCGGGTACGCCCGCTGGTACCGGTTCATGCTGATGTGGCAGTCCAGCGACAAGCTGCTGGAACTGGTTCGGGCCGAACCGGATTGGCCGGACTTCCCACACACCGCCAACGCCGCCAGCGCGGCGCGGCGCGAGATCTTCGTCAAATGGATCCAGGACCAGGTCGGCGACCACCCCGAACTCGCCGCCAAGGTCACCCCGCAGTACCCGCCGATGGCCAAGCGGATGCTGCAGGACAACGGCAGCTGGCTGCGCTGCCTCAAACGCGACCACGTCGAACTCGTCAACGATCACATCGTCGCGGTCGACGAGCACGGGATCACCACCGCGGCAGGAAGATATGACGTCGACATCATCGTGCTGGCCACCGGATTCCGGGCGTCGGAGGTGCTCTGCCCCATGGAGGTCGTCGGCCTCGGCGGCGTGTCGATGTCGCAAGTCTGGGACGGAAAACCCAAGGCCTACAACGGCGTATCGGTCCCCGGGTTTCCCAACTTCTTCATGATGCAGGGCCCCGGCACCGGCCTGGCGCACGCTGGCAGCGTGATCTTCACACTGGAGTGCCAGATGCGCTACATCGGAGAGGCACTGGTGGCGTTGGCCGAGACCGGCAGCCGGGAGATCGAGCCGACCACGGCGGCCTACGAGCGGTACAACGACGAACTGCAGCATGAGGTCTCGACACTGATGTGGGGACATCCGTCGATCACGCACTCCTGGTACAAGGCCGCCGACGGCGGGGTGTACGTGCTGTGTCCGTTCGGCAACACCGAGTACTGGCGGCGCACCCGGAATGTCGTCCTCGAGGATCACCTGCTGCGCTGACCCGCCGGGGTAGGGTCGCCAGCGTGACCGAGGCACGCAGGCGCCGCAAGGCCAAACAGGCCCGCCGGGACGCGCGGCGCAGCCGACAGCGCGACGGGACGCCGGAGGAGACGCCGCTGGTCGGCGAGGTGCGCGCCGCCATCGACAGCGGAGACCCGATGGAATTGCTCGGGCTGGCCGCCATGGTGATCGAGGTGGCCTCCCGGGCCGACGATGAGGACGACGAGCGGGCTGGCCTCGACGCCCTCGTCGAGAGTTTCATCGGTGTGCCGATCCCGGAGACCACCGCACTTCTCGCGGTAATGGCCGAAATCCTGATCTACGAGGACACGCTGCGTGACGCGTGCCGCCGGGAGGTGGCCGCCCGCGGTGACGACCTGCCGGCCTGGCTGACCGGGCTGTCGGATCTGACCATCGAGCGGGTGGTCCGAATGACACATGTGCTCGGCGACGGTGACGAACTGCTGATCGGGGCACGGCTGTCGGACGGGCAGTCGCTGACGGCCGCGGTCTTCGTCGACCACAATTACTTGTCGTTCATCACCGACGCGTTCTTCGTGCCCACCACGATCGACGAGCTCGTCGATCTCGCCACGCAGAGCAACGACGACCCCGACACCACGTTCGTCGAGATGAGCCTTGCTGATGCGCGGGCCTGGATCGAGCACGGCATCGATTTCGATGACCACTTCCACATCGAGGACACCGACACCTGGCCGGCCTGCCGCCCGCTGGTGCTCTGGCTGGCCAGTCTGATGCCCGAGGGCGGTACGGAGTACGAACCCGCGCAATCGAGTTGGCCCGAAACGCAGGCGCTCCTCGACAGGTTCTTCGCCTCCCTGGTGGGGCTGCCGTTCACCGATCCCGACCACCGCACGCTGCTGAACGCATGCATCGACGAGAACAACTGCGATGCGCTGCGCTGGAGCGAGGCACGCCTACACATGAACCTCGACTGGCCGTTCGGCTACAGCGACTTTCACGGCTCGACGGAGGCTGCCCTCGCCGTACCCGACCTGCTGCGCGCGTACATTCCATTTGCCCACGCGCAGAGCGGGATTCGCGACGAGCTGACCGCCGAGGCGCTGGCCGCCATCGACGCCGCCGAGCCCGACTACCGGGAATCGGTGCTGGCGGACCCCGACGACAACTGATCCCATCGTCCCGATCGACCGGATGACGCGGTGGCCGCGCGTAGTGTCTGCGCCAGACCAGAGGGGAACCGATGACCAAGTACGTGTTCGACTTCACCGAGGGCAACAAGGATCAGAAGGATCTGCTGGGCGGCAAGGGCGCCAACCTGGCCGAGATGACCAAGCTCGGTCTGCCGGTGCCGCCCGGGTTCACCATCTCCACCACGGCCTGCCGCGAATACCTGGACCACGGCAGCGAACCCGGCGAACTGCGCGTGCAGGTCACCATGGCGCTACGCCACCTCGAGGACACCGTCGGGCGCCGGTTGGGGGACCGGCACGACCCGCTGTTGGTCAGCGTCCGCTCCGGAGCCAAGTTCTCGATGCCCGGAATGATGGAGACGGTCCTCAACATCGGGCTCAACGACGCCAGCGTCAAAGGACTGGCCGAGGAGTCCGGCGACGAGCGGTTCGCCTGGGACTCGTACCGTCGGCTGATCCAGATGTTCGGCAAGACGGTCCTCGAGATGCCCGGCGAGGTGTTCTCCGACGCGCTGGACAAGGCTAAGTCCACCAAGGGCGTGTCCAGCGACGTCGACCTGGACGTCGACGACCTCAAGGCCCTGGTCGTCACCTTCAAGGACGCCGTCCGCGAGCACTCCGGCGACGAGTTCCCGCAGCATCCCCGCGAACAGCTCGATATGTCGATCAACGCGGTGTTCAACTCCTGGAACACCGAGCGGGCCCGGCTCTACCGGCGCCGGGAGCGCATCCCGCAGGATCTCGGCACCGCCGTGAACGTCTGCACCATGGTGTTCGGCAATCTCGGCGAAACCAGCGGCACCGGCGTCGCCTTCACCCGCGACCCCGCATCGGGCCGGACCGGCGCCTACGGCGACTATCTGTCGAACGCGCAGGGCGAGGACGTGGTCGCCGGCATCCGCAACACGCTGTCGTTGGACGATCTCGCGACGCTGGATCCCAAGTCGCACGACCAGCTGATGAAGGTGATGCGCCGCCTCGAGACGCACTACCGGGATCTGTGCGACATCGAGTTCACCATCGAACGCGGCAAGCTCTGGATGCTGCAGACCCGGGTCGGCAAGCGGACCGCCGCGGCGGCGTTCCGGATCGCGGCCCAGCTGGTCGACGAGGGCATGATCACCATGGACGAGGCGCTGGCTCGGGTCTCCGGTTCGCAGCTGGCGCTGCTGATGTTCCCGCAGTTCGACCGGTCCGCACCGCGGGAGATCCTGACCAAGGGCATGGCCGCGTCGCCGGGGGCGGCGGTGGGACGCGCGGTGTTCGACTCGGCGACGGCGAAGGCGTGGGCCGACCGCGGCGAACAGGTCGTTCTGGTGCGCAAGGAAACCAACCCCGACGACCTCGAGGGCATGATCGCCGCCGCCGGCATCCTGACCGCGCGCGGCGGTAAGACCTCGCATGCCGCGGTGGTGGCCCGCGGGATGGGCACCACCTGCGTGTGCGGCGCCGAGGCGCTGGACGTCGACGCGGTCGGCCGCACCGTCCGGGTGGGCACCGTGGTGATCGCCGAGGGCGACGAGATCAGCATCGACGGGTCCACCGGCGAGATCTTCCTGGGTGCGATGCCCGTGGTGCCGTCCCCGGTGCAGGCCTACATCGAGTCCGGTCCGAACGCCGCGCTCGACGGCGCCGATGAGGAGACGGCCGCCCTGGTCGACGCCGTCAACCGGTTGCTGACCCACGCCGATGCTCGCCGGCACCTGCTGATCCGGGCGAACGCGGACACCGCCGAGGACGCGGCGCGGGCGCGGGTGTTCGGCGCGCAGGGGATCGGCCTGTGCCGGACCGAGCACATGTTCCTGGGCGATCGCCGGGTGCTGATCGAGCGGGTGATCCTGGCCGGTACACCCGAGGAGCGCGACGCATCCCTGGCGGCGTTGTTGACCTTGCAGCGCAAGGATTTCAGCGAATTGTTGGACGTGATGGACGGACTGCCGGTGAACATCCGGCTGCTCGATCCGCCGTTGCACGAGTTCCTGCCGGACCGCACCGAGCTGGCCGTGCGGGTAGCGGTTGCCGAGGCCCGCGGCGAATCCGGTCCGGAGCTGGAAGCCGACCGGAAAGTGCTTGCCGCAGTGGAGAATCTGCACGAGTCGAATCCGATGCTGGGGCTGCGCGGCGTGCGCCTGGGCCTGGTGACTCCCGGCTTGTTCGCGCTGCAGGTTCGCGCCATCGGTGAGGCCGCCAGCGATCAGATCGTCGCGGGCATGGACCCGCGGGTCGAGATCATGGTTCCCCTGGTGGGTTCGGTGATGGAACTGCACCTGGTCCGCGACGAGGCCGAACGGATCCTCGCCGAGGTAGCGACCGAGAAGGGCGTGACGCTGCAGATTCCGATCGGCACCATGATCGAGCTGCCGCGGGCGGCGCTCACCGCACACCGGATCGCCGAGGCCGCGGACTTCTTCTCGTTCGGCACCAACGACCTGACGCAGACGACGTGGGGCTTCTCCCGCGATGACGTGGAATCGTCTTTGTTTGCCGCCTATCTGGAGAAGGGCGTGTTCACCATCTCGCCGTTCGAGACCATCGACGCCGACGGGGTGGGCCGGCTGGTGCAGATCGGCGCCGAGGAGGGCCGCCGGGCCAAGCCCGGCCTGAAGCTGGGTGTGTGCGGTGAGCACGGTGGTGATCCCGAATCCATCCACTTCTTCCACGACACCGGGCTGGACTACGTGTCCTGTTCACCGTTCCGGCTGCCCGTCGCCCGCCTGGAAGCCGGACGCGCCGCCGTCAGCTGACGGCGTGAAGGTGCAGCCGTATGCATTTGGGCGGCCGGATTTTGCAATTGGGTGCACGTTCGCGGTCCCAGGACGAAACGAAAGAGCCGGCACCCACCACGGGGTACCGGCTCCGGACGGCTGGATCGCCGCGTCAGCGACTGAATTCCTCGCTGCGCCGGGCGATCGCCAACAGTTCGTTGCGAACCGTCGAGTCGCTGGGCATGGCGTTGATCCGCGCGTACAGGCGCCGCCGATTGCGGGCGGACTTCAGGTCTTCGCGAAACTGCGCGATGGACATTCTTCTCAACTCCTCCGGTCCCGGATTTCGGGACCCTTCTCTCAATGTGATGACCCGGCGCGTCGGGGATCGCCCAGCGCCGGGCCTCCTTTGATGGTGCATTGTTACCGGCAGGTAAATCAAAGCCGTGGCGTGTGAGTTTGCCGACACCGGTCGCGGCAGTAACGACGCCCCGGAGCCTGCCGATAAGCAGGCATGTCGGGTCGCGGGTGGATTTCGTCAGCAGTCGTGGCACTGATCGCCGTTGTTCTGACCCTCTGCGCGCCGAGCGCCCATGCCGACCCACCCGCCGCGGCCAAGGACTTCTCCAAGCCCGCGATCGTCATCCTGGGCTACGGCCTCAACGACAACGGCACCATGCGCGACATCCTGCGCCTGCGCGTGCTGACGGGTCTGGCCGTCGCGCAGTTCTTCCCGCAGTCGCCCGTCATCGTCACCGGCGGCAACCCGCGCAACGGCCGGACCGAAGCCGGCCAGATGCGCAATATGCTTATGCTGCTTGGCTTTCCGGACAAACGCATCATCGTCGAGGACAAGGCGAACAGCACGGTCCAGAACGCGCGGTTCTCGGTGCCGCTGGCCCAGCAGGCCGGGACGTCCGGCATCATCCTGGTGACCTCCACTACCCACCAGGACCGCGCCGACGGCAATTTCGCCGACGCCGGTGCCAACGTCCTGGCGACCGTCAGCTACCCCGACGGCAGCCCGGAGGTCAACTTCGCGCAGTTCGCGCGCGACGCGATCAGCCCGTTCGTCCCGGTCAGCTGAGTTCCCCCGGGTCGTCGGGCACATCGACGGCGTAGCCGCTGAGAACCTCCATTGGCACCACGTCCAGGGTCCGCTCATGTGTGCAAGCCAGCACCACGGGCGCCGCGTGGCCGTCGCCATGTGCGCGCAGCCAGTTGACCGCGGTCACACACCACCGGTCGCCGGGCTGCAGCCCGGGAAAGCGATACATCGGCATCGGTGTCGACAGGTCGTTGCCGATCGAGCGCTGGTGTTCGAGGAACTCCGCGGTCACGACGGCGCAGATGGTGTGCCGGCCGGCGTCCTCCGGCCCGGTCGAACAGCATCCGTCGCGGTAGAAGCCGGTCAGCGGCTCGGTTCCGCACGGTTGCAGCGGTCCGCCCAGCACATTGCGTTCGGTCACGATTTCAGTATCGCCTCCCGCGCGTTGCTGGGTTACGAACATTCGACGCTATCCTCGATCGGGCGGCAATGCGGCCGTCGCCGAGGAGGTTGCTGATCATGGGTCCCACCCCGCTTCCGCCGGGCCGCATGGTGCATGTCCGGGGCGCCGACGGAACCCGGCTGCACACCGAGGTGTTCGGCCCGGCCGACGGATATCCCATCGTCCTCTCGCACGGCATCACCTGTGCCCTGCAGGTGTGGCGCGAGCAGATCGCCGATCTGTCCCGCGACTACCGGGTGATCGCCTTCGACCACCGGGGTCACGGCCGCAGCAGCGTCCCGCCTCGGGGCCGGTACACCCTCGACCTGCTGGCCGCCGACGTCGACGCCGTCCTGGACGCCACGGTGGCCCCCGGCGAGCGCGCCGTGCTCGCCGGGCACTCGATGGGCGGCATCGCCATCGGGGCGTGGTCGCACCGCTTCCGCGACAAGGTCGACCAGCGTGCCGACGGGGTCGCGATGATCAACACCACCACCGGCGACATCATCCGGCAGGTCAAGTTCCTGACCATGCGGGGCCCGTTGAGCGTCGGGCGCAACGCCGTGGGCAGCCGCATCGTGCGCCGGTTCGGCGGGATTCCGACGGTGTCGGCCGCAGCGGGCCCCAGCAAGCGTTTCGTCGCCGCGATTGCGGTTGGCCGGGGCGCCGATCCGGAGGTGGCCGACTTCGTCTACGACCTGTTCCACCACACGCCGCGCGTCGGTCGGGGCGGGTCGGCCGCGATGCTGATGGATGCGCTGGATCGCCGGCATCTGAACTTGGACGGGCTGACGGTGCCGACGGTGGTGATCGGCAGCTCGCACGACCGGCTGTTACCGATCGCCGCGTCCCGCCGGATCGCCGCGATGGTGCCGAATCTGCTCGATCTGGTCGAACTGCCCGGTGGACACTGCGCCATCCTGGAGCGCCCGGCCGAGGTCAACGCCCAGTTGCGCCGGCTCGCGCAGGCCGCCGTGGAACGGACCAGCCTCAGCTCTTAGCTGATTTCGACGAGCCGGTCGGCGACCTCGCCGGCCGCCCGCAGCCCCGAGCGCACCGCGCCGTCGAGGAAACCGGTCCACTCGTCGGAGGTCGCGGTGCCGGCCCAGAAGATCGGGCCGACCGGGCGCCGTACCCAGGCACCGAAGGCGGTCCAGGGTGCCGGCGGCACCGCAGCGGTCCGACCGCCGGGCGCGAATCGCTCTGCGCCTCAACGGAAATCCCGATAGTCGATCGGGTTCAGGGTGGTGATGCCGGGGCCGAAGGTGATGCCGGCCCGATGCTGGGGCGGGATCACGACGACGCCCGCTTGGAGCTAAGCCAATCCTCCAGCGTCATCGCATCCAATTCCGTTGCGCGCGTCGAGGTCCACAGCTCGGCTGCCGTCATCCGCGGACCTGCAGCACGACTTTGCCCTTGGCGCTGCGGTTCTCCAGCGACGCGATGGCCTCGGCGGCTTGGTCGAACGGGAATACGTGCGGCTGCGGGGCCGGCACCGTGCCGGCTTCCAGCAGTGCCGAGAGCTCGTCCCACTGCTCGGCCAGATAGCCCGGATGTTTGATGGTCCAGGCGCCCCAGCCCACGCCGACAACGTCAACATTATTGAGCAGCAACCGATTCGTCTTGATCGTCGGGATGTCCCCGCCGGTGAAACCGACCACCAGCAGCCGGCCGGCCGGGGCCAGACAGCGCAGCGAGTCGGTCACCCGGTCGCCGCCCACCGGGTCCAGCACGATGTCCACGCCGCGGCCGCCGGTCAGTTCCATGACGGCGTCCTTGAAGCCGTCGGCCAGCACCACGTCGTCGGCGCCGGCGGCCTTGGCGACGTCGACCTTCTCCGCGGTCGAGACGACCGCGATGGTGCGGGCCGCGCCCAGCGGGCCGGCCATTCGCAATGTCGAGGTGCCGATGCCGCCGGCGGCGCCGTGCACCAGGACCGTCTCGCCGGGCATCAGCCGGCCGCGGGTGCGCAGGGCGAACAGCACGGTCAGGTCGTTGAACAGCACGCCGGCGCCCGCTTCGAACGACACGTTGTTCGGCAGCGGGAAGACACGATCGGGCGGCAGGACCACCACCTCGGCCATACCGCCGGTGATCATCGTCAGACCCAGCACCCGGTCGCCGGGGCGCACGTGGGCGCCCTCTGGCGCACTGCGAACCACCCCGGCGACCTCGCCGCCGGGGGAGAACGGCAGGTCCGGCTTGTACTGGTAGAGGCCGCGGGACAGCAGCGCGTCCGGGAACGCGACGCCGGCCGCATGCACGTCGATGGTGATACCGTCGCCGGTCGGTTCGGCGATGTCGTCGACGGTGACGGCCGCCGGGCCGTCGAGCCTGGTGATCTGAACCGCACGCATGTGGGGCACCTTAGCGATTTCGGTGCATCAGCCGTCGCTGACCGACGGAAAATGCACCGAAATCCCTCGGGCCGCCGTGCGAGACTGCCGGGGAAGGGCTGTGAGTTCACTTTCGGCCCGCTGTGTGTCACAAGAGGGGCTGACATGTCGATCTCGTTCCGCTCGGCGCTGACCACCGGCGTCGTTCTCGCCAGTGCCAGTGCGATCACGTTCGCCTCGACGGTCACTCCGATACCCGACCGCCCGGCGGCTCACTCTGTGTCGGCGCCCGTCACGCACGCGCCCGTCGCCCTGCTGGCTGCCTCGCAACAGCTGTTGCCGCCGCCGTCGGTGCTGGCGGCACTGTCACCCGAGCAGCTGCTGGAAGCCGTCGAGACGCCGACGATTGCACCCTCGCCACCGCTGATCGCCATCGCGGACACGATCGATGCCGTCTACAGCGCGGTCGAACCCTGGGTCCGCTACGTGCTCGACTGGGTCAGCTTTGCCACGTGGTTCATCCCGTGGGTCGGCTGGATCATCGACGACCAGATCACCGTGCTGTACAACTTCGGCGAAAACCTGGTCAACAGCGCCGTTTTCAACACCACGGACTGGCTCCGTGGCCAGGGCAGCGCGCTGAAGAACATCGCCGACTGGGTCGTGGACTTCGGCCTGGCGCTCTGGACGCTGGGGCTCGACGAGATCAACAACTGGATCCCGCTCCCGCCCGGGCTGTACCCGCCGGATCCTCCCGTCGCCGATGTCCAGGAGGGAATCTTCGGCGATCTGGTGGTCGGCGCATCCGACATCCTGGCCGACGTGTCCAACGGGATCTGGGACATCTGGGAGCCGATCAAGGGCGGCGTCGACGGCCTGGTCGGTTTCTCCAGCAATGTCCTCGACGCCATCTCCTGGGTGCCGTTCGTGCCGCTGATCAACTTCCAGCTGAACCAGAGCTGGGAGCTGATCGCCAAGGGCGTCGACGCGGTGGTCGGGTTCGCCCACGACATGATCAACGCGGGTAATCAGTTCGTCTTCGACACCATCGAAGGGGACGGGCTGATCGCCGCCGTGGTCAACGCGTTCAACAACACCGTCGCGTCGATCGGAACCCGCGGCGGCCAGGCCATCCAGGCGTGGGTCGACTGGGGCAGCGCTCAGATCGACTACCTGGTGGGTCTCTTCACGCCGGGGTCCACGGTCGCTGCCAACGTCGACGCACCCACCGTGACCGCGCGCAGCGGAGACACCGACGGCCTCGTCGCGGACAACGACGCCGTGGCCGCGCCGATTCACAGCGACGCCGCCGACGCGAAGGCCGCGGATCTGACCGAGGTGGTCCCGACGCCGGACGCGACCACACCGGACGCGACCGACGTGACGACCGATGACACGACGGCTGACCTGACGACCGACGACCTGACAACCTCCGATGCGACCGAGGCCGTCGCGACGACGACCGACGCGACGGAGGACCCGGCCGAGGACGTCACGACGGTGGATGCGACCGACGCCACCGATGCGACGGACGCCACCGATTCCTCCGACGCGGCCGACGCTGGCGATGCAGCCGACGCTGGCGATGCAGGGGACAACAGCGCGCCCGCGGATAACACCGGCGATGCTGCTGACCACACCGCGGACAACAGCCCGAGCGCCGATTCCGGCGACTCCTAGAAAGCTTGGGCCAGAACGGGATTCAGTCGGCGACCGTGAGCCAGTCCTTGAATCCCGACGGGTCGTGCCGGCCCAGCGCGCCGTGTTCGAACAGCCCCCAGCCCTCGTGCTCGCCGGAACCGTCGTGGCACACCGCCCGGCCGACGTGGTCGATCACCCCGAACCCGGCCCGGCCGATGATCGCCGGATCGGTCATGTCGTAAGTGAGCCGCTCGGTGAACTTCTCGCCCTTCCACATGCCGTGGATCCAGTCGCTGTCGCCGCCGTAGCCGCCGCCGACGTGGATCGGGCACGGCAGCTTGGACTCCACGTCGAAACGCACCGGCGACCCGTCTCCAGCGGTGGCCTCGATGGTGGCGCCGGTCGGGATCCGGGTGCCCGAGGTGTAGTGGATCTTCACCCGCGGCCAGCCGAGTTGCTCGACGCGGCCGTCCTTCCAGATCCTGGTGCAGTCGTTGAGCGAGCGGAACCCGTTGGGCCCCTCCTGGATGATGATGACGATCGAGAACCTCTCGAAGGCGATCGGCACGTAGAGCCACCACATGCCCTCGAACGGCGGGTCGGCCGGGCGTCCGGCGGGCTCGGCCTCGCCGATCGGGCGGATGCCCCAGGACCGGTCGCGGCTGCCGATCCATACCTTCGGGTCGACGGTGATCAACTCGCCGTCGATCTCCAGATGCCCACTCCAGGAACCTAATTGGGCAAACCGCTGCGCGTCGAGGGTGATGCGGTTGCCGGTGCGCAGGATGTGGCGCTGCTCCTGCACGACGTCGAACAGGCCGTTCCAGGTGAGGTCCGCGGCGATGCCCTCGGTCTTGGCCAGCCGGATGCGCAGCGAGTGCAGCGGCTCACTGACGTCGATGCGGTAATTGCCGACGTTCTGGTTGAGCCGGTCCTGATCGATCGCATCGGAGAGGTGCACCGCGGTCTGCTCGTCGCCGCGGCGGACGAGCAGGAAGGCGTCCTTCACACCGAGGTTCGGGTAGTAGCCGATGCCGGAGATGACGAAGATGTCGCCGCTGCGGTCGTGGGCGTTGAAGTACGAGCGATCGTAGAAGTTCCGGTCGCTCGAGCCCGGCCAGGCGATGGGCTGCGGGATCTGGTGGACCGGGAATTCGTCCATGGGGCCGAGCATTACGCGTTTCCTTCCAACAGCTTTTCCAACAGTGACTTGTGGTAGAACAGCGTCTCCACAAAATCGGGATCGTCGGGCATATCAATTTCGCCGAAGTGCACGCGCCGGAATCCGGTGCGCATGAACACGCAGCACCACACCACGCCGGAATAGATGTGGAACCAGCGCAGGTCACCGACCTGGACCCCGGAGTGCTTCGCGTAGGTTGCGCGCACGTCGTCCTCGCGCAGCACGTCCGGCAGGCCGGGCATCCCGGCAAGTCCGCAGAGCTCCTGGAAGACGTTGTGCGCGAAGATGATCCAGGCGACATCGAACTCTCGCGGGCCGACGGTGGCCATTTCCCAGTCCAGGACGGCGACCGGCCGGAAGTCTTGGTACAGGATGTTGCCGATCCGCGAATCGCCCCACACCAGAACGGATTCGGTAGCGGCCACGTCGGTGGGGAAGTTGTCCTCGAGCCAGGCCAGCGCCCGTTCCACCAGCGCGGAGCGCCCGATGCCGGGCACGCAGAATTCGTACCAGTCCTTCAGCCAGCCGAAGTGCCGGCGCAGCGCGGTGTCACCGGGTGGATCGGCGTCGGCCAGGAAGTCGAATGTTTTGTCCGCGTTGGGGATCGAATGCAGTTTCGCGATCACCTCGACGGTGGCGTCCTGCAGTTCGCGCTGCTGTTCGGGCGTCGCGTCGGCGAACCAGTTGTTGCCGAAGGTGTACGGCATGACGTCCGGCGGGA
>Ga0209023_10004492_pt1 | contig 15841 bp, 10 predicted proteins | sample LakOneMetagenome_FD_187468 | JGI IMG/M metagenome (GOLD analysis project Ga0209023, IMG submission 187468) | Freshwater and sediment microbial communities from Lake Erie, Canada (SPAdes) (version 2) | ecosystem: Environmental > Aquatic > Freshwater > Lentic | place: Lake Erie, Canada... | reverse complement strand
CGGGCGGCGCAGCACGGGGCGGCGCTCGTCCTCGAGGGGCATGGCGATGGTGCTCACCACGCCGTCGCCGGTGATCTTGCGGATCGCGTTGTTGCCGGTGTCGGCCACGTAGAGGGTGCCGTTGGTCGTGACTGCGATCGCGCTGGGGGTGTCGAAGCTGGCCGCACCGCCCATGCCGTCGGCGTTGCCGGGCCTGGCGCTGCCCGCGATCGTGGTCACGCTGCCGTCGCGGCCGATGCGGCGGATGCGGTCGTTGTAGGTGTCGGCGACCCAGACGATGCCGGTGTCGTCCACGGCGATGCCGACCGGGCCGTTGAAGCGGGCCGCGCGGCCGACGCCATCGTTGTCGCCGCGGCTGCCGTCGCCGGCCAGGGTGGTGACCGTGCCGTCCTTGGTGATCTTGCGGATCGCGTGGTTGCCGGTGTCGGCGACGTAGAGATTGCCCTCGTGGTCGAAGGCGATGCCGGAGGGCGTGTGGAAGGCTGCTGCTGCGCCTGCGCCGTCCTTGAAACCCTCGCTGCTGCCTGCGAAGGTGGCCACGGCGCCGTCGGGCGCGATGGTGCGGATGCGGTTGGTGTCGCCGGCGTCGGCGATGTAGATTTTTCCCTTGCTGTCGAGGGCGACGCCGAAGGGGTCGTCGAAGCGGCTCGTGGCGGCCGGGCCGTCGGTGCTGCCCGGGATGCCGTCGCCGGCCAGCGTGGTGACGCGCGCCGGCCAGAAGGGCACGGTCTTCGCGGCCTTGGGCGTGAACACGGCCAGCGCGCCGGGCTGGCGTCCGATGGTGTCGGTAAAGTAGAGGACGGCGCCCGCAATGGCGACGCCCGCGCCCGCGAGCGCCGCGATGAGGATCTTTCGGTTCACAAGGGCCGGTCGGTAGGATTAGCGAATTCGCATCTTACCGTAGGGTGGACGGCTCTGCCGTCCGCGCGTTCAACTCACGCGTGCGCTGTGACGGCGCTATTCAAACCGCATGCCGTCACATGCCGGGTTGCCGCCCCAATCCTCGCTATAAACGCCGGCGCGCACAAACCGCCCGAACGTCGAATAGGGCCAATCCGATGCGGCGCTCACCAACCCATGCTTCACTGGATTGAAATGGATGTAATCGACATGGCGCTCCATATCGGTCTCGTCGCGGATCTGATGCTCCCAGAAACGCCGCTGCCAAATCGACGCCGTACGCCGGCGCGTTCGCGATTCTGACATCGTCATCGGATACAGTTTGCCGCAGTGGTAAGACACATGATGCTTGATCTGTACCCATCGGGACGAGAAGTTGTGATCGCCATCCGGTAGCGTCCAGATGCAATGCAAATGATCGGGCATCAGGACCATCGCGTCAGTCGTGAAAGGCAGCCGCGTTCGCACGCGTTCGATTGCATGGCGCAGGGCGGTACGTATGGAATCGTCGCACAGGATAGGACGGCGGCGGTGCGTGACGACCGTGAAGAAGTAGGTCGTACCGGTCAGGGAGCGGCGGTAGTAAGGCATCGGCGCATGTTAGGCCGACGCCAGAAATCAGAGGGTGCGTCAGGTCAAAGGGGAGTTGGACGCGCGGACGGGAGACCCGTCCACCCTACGGAGGTAGTCGAGTTCCTGCGCTACCGCGCCACGCACGATTTCGCCGATGGCCTCGTTCAGGCCTTCGCGCAAGTCGGTGGTGAATCTCTCAAGGGTGCGCTGCATGGCGTCGGCCATGGCGTCGCGCACCCGCTGTTCGAGCACGAAGTCGACGCGGCCCTGCAGCTGCTGCAGCACGCGCTCGGTCAAGCGGCGTTCCAGCACGCTCCATTCCTCGCCGGTCCAGCGCTCGGTGGCGCGGCGCTCCAGGCGCTCGGCAACCGGCTCGGGGTCCGGGGCGGCCACAGCGCCCGGATCGGTGACGACTTCCGTCAATACGGGAATGCTCGCATCGTAAGCGTTCTGGCTCATGGCTGTCCTGCGACGAAGTGGGTCAGGGGATAGGACTGCTTCTTGTAGGCGACGTAGCGCTTGCGGCCTTCGGCGGCATCGAGTTCATCAAGCGAGATGATCTCGAACACGCGCGCGAAGCGGTCCACGGACGTGGGCGTGCGGCGGGTGAGGTTGACCAGCATCTCGTAGTGCGGCAACGCCGCGGCCTCATCAAACGTGACGATGACGGGCGTCTGCGCGGCCAGCGGGTCGCCGGCCAGCACATGCGGGATGAAATCGGTGTCCGACACGCTCCACAGCGCGGCATCGAGCGCCTCGGCCTGGGCAGCGTCCTCGGCCAGCAGCACGACCCTGGCCTTGCTGGCATAGGCCTTGCGCGCCAGGCGGCAGGCGTAGGCCAGCTTGTCCGGGATGTTGGTGTGGAAGTCGACGCGTGTATTCATGGTGCTCAGTATGAAACGGGCGGCGCTTGGCCGCCCGGGAAAACATCAGCCATTCATGCCGCTGTGGCGCAGCAGGGCATCGATCGAGGGCTCGCGGCCGCGGAAGGCCCTGAACGATTCCAGCGCCGGGCGCGACCCGCCCACCGCCAGGATCTCGCGCTGGAAGCGCTTGCCCGTCTCGACGAGGTTGCCCACTTCGATCGCTTCTTCAAAAGCCGCGTAGGCGTCGGCGGACAGCACCTCGGCCCATTTGTAGCTGTAGTAGCCGGCCGCGTAGCCGCCCGAGAAGATGTGCCCGAAGGAGTGCTGGAAGCGGTTGAACGACGGCGGGATCAGCACCGCGAACTGCCTGCGGATGTCGTCGATCAGCTCCTGCACCGTGCGCTCGGCTTTCGGATCGAAGTCGTAGTGCAGGTGCATGTCGATCAGCGAGAACTCGACCTGGCGCAGGGTCATCATCCCCGACTGGAAGTTCTTTGCCGCCGTCATCTTGTCGAAGAGTAGACGCGGCAGCGGCTCGCCGGTTTTGACGTGGGCCGTCATCTGCTGCAGCTTGTCCCACTCCCAGCAGAAGTTCTCCATGAACTGCGAGGGCAGCTCCACGGCATCCCATTCCACGCCCGAGATACCCGACACCGACAGCTCCTCGACTTCGGTCAGCATGTGGTGCAGGCCGTGGCCGAATTCGTGGAAGAGGGTGATGACTTCGTCGTGGGTGAAGAGCGAAGGCTGCAGCTTGCCATCCACGGTGGCGGGCGGCGTGAAGTTGCAGGTCAGGTAGGCGATCGGGGTCTGCACGATGCCGCCCGTGGTGAGGCGGCGGCCGCGCGCGTCGTCCATCCAGGCGCCCTGGTTCTTGCCTTCACGGGCATACAGGTCGAGGTAGAACTGGCCAACCAGTTCACCATCGCGCTCGATGCGGAAGAAGCGCACGTCCGGGTGCCAGACCGGGGCGTCGTCCGGCTTGATCTGGACGCCGAACAGGCCCTGGATGACGTCGAACAGGCCCTGCACGACCTTCGGCTCGGGGAAGTATTCCTTCACTTCCTTCTCGGAGAAGGCATAGCGCTGCTCGCGCAGTTTTTCCGAGGCGTAGGCCACGTCCCAGGATTGCAGCTCTTCGATGCCCAGCTCGGTCCTGGCAAAGCTGCGCAGCTCTTCCAGGTCCTTCTCGGCAAACGGCCGGGCGCGCTTGGCCAGGTCCTCGAGGAACTCGACCACGTGCTGCGGGCTTTCGGCCATCTTCGGCACCAGCGAGACTTCGGCGAAGTTGGCGTAGTCCAGCAGCTGGGCCTCTTCATGGCGCAGCTGCAGCAGCTTGACGATGTTGGCGGTGTTGTCCCAGTCGGCGCTCTTGCTGAACATGGTGCCCGCGTCCGAGGCCTTGGTGCTGCTTGCGCGGTAGAGCGTTTCGCGCAGGGCGCGGTTGTCGCAGAACTGCAGCACCGGGTAGTAGGACGGGAAGTGCAGGGTGAACTGCCAGCCGGCCTTGCCGTCCCTGTCGGCGCTGGCGCGCGCGGCGGCCTTGACGTCCTCGGGGACGCCGGACAGCTCTTCTTCATTCTCGACCAGCAGCTTGTAGTCGTTGGTCGCGTCCAGCACGTTCTGCGAAAAGCGGGTCGAGGTCGCGGCCTGCTGTTCCTGGATCTCGGCGAAGCGCTCTTTCTTCTCTTCCGGCAGCTCGGCGCCGCCCAGGCGGAAGTCGCGCAGCGCGTTCTCGACGATGCGCTTGCGGGCCGGCGACAGGCTGTCGTATTCGCTGCTGGCGCGCAAGGCCTTGTACTTGGCGAACAGCGCCTCGTTCTGGCCGAGCGAGGTCCAGAACTCGGTGACCTTCGGCTGGTTCTCGTTGTAGGTGGCGCGCAGCTCGGGCGTGTCGCGCACGTGGTTCAGGTGGTTGACCACGCCCCAGGCGCGGCCCAGGCGCTCGGTGGCTTCCTCGAGCGGCACAACGAAGTTGTCCCACGTCACGGTGCTACTCGGCGCTTCCAGCGTGGCCACGACGTCGGCGGCCTCCTTGATCAGCTGTTCGATGGCCGGCGTGACGTGCTCCGGCTTGAACAGGTCGAAACGCGGCAGGCCGGAAAAATCGAGGAGTGCGTTGCTGGTCTCTAGGCTCATGGTCTTCTTTCCTGGCTAAACGATTAGGCCACGCCAGGCTTCGGTTCCATTCCCGAGGCCTGGCCCGGCACGATTTGGCTGCTGGAGTGGACGCGTTCGGCCGACTCCAGGGTATTCATCAACAGCATGGTGATCGTCATCGGACCGACGCCGCCCGGCACCGGGGTGATGTGCGAAGCCACCTCGCGTACGCCGGCGTAGTCGACGTCGCCGCACAGCTTGCCGGCGTCGTCGCGGTTCATGCCGACGTCGATCACGACGGCGCCGGGCTTGACCATGTCCGCGGTCAGGGTGTTGCGGCGGCCGACGGCTGCGACCACGACATCGGCCTGGCGGGTGTACAGGCCCAGGTCCGGCGTCGCGCTATGGCAGATGGTGACGGTGGCGTTGGCTTGCAAGAGCAGCAGGGCCATCGGCTTGCCGACGGTGTTGGAGCGGCCGATCACGACGGCGTGCTTGCCGCGCAGGTCGATGCCGGTGGTTTCGATCAGCTTCATGCAGCCGTAGGGCGTGCAGGGACGGAAGCCCGGCAGGTTGGCGACCAGTTCGCCGGCCGACAGCACCGAGTAGCCGTCGACGTCTTTACTGGTGGCGATCGCTTCGATGACTTTGTTCGGGTTGATGTGCTTCGGCAGGGGCATCTGCACCAGGATGCCGTGGATGGCCGGGTCTTCATTCAGAGCCTTGATACGGTCGAGCAGGGCCGCTTCGGACAGGTCGGCGTCGTACTTCTCCAGCACCGAGTGAAAGCCCACGTCGCCGCAGGCCTTGACCTTGTTGCGCACGTAGACGTGGCTCGCCGGGTCCTCGCCGACCAGGATCACGGCCAGGCCAGGCTGGCGGCCGCCAGCCCTCAGTTTGGCGGCGCGCTCGGCGATTTCGCCGCGCAGTTGTTGGGAAAGGAGGACTCCGTCGATGTTCTGGGCTGGCATGTTTTGGCTCACGGCTAGGCAAAAATGAAATTATACGGCCCATGCCCGCATTGCATCCGAATCGCGCGCCGCAATGGGTGAAGCATTGTCATATTTACCTGTTATAGGATCGTAGGGTGCACGGCTTCGCCGTGCGCGCGTTCAGCCAGCAGGTAAACAGCCGCACAGTATCCGGTCAAGCTGGTGTTGAACGCGCGGACGGCAGAGCCGTCCACCTTACAAAATGTGCAGTCGCAGCATTCGATTTCACACTATGAAATGACATATCGCAATTTGAAAAAGGCAAAGTCCGCTGGTAGAATCGAACGGTTTATTTTCAGATATTTGAAATTTCACCATAACGCCGCCAGCCATTGATAGGGATCGGGTGGGGCGCAAACTCAAGGAGACGCATTAATGTCAGCTCAACTCGACCAGTTGACGGCACAAGCTGCCAACGACCCGGACACGCTCGAAACCCAGGAATGGCTGGACGCGCTGGAAGCGGTGATCGAACATGAAGGTACCGAGCGCGCGCACTACCTGATGGAGCGCATGGTCGACCTGGCGCGCCGCCGCGGCGCCCACATCCCGTTCTCGAGCAACACCGCCTACGTCAACACCATCCCGGCGCACCTGAACGTGAACTGCCCGGGCAACCTCGAATACGAAGAGCGCCTGCGCTCGTGGATGCGCTGGAACGCGATGGCGATGGTGGTCAAGGCCAACCGCGCCGACGGCGACCTGGGCGGCCACATCTCCTCCTTCGCCTCGCTGGCGAACATGCTGGGCATCGGCTTCAACCACTTCTGGCACGCCCCGACCGAAGACCACGGCGGCGACCTGCTGTACATCCAGGGCCACTCCTCGCCCGGCATCTACGCGCGCGCCTACCTGGAAGGCCGCATCTCGGAAGAGCAGCTGCTGAACTTCCGCCGCGAAGTCGACGGCAAGGGCCTGTCTTCCTACCCGCACCCGAAACTGATGCCGGACTTCTGGCAGTTCCCGACCGTCTCGATGGGCCTGGGGCCGCTGATGGCGATCTACCAGGCGCGCTTCCTGAAGTACCTGCACGCGCGCGGCATCGCCAAGACCGACAACCGCAAGGTCTGGGTCTTCTGCGGCGACGGCGAGATGGACGAGCCGGAATCGATGGGCGCGATCGGCATGGCCGCACGCGAACGCCTCGACAACCTGGTCATGGTCGTCAACTGCAACCTGCAGCGACTGGACGGTCCGGTGCGCGGCAACGGCAAGATCATCCAGGAGCTGGAAGCGGACTTCCGCGGCGCCGGCTGGAACGTCGTCAAGGTCATCTGGGGCTCGCAGTGGGATCCGCTGCTGGCCAAGGACAAGGACGGCATCCTGCAGCGCGTGATGATGGAATCGGTCGACGGCGAATACCAGAACTACAAGGCCAAGGATGGCGCCTACGTGCGCAAGCACTTCTTCGGCAAGCACCCGGCGCTGCTGGAGATGGTCGCCAACATGAGCGACGACGACATCTGGCGCCTGACCCGCGGCGGCCACGACCCGCACAAGATCTACGCCGCGTTCAAGAACGCGCAGGAGAACAAGGGCACCCCGACCGTGCTGCTGGTGAAGACCGTCAAGGGCTTCGGCATGGGCAAGTCGGGCGAGGCGCGCAACACCGCGCACCAGACCAAGAAGCTGGACGACGCCGCGATCCGCGAGATGCGCGACCGCTTCAACATCCCTATTCCCGACGACAAACTGTCCGACATCCCCTTCTTCAAGCCGTCCGACGACGCGCCGGAGATGCAGTACCTGCACGAGCGCCGCAAGGCCCTGGGCGGCTACCTGCCGCAGCGCCGTTCGAAGGCCGATGAGCAGCTGGTGGTGCCGCCGCTCGAGACCTTCAAGGCCGTGATCGAGCCGACCGCGGAAGGCCGCGAGATCTCGACCACGCAATCCTATGTGCGCGTGATCACCAGCCTGCTGAAAGACCCGAGCCTGGGCCAGCGCATCGTCCCGATCCTGGTCGACGAATCGCGCACCTTCGGCATGGAAGGCCTGTTCCGCCAGATCGGCATCTTCAACCAGCAAGGGCAGCTGTACGAGCCGGTCGACCGCGACCAGGTGATGTACTACCGCGAAGACAAGGCCGGCCAGATCCTGCAGGAGGGTATCAACGAAGCGGGCGGCATGAGCTCGTGGATCGCCGCGGCGACCTCGTACTCGTCGAACAACCGCCAGATGATCCCGTTCTACACCTTCTACTCGATGTTCGGGATGCAGCGTGTGGGCGACCTGGTCTGGCTGGCGGGCGACATCCGCGCGCGCGGCTTCCTGATGGGCGGCACCGCCGGCCGCACCACGCTCAACGGCGAAGGCCTGCAGCACGAGGATGGCCACAGCCACATCATCGCTGCCACGGTCCCGAACTGCCTGCCCTACGACCCGACCTTCGGGCACGAAGTGGCGGTCATCATCCAGGACGGCCTGCGCCGCATGGTGACGGAACAGGAAGACGTGTTCTACTACATCACCATCATGAACGAGAACTACGCGCATCCGGGCCTGAAACCTGGCCAGGAAGAGGGCATCCTGAAGGGCATGTACCTGCTGCAGGAAGGCGCTGCGATCGAAGGCAGCAAGGATTCCGCCAAGCGCGTCCAGCTGATCGGCTGCGGCACCATCCTGCGCGAGTCCATCTTCGCCGCCGAGCTGCTCAAGAACGACTGGGGCGTCGATGCGGACGTGTGGTCGGCCCCGTCGCTGACGCTGCTGGCGCGTGACGGCCAGGATTGCGAACGCTGGAACATGGTGAACCCGGATGCCGAGCAGCGCGTGCCTTACGTGACCTCGCTGCTGCAGAACACCGCGGGCCCGATCGTCGCGACCACCGACTACATGCGCATGTTCGCCGAGCAGATCCGCGCCTTCATGCCGAAGGACCGCACTTATAAAGTGCTGGGCACCGACGGCTTCGGCCGCTCGGATTCGCGCGTCAAGCTGCGCGAGTTCTTCGAGGTGAACCGCTACTACGTCACCGTCGCCGCCCTGCGTGCGCTGGCCGACGAAGGCAAGATCGACCGTGCTATCGTGGCGCAGGCGATCGCCAAGTACGGCATCGACCAGAACAAGCCGAATCCTGTGACCCAGTAAATGCTCGAAGCACGCCGTCCCTGCGTGTGCAGGGATGGCGGCTTAGGCGCTAACTCAAAGAATAATTGGAGCTAACACTATGAGCATTGTGGAAGTCAAAGTCCCCGATATCGGCGACTTCAAGGAAGTCGAAGTCATCGAGTTGATGGTCAAGCCGGGCGATACGATCAAGGTCGACCAGTCGCTGGTGACCGTCGAATCGGACAAGGCGAGCATGGAAATCCCGTCGAGCCACGCCGGCGTCGTGAAGGAAATCAAGGTCAAGGTCGGCGACAAGGTCGCCGAAGGTTCGCTCGTGCTGCTGGTCGAGGAAGCTGGCGGCGCTGCCGCTGCACCTGCAGCCGCCGCCCCCGCGCCTGCCGCCGCACCTGTCGCCGCACCTGCCGCTGAAGCTGCACCGGCGCCTGCCGCTGCTGCTCCTGCAGCCGCCGGCGGCATCGTCGAAGTCACCGTGCCGGACATCGGCGACTTCAAGGAAGTGGAGATCATCGAACTGATGGTCAAGCCGGGCGACCAGATCAAGGTCGACCAGTCGCTGATCACGGTCGAATCGGACAAGGCGAGCATGGAGATCCCGTCCAGCCACGCCGGTACCGTCAAGGAAATCAAGGTCAAGGTCGGCGACAAGGTCGCCAAGGGTTCGCTGGTGCTGCTGGTCGAATCGACCGGCGGCGCAGCTGCAGCTGCCCCCGCTGCCGCCGCGCCGGCGCCTGCAGCGGCCGCACCGTCGGCTCCCGCCGCCGCGCCTGCCGCAGCTCCGGCTCCCGCCGCTGCACCGGCGCCCGCACAAGGCGTCACCGGCTCGAAAGCCCACGCCTCGCCCTCGATCCGCAAGTTCGCCCGCGAACTGGGCGTGGACCTCGCGCGCGTGCCGGGCAGCGGTCCGAAAGGCCGCATCACCCAGCAGGACGTGCAGAACTTCGTCAAGGGCGTGATGGCCGCCGGCCCGACCGCTGCGGCGCCGGCGAAATCCGGCGGTTCCGGTGGCGGCATGGAAGTGCTGGCCTGGCCGTCGCTCGACTTCTCGAAGTTCGGCCCGACCGAAACCGTGGCCCTGCCGCGCATCAAGAAGATCTCCGGCCCGAACCTGCACCGCAACTGGGTCATGATCCCGCACGTGACCCACTTCGAGGACGCCGACGTCACCGACCTGGAACAGTTCCGCGTCGATTCGAACGCCGCGCTGGCCAAGCAGAAGTCGACCGTCAAGCTGACCATGCTGGCCTTCGTCATCAAGGCATCCGTCGCCGCGCTGAAGAAGTTCCCGCAGTTTAATTCGTCGCTGTCGGAAGACGGCGCCAGCCTGATCGTCAAGCAGTACTACAACATCGGCTTCGCTGCCGACACCCCGAACGGCCTGGTGGTTCCGGTCGTGAAGGATGCCGACAAGAAGACGATCTCGCAGATCGCCGTCGAGATGGGCGAACTGTCCGCACAGGCGCGCGACGGCAAGCTCTCGCCGGCGAACATGCAGGGCGCGACCTTCACCATCTCGTCGCTGGGCGGCATCGGTGGCACGGCCTTCACGCCGATCATCAATGCGCCGGAAGTGGCGATCCTGGGCCTGTCGAAGTCGGCGATGAAGCCGGTGTGGGATGGCTCGACCTTCCAGCCGCGCCTGATGCTGCCGCTGTCGCTGTCGTACGACCACCGCGTCATCGACGGCGCCGGCGCCGCACGCTTCGCCGCCTACCTGGCCGACGTCCTGGCCGACCTGCGCAAGACCCTTCTGTAAGGAGCCCGGGAATGAGCACTGTTGAAGTGAAGGTCCCGAACATCGGCGACTTCAAGGATGTCGAGATCATCGAGCTGCTGGTCAAGCCGGGCGACACCATCAAGGTCGACCAGTCGCTAGTCACCGTCGAGTCGGACAAGGCCAGCATGGAGATCCCGTCGACGCATGCCGGCGTGGTCAAGGACGTCAAGGTCAAGGTCGGCGACAAGGTGAACGAAGGTTCGCTGCTGCTGATGATCGAAGAGTCGGGCGCAGCTGCGGCCGCACCGGCGGCAGCGCCTGCACCGGCGCAGGCCGTCGCACCGACCGCCGCCGCCAAGCCGACCGATTCCTATGCGCCGGCCCATCCGGCGCCGGCTGCGGCGCCAAGCGCAGCCCCGGCGCCGGGCGCGGCCAGCTACAGCGGCCAGGTCGACATCGAATGCGAGATGATGGTGCTGGGCGCCGGCCCGGGCGGCTATTCGGCCGCCTTCCGCGCGGCCGACCTCGGCATGAATACCGTGCTGGTCGAGAAATACGCGACCCTGGGCGGCGTCTGCCTGAACGTGGGCTGCATCCCGTCCAAGGCGCTGCTGCACGTGGCGCACATCATGGACGAGACCGCGCACATGGCGGATCTCGGCGTGAGCTTCGCCAGGCCCGACGTCGACATCGACAAGCTGCGCGCCTACAAGGATGGCGTGATCAAGAAGATGACCGGCGGCCTGAACTTCATGGCCAAGGCGCGCAAGGTCAATGTGGTGCAGGGCGTGGGCCAGTTCCTCAGCCCCAACCACATCGAGGTCACCGCGGCCGACGGCAGCAAGAAGGTCGTCAAGTTCGCCAAGGCGATCATCGCCGCCGGTTCCTCGGTGGTGAAGCTGCCCTTCGTGCCCGAAGACCCGCGCATCGTCGATTCGACCGGCGCGCTGGAGCTGCGCCAGGTGCCGAAGCGCATGCTGGTCATCGGCGGCGGCATCATCGGCCTGGAAATGGCGACCGTGTACTCGACCCTGGGTGCGCGCATCGACGTGGTCGAGATGATGGACGGCCTGATGCAGGGCGCCGACCGCGAGGCCGTCAAGGTCTGGCAGAAGTACAACGCCCACCGCTTCGACAACATCATGTTGAAGACCAGGACCGTCGGCGTGGAAGCGCTGCCGGAAGGGATCAAGGTGTCCTTCGAAGCCGCCGAAGCAGGGCAGCCGGCGCCGGAAGCGCAGGTGTACGACCTGGTGCTGGTGGCCGTCGGCCGCAGCCCGAACGGCAAGAAGATCGCCGCCGAGAAGGCCGGCGTCGTCGTGACCGACCGCGGCTTCATCGGCGTGGACGGCCAGATGCGCACCAATGTGCCGCACATCTTCGCCATCGGCGACCTGGTGGGCCAGCCGATGCTGGCGCACAAGGCGGTGCACGAAGCCCACGTCGCAGCGGAAGCCGCGCACGGCGAGAAGGCCTTCTTCGATGCGAAAGTGATTCCGTCGGTGGCCTACACCGATCCGGAAGTCGCGTGGGTCGGCCTGACCGAGGACGAAGCCAGGCAGAAGGGCATCCAGGTCGAGAAGGGCCACTTCCCTTGGAACGCCAGCGGCCGCGCGGTCGCCAACGGCCGCGACGAAGGCTTCACCAAGCTGCTGTTCGACGCCGAAACCAAGCGCATCATCGGCGGCACCATCGTCGGCACCAATGCCGGCGACATGATCGGCGAAGTGGCGCTGGCCATCGAGATGGGCGCGGACGGCGTGGACATCGGCAAGACCATCCACCCGCACCCGACCCTGGGCGAGTCGATCGGCATGGCGGCGGAAGCCTACAAGGGCGTTTGCACCGACCTGCCGCCGGCGCGCAAGAAGTGATCGTCGCTTCGCAAGCGATGTGAGCAAGAACGGGACCTTCGCGGTCCCGTTTTTCATGGTGCGCCAGACGTAGGGTGGGCAAGTCCCTTGCCCACGCGTTCAAGAAGCGATGGCATTGCCACAGCGCGACCGTGAGTTGGACGCGTGGGCGGAATCCGCCCACGCTACGAGTGCGTCGACTTCACGGGAGTGGCGCGTCCAAGGCCCTGCTGCGCGCCATCGCGAGCAGCTCGCCCAGCTGCTCCGCATGCATCGGCTTGACGAAGTGGCGGTCGAAGCCGGCGGACCTGGACAGCACCCGGTCGTGCGCCTGTCCATAGCCGGTCAGGGCGGTGAAGACCGCGTTGCGGTTGGCCGGGTCCGCACGCAGGCGCCGCGCCAGCTCGTAGCCGTCGATCTCGGGCAGTCCGATGTCGAGGATGAACAGTTGCGGCGGATCCTGGCGGGCAGCGGCGATGGCGTCCAGCGGGTGCGACTGCACGTTCACCTTGTGGCCCTGCGCTTCCAGCAGCGCAGCCAGCGAATCGGCCGCGTCGACGTTGTCGTCGACCACCATGACACTGAGCGCGTCGCCGTCGGCCCGGGCCGGCGCCCCGGCGGCGGAGAAGTCGGCCTGCTGTTGCTGGCTCACGGCCGGCAGGCAGATGGTGAAGGTGCTGCCGGTGCCGGGGCCGTCGCTATGGGCCTTGAGCGTGCCGCCATGCAGGGTCACCATGGTCTTCACCAGGGCCAGGCCGATGCCCAGCCCGCCCTGCGCACGGTCGGGCGTGCGTTCGGCCTGGGTGAACAGGTCGAATATCTGCGGCAGCAGCTTGTCGTCGATGCCGATGCCGTTGTCGGCCACGCCGATATGGATCCAGCCGTCCTCGGAATGCACGTCCAGCGTGATCTCGCCGCCCTGGGGCGTGTACTTGGCGGCGTTGTTGAGGAGATTGACGATCACCTGCACCAGGCGCGTGCGGTCGCCGCGCACCGCGGAATGGGCGGCATCGGTGCGCACGGTGAGGCGGTGGCGGCGCGCCTCGATCAGAGGCTGCGACTGTTCCACCGCGCTCGACACGGCCGACTTGAGGTCGACGACTTCCTGTTCCAGCTGCACCAGGCCGCGCGTGACGCGCGAGACGTCGAGCAGGTCGTCGACCAGGGAGGTCATGTGCTTCACCTGGCGGCTGATCATCTCGCTCGCCTTGCGCGTACGGGCGTCGAGCTCCGGCATCAGGCGCAGCATCTCCGCCGCGGTGCTGATCGGCGCCAGCGGATTGCGCAGCTCGTGCGCGAGCATCGCCAGGAACTCGTCCTTCTTGCGGTTGGCTTCGCGCAGTTCGAACTCGGCCTGGTAGCGTTCCGTGACGTCTACCGTGACGCCGCGCATGCGCAGCGCTTTGCCCTCCGCGTCGAACTGGACCTTGCCGCGGCTGTCGAGCCAGACCTGGCGGCCGTTGTCGGGACGGGTGAAGCGCACCACCTCGGCGTAGGTGCCGGCGCCCTCCAGGGCGTGGCGGTGCGCCGCGGCGATCCGGGCGCGGTCCTCGGGGTGGATGTACTGGTCGACCTCCAGCATCCGGGAGGGCGAGCATCCCAGCACCAGCATGATGTTTTCCGAATAGGCCAGTTCGCCCGTGGCAAGGTTCCAGTCCCACACCACCATCTTCGCCGCATCCATCCCGTCGCGCAGGCGTGCGTCGCTTTCGCGCCTGGCTGCCTGGGCCTCGACGGCGTCGGTCACGTCGTAGCCCTGCGCGAAAATCCCGATCGTGGTGCCGTACTGGTCCCGGTAGGGTTCGTACACCAGGTCGACGTAGCGCTGCACCACGGGCCCGCCGGGCTGGCGCTGCACCGCGATCGGCCTGGCGCGGGTCGACCAGGGCGCGCCGGTGGTATACACGCGGTCGAGGAATTCCTCGTAGCCCTGGCCGGCCACTTCCGGCAAGGCTTCCCACACGGCCTTGCCGATCAGTTCACGGTGTCCGACCAGCTGGTAGTAGGCTTCGTTGACCATCTCGAACACGTGCTTCGTTCCCATCAGGACGGCGACGAAGCCCGGCGCCTGGTTGAACAGGCTGCGCAGGCGCTCGCGTTCGTTGTTGAGGATGCGCGACAGCGCCTCGTGCATCTGCGCGCGGTTGAAATTCTCGGCGTTGTTGCTGCTCGGCGGCGTGAGCTGGAGCGAGGCGACGCGCGACTCTTCGTCGAAGCGGTAGAGTTCCGTGACGTCCACCGGGTTCTGGACCACGAACAGCGGCTTGCCTTCGGCGTCCAGCACCGGCGTGTGCACGGTGCTCCAGTAGCGCTCTTCGAATTTCTGGCCTTCCGGCGTCTCGACCGGCACCGCGTAGCGCACGAAGGCGGTGGTGTCCGGCTCGCCCTTGGCGAGGGCGCGCAACAGGGAGCCTTTCACTTCCGCGATATCGGTCGCATCCGGATTGCTCGGGTCTTCCGGGAAGGCGTCGAACACGTAGCGGCCGACGATGTCTTCCTCGGTGCGCCGGACCGAGCGCAGGTAGGCGCCGCTGGCGCCGATGATGGTCAGGTCGGGCGCCATCACCAGGTAAGGGTAGGGCGAAGCACGGAACAGCGCTTGGTAGTCGTCGAGGGTCATCATGGCGGCGATTTTCTCACGACCGCGGACATGGCGAGAACACGCCGGGCGCAGGCCTACATCTGCCTGAACAGGTCGACGTAGTTGCGGCTGACCACCAGCTGCTCGTCCCGTCCTTTCAGGCGTACGTGCAGCCTTCCCCGGAAATCCGTGCGCGTGCCCGCGATCTGCCTGGCCGCCACGATCACGCCCCGATGGATCTGCCAGAACTGCTGGCTATCCAACTGCTCCTTCAGCTTGCTCAGCGGCGTGCGGATCAGGCACTCGCCATCGAGCAGGAACACGCTGGTGTACTTGTCGTTGCTCTGGAAGTAGATCACCTCGTCGATGGCGATCAGGCGCGTTTCCTGCCCCTTGGCGGCGCGGATCCACTGCAATGGGGCAGGCGCGGGGACCGCCACGCCGAGCTGGCGCAGCAGCGCCGCCAGCGCATCCGCGGGCGGCGCCGAAACGGGTTTTGCCAGCGTCTCCTTCAGCCGCGCCACGGTGCGCGACAGCCGCTCGAGGCCGATCGGTTTCAACAGATAATCGAATGCCGCATGCTCGAAGGCCTGCAAGGTGTAGTGGTCAAAGGCCGTGGTGAACACGACCCGCGGCGGATTCGCGCCCTCGCACAGGCGCGCGGCCAGGTCGATGCCGTTCAGGCCCGGCATCTGGATGTCGAGGAAGACGACGTCGGGCGCCAGCTCGTCGATGAGCTGCAGCGCCTGGATGCCGTTGGCGGCGCGCGTGATGCGCAGCCCGGGCCAGGCAGCAGCCAGCTGCGATTCCATGTAGTCGAGCAGGTGCGGTTCGTCGTCCGCGATCAGGGCGTGGGGGTGGTCGATGATGGCACCATGGACAGGGGAAGCAGCAGGCGCGAAGTGACGCCGCCCGCCGGGTTTTCGATGAGCTGCAACTGCGCGCCGGTGCCGAACAGCTGCCTGATGCGCTCGCGCAGGTTGGACAGGCCGACCCCGCCGCCCGGGCGCGGCGGCGCCATGCGCAGGCCAAGGCCGCTGTCCGCCACTTCGACGCAGAGCAAGCCCTTGTCGAGACGCGCGCGCACGACGATTTCGCCGCCTTCGAGCTTGGGTTCGATGCCGTGCATGATCGCGTTCTCGACCAGCGGCTGCAGCAGCATCGGCGGCAGCGGCAGGCCGCCGGTGGCAGGG
>Ga0209023_10004491_pt1 | contig 15843 bp, 17 predicted proteins | sample LakOneMetagenome_FD_187468 | JGI IMG/M metagenome (GOLD analysis project Ga0209023, IMG submission 187468) | Freshwater and sediment microbial communities from Lake Erie, Canada (SPAdes) (version 2) | ecosystem: Environmental > Aquatic > Freshwater > Lentic | place: Lake Erie, Canada... | reverse complement strand
GGACCGTCGGGGCGCTATCGCAGGTCATCGACGCCGCGAAGAACGCCGCGCACGGCTCCTACCTCGCCGGGGCAGTCACCCCCGCCGTACTCGGCGCCGGCATCGGCCTGCTCGCCATCTACACCATCGGTGCACTGCTGCCCGATAAGTTCGCCGGGAAACTCGGCCGGTTCGCGTCGATGAAGTTCCCGACATCCGCCATTCACCGCATCAACTACAAGCTGTGGATCTGCGCCGCCCTGCTCGGTCTGATGGCTGACCTGCCGCGCGGTGCTGCCGGGGCGTGGCTGACCACCGCTATCGACGCACTCGCCTACCCGGCCGCAGGCCTGGTCAACTTCCTGTTTGGGGTGTCCTGATGAACGCTCTCGCCGTCGCCCAGGCCGAGCCGCACGCCGGCTGGGGAAAGCTGATCGCGCTGCTCACCGCGATCGGGATTTGTTGGATCGGATCGTCGATCCACCAACGCTGGATGATCGCCACCGGACGTACGGAAGCTACCTCTTCTCTCGAAGCCCAGTCCGGCGCCCCGGGTGGGGTCAAACCGCAGGTCAAGGTGGGTTCAGACCCCACTTTTGACCCCACCCAGAAGGGGTCGCCGGAAGTGGTCGGGAAGAGGGCCACCGTCGGCGAGTGGATCCTCGAACGCCGCGCCGCCGGGGTCGGCTACCGGGCCGCCATCCGCGCCGCGGCCAAGAAGTACGACATCAGCACCTCCACCGCCAAGCGGGCAATGCAGGACGCTCAAAACCAGGCGGGGACCAGCCAGCCATGACCCGCCCGCACAAGCCGCTGCACCCGGTCGCCTGCGTGGCCGGGTGCTTCGGCACGCTTACCGCAGCCGGCTGCGCCCACAGCGTGTGGCCCATCGCCGCGGTCGCCCTCACCCTCGCCCATCCGTGGGTGCGCGGCACTCTGCGCGCCACCGTCGCCCACTACCGGCAGCAGGTCGCCACCAACCCTGACGCGGCCCGGCGGGCGTACATCCTCACCGGCCTGCGCCCGGCCGTACCGCCGCCGCCAGCACCCGTCGTGCCGGCCGTGGACCCGGCCGCAGATGGCGCGGCCGCCATCGCCCTCGTCTTCGACCAGTTCGGTGTCGACGCTGCGGTGGTCGGTGCCACGATCGGGCCGACGATCATCCGCCACCAAGTGCGCCTCGGGCCGGGGGTGAAGGTGGAGAAGGTCGTCAGCCTGACCCAGAACATCGCCTACGCCCTCGGCACCGCCGACGTGCGGCTACTCACCCCCATCCCCGGCAAGAGCCTCATCGGGATTGAGGTGCCGCGCCCGGACCGGCAGGACGTGGACCTGGACCCGCTCCTGGACGGCCTGCCGGCGGCCGCCCCGCCGCTGACCGCCGCCCTCGGGGTCGACATCGCCGGCCAGCCGGTCGTCGTTGACTTGGCGACCACCCCGCACATCCTCGTAGCCGGGGCGACGGGCTCAGGTAAGTCGGCCGAGCTGAATGCGATCCTGTGCTCGGTCCTGCGCCGGGCCACACCCGCCCAGGTGCGCATGCTGCTCATCGACCCCAAACGCGTCGAGCTGACCCCGTACGCCGGCCTGCCCCACCTGGTCACCCCCATCGTCACCAACCCGCGTAAGGCAGCCGAGGCCCTCGACTGGGTGGTGCGGGAGATGGACGACCGCTACGACCGACTCCAGGCCGCCGGGGTCCGCCACATCGACCAGTACAACGCCCGCCCCGGCGTGGAGCCGCTGCCGCTGCTGCTGGTGGTTGTGGACGAGCTGGCCGACCTGATGATGGTCGCGCCGAAGGATGTGGAGGAGTCGGTCGTGCGGATCACCCAGTTGGCGCGGGCCGCCGGCATTCACCTGGTGTTGGCCACCCAGAGTCCCCGCGTGGAGGTGGTCACTGGGCTGATCAAGGCGAACGTGCCGTCTCGGCTGGCGTTCGCCACGGCGTCGGGTAAGGACTCGATGGTGATCCTCGACCAGCCCGGCGCGGAGAAGCTCATCGGGCGCGGCGATGGGCTGCTGCTGGCCTCCGGGATGAGCCTGCCGACCCGCTTCCAGGGGGCGTGGGTGGGCGAGAAGCGAATCGCGCAGATCGTGGCCGCCGCCAGCGTCCAGCCGGCCGCCGCCTACGCCGGACCTCCCGAACGTGCCGCCGATGAGGAGGTGCGGGCAGGGAGTGAGGATGACGGACTGCTGGCCGAGGCCCGGGCCCTGGTCGTCGCCAGCCAGCTCGGGTCCACGTCGATGCTCCAACGCAAGATGCGCATCGGCTACGCCAAGGCGGCGAAGCTGATGGAGCAGCTGGAGGCCGCTGGCGTCGTCGGGCCGGTGCAGGGGGCCAAGCCGCGCGACGTCCTGGTCCCTGCCGGCTGACGCCCGCACCAGCGGCAGATGACGCCCACCCCCGGCCAGGAGGTGGGCGTCTCGTCATACCGTGCGGGCTCGTTGGGCGTTACGCCACCACCACACCCATCAGGAGGACCTATGCAGCCACAGCAGCCAGACCCCGGCCAGCCGCCCCAGCAGCCGTACTACCCGCCGCCGCAAGTCCACTACGTCACCGCCCCCGTACGCCGCACATCCACCCTGGCCGTCATCGGGTTGACCCTGTCAATCCTGGGCGCGCTCGGCGGGTGGTGCATGTGCGGCATCCCCAACATCGCCGGCGGCGCCATCGGCATCTTCGCCTACCAGGAGACGAAGACTGAGGAGGTGGCCGGTAAGGGCATGGCCGTCGCGTCGATGGTCCTGGGCGCACTGTTCGGCCTGCCGTTCCTGATCTTCGGCCTGTTCTTTGGAGGCATGAGCATGATCGGCAGCGCTATCGACTCCCACCCGACGCCCAGCCCGTCGATCTCCGCGACACCGTAGCGAAACGACGAAGAGCGCCCCACCCGCCGCGAGGCAGGTGGGGCGCTGTTCGTTGGGTCCGGGCCGGCGAGGGGACGCAAGCCGGCCCGGGCTACTGCTGGGCGTCAACCACCAGCGACGGGGAGCCCTGCGGCCCGGACGGCAGGGACAGGATGGAGGTGACCAGCGACGCCAGGGCCGCAGCAGCAGCCACACCGGCGGCGCCGGCCCAGTCGAGGTGCAGCACGGTCGCGCCGGGCTCGCCGAGAGCCGATGCGGCGACAAAGGTCTGGGCGAACGTCTTGACGAGCCGCTCGCCGGCATTGCGCAGGAAGTTGATCGAGAACATGGTGTCTCCTCAGGTCAGTGATTACGCGGGTGTGCAGGTTGGGCAGCCATCGATCCGCGCCCGTAGCAGCACTAGCTCGGCCTGCAGTCGGGCAACCTCGAGATCGCTGGCGATCCGGCTCGCCGCCTCGGCTGCGGCCCGCTGCTCGGCTGCCGCGGCGCGCTGCTCGGCGGTAGTGAGGCGCTGGTGCAGCTCGTGGACCTGGTCGGCGAGCGAGTCGACGGTGGCCGCCAGGGTCTGCGTGGTTTGGGCCCGGCGGAGTTTCCCGCCGACCAGCGCGCCGAGGCCAGCGCCGCCGATACCCGAGACGGCACCCACCAGCGCGACGAGGACTTCCGGGCTCACGTCGGTACGGCTCCGCCCTTGACGTGGCCGGCCGCGACCATCAGCGTGGCCAAGTCCCGGCCGCCAGGCAGCAGCAGCGCCGCCAGGGTGCGGCCGAAGTCGTCAACCCCGTACGACAAGACCTCCACCTCAGTGCCGACGGGCATCAGCTCCAGGCTGTATGCGGTCGCCGCGTCACCCCGGGCCTTGTCCGGGCCGTGGACCTCCGGTGCGTCGTACTTGGCGCCGCCGGGTAGCAGCAGCCGAATGGCGCAGTAGCCGGGCTTCTCCGCCGACATCGGCTCGATGACGTTGCCCCAGCCCAGATCCAGCCGGTCGGCGAGGAACGTGTCACCGTCGCGATGACGGCCCATGACGGCGCGGGGCCGCCACGCGACTGCGCCAGGCTTGACGGTCACTGGGCGAGCCGCCCGGCCATACCGTCCAGAACGGCCTTCGCTACCACCGGGGCGACCTGCGCGGCGATGCCGGCCAGCTGGACGTCGGTGAGCACCGGGGTGCCCATCTGCCGCAGCGCCGCGGCCAGCGCGTTGGCCTCCACATCGGGCTTGCCGTCGCCGTCCTTGTCGCCGACGAGGCTCACGTTCGTCATGCGGACCAGGCCACCCACTCGCTGCAGCAGGTTCTGCACCCCGCCGTCGCCGAGGACTGCGGTCTTCACCTTCGCGGCGATCTGGTCCATCTCTGCTGGTGTCACTGGGCCATCTCCATTCAGTGCGCTTTGGACGTAGCCGAGGAACTCGGGCCACGGAAAGTTGGGGCCAGGGTCGGTGTGATCGCCGTGGTCTTCCGGGTAGGCGCCGGTGATGTCGACGTGCCCGCAGATGCCTTTCGCGCCGGCCCGGACCTGGGCGGGGGTAAGCCGTACGGCGGGGATGCCCCACTTGCGGCAGTCCCGGGCCACCTGGGCGGCGGCCAGGCGCAGGATGGCGGCCGAGTCGGCGTCGTGCCACTGGGCGACGGTCTGACCGGCCCGGCCACACAGCTCGTAGTGGATGCCGATCTGGTTGCCGTGCCACAGCGCCGAGTAGGCGGTGTCGGGAGTACGGACTAGCTGCACGATGCTGTCGGGGTCCACGAAGTAGTGGGCGGAGGTGCCATCGGTGCGGCGGCCGTCGTAGGCGGCGCCATCCTCGGCGGCGGTCGCACCCTCCCCGCCCTCCGTGGTGTGGATGACAGCCACCCGCGGCCCCGGCAGGCCGTTGCGGCCGGACTCCCACTGGCGGGGCGGCATCCAAGTCAGGTCTGGGTACTCAGGACTGCGCATGACGCCTCCCAGCAGCTTTTTGGGCATGGGTAAGGGGTGCAGCCCCAACACGGGGATGCACCATAAGCACGGTGGTGGGGTTAGGCGGCCCTCACGCAGGTGACCGTGATGTAGCCCGAGCCGCCGGAGTTGACGGTGTTCAGGCGCGCGGTCAGGTAGCTGCCTGCCGCCAGGGTCGTCACCGTGGCGGTGGTGACCATGCCGGTGTTGTGGCCGCCGGACGCGATGACGGGCAGGCTCCCGCCACCGAAGATCGTCGTCCCGTTGAGGTAGATGTCGGCCGTCGAGCCGGCGCCGGTCGGCGCGGTGTCCAGGCTGTAGGCGACGCCGACGATTTCCAGGTCGTAGCCGTAGTTGTTGTACTTGCGGTTCTCGATCTGGCCCGTCGACGGGGATGCGCCCACCGGCCATGAGAGCGTGATCACCGGGGACGATCGGGCCGCGGCAATCTCCGCAGCATTCGAGGCGACCAGCTGCTGCCGAGGCAGGGGCGTCGACGACCCGGCGGGGGTGATCTCTACCCACATGCTCAGCGGCGGCAACTCCAAGCCGACCGACGGCGGGCCCTGGAGCTGCTCGACGACACCGAACGGGTAGTCGCCTGTGCCGTCGGCTGCCGGGAAGCTGGTGATCGGGGTGCCCGTCATGTTGAGCAGGTCCGTGTACTGGCTGCCGCCGGTCTGCGCATCCCATGCGGTTCCGGTCGCACCGCCGGTCATGATCGCGGCGTCACCGGTGCCGCGGTAGACGACGTAGTCGGCTGCGGTGCCACCGAACAGGCCACGGGCCACGGGTGCCTCCTCAAGTTGGGTGGTCAGGTAGCCGGGCGCTGAGCCGGCGACGGGTAGGGCGTAGGTGCCGTGGTGGCCGTTGCCGGAGGAGTCGACGGCGGCGATCGCCCCATCGGCCTCGTTGAGCTTCCAAAAACCGACCAGACCGGACAGGCCACTGACGGTGGCGTCGAGGGTGCCGGCGAGGCGGCTGGTCTGTAGGCCGGTGATCTCCACGTCCGACAGCCGGCGGGAGAAGACCGCGAATCGGCCTATCTGACCTTGGAAGAAGGAGCCCAGGTCGCGGGTGCCGATCCGTAGCGGTGCCGTACCGGCGGTCGGGGTGACGACAGGGCCGACAGGGCTACTCGCGTGCTGGTCGAGGAGGTCCTCGTCGCGCTTCACGCCGTCGCGGTAGATCGCGACGTTGGTGGCGTCCCAGCATCCGATGATCAGAATCCACTCGCCTACGGCGATGGCGTCCTGGAAGTAGGAGCCGTTACCGAGCCCGCCGCTGAGGTTGAAGGCGTAGTTGGAGAACCGATTCGACCTGTTCTCGTCGTTGCCGAGCTGGTACATGCGACCCACGTACTCATGCTGGCCAGGCTCGCCCTTGCCGTACCAATGGACCAGGTTTTGGTCCCACGCACCGTCCTGCGCCGAGGGCATCACCAGCGATGTGGGGCGCACCAGCGCCATGGTGGTGAATGATCCGGTGGCGGCGATGGACAGCGCCGAGTGGTTCGGGATCTCCACGTACTGGCCGATGCCGTCGAACTCGACCGCCCGGTCCGGTACGCCCGGCTCGGGCAGGCCAGTGTCGGCGATGCACAGGTTGTCGACGATCGTCTGGTTGTACGGGTCGAACAGTCCAGGCCACGCGTACGGGTCGAGGCGCACGTTTTTGGCGTACCAGTTGGTCATGTTGCTGACCCCGGCGGAGCTGCCGTACCGGAACTTGTCGGCGTAGCCGCCGAGGTTGAGGCTGGCGGCGGTGGTGATCGTCTCCAAGGGTGTTGATGAGCTGGTGCTGGAGTAGAGGCGGGCAATCCACTGCCCTACCGTGGCGGACCCAACCCAGTACCACTCCACCCAGAACGGGGTGTTCAGTGGAAACGACGCTGTGGTTGTGGCGATGGTGGAGCCGGCGGCGTCGATAACCCGCAGCTTCTGAGTGGAGGTGACCACCACCCCGCCCCGGGAGAGGCCGTTGCCGACCGGGGTGAAGATGCGGTGCGAGGCGGCCGGGATGGCGGTGAAGTGCAGGTCCATTGCGCCGTAGAAGCTGGTGAGCTGCCCGACGCGGGTCTTGTCCCACGCCACGAACGGCGACTCGGCGATGGCACCGGTGCCGATGCGCAACCACGGCTCCCCGCCCGGATTGGGCACATCGGAGATGAGCATCGTTGCGGTGGCGACCGTGTTGAAGCCGTCACCGGAGATACCGCCCGAGGTGGCCGGATCAAGGTAGGAGCCCACAGTGTTGCCGTTGAACGTGTTGACCGCGGGCGCGTAGTAGGTCATCGGGTCAGGTCCCGTACGAGTCGTGGTGCCAGGCGAGGACCAGCGCCCGGTCAAAGGGCTTCTTCACCGCTGGCCGCAGCAGCGCTCGGGCGACGGTGTCGGCCTCCACGCCGGCGTAGTCACTGGGCCCGGCCTCGTTGGTGAGCGCCACCTCGGTGATGTAGCTGCCCGTGGTTGCCACCCCGGCAGGCCACGTACACATGTAGGTGAGGCGGGCCGTACCACTGGGCAGCGGATAGCCGGCGTCGAACGGCTTGGATGATCCAGCGACGTACGTGCCGATGGCCGCGCCAGCGCCAGTCTTGCTCGGCTGGGTGGCCAGCGTGCCCAGGCGCATGCCGGTGGCCACCCCTGGGGCGCCGGCGAGGTTGGCGCCCTGCTCGAGGTACATGCGGTCGCCGACGGCTGTCACCAGGTTGTGGCCGTCGTGGTGTTCGACGACGTTGCCGTCAAGGTCGAGTAGCCAGTATTCGATTAGGCCGCGGATGCCCACACGGTCGATGCGCTGCAACATGCCGCCTCCTCCTCAGATCACCGGGTAGTCGAACGAGTGCAGGTAGATGTAGGCGTTGTCGACGATGTCCACCGGGTACGTCTGGATGGTGATCACGCCGGTGCTGGAGGCGATCTGCACGTAGGCCGGGTAGGCGTTGTTGTACATGTGGATCACCGCGGGTAGGCGCAGCGTGTAAGGCGGGGCGGACCCGGCGGGCAGCGTCGCCAAGGTCACGACGCGGCTGGCGGTCAGGGTGCCGCCGGTGCGGCGTAGCTGCAGGATGCCGTAGGCGACGCCGTTGAGCCGCCGGGTGGCGTTGGCGACGGCCTGGAAGCCGCCGGCGAGCGTCATTGACGTCCACGGGGTGGTGGACTGCAGGAGCTGCCAGGCCAGCTTGGTGGCGCCGCCGGTCGTTGGGGTGGCGGTGCCGATGTAGTGGTCGCCGGTGTCGTACTGGGCGGCGACCAGGCCTGGCTCGATCGGTGGCATGGTCGTCGACCGGCAGGCCACACCAGACGGACTGATGTACCAGCCCTGCTCTTTGGCGTCAGCGGCGGCGATCGCTGTCGCACTCGGCCCGACAGGCAGGGTGAGCAGGGGTAGGTCTTTGTAGCCGGTGCCGGGTGGATCGTTCAGCGGCAGTGGTGCGCCAGCGCCGGCGGTACCGGGGATGATCGCGTAGTTGATGGCGCCAGTGGATCGAGTCAGTCGCGCGACCAGCAGGTCCGTGCGGGTCGCCGTACCAGCATTCGATGAGACCGTGTCGACGATCTCCGTGGCCGGGGTGGTGGCGTAGACGCCGCCGATGCGCATGCCCCGGTTCGGGCGGATCCGATAGGTGAGGCCAGTGCCGTCGACGTACGCGATCGGCGACAAGGCCGGCGTGCCGACCAGGCCATCCCGGTCGCCGGGGCCGGCCAGGGCCTCGTACTCGCCGGTCGTGACCGCGCCCGAGTTGTGGCCCGGGCGCGGATACGAAATGAACGTAGTCACTGTGCCTCCTACAGGGCGCCGTGTAGCAGCGCCATCTGGCGCTGTAGGTCGCGGATTTGCTTGGCCTTGGCGTCGGTCAGCTCGAGGCTGTCCGCGCCGATCAGCGGGCTGACCTGCTCGCCTTTGTCGGGGCTCCAGGTGATGTCTGCGCCCTGGATCTGCTCGGTGACGAACACCCCGGCGGCGACCTCGAACGAGACGAGGTCCAGGTCGTTGAAGTCGATTTGGTAGCGCAGGTTGTCGGTCTCCCGCACCCGGGCGGTGACCTTGGTGTGTGGGCGCCCGTCAGCTACGGCCTGGTCGCCGAGCTGGTCCAGTTCGCCGCTGTTGGCCGCGCTGCGGCCGTCGACGAACACCTCCCGGCGTCGCCATCCGGCGGTGTGGGCGGCGGTGTTGACCCGCTCGTGGATGATCCGGCCGGTGCCGGCGGTTTCGTCGCCGACGATCGCGACCGTGCCGGTGGGTGCGGTCGGCTCGTACAGAACGTCGATGATGTTGCCGAGGTCCCGGGAGAACCACACCGACGCCGACCGGTCGACCGGCTGGTACACGTCGAAGGCGAGAGTCCGGGCCGAGGTCCACACGATCCGGTAGCCCAGGCCCAGCGTGGACGCCTGCCGGCAAATCTCCCGCAGGCCGTCGGTGACCGACTGAGCGCGGGTGAAGCTGGTCGAGATAGTCACCCCGGGCAGTAGCCCGTGGTCGGTGCCCAGGACCAGGCCGGGAAGCTGCCGGGCCGCGATCGCACCCGGGCCGCATTGCACGTTGACCAACGTCCGGGCGGCATCCTCAGGGTTGACAGCCGAGATGACGTACCGGGCGGTGGTCTGCGCGGTGGAGGCGTGCGCCGGATCGGGGTAGATCAGCATGTCCGCCAACATGGCCGTGTCGTCGGCGAAGTTGACCGTGACTGTGCCTGGCCCGTCTGCGCCGTCGCGGTCCGCGGTGTACGTGTACGGCTTCGACTCGATCGGCCCAGCCATACGGGTCAGGGTGGGTAGGCCTTCGCGGTCGCACAGCACCACGGCCCGGTTGTCCGGCGCACTGACGGCGGCCAGGACATCCGGGGTGGCGGTGAGGGTGAACGATCCTGAGCCGACCTGGTTGGCGCGCGGGCCGACCTGCAGCGAGGTGATGCCGGGCGCGCCGTCGTCGGCGTCACCGGCGCCGAGTGCGGCGAGGATCGTCGCCCCGGACGGGTCGGTGATCAGCACCGTGTAGGTGGCCTTACCCATCAGCAGGTCTCGCGCAGCTGCTTGAACGACAGTTCGATGCGGGTGGCCGCGTCCGGTCCGGATGCTGGGGCGGCGCCGGTGACGGAGAAGGTGATCGACGAGGTGCCCGGGTCGAGCCGCCACGGCTTGCCGGTGGGCAGGTTCAGCTTGTCGATCAGGCTCACCCCGGACTCGTCGACGACCCGGATCGGTCGGGCCGAGATCGTGATCGTCGAGTTAGCGGCGAGGGTGTGGGTGAGGGTGAACGACTCCCCGCGGGTGTTGTTGGTGGCCACCAACTGGGTCATGGGTCCGCGGATCGTCCACGTCGGCCACACCGGCTCGTCGCCCTGCACCAACGCGGTGGTGTCGCCCAACACCTCACCGGAGGACACGGTCGGGTAGGAGCCCAGGAATGACGCACCGGCCGACTCCTCGCCAGCGATGACGGTCGGATCCACGTCCTGCCACCACGGCGACGGGCACAGCAGGCTCAGCGGGGCGGTCGCATACGTCCAGGCGCCGTCGCTGCCGCTGGCCTCCAGCTCAAACCCGGACTGGTACCGGGCCGGGATCTCGCGGGCAGTGCCGTCGGGGCGGGTGATCCGCAGCCGGCCCGGACCGAGCCTGCGGGTGATCGTGAACGCCTCGACCACCGACCGCCACAGCTCCAAGAACTCGGTGTGGCTGTTGCCGCGCATGAACAGCGGCCAGATGATCGTGCGTTCCTTCGCCCGCACGTATTCGACGACCACACCGCCGTCGGGGTCCGGGGTGGACACGATCTCCACCGGTACGGCGCCGATACCGGCCACTGCCGGCATGGTCCGAAACCAGCCCTTGCCCGGGTTGAGGGCCAGGACACTGCCGTCGGGGCCATGCCAGGTGGGCACGTACATGTCGGGACCCCGTGGCGCGATGATCGCCTCGGGTGGCGCCAGCTGGACGCCTGCATATAACGGCACGTCACACCCCTCTACTTGCGCCGGTTGGTGCGCGCCATGGCGTCCAGCTGCCGCTGGTGGGCCTGCAGTTGGGTGTGGTCGAGGTTCGCGGTCAGCGGGGTGACGTTCAGCGTGTTGTTGATGGTGTGGGTGGAGCCGCCACCACCGGCAGCTGAGGGCATCCCGTACCAGCGGGCACCGACCGCGAGAAGGTCCCGGCCGCGCTGCTGGTTGCCGAAGCGGGGGATGAACAGCTCCCCGCCAGTGGAGGCCTCCGCGAAGCCGTAGGCGGGTCGGGCTGCGGCCGGGAAATGCGCCGCCTCCCGCAGCACCGCGGTGCCGCCGGCGGCCATGTACGCGCCGCCGCGCTCATTCGAGGTGAGCGTGATCTTCCCGTAGGAGTTGATCAGCTTGTCGATGGTGGCCTTGGAGTAGCCGTTACTCGACAGGGACGCCCGAATCTGCCGGATGTACCCGTCGTACAGCGCTTTGGCTGCCTTGGCGTTGTGGGTTTGGGCGTACCGGTCCTGCGCCGCCTGCCCGGCAGCCTCCAGGGCGGACAGGATCGAGCCGAGGTTCTCTCGACCCTCGGCGGTACCGAGCGCCACTGACGCCTTGTTCAGGGACAGCTTGTCGCCGAGGTCGGCGATGCTGCCGGACGCGCCGATCGCCGACCGGGCGTAGGCCACATTCGCGGAGCTGTTCACCGGGGCGGCAGCAGCGAAGCTGGGCCGCTGGCCGTACGCGGCCAGCAGCTGCTTGACCGTGGACGCGTTGACCTTCTGTTGCAGCAGCAGCTTCCGCAGCCGGGCAATGTGCTGGTCGTAGACGGCGTTCGCGGCCTTCACGCTGCCGGTCTCGTCGTACTTCGTCTTCGCCGCGTCCTCGGCCGCCCGGATCGAGGCGTATACGGCCTGCCGGTTCTCGCGGCCCTTCGCGGTGGAGTCCGACAGGGCCCGGCCGTTCTGGCGCAACGCCGCATTCAACGCGGTCAGAGTGTCCAAGGCGTGGGAGTAGGACTCGGCGTAGTCAAGGCGGGTTCCCCGGCCGCTGCCGGACGCGGGAGGTGCCACGTTGACCAGACCAGCCGCGGCGTGGGTGACCACACCACCGGTCCGCATCGGCACAACCTTCTGCCCGTACCAGCCGGCCGCCGCGTCAAGGATGCCCAGCGAGCGATTACGGTCACCACGGCGCGGGATGAACGCCTCACCGCCGGTGGCCGGTTCCGCCCACGCGTACCGGGCCGGCGCCACCGGGGCGGCGATCTCGGCATCACGCAACACACCGTCCTGCGCATGCTGATACAGGCCACCCCACCGGTTCGGCACGAAGCCGCCACCATGGGGCCGGAACTGTCCGGCCGAGTCGACGTACGGGTTGGCGGGCGCGCTGTAACGCATCTGCACCGTCATCACCGCGGTGCGCCCGTTGGCGTCCAGCAGGACTCGTTTCAGCTCGTTGACCTGGTTGATCGCGGCATTGACGCCCAGGACGTTGACCTTTGTGGTCTTCGCTGGCGGCAACACCGCCAGCTGTTGAGCCAGCGCCGCTGCCGCCGACCGGGAAAGCCCGTACCCCTGCGCGGCCTGCATGAACGCCGCATGGCTGCGCCGGGCGACGCTGTTGACCGTCGACTGCGACGCCCCTTGCTTGTCCAACAGCTGCAGGTAGGCGTTGCTGGCTTGGGCCAGCTGGGACAGGTTCGCCCGGTTTTGTAGTGCGAGCTGGGAGCTGCCTTCGATGCCGGCGTTGTTGCGGTTGCGTGCCGCCGTGGATTCGGCGATCGCCTGCCGCCATGCGGTCTCGGAGTCGAACGCAGCCAGCGCGGCCTGTGCGTAGGTCTTCGACCCGCGGATCAGATCCTCGATGCTTCGGGCGGCATTGGACGCGGCCGACGCTAGAACGTTGGTGCCGCCCGCGGCGCCGCCGGCGGAGCTGCCAACACCCTCAATGTCGGTCGCCCACAGTCCGAAGGTGTCGCCCACAGCCCGGATCGTTGTCCCGACGCCGGGGATCCAGCCAGCGAAGTGGTCGGCTGCGGCGGCGGAAGCACCACCGAACTTGACCACCTCGTCGGTGGCCTCCGACAGCCAGTGGATGAGCATGCCGGTGCCGATGATCAGCCCCGACACTTCCTGAAGGACGAACCGGAACGTCCCGGCAGCGTTCTTGCCCTCACTGGTGGAGGTGGCGAAAAACTCGCCGAGGGCCGAACCGATGTGCGGCAGCTCCTCGGAAATGACCTGCACGAACGGGGCGGCGTTCTCCATGGCCGCTTTGATGCCAGGTAGCGCCTCGTGGGCCATGCCCAGGACCCCCTGGGCGATGGGCTCAACGTAGGCGGCGGCGGCGGTGAAGATTGCCTTGATCTCGCCGCTGTCGCGCCCGAACTCGGCGCGGACCATCGCCATTGCCCGCTCGACCGGCGCCACGAACGCCGACGCGTCCTCACTCAACCCATCGAGTAGCTCGGCGCCGAGAGCCTGACCGGCTAGCTTCACCCGCGGGTCACGGCTAGCCAGGGCAATACCGGCACCGACACCGCCGAGAGCAACGGCCGACGCGATACCCGCTGAGATGATCGACCCAATCACGGGCGCAGCTCCCGCGGCAGCGACCACACCGCCGGCGATCAGCACCGGCTTGAGGTCATCTGGCAGGAAGTCCTTGAGGTCGGCGAATCCGGCGCTAAACGACTCGCTTACGGCCGATCCGGCCGACTCGGCCCAACGAGTGGCCCTTGCGACCCACGTCTTCGCCTCGGGTTGATCTTCGACCGGCGCCGGCACCACTCCAAGTGCTTTCCGCAGCTTCGTGTGGTGGGCAAGGGAGGCGGTGAGGTCATCGAACGCCTTGCTGGCCTTGTGCAGCTCGTCGCTGCCGTGGGCCATGCCGGACATGGACGTAGCCATCTCGCGCAGCCGGTCCCGGGCAGAAGCCGCCCGTGCATCGAGCTGCTTAGCGGCATCGGCCACCGAGGTGACCTTGGTGGCGGCACTGTGGGACTCCGTACCCAATGTCCGCATGGCAGTGCCGGCCTTGGTCGCGGACTCAGCGACTGCACGGTTCGCTGATGCGGCTTCCGCCGCGGCCTTCTTCTGCGATCCGCCAGCTACCGCCATTGCCTTGCCGCTGGCGGTCGCCTCTTTGTCGAGGCTGGCAAACTCACGGCGCAGCCGGGCCGCGTCCCGGATGGCCTCCTGCGCGCCGCGGTGGTACTCGACGACATTGAGGGCCAGCTCGACAGCTACGCGACGATTCGTCACAGCAACTCACCCCCGCCTGGTCGTGGCCCACAGTCGGGCTTGTGGTTGGGGGGCGTCCTGCGCTTGCTCCTGGGCGATCGCTACGGCGGTGGCCTTCGCGCAGCGCACCGACTCGGCGATGTAGGCGTCATCGGCGTCAGGGGCCTGGCATTCGCTGCGCGGACCACCGCACAGCGGGCATTCCTGCGCCTCCAGGACCGCCAGGGCGAGCATCTCGGCCCGGGATTGCTCATCCCACTGTGGCTCGATCCAATGCTCACTGCGGCCGGTCATGTTGCCGTCGGCGTCGAAGTGGGTGGTGGTACGCGTGGGTGACCAGCCACGAAACACCCGCAGCGGCACACCCAGCCGCCTGGCCGCCTCAACCTCCGCCCGATACTCGGGGTCAGCGGCCAGACGGTCGACTACAAAGGGACCTGCACGTCCTTGGTGTTCAACCGCAGCATGATCTTCTGCAGGGCGGTGTACTGCCCGTCGGTCATCAGGTTCAGCAGCTTGTCCCACTGGGTGGCGCTGATGGCCGGTTCGACGATGCATTCACGGATCGCTGCAGGCATGAACTCGTCATAGTTGTAGCCGCACACCGCATCGAGGCGGTCATCGTCGCGGGGCGGGAACTGCTTCTGCAGCGCCGCCCACCGCTGCCGGCCAAGACCACGCAGCCGCAGCTTCACAACCGAACCGGCCATCTGCTCACGCAGCAGCTCAATCTCCGCACCCAGGTCGCCGGTGTCAACACCGAGGCTGTCCTCGTCGACCGCGGCTGCCAGCTCGAGCTGCTTGGCTTCCAGCTCGGCCTGCAGGTCCGCGCGCAGACACAGGTCGTAGGTGCCTTCGGGGAGGCGGGCGTCGTTGATCAGGTCATCGAGGTTCAGCACGTTGCACTCCTGGCCGTAGATCTGGCCGTACAAGAGGGGCGGCGGCGGGACCGGCCAGGTACCCCGCCGCCGCGTCTCATCAGGCGACCGACGCCCGCAGGGTCGGGGCTTCCGACACCATCATCGGGACCTCGTAACGGGCCATCGTGTTCTTCTCCGGCGACAGTTCCTTCGTCTCGCCGCAGATCACCGGGTACACGCCGACGGCCTGACCGGACGCCCACGCAGTGGTCGCGGCGATGTACCGCCGGACGACCAGGAAGCCAGTCTTGCCGCGGATCAGCGTGTTGTAGACGGTGTCGGTGCCGTCCTGCTTCTTGAGCCGCAGGCCCGTGCCGGAGAACTCGCTAATACCGATGCTCTTGGTGTCGAAGGTGGAACCCAGGCTCGACGCGTCGATCTCACCGGTAGTGGGCTCAAGGCCCATCAACCCGTCGCGGGTGACCTTGAAGGTGAGATCCAAACCGCCAGTAAGCTCACTGACGCTCGGCGCAGCCTGGTCAGCGATCGCATCGACGAAGGCGACCCTGGTTTTGCCATCAACGGGAATGTCAGCCATGGTCGGCCCCTTACTTGATCAGCGTGTAGGTGATGGTCGTGGCCGATGACAGCGTCACCGTGGCCACATTGGTGGCCGGGTTGACGTGCGCCGGCAGGATCTTGAATTGCCGCTCGGCCGACGTGGCGACGGTCTGCGCGGTCGTGGTGCCGGGATTGCCGGCCTGAGTGGTGCCCGGGTCGGCGATGGTCACCGTGATGTCCGCACCGGCACCGTTGATGACCCGCAAGAACACCCCCGCGCCGATGTCGGCCGCGGCGATCGTCATAGAAGTAGCCGCGGCAGCCGGGGTCACCGTGGTGGCCGTCGGCGTGACGCGGGTAGCAGAGATCAGCGCCATACCGGCGCCCCCTTCGATCGGAGTTATGCCGGCGCGGATTCGAGCCGGTACACGTCGAAGATC
>Ga0209023_10004490_pt1 | contig 15844 bp, 15 predicted proteins | sample LakOneMetagenome_FD_187468 | JGI IMG/M metagenome (GOLD analysis project Ga0209023, IMG submission 187468) | Freshwater and sediment microbial communities from Lake Erie, Canada (SPAdes) (version 2) | ecosystem: Environmental > Aquatic > Freshwater > Lentic | place: Lake Erie, Canada... | reverse complement strand
AGCCTTGCAGCGGCGCGAGTTCCGGATATTTCGGCAGCACCGCGTCGAGGTAGGCGAAGAAGCGCGGCACGTCGGCGAGGTATTTCGGCTTGCCGTCGCGATGGTTCAAACGCGCGAAGATGCCGATGACCTTCAGGTGCCGCTGCACGCCGATCAGGTCAGCGTCGCGGCGGAAGCGCGCAAGCTCCGGCACGGGCAGACCGGCCTCCCGCGCGCGCTGGTGGTAGCGCGCGAGCCAGGCGTCGACGCGCGCTTCCGGCCAGCTCAGGAACGCGTCCTTGAACAGGCTCAGCGCGTCGTAGGCGATCGGCCCGCGCACCGCGTCCTGGAAATCGAGCACGGCGGGCCCGTCGGTCGCGGGCATGAGGTTGCGCGGCATGAAGTCGCGGTGCACCAGCACCTGCGGCTGCGCCAGCGCGGCGTCGATCAGGACGCGGTAAGCGCCGTCGAGCATCTCGAGATCGCCGCAATCCAGGTTCATGCCGAGGTGGCGCCCGCAAAACCATTCGTCGAACAGGCGCAGTTCGCGCACGAGCAGGGCTTCGTCGTAGGCCGGGAGATCGTTCGGTGGCGCGATCGCCTGCAATTTCAGCAATTGCGAAACCGCGGCGTCGAACAGCGCGTCGGCGTTGGCCTCGTCGATGACCTGGAGATAGGTGTTCGCACCCAGGTCCTCGAGCAGCAGGAAACCGGCTCCGACATCGCGCGCCAGCACGTTCGGCACGCGCACGCCGCCGGTTTCGAGCAGGTCGCGGATGCGCAGCCACGGGCGCACGTCCTCCTTGCCGGGTGGCGAATCCATGACGATGCGCGAAGACGCGCCGCCGCTTCGCCAGTAACTCCGGAATCCGGCGTCCGTCGATGCGCGTTCCAGCGTGGCGTCAACGTCGGCCAGTGCCATGCGGGCCCAGGCCAGGCGCGCATCTGCGCGGGCGTCGTCGTTCGCGGTCATCCGGTGTCCCGAGGCAGGTCGTCTGGTGGCGACAGGTTAAACTGCGGCCACGAAGACGGCGAGGTGGACGTGGCCCGATTGCAGGCGGTGTTGCTTTCCGGCGGTTCCGGCACGCGGCTGTGGCCGTTGTCGCGCGAAGCCTATCCGAAGCAGTTCCTGCCGCTGGCAGGCGACGACACGATGCTGCAAGCGACCTGGCTGCGGGTCGCGCCGATCGCGCCCTCGGCGCCGATCGTGGTCGCGAACGAGGAACACCGCTTCCTCGCCGCGGAGCAGTTGCGCCTCGTCGGCGTTTCCGATCCCGCCATCGTGCTCGAACCAGCCGGGCGCAACACCGCGCCGGCGATCGCGGCGGCGGCGTTGCAGGCGATGGCCACGGGCGACGATCCGCTGCTGCTGGTGCTGCCCTCCGACCACGTGGTACGCGATGCCGATGCGTTCCGCACGGCGGTCCGGGCCGCGTCGGCGGCGGCCGAGCAGGGCGCGCTGGTGACGTTCGGCATCGTGCCGGACGCGCCGGAAACCGGCTTCGGCTACATACAGTCGGATCGCGGCGAAGGCATCCGCAAGGTGCTTCGCTTCGTCGAAAAGCCCGATGCGGCGACCGCGCAGCGCTACCTCGACGAAGGCGGCTATTACTGGAACAGCGGCATGTTCCTGTTCCGCGCCTCGCGCTATCTCGACGAATTGCGCAAGTTCCGCCCCGACATCCTCGAAGCGACCGCGCGCGCGTTCGAAGCGGCCAAGCGCGATGGCGATTTCGTGCGCCTCGACAAGGACGCGTTCGCGGCCTGTCCTTCCGATTCCATCGACTACGCGGTGATGGAGAAGACCGAGGCGGCGATGGTATTGCCGGTGGACATCGGCTGGAACGACGTCGGTTCGTGGTCGGCGCTGTGGGACGTGAGCGAACAGGACGGCGACGGCAACGCCCACCACGGCGACGTGATCTCGGTCGATACGCGCGACAGCTATGCCTACGCGCGAAGGCTGGTCGCACTGGTCGGGGTCGACAACCTGGTCGTGGTCGAGACCGACGACGCGGTGCTGGTCGCGCGCAAGGACCGGGTGCAGCAGGTCAAGGACGTGGTCGCGAAACTGAAGTCCGACCGGCGTTCGCAGGTCGCCTTGCACCGCGAGGTGCACCGGCCGTGGGGCAGCTACGATTCGGTCGATATCGGCGAAGGCTTCCAGGTGAAGCGGATCAAGGTCAAGCCGGGCGCGCAGCTGTCGCTGCAGTCGCATGCGCGCCGCGCCGAGCACTGGATCGTGGTCCGCGGCACCGCGCGCGTGACCCGCGACGACGATGTGTTCGAGTTGTTCGCCAATCAGTCGACCTACATCCCGATCGGCGCCAGGCACCGGCTGGAGAATCCCGGCGCCGGAATGCTCGAACTGATCGAAGTGCAATCGGGCGATTACCTCGGCGAGGACGACATCGTCCGCTACGACGACGTCTACGGCCGCGCGGGCTGATCCCGACTGTCCTGTCGCAGGCCTCCAGGCCGACGGAGCGGCTTGCCGCGACTGAAGTCGCCCGCAAAAAAGCGCTCCCGCAAAACAAAAACGCCCCGCGCTGCGGGGCGTTTTCGCATATCGAACCGCAACCTTACATCTTGGGCTTCGCGGTCTTGGCGCGCACCATTTCGTACAGGAACAGCAGCACGATCGCGCAGACGATGGAAACGACGAAACCCATGACGCCGTTCGTCAGGCCCAGCGCAGCGGCGATGTAGCCGCCGGCCCAGGCGCCGACGATGCCGAGGATGATCGTGAGGATCCAGCCCATCGGGTCCGCGCCGGGCTTGAAGAAACGCGCCAGCACGCCGATCACGGCGCCGATCAGGATCGTATACAGGATACCGCCCATGCCATTCCCCTCCGGTCTGTGGTTGGTGGATACCGCGACCGCATCCTAGCAAGCCGCGCCGCAGGCGGGGGGCGGCTCAGCAACAGCCGTGGTCGCCGTGGTCCTGGCCGCCGGCCACGGCCGCGACGCCACGGGTTTCGCCGCGCGCGCTGGCCGCCTGGTGGTCGGCGACGACGCGGGCGACGCAGGCGGTGACGCGCTTGCCCATGGGGATGTGCAGGAACTCGTTGGGCCCATGCGCGTTGGAATGCGGACCGAGCACGCCGGTGATCATGAACTGTGCCCCGGGGAACTTCTCGCCGAGCATGCCCATGAACGGAATGGTGCCGCCTTCGCCCATGTACATCGCCGGCTTGCCGAAGAAGGCCTCGCTCGCTCCGGCGATGGCGCGTTCCAGCCAAGGCGCGAGCGCCGGTGCGTTCCACCCGGTCGAAGCCTTTTCCAGCGACAGCGTGACCTTTGCGCCGTTGGGCGGATCGTGCAGCAGGGCTTCCTGCAGCAGTTCGCCGCCGCGCTTGCCTTCCAGCGTGGGCGGCAGGCGCAACGACAACTTCACCGACGTGAACGGACGCAGCACGTTGCCGGCCGAAGCCAGCGGCGGGATGCCGTCGACGCCGGTGACCGACAAGGCCGGGCGCCAGGTGCGGTTGAGCACGAGCTCGGTGTTGTCGGCGTCCATCGCCGCCATGCCGGGCAGGAACGGGAACTTGTCGTAGACATCGTCGCCGAGCACGTCCGCGACCTTCTTCGCCTGCGCGAGTCGGTCGGCGGGAATCTCGACGTGCAGGCCATCGACCAGGATCTTGCCGGTGTTTTCGTCCTCGACGCGCGACAGCAATTGCCGCAGCAGGCGGAAACTCGAAGGCACGATGCCGGAGGCATCGCCCGAATGCACGCCTTCCTCCAGCACCTGCACGGTGAGGTTGCCGCCGGCGAGGCCCCGCAGCGAGGTCGTGCACCACAGTTGTTCGTAATTGCCGCAACCCGAATCCAGGCACACCACCAGCGAAGGCTTGCCGATGCGTTCGGCAAGATGGTCGACGTAGGCGGGCAGGTCGTAGCTGCCGGATTCCTCGCAGGCCTCGATCAGCACCACGCAGCGCGCATGCGCGATGCCCTGCGCCTGCAGCGCCTCGATCGCCGCCATCGAACCGAAGATCGCATAGCCGTCGTCCGCGCCGCCGCGGCCGTAGAGCTTGTCGCCCCTGAGCACCGGTTCCCAGGGGCCGAGGCCTTCGTCCCAGCCGGTCATCTCCGGCTGCTTGTCGAGGTGGCCGTACAGCAGCACGCAATCGTCGTCGCTGCCGCCGTTCGCGGCCGGGATCTCGATGAAGATCAACGGCGTGCGGTTTTCGAGACGCACGATTTCCAGCTCCAGGCCCGGAATCGGCCGCGCCCTGGCCCAACCGGCGAGCTGCTGCACCGCGCGTTCCATGTGCCCGTTCTTCACCCAGTCGGCGTCGAACATCGGCGACTTGTTCGGAATGCGGATGTAGTCGACCAGCTGCGGGACGATGTCGCCGTCCCAGGCCTGGTCGATGTGCTGCTGCAACTGCTTGGCATCCATGTGGCGTTCCCGTGGCGCGAATGCGGCAATTCTACGCCTGCCCCGGATCGGGCTTTTCCGAGCGTCCGCCGCGGCGGCTTCCGGCGCCGGAAGGCCGTTTGCGCGATGGGACGGCCCGGGCCAACGGCGGACAGTGTCTCCACGGCGCGGCGATCGCGTCGCGACCACCCAACCGAACAACCCTCGAAACGGAGACCCGCCATGAACCTGTTCAAGACCGCCTGCACGACCCTGCTGCTCTCGCTGGCCTTCGCCGGCAACGCCTTCGCCGCAGACAAGGTCAACCTCAACACCGCCGACGCCGCGACCATCGACCGCGTCCTGCTCAACGTCGGTCCGGCCAAGGCCCAGGCCATCGTCGATTACCGCAAGCAGCACGGCGCCTTCCACAGCGCCGAGGAACTTGCCATGGTCAAGGGCATCGGCCTCAAGACCGTCGAGAAGAACCGCGACCGCATCGTCGTCGCCCCGGCGCGCCCCGCGGCGCCGGCCGCCAAGCCGGCCGCGATGGCGAAGCGCTGATCGCGACGGATCGCAACGCGCCCCCCGGCTGCAGCGATGCGGCCGGGGTTCTTGTTTCCCGATTCCGCCATTCGCACGCCCGGGCCTACACTCGGCGCATGGGCGAACGATCGCGGGTGATTCCGGCCAACGAATACCAGCGCGTGCGCTGGAAGAACGGCCTCGGGTGGACGCGCGAAATCGCGCGCTTTCCCGACACCGGCGACTGGGACTGGCGGCTGTCGATCGCCGAGATCGAACGCGACGCGGATTTCTCCGCATTCCCCGGGATCGAGCGCGAACTGGTGCTGCTTTCGGGCAACGGCGTGCGGCTGGTGTTCGACGACGGCGAGACGCACGAATTGTTGCCGCCGCACGACCGGCTGCGTTTCGCCGGGGAACGCAAGCTGCGCGGCGAACTGCTCGATGGCACCACCCACGACTTCAACCTGATGTGGCGGCGCGAGCGCCTCGATGCGCAACTCTGGCACCGGCCGCTGGTGGGCACGATGGTGCTGTTCGTCGATGCCTGCGAAACCTGGGCCGTGCACCTGCTGGCAGGCGAAGCGCGCTTCGCCGATGCTTCCGGCCTGGGCCGGCTGGAGGCGGGCGATACGGCGATATTAAGCTCGGGCGAGGAACGCGTGCGTCACGTACTCGATGGCGCGGGGGAAGTGCTGCTGGTGCGGCTACAGCCGCACTCCGCTTAGAGCAGCGCCGGAACCACCACCAACAGGAACGCAGCGGACGAGACGCAGAACACGCTCGTCATCATTTGCCGGTAGGTGCGGCCGCGCGCCCACATCCAGATGCCGGACAGGCCGAGCAGCACCATCGCGATGGCGAAGCTGTCGGCGAGCATGCGCCAGCCAATGCCGCCGCCGACGGCCTTGTGCAGGCGGTTGATCGCGGCGAGGAAGGTCTGGTGGCTGCGCTTGAGTTGGGCGCTGTCGCTGCCGGGCGAGTATTCGAGTTGCCAGGAATCGCCGGCGGTGCCGCCGGACAGGTTCCACTTCGGCGCTTGCCTTGCATCGCCACCGCGCTCGCGGCCGCGACCGCCGGGGCCGCCCTTGCGGATCGACTGCACGTCGAGGTGCTGGGCCTCCTGCAGCCAGAGCGAAAGCCGTTCCGGACTCGTGCGCGCTTCGGCGGGAATCGACAACACGGTCGCGCCGGCATCGCGGCTTTCGCCCTGCGGCCACGCGTTCTCGCCTATGCGGTGGTTCAGCACCAGCCCGGTGAATCCGTACAGCACGGCGGCCAGCGCGCCCCAGGCACCGATCCACAAATGGATCTGCCGGATCCAGCGATGGCTCTTGTGGTGGTTGAAGATCGCGGGGCCGCGCTTGCGGTCTTGGAGGTCGGGAATCATCGGTTCGTCGTCGCAGGGTGCGTACGTAACGGCGAGGCGCTCAAGTCTCGGCCCATTGCCGCAGCAGGTTGTGGTACACGCCGGTGAGCCGCAGCACCGCGTCGGCGTCGGCGCCACCGGTGCGCAGGCGTTCGATCGCCGCGTCCATCTCGAACAGCATGGCGCGCCGCGCGTCGTCGCGGACCATGCTTTGCACCCAGAAGAACGAGGCCAGGCGCGCGCCTCGCGTCACCGGCGCGACCCGGTGCAGGCTGCTCGACGGGTACAGGATCAGGTCGCCCGCGGGCAGCTTCACCTCGTGTTCGCCGTAGGTATCGCGGACGACGAGCTCGCCGCCGTCGTACTCGCCCGGCTCGTTGAGGAACAGCGTGCACGACACATCCGAACGCACCTGCCCGCCGTCGCCGGTGCGCATCACCGCGCCATCGACGTGGAAGCCGTATTCGCCGCCGTCCCGGTAGCGGTTGAAGCGCGGCGCAAGCGTCTTCAGCGGCAGCGCCGCGGCGAAGTACAGCGGGTTGCGCCCCAGCGCGGCGAGCACCATGCGCGCGAGTTCGGCGCGCAGCGGAGAGCCTTCGGGCAATTGTTCGTTGCGTTTCACCCGCGCGCCCTGCACGCCGACCGTCTCGCGGCCGTCGGTCCAGTCCGCCGCCTCCAGCGCGGCGCGCATGCGCGCCAGTTCGTCGCGGCCCAGGATGTTCGGAACGTGCAAAAGCATGCGATGGCCCGGTTGGCGCAGTCTTCAGAAGCGGTAATCGACGCTGAGCAGGAACGTGCGGGGGGTTCCCGGCGAATAACGGTAGCCGCTCTTGTTGATCGCGGCCACGTACTGCTTGTCGAACAGGTTGTAGCCGTTGAGGCGCACGGTGAAATGCTCGTTGACCGGATACGAGACGACCGCGTCGTAGACGGTCCACGGCTTGGTGTGGTCCGGGGTGCCGACCGCGCCGTCGGTGCCCTTGTGCAGGCCGCCGGTGTAGCGGATGCCGCCGCCGACGGTCAGGCCGGACGGCAACTCGTAGGTGGTCCAGCCGGTGAACGCTTCCCCCGGCGTGTAGCTCAGGTTGTCGCTGCCGTCCTGCGAAGCGATGGCGCCTTCCTCGACCGTGGCGTTCTGGTGCAGGTAGCCCAGCGACAGGTTCCAGCGATCGGTGATGTTGCCGGTGGCGGAGATTTCCACGCCCTGGACCCGCTTCTCGCCGATCTGCGAATACCCGCTGGGGGAATCGGGGTCGGGCGCGATTTCGTTGTTCACCTCGGTGCGGAACAGGGCGAGGTTGAACGCGAACGCGTCGTCGAACAACCATTTCGCGCCGATTTCGTAGGTCCGTGCCTTCTGCGGATCGTTGTCGAGGTTGTCGGCGCTGTTCGCGGTCGTGTTCAGGGTGAAGTTCGCCCCGCCCGGCGGTTGCTGCGACAACGCCGCGTTGGCGTACAGGCCCAGCGCTTCCACCGGTTTGTAGACCAATCCGAGCTTGTAGTTCAGCAGCGTGTCCGAATCGTCCAGGTCCGCGGACGGCACGACGGATCCGTCGGCGACGCCGGCGGGGCAGGCCACGCCGTTGCGTGGCAACGGGACCACGGTCGAGCACACGGCCGTGGCGTCGAAGTTCGTGTCGTAATGGTCCGCGCGCACCCCGGCGGTGAGCAGGAAGCGGCTCCCGAACTTCAGGGTGTCGAACAGGTATGCCGCCGCGGTGTCGGTACGGCCGTGCGCGACGGCGCCGCTGTGCGCATGCGACAGCGTGCCGCCGGTCGAGGCCCAGCCCGGATCGTAGAGGCCGATCGGATCGAGGCTGCCGCTGGTGGCGATCCCCCATGCGGTCTGTTCCTCGCGGGTGAGTTCCGCGCCCGCGCTGGCGAAGTGGTCGACGCGACCGGTGGCGAAGTCCGCGCGCAGGTTCAATTGGTCGGTGAGGATGCGGTTTTCCTGGTCGCGGGTACTGAAGTTGCTTCGCTGCAGGGTGTAGGTCGACAGGTCGTCGATGTCGGTCCACCGGATGTGCCCGGCGAGCGGATCGGCCGCGTCCCCGCCGGTGGCGGTGTACGAGGTGATGAAGTAATCCTGCCGCGTCCGTCCCCAGCGCAGGGTGTTGCTCAGCTTCATCCCGTTCTCGAACGCATGTTCGAGGCGCAGGGTCGCCATGTCGGCGGTGACGCGGTCGTGGTCGAGCGGACTGCCGTAGTAGTTGTCCGGATCGACCGGGTGCCCGGCGAGCTGTTCCAGGCCGGGCTGCGGCAGCCAACCCGGCAGGCCGATGGTCGGGACGAAGCCGTCCGGGATGTTGTCCTGCTCGACGTGGAGCAGGTTCAACCAGGCCCTGGTGTCGCCGGAAAGACCGAAGCCGATCGAAGGCGCGATGCCCCATCGCGACTGGTTGACGCGGTCGCGGCCGGCGACATCGCTGTCCTGCCATATCGCATCCATGCGCAGTGCGGCATTGTCGCCGAGCGGTGCGTTCCAGTCGGCGGTGGCGCGGCGCTGGCCTTCGTCGCCGACGGACACGGAGCCGGAATTGATGTCGCGCGGCACCGCCTGGCGGGTGACCATGTTGATCGCGCCGGTCGGTGCGCTGCGGCCGGTGTCGGTACCGGCGGGTCCCTTCACCACTTCCACCTGGTCGATGTTGAACAGGTCGCGCGACACCGCGCCGAGGTCGCGCGCGCCATCGACGAAGATGCTCGAAGAGGAGTCGAAGCCGCGCATGTACAAGCTGTCGCCGGTGCTGGTCGCACCGTTCTCGCCCGCGTAGAACGTGCCTACGCCCGGACTGTTGCGCAGCGCCTCGGTCAGCGTGGTCGCGCCCTGCTGGTCGAGCATGTCCTTCGAGAACACTTCGATGGTCTGCGGCGTGTCCTGCAGGGTCTGGGTGAATTTCGGGGAGACCACGAAATTGCGCAGACCGTGGACTTCGACCTTGTCCAGCGTGACCGCGTCCCTGTCCCGGGCGCGGTCGGCGGAATCAGCGGAGTCGGCCAGGTCGGCCGCAGGCGCCACTGCCGGGAGGGCCATCGCCAGGCTGGCGGCGAGGGCGGCGGCAGGCAGGGGGGTGGCATGCTTGCGGGAACCGATGTAGCGCATCAGGAACGATCCAGCCTGTAGGGACAGGCCGGCATTCTAAATGCGAATAATTCGCAGTTGCAAACGGTTTTCAGTCGCTATACGCGGTCGTCGAGGGTCCACACCGCGTCGTCTTCCACCTTGGTCGGGAATTTCGCCACCGGGGCGTAGGCGGGCGCATTGAGCGCGCGCCCGTCGCGAACGTCGAACCTGGAGCCGTGCAGCACGCATTCGATGGTCGCCGCTTCGGCGTCGAACGGTCCCGCGGACAGCTCGAACTCCTCGTGGCTGCAACGGTCTTCGAGCGCGTAGTAATCGCCGTCGTAATTCACGACGAGGATGGGGGTATCGCCATCCCAGGCCACCGTGGTTTCGCCAGGCAACAGTTCGCCGGTCGCGCAGACCCGGATCCAGCGTTCGCTCACGGCCAGCCCCTCACAGGAATTTCTCCAGTACCTCGAACCGCAGGTCGTCGCGCCTGGGAATGCCGAAGCGCGGGTCGGTCGCGGGAAACGGCTTCTTGATCCCGGTGCGGCGGTAGCCGCGGCGCTCGTAGAACGCGATCAGTTCGTCGCGGACGTCGATCACGGTCATGCGCATCGCCGGCAGCCGCCACTCCTCGCGCACCATGCCTTCGGCCTCGGCGAGCAGGCGCTTGCCCAAGCCCGCGCCCTGCAGGTCCGGGCGGATCGCGAACATGCCGAAATAGCCCGCGCCGTCCTCGATGCTCACGTGCGCGCAGCCGAGCAGGATGCCCTCGCGTTCGGCCAGCAGCACGCGGCTCCCGGGCCGCAGGATGTCCCCGCGCAGCACGTCCGGATCGATGCGGTTGCCGTCGAGCAGATCGGCCTCGGTGGTCCAGCCGGCGCGGCTGGCGTCGCCGCGATAGGCGGAAGTCACCAGCGCGACCAGCGCCGGGATATCGGCTTCGGTGGCGTCGCGGAAAACGATGTCGGTCATGCCAGCAGTTTCCTCGCCTTGCGCAAGGCGGCCACAAACGCGTCCACTTCCTCGTGGGTGTTGTAGAACGCGAACGAGGCGCGGCAGGTCGCGGGCACGCCATAGAACTGCATCAGCGGATGCGCGCAGTGGTGGCCGGAGCGCACCGCCACGCCTTCGAGGTCGAGCAGGGTGGCGAGGTCGTGCGCATGCGCGCCCTCGACCAGGAAGCTGATCACGGCGGCCTTGTGCGGCGCGGTGCCGATGATGCACAGGCCGTCGACCTTCGAAAGTTCCCCGGTCGCATGCGCCAGCAATTCGGCTTCGCGCGCGGCGATGGTCGCCATGCCGAGCCCGGAGAGGTAATCGACGGCCGCGCCGAGCCCGATGTGGCCGGCGATGTTGGGCGTGCCGGCTTCGAAGCGATGCGGAGGATCGTTGAACACCGTGCCTTCGAAGCGCACTTCCCTGATCATTTCGCCGCCGCCTAGGAAGGGCGGCATCGCCTCGAGGTGCTCGCGCCGCGCCCACAGCGCGCCGGTACCGGTGGGACCGCACATCTTGTGCCCGGTGAAGGCGTAGAAATCGCAGCCGATCGCGGCGACATCCACCGCCATGTGCGGCATCGCCTGGGAGCCGTCGACGACGGTCACGATGCCGCGATTGCGCGCCTCGCGGCAGATGTCGCGCACCGGGTTGATGGTGCCGAGCACGTTCGACACATGCGCCACGCCGAGGATTTTCACGTCCGGCGTCATCGCCGCGCGGAGTGCGTCGAGGTCGAGCGTGCCGTCCTCGCGTATCTCGGCGACCTTGATCTTCGCGCCGGTGCGTTCGGCGACCAGTTGCCACGGCACGATGTTGGCGTGGTGTTCCATCCGCGTGAGCAGGATGGAATCGCCCGGCTTCAGGCGCGGCAGCGCCCAGGAATACGCGACGAGGTTGATCGCGAAGGTCGTTCCGCTGCACAACACGATTTCGCCGGCGCGCACCCCGGCGAAAGCGGCGAGTTTGCCGCGGACGGCCTCGTAGGCCTCGGTCGCTTCGCTGCCGAGCGCATGCACCGCACGGCTGACGTTGGCATTGTGGCAGCGGTAGAAGTCGTCGACCGCCTCGATCACCGATGCCGGCTTCTGCCCGGTGTTCGCCGAATCGAGGTAGACCAGCGGCTTGCCGTGCACTTCGCGCCGCAGCAGCGGGAAGTCGGCGCGCACCGCGTTCCAGTCGATGTTCGGACCTGGGTTCATGCGCCGATCCTCGACAAGGCGCGATCCAGCGCCGCGTCGAGTTGCGCGCGCAACGTTCCGTCGTCGACGCCGGCGACGATTTCGCGGCAGAACGCGGCGGTCAGCAGCCGGCGTGCGTCGTTTTCCGGAATGCCGCGCGAACGCAGGTAGAACAGCGCGGTCGGGTCGAGCTGGCCGACGGTCGCGCCGTGCGCGGCCTTCACTTCGTCGGCGTGGATCTCGAGCACGGGTTGCGTGTCGATTTCCGCGCCTTCGGTCAGCAGCAGGTTCTTGTTCGACAGCGCGGCTTCGCTGCCGTCGGCGCCGGCGCGGATCACGATCCCGCCGTGGAAAACCGCGCGCGAACGGCCGGCGGCCAGCCCGCGCCAAGCCAGGGAAGAAGCCGTATCACGGGCGATGTGCTCGATGCCGAGGCGGGTGTCGACGTGCCGGCGACCGTCGGCGAACAGCACGCCGTCCGCCTGCAGCATCGCGCGCTCGCCCTCGAGGCGGACGTTGAGTTCGTGCCGCGACAACGCGCCGCCGAGCTCGAGGTCGATGCGCTGGTACATCGCCTCGCGCGCCAGCACCGCGTCGGTGCGCGCGAACAGCGTGGCGCCGGGCGATTCGTCCTGGATGCGCAGGTGCGCCAGGCGGGCGCCGGCGGCCAGGTGTACGTGGGACAGGGCGTTCCCCAGGTGCGCGTGCGTGCCCGCGGCGAGGTGGTGTTCGACGATGGTGGCTTCGGCGCCGCGCCGAAGTTCGATGAAATGGCGCAGGTGCCATGCCTGGTCCGGCGCGGGCGCGCCGATGAAGACGAGGTGCAACGGCGTCGCCAGCCGTGCATTTTCGGCGAGGCGCAACACCAGGCCGTCGCTGGCGAGGGCGGCGTTGAGGCGCGCGAATACCTCGTCCGCGTGTTCGAAACGGCGTTGCATGAAATTCGCGGAACGCGGGTCCGGATCGCCCAGCGCCTGCGCCAGCGATTGCATGCGCACGGTCGGCGGCAACGCCGAAACGTCGCCCAGCGCGGGATCGAGCCGGCCGTTGACGAACACCAGCCGCGGCGCCGGTATGCCGGCGAGCAGGGCGGGATCGATCGCGACCGGTTCCGCCGCCTGGACGAAGGCGCGGCGTTCCAGCGCGCGCAGCGGGGTGTATTTCCAGCGTTCGGCGCGCGGACCGGGCAGGCCGTCGCGCAAGGCGGCATCGAGGGCGGAGCGGCGTGAGGCGTCGCCGTCGAAGCCGGCCGCCAGCGAATCGAGCAACGCGCTCATCAGGCCGCGGCCTCGGGCGCCACGCGATCCTTGATCCACGCATAGCCATGCGCTTCCAGTTCCAGCGCGAGTTCCGGGCCGCCGGTTTCGACGATGCGGCCGTCGGCGAGCACGTGCACCACGTCCGGCCGGATGTAGTCGAGCAGGCGCTGGTAGTGGGTGATGACGAGGAAGGCGCGTTCGGGCGAACGCAGCGCGTTCACGCCCTCGGCGACGGACTTCAGCGCGTCGATGTCGAGGCCGCTGTCGGTTTCGTCGAGGATCGCAAGCCGCGGTTCCAGCACCGCGAGCTGGAAGATCTCGTTGCGCTTCTTTTCGCCGCCGGAAAAACCTTCGTTCACGCCGCGGTTGAGCAGGGTGTCGGGAAGATGCAGCACCTTGATCTTCTCGCGCACCAGCTTGAGGAACTGCATGGAATCCAGTTCCGCCTCGCCACGCGCCTTGCGCTGCGCGTTGAGCGCGCTGCGCAGGAAATAGGTGTTGTTCACGCCCGGGATTTCGACCGGATACTGGAAGGCGAGGAACATGCCGGCGGCGGCGCGTTCCTCGGGCGCGAGTTCCAGCAACGGCTTGCCGTCGAATTCGACCGAACCTTCGGTGACTTCGTAGCCGTCGCGCCCGGCGAGGATGTTGCCGAGCGTGGACTTGCCGGCGCCGTTCGGGCCCATGATCGCGTGCACTTCGCCGGGCTTCACCTCGAGCGAGAGGCCCCTGAGGATTTCGCGGCCGCCGACGCGGGCGTGGAGGTTGGAGATGGTCAGCATGAGAGTATTTCCGTATCTGTCTTCCCCGTCTCCCGCTTGCGGGGGAGGATCGGGGTGGGGGTGGACCTGGATGAATCCACCTCATCCGCCTTCGGCACCTTCTCCCGCCAGCGGGAGAAGGAAAATCAAAATCATCCGACTGCACCTTCCAGCGAGACCTCAAGCAGCTTCTTCGCCTCGACCGCGAATTCCATCGGCAGTTCGCGGAAGACCTGCTTGCAGAAGCCGTCGACGATCAGGCTGACGGCATCTTCCTCGCCGATTCCGCGCGAACGGCAGTAGAACAACTGGTCGTCGGAAATCTTCGAGGTCGTGGCTTCGTGTTCCACCGTGGCATCGGGGTGCTTGACCTCGATGTACGGGAAGGTATGCGCGCCGCACTGCTTGCCGATCAGCAACGAATCGCACTGGGTATGGTTGCGCGCGCCGGAGGCCGAGCGTTCCACCTTCACCAGCCCGCGATAGCTGTTCTGGCCGCGTCCGGCGCTGATGCCCTTGGACACGATCTTCGATTTCGTGCGCTTGCCGACGTGGATCATCTTGGTGCCGGTGTCGGCCTGCTGGCGATGGTGGGTCAGCGCGACCGAATGGAATTCGCCGACGCTGTCGTCGCCGAGCAGCACGCAACTCGGGTATTTCCAGGTGATGGCGGAACCGGTTTCCACCTGCGTCCACGTCACCTTGCTGCGCGCGCCGCGGCACTCCGCGCGCTTGGTCACGAAGTTGTAGATGCCGCCGCGCCCTTCCTCGTCGCCGGGATACCAGTTCTGCACGGTCGAGTACTTGATCTCGGCATCGTCCAGCGCCACCAGCTCGACGACGGCCGCATGCAGCTGGTTTTCGTCGCGCATCGGCGCGGTGCAGCCTTCGAGGTAGGACACGTGGCTCCTTTCCTCCGCGATGATCAGCGTGCGCTCGAACTGGCCGGTATGGCCGGCGTTGATGCGGAAGTAGGTGCTCAGCTCCATCGGGCAGCGCACGCCCTTCGGGATGAACACGAAGCTGCCGTCGGAAAACACGGCCGAGTTCAGCGCGGCGAAATAATTGTCGCCGGTCGGCACGACCGTGCCCAGGTACCTGCGCACGAGGTCCGGATGTTCGCGGATCGCCTCGGACATCGAACAGAACACGATGCCCTTTTCGGCCAGTTCCTTGCGGAAGGTGGTGCCGACCGAGACCGAATCGAACACCGCGTCCACGGCGACGCCGGCGAGCTTCGCTCGCTCGTGCAGCGGCACGCCGAGCTTGTCGTAGGTGTCGAGCAGTTCCTGCGGCACATCGTCCAGCGACTTGTACTTCGGGCCCTTGGGCGCGGAGTAGTAACTGATCGCCTGGAAATCGATCGGCGCGATCTTCAGTTTTGCCCAGTGCGGCACCGGCATCGTCAACCAGTGGCGGTAGGCGGCCAGCCGCCATTCGGTCATCCACTCCGGCTCGTCCTTCTTCGCCGACAGCGCGCGCACGATGTCTTCGCTCAGGCCCGGCGGCAGCGAATCGGATTCGATCTCGGTGACGAAGCCGGCGTCGTAGCGGCGGCCGAGCTGTTCGAGGATTTCCGCGTTCTTCTCGACGGCGCTCTCGATGGTCGTTTCGACGGACATGATCGTGTGCCTCAGGCCGTCGCCAGCGTGGCGGGAATCGTGCGCGGCGAACGCGCGGGCGGGGCCAGCATTTCCGCGAGCGTGACCTGGCGCAGCGCGTCGGCGACCACGTCGTTGATGCGGCGCCAGTTGGCGCGCACGCCGCAGGAGCTTTCGATGCCGCAGGCGCCGGCGTGCACGCTGCATTCGGTCATGCCGAGCGGGCCTTCCAGGGCTTCGACGATGTCGACCAGGGTGATGCGCGCGGCGGGGCGGGCGAGGCGGTAGCCGCCGCTCGCGCCGCGGAAGGCTTCCACCAGCCCGGCTTGCGCCAGCGGCTTCAGCACCTTGGCCACGGTCGGCGCTTCCAGCCCGGCCTGCTCGGCGAGGCCGGCGGCGCTCAACACCTCGCCCGGCCGTGCGGCGAGCACGGTCAGGACCAGGGTCGCGTAGTCGGTGAGCTTGGTGACGCGGAGCATGGCGGTATCCTGAAACAGTACCGAAATTGTACGCTTTCGTACGGATCCGCTCAATTACCGTGCCCGCGGCCGCAACCGGCAACGCATGACAGCCATCACCCGCGACGGCTGACGGCTGTGCATGGCGTACGCGTTCGGGTTGCGGAGAATCGCCCTCGTCCCTTCCGGACCAGGAACCCGCGATGAACACCCGGACCCGCAGCCCGTTCGAGACCTCACTGCATTCCGCCGCCAGCCAGCTGGTCGAGCGAGCCGC
>Ga0209023_10004489_pt1 | contig 15846 bp, 9 predicted proteins | sample LakOneMetagenome_FD_187468 | JGI IMG/M metagenome (GOLD analysis project Ga0209023, IMG submission 187468) | Freshwater and sediment microbial communities from Lake Erie, Canada (SPAdes) (version 2) | ecosystem: Environmental > Aquatic > Freshwater > Lentic | place: Lake Erie, Canada | collected... | reverse complement strand
GTGCTGTTCTTCGTCTCGGTCGGCATGCTGTTCGATCCCTCGATCCTCGTGCGCGAGCCGCTGCCGGTGCTGGGCGTCGTCACCATCGTGCTGCTCGGAAAATCCATCGGCGCGTTCGCGATCGTGCGTGCATTCGGCAGACCGACCGAGGTCGCGTTGACGATCTCGACCAGCCTCGCGCAGATCGGCGAATTCTCGTTTATCCTGGCCGGCCTCGGCATCGAGCTCGGCCTGCTGCCGACGGATGGCCGAGACCTGATCCTCGCCGGCGCGATCCTGTCCATCTGTGCGAATCCGCTGCTGTTCGCCGCACTCGACCGCTGGTTCGCGCGTCGCGCGGCCGCGGTGGCCGCCGGGCTGCCGGTCGAGCCCGATCCGCTGCCGGGCCCGCCGCTGCCCGAGCGCGAGCATGTGATCCTGGTCGGGTTCGGCCGCGTCGGCTCGCTCGTCGGCCAGCGTCTGCACGAAGCCGGCGTGGCGCTCGCGCTGATCGAGCCCGACCCCGACGCGGCAGAGCTAGCGCGCAAGCAGGGCATTCCGTCGCTGGTCGGCAATGCGGCGGCGGTCGACAAGCTCGCAGCTGTCCACGTTGCCGATGCCCGCGCGCTCGTCGTCGCGATCCCCCAGGTGCTCGAAGCCGGCCAGATCATCCGCCACGCACGCGAGGCGAATCCGCGGATAGCGGTACTCGCGCGCGCGCACTCGGACGAGGAAATGGCCTACCTGCTCGGCGCCGGAGCCGACGCGGCGGTCATGGGCGAGCGCGAGATCGCGCGCAGCATGTGCGAGTCGGTGGACAGCCTCACGCGCTGGTTCGAACGCGGCGCGAACGTGCCGAACACGCCCCCGATGGCACGCGACGCCGGTCCGGGCGACGACACTCCTGCCTGACGATGCGCGGGCCGGCTTGTCGCGTCAGCTGCGATCGGCGACGCACACCTGGTTGCGGCCGTTGTTCTTCGCGGTGTAGAGCGCACGGTCGGCGCGTCGCAGCAGCTGCTCGGGCGAATCGCCGTGCTGCGGGTAGGAGGCAATGCCGATCGAAACGGTGATCTGACCGAGGTTCTGCTGCCGATGCATGACCTGCATCGCCTCGACGTGACGACGGATGTTGTCCTCGGCGCGGTCGAGCGCGAGCGCCGAATCCGCTTCCTGCAGGACGACCGTGAATTCCTCGCCGCCATAGCGACAGGCGACATCCTCGGTTCGCACGGGAGCGGCCAGCAGGGCGCCGAACTGGGCCAGCAGCGCATCGCCGCCGTCGTGACCGTAGGTGTCGTTGAAGCGTTTGAAGTGGTCCACGTCGAGCATCAGGATTGCGAGCGGCTGGCTGCGGCGAACAGCGCGGGTAAGGTCGCGCTCCAGCGAAACCTCGAGGTAGCGGCGGTTGAACAGGCCTGTCAGTTCGTCGCGCAGCGATTGTGTGCGCAATGTTTCCTGCAGGCGCAGGTTCGCGATCGCCAGCGAAACCTGCTCGGCCGCCGCGATCGCGGCGTGACGCGTCTCATGGTCGATGCCGCCGTGGGCGGCAAGCACGAGCGTGCCCAGGCTCGCGCCCTGCGCGAACAACGGAATGCACAGACTCGCACGCGGGTCGTCGCGATCATCGTGTTGCAGGTGGCCGCAGGTGAACGCCGCCTTCGCGCCCTCCTCCGGATAGGCATGGCCAAGCCGCAGCGCCCAGCATTCGTCCGGCGCGAACGCGGTATCGGCACCGAGCCTCTCGCCCCAGCTGGTGGTCGGCACAATCAGGTTCTGCGAGGCGTTCAGCAGGTTGATCGTGCCGGCACATGCGGGAAACAGGTTCGCCATCGCCGATCGCAGGCCGAGCGCGGCTTCATCAAGGCTGCGGCAACCCTGCAGCAGATGACCGAGATCGGACAGCTGATTGAGTGTATCGCCAAGGCGTCGTGACGCCGCGAGGCTGGCCGCGAGTTCGGTGTTCGAAACGAGCGCGCGCCGCTCGCTCGCAACGCGCCGCTTCTGTTCACGCAGAACCAGGTACAACGCGAACGCCAGCACGACCAGGCACAGCGCCACCGCCGACAGGGTCAGCACGCGCGTCAGCTGCGCAGTGCGCGCGCTGGATGCCCTGCGCAGCGCCAGCAGGACATCTTCACGCTCGTCCATGCGCCGGGACAGCAGGTCCACCAGCGCATCCTGTTCCTGCGCGAGTGCGAAGCGCGTGTCGGAGCGCACGGCGGCAAGGCCGCCTAGCTGGAAGACATCCAGCAACTCGCGGATCATCTGCCGTCGCTGCTCCAGCACGGTGGCAAAGCGCGCTGCGTCGGCCTCTGCTCGGGGTTGTCGGCAACCAGCCCGCGCAGGCGTTCGGTCCGTTGCGGAAGCTGCGGCAGGGCGGCGTACACCTCGGCGAGTCGATCGGCGTGTCCGCCGATCATGTAGGCGCGCTGCGCCGCTTCCGCCCCACGCAGCGCCGCGGTCGCCGCAAGGATCTGTTCCTTCACCTGATGCGTGTGGTTGACCGACTCGTTCGCGTCGACCAGATCGCCGACCGTGCGGTAGACGCGTGTCGCAACCACGGCCAGTATCGCCGCGAGCACCACGAACAATCCGACCAGGCGCAGCGCGAAACGCCGGTAGCGGGGACGATCCTGCTCGACGGTGGTGCCCACCGGTCAGCCTCCGTATCGAATGCGCAGGGCGGGAAATCCACGAACACGCCCTTCGTGCCGCATGGCGTGCGAAACTACGCGAATCGCCTCTTCGGCGCACACCGCGGCGCGGCCGCGACACACCTCGGGATTGTGTAGCACATGCTGCTGATGATCGATAACTATGATCGGCCTTCCAGTAGTATCCCAGTAAGAACCGCAAAGTCGCAGTAACTATCTGATAGATAGCGTTTATGTGTCTATTTTCTGCCCTAGACGTCTAGGCCAATCCTATGCAAATGTGTATATTCCTGTGTATATCGGGCTTCTTACTCGGTGATATACGCACATGGCAAACAATCTGCTCTCAGCGCGCAAGGTAGAGACGACACCGCCGCGAGCTGAGCCATATTGGCTAAAGGATGGTGGCAGTCTCTTCCTCTACGTCCAGGCCAACGGAAGCAAGTTATGGCGGTACCGCTATCGAATAGGCGGAAAGCCGCAGATCTATTCGATCGGTAAGTACCCTGCAGTCAGCCTAGAGGGTGCGCGTTCCGAGCGCGACCGAGCACGCGCGCTCGTCAAAAGGGGCATCCATCCCTTGTTGGAGAAGAAGGCGAACTTTGTCTCTCAACTCGATAAGAACGAGAACACATTCGAAGCGGTCGCCCGCCAATGGATCGCCGCCAACACTGACTGGAGCGACTATTACGCGAAGCAGGTCGAAAACTATTTGACCAAGGACGTGTTTCCGAAAATCGGCAAGCTCCCGATCAGCGCCATAAAGGCATCCCACCTTCGGCCACTGATCAAAGCAGTCGCGGATCGAGGTGCCAAGAGCGTGGCCATCTTGGTGCGACAATGGTGTGGGCAGATTTTTTCATACGCGGGCACTCAGGGGCTATGCGATTACGATCCGAGCTCCTTGCTAAAAGGCTTGGTCAAACGGCCGCGGGTCAGGCACAACCCGCCACTGACGTGGGCTGAGATTCCGCAGTTTCTTCGCAAGCTTGAAGAGTGGGCCGGATATCGCACTACCGTGATCGCACTTCGCCTGATGGCACTGACATTCGTGCGAACTGTGGAGTTGCGAAAAGCGAAATGGGATCAGTTCGATCTTGAAGGTGCCTTGTGGACGATTCCTGCAGAACACATGAAGATGCGTCGTTCACACATCGTACCTTTATCGATGCAGGCCGTCACAGCGTTGAAAGAACTGCAGACACTCACGGGCGGCGGCAAGATTCTCTTTCCGAACTATCGACGACCGAAGCAGATAATGTCTCCCACAACTCTCAACCGCGCACTAGAGCGGCTCGGATATGGTGGACGATTCTCCGCGCACGGATTTCGGTCCACCGCGACTACCTTGCTGGGTTTGCTGGGTTATCCTGAGAACCGCGTGGATCTGCAACTGGCGCATGCAAGAAAGGACTCTTCGCGGGCACCTTATGATCACACCAAGTACATCAGCTCTCGGACGTTAATCATGCAGAATTGGGCGGACATTTTGGACGCCCTCGGTCATGGTCACACCGCGGCGCAAGTGACAAACGCCTTCGGCCCCATGTCTAAGCGTCGGGCGACGCTTTTGAAAGTCATTGAACGCGAATGATGGCCGTAATGGTCACCTCAAGAGCGCCGTGCCTTTGGCGAGCTGAAGCGCTCCCTCTGAAAGAATCAGCCTTAGGTGTGCACTCTATAACATGTCTTCAAGAACAGCCTTGGGCTGCGAAGTCTTTGAAAGTTGATTGGATACTCCCGATCAGGCCTCATCCCTAGGCGCTTCCGGTTGCAACTTTCGTTGACGCGGCGCAGTCTAGTGGACGTGCTTGCTTCCAAATCCCGCTTGAAACCCCTTCCCCTCCCGCTGCGTTGGATGCTCGCGCTCGCACTCATCCTTAACGGGGCTTTTGCGCCGCCCGTTATCGCGCACGTGGCGATGGCCGATGGCCAGAGCACGACTGCGCATGGGATGCCGATGCATTGCCATCACCACGACGCATCGTTTTCGACCGAGTCTACGAAACCCCATAAGAATAAATGCCATTGCTGCATCAATGGCGATGCGTGCCAGTGCGGATGTGTCGTCACGTTGGCACTTCCTATGTCATTCTCCAATCTTCGCCCACTGGCGCCGCTGACGCTAATAGATCAGTTGCTCGTGCCAGGGCTCGCGGCTACGCCGCTGCATCGCTTGCTTCGTCCTCCGATCGTTTAGTCCCTCAGTCGCCGCGCAATGCGGCTTGATTCGGTTTGCGTTTCGTTCCTCGAACGCGAACCCTTGGTCATTTGCCATTTGCGGTAGTGCTCAATGAGATGGGCGCTCAACGCGATGGCCTACGGAGACTTTTCCCATGGAGCCATTTCCTCTTCGACGGGCGCTCGTGATCGCGATGCTGACGAGCATGAGCGGTTGCGCGACGATGCCGCACGAGCACGCCTTGTCCGAACTTCACGCGCTGGTCGATCAACGCAGCGGGGGCGAACACACGTGGACAACGGAACGCGATACCGAGGCCCAGACCGCGGTTCAGGTCCAAACCATTTTGTCGCAACCGCTGACCGCCGACGCCGCCGTACAGATCGCGCTGCTGCGCAACCCGCGCATGAAGTCCGAATATGCGCGTCTGGGCATTGCGCAGGCTGATGTCTACGAGGCCAGCCGACTCAGCAACCCGACATTGTCGATCACGGCGCTCCATCATGCCGGCGATCCGACGAAATTCGAGGGCGGGCTCACAGCGAACTTTGCCGAACTGCTGATGCTGCCCGGTCGCAAACGCCTGGCGGTCGGCGAGTACGCCCGCACGCAGGAGTCGATTGGAGCGGCCATCTTGAACCTGGCTACTGATACCCGCGCTACGTGGTACTCCTACATTGGCGCACATCAGGTCGCGGCGATGCGTTCGGCGGTCGCCACGGCGGCACAAACGTCGGCGGAACTGGCGGCTAAATTCTTCGAGGCGGGCAACATCAGCGTCTTGCAGTGCAAATTGGAAGAAGCCGCCGCGACGCAAGCGCGGCTTCAAGCGATTCGCGCGAGTGCCGAGGCGACGCGCGCTCGATCAGCGTTGAATGGGCTCATGGGACTGTCGGGAGACGCGACTCAGTGGACTGCCGCTGATCGTCTGCCAGCGGTATTGGCTCAGGACGAGTCGTCCGAGATTCTGAAGCCCCTCGCGCACCAACAGCGCCTAGATCTTGCCGCCGCTAAACAAGCGGTCACGTCGCTCGAACAAAGTCTCGACGTTACCAAACGCTATCGCCTGCTCGGCAAGGTGGATGTGGGCATTGCCGGCGAACGCGAAACCGATCGCACGAAGCTTTACGGTCCGAGCCTGTCCTTGCAATTGCCGATCTTCAATCAAGGACAAGGAGCAGTCACGCGCGCAAGCGCACAGCTCGATGACGCTCTTGCACGCGTCCAGTCCTTGGAACTGGAAATTGACAACACGGTTGCCCTGGGTGTGGATCGCGTCGCGGCGACACGCAAGATCGCCGAAGACTACCGCATGGCGTTGATCCCGCAACGCGAGACAATCCTTGCGCGGACTCAAGAGCAGCAGAACTACATGCTGATCGGCGTGTTCGAGCTCCTGCTGGCCAAGCAGCAAGAGTTCGACGCGTATCAGGGGTATCTGGAAGCGGTTCGCGACTACTGGCTGGCGCGCGTGGACCTGATGCGCGCAGTCGGTGCTCATTTGCCGAGCGACAGCGCGTCGACCGAGTCCACGGTGGGACCGGATGAACTTCTGCATCCGCCGGCCGACACGAGCATGCAGCACATGCACCATGGCGACACGTCCATGCCGGGGATGGACATGAGTGGCGGTGCGCATCCATCGGCCCCGAAGAAGAGCAGCACGAACCCCAAAGAGCACGACATGAACGATATGCCGGGTATGAAGATGCCGGCGAATCCGGGGCCAGAAGACAAAGGGGACACGCACCCGAAGGACGCTGATCGGAAGGACAGCGGCACCCACGACCAGCACGGAGACGCGCCATGAAACTTTCTCGTCGAAACATTCTGCTTGCCACAGGAATTGGCGCCTTGGCGAAGATCGGTGGTGCCATGCGCCCAGCACGTGCACAGACGCCTACTCCGAGCAACGGTGCTGTCGGTACCGGTCATCCCTACGTTCCGGTGACGACGCTCAACGGACGATCCCTACCCTATGTAATGAAAGAGGGCGTCAAGGAATTTCATCTGGTCGCCGAAGAAATCGAACACGAATTCGCGCCGGGCTGCAAAGCCAAGTGCTGGGGCTACAACGGCTCGACACCGGGACCCACGATCGAGGCTGTCGAAGGCGATCGTATCCGCCTGTTGGTAACCAACAACCTGACGGAGCATACGAGCATGCACTGGCACGGCATCCTTCTGCCAAGCGGCATGGATGGCGTCGGTGGATTGTCGCAACCGGATATACAACCCGGCGAAACCTACGCCTACGAATTCACCCTCCGCCAGCATGGCACGCACATGTACCACCCGCACGCCGATGAGATGACGCAAATGGCCGTGGGCATGATGGGCATGTTCATCATTCACCCGAAGGACGGCGAAGCTGAACCGATCGACCGCGACTTTGTGATCCTTTTACACAATTGGGCTTTGCATCCCGGCACCTATCGTCCAGACCCTTCCATCATGACCGAGTTCGATCTGTGGACGTTCAACAGCAAGGTGTTCCCGGCGATCGCGCCGATGGTGGTCAAGGCTGGCCAACGCGTGCGCATACGTTTAGGCAATCTCTCCATGTGGAATCACCCGATCCATCTGCACGGCCATCAATTCCTGGTGACCGGTTCCGACGGCGGTCGCTGGCCGAAGGCGTTGTGGCGGCCGGAGGTCACCGAGATCGTCGGCGTCGGCCAGACCCGGGATATTGAATTTATCGCGACACCTGGCGACTGGGCATTCCACTGCCATATGGCGCATCACACGATGAACGCAATGGGTCATGGCATTCCGAACACGCTCGGTGTCGACCAGTCCAAGCTCGAAGACCAGATCCACTCGATGCTCCCAAGCTACATGGCGATGGGCGAAAACGGCATGGCGATTCACCAAGTGCACACCGATGCCGGCCACATGAAGGGACCGGAGAACACGCTGCCGATGATGGCCGGTAAGGGGCCATTCGGGAAGCTCGAAATGGGCGGTATGTTCACGGTGGTCAAAGTCCGCGACGAAGTTGCCGCGGACTATCGCGACCCGGGCTGGTACGCCAATCCCAAAGGCAGCGTCGCCTGGCGCGTCGGTGCTCCTGGCAAGCCGGAACCCGAAATGAAGATGGACATGAAAATGGATCCCAACATGCAAATGAACCACGGAGGCTAAGCCATGAACCTGATCAAGGCACTCGTACTGCTGCTTGTCGTTGGCGTCATCGGCGCCACGGCATTCGTCTACTTTGGCGTCTTCAACGCCGCCGCCGATGTGCCACATTGGCCGGTTGTCCACAGTCTTATGGAGACGGTACGCCAACGCTCGATTGCCATGCGCGCGAAAGACATTCAGGTCCCGCCGCTCGACGATTCGAAACTGATCGCCGATGGCGCTGAGCACTACAGCGCGATGTGTATCGGATGCCACTTGGCGCCGGGCATGACGGACTCGGAGATTCGTCCGGGCCTGTATCCGCAGCCGCCGAACTTGAGTCAGCGTCTGAACGTCCCTCCTGCGGAGATGTTCTGGGCGATCAAGCACGGTATCAAGATGTCGGCAATGCCGGCGTGGGGTTCGTCGCACGATGATCAGGCGATCTGGGGAATGGTGGCGTTTCTGCAAAAGCTGCCCGACATGACGCCCGAACAATATAAAGCGCTCACCCAGAGTTCGGGTGGCGGCGAAGAAGGCCATCACCACCATCACGATGACGCTGCGGCCGGTAGCGGCGAAGCCGAAGAGGGACATCATCACCACGACGGCGGCGATGCCGCCGGTAGCAGCAAGGCCGAACCCGCGCATCAACACGATCACAGTGAAGCCACCACCGTTGAAGGGCACGATCACGCAGCAGCGGCACCGGAAGTGCCGATGTCGATGGATGGCCTGAAGGCGAAAGCGGTACCGGGCGCCGAGCAAGCGGCATCGGCGTTTCACAGTGCATTGCAGAAAGGCGATCGCGACGCGGTCCTCGCGCTACTCTCAGCCGACGTCACCGTGAGCGAGGCCGGTCAAACGCAATCGCGGAAAGAGTACGCAAGCGGACATCTCGGCGAGGACATTGCGTTTCTGAAAACCGCCGAGGTCAAACCAATCTCCCTCGCGTCCATGCCGATGGGTGATTCGGCAATGGTCGGCAGTGAGAGCGAGATCAGAACGACCGCCAAGGGCAAACTGGCTGTGTCACGCAGTCGCGAAATGCTGACGCTGAAGCGCGAGAACGGCGCGTGGAAAATACTCTCGATTCAATGGCAATCCGCTCCGGCTGACGGAGGGTGACGAAGCTCATTTTGATATTGAGCAACCCTCCGCGGCGATGTGATGCTGTCGAGATCGATCCGGCTCCAAAATAGGAAGATCCCATGTTCATTCAACCCATCGACATTTTCGTCTGCGCATGGCTGATCGTCGCATTGCTCTCGGCCGCGTATGTGGCGTGGGACCAATTCGCCGGCAACCCGGAACCTGCCGTGATGAAGTGGGGTTTTGTGCTGGTGACGCTCTACATGGGCCCCATCGGCCTGCTGCTCTATGTCATGGCGGACAAAGAACCCACGCCCGGTGGCCACGAAGCGTTCGTCAAGCCGCTGTGGAAACAGGGCGTGGGTTCCACCGTGCATTGTATCGCCGGCGATGCGACCGGCATCCTTTTGGCGGCGGTGGTTACGGCCTTAGTCGGACTACCGATGTGGGCCGATTTGATCGTGGAATACACCGCCGGATTCCTGTTCGGTTTGCTGATCTTCCAGGCGCTGTTCATGCGCAAGATGATGGGAGGAAGTTACCTGGAGAACGTGCGTCATAGCTTTCTGCCGGAACTCATTTCGATGAACTGCATGATGGCAGGCATGGCACCGGTCATGATCAACCTGATGATGGGGCGCGACATGCGCGCGATGTGGCCCGGCGAACCCTTGTTCTGGGTAGTGATGTCGCTCGGCATCGTCGCGGGCTTCGCGATTGCTTATCCGGTGAACGTGTGGATGGTCTCGCGAGGAATGAAGCACGGGTTGATGACCGTACGTAAGAAACCTGCGCCCGTGAAAATGGCGGGTATGGACCACGGTGACATGAAGATGGGGAAATCTTCCGCAGCAAGCGCGAGGGCGCCGGCGAAAATTGCAAAGAAGCAGAAACATTCCACTCAGCACGAAGGTCACCGCATCGGTGACGCCACCGGCGCGCATAAGATGCGGGCCGACGTAACGCGCCCGCAGCTCGTTGCCGTCACCGTGTTCACGGTGTTCATGCTGGCCGCTGGCATGACCTTCCCTGCGGCTTTTTTCAACCTGCGTCTAACTGCAGAGCAGGTCCACGGCGCCATCATGCCACCCGGCATGATCATGACTCAGGAAACCCCCGCTGCGGCCATGTTGGACATGGCCGCAGTGGACCCGCGCGACGTCACCGCCAGCTACGGGATGGACACACTGGGTGCACAACCACTGGACCCGCGTATCGAGAACGGCACCAAGGTCTTTGATCTCACAACCTCCGTCATCCGCTGGCAGATCCTGCCCAACGTTTTCGTTAACGCCTATGCGTTCAATGGACAGGTTCCGGGACCGACTCTGCGCTTTCGCCAAGGCGATAAAGTGCGGATCAACGTCACCAACCGGCTACGGGAAACGACAACGGTGCACTGGCATGGATTGATCCTGCCCAACGTGATGGATGGCGCGGCCGAGGTGACGCAAGCACCGATCGAAAACGGTGGGACCTACCGTTACGAATTCACCGCCGTGCAGTCCGGAACTTATCTATATCACTCCCACGATCACGTCGACCGGCAGCAGGCGTTGGGACTGTATGGTGCGCTGATCATCGATCCGACCAATCTTTCGGACGAAGTGCCCGCCGATCACGAATACATAGTGGAGCTGCAGGAGTGGCTGGTGCGTGACGGCTTAACCTATCCCGCGATGCCGATGGAAGGCGGCATGCCGAACTACTTCACCATCAACGGCCGCGCCTATCCTTCAACCGACACGATTCACATGAAGGTCGGTGAAACGCTGAAGGTGCGCTTTATCGGTTCCAGCAGCGGTTTCATTCATCCGATGCATATTCATGGCGGCCCTTTCCTGGTCGTCGCGCGCGATGGGGAAACACTCGCGCCTTCGGCTCGTTATAGAGCCGACACCGTCAATGTCGGTCCCGGCCAGCGCTACGACGTGATCTGGACTGCGCTCAAGCCGGGCAGATGGATGATCCATTGCCATATCTCGCACCACACCACGAACAACAACACCGAGGAACACGGGGGTGGCGGGCTCATGATGCATATCGAGGTTGCCGGCGATCCAAAAATCTGAAATCCGGTGCGAATTCAAATGCTGGAGATGCTGCAAATTCGATCGACGTCGAGAGTGGTATCTGTTCGTTATCGCACCGACGCTACACAGCGCTGAACTTACGATTCATTCACTGGCCAACATTTTCACTTGCAGAGGAGATTCCCTATGTCACACCAAATCAATCACACACCATTTGGCCGCTTCAATAGATGGGCTTGCGCAATAGCAATGGCCGTAGTGGTCATCGGCATGGCGCCGGTGCGGACCGGCGCTCATGAACCCGCGAATGACGCAAGCAACGCCACTGCACAGGCGCCAATGGATCATTCCAAAATGGCGGGCATGTCGATGACCGGCGACGTCGATTACGACTTTGCGGCGAACATGCGCACGCATCACCAGAAAGCGGTCGATATGTCGGAAGCGGAACTCAAGAGCGGCAAAAATCCGCAAATGCTGCAGATGGCGAAAGACATCATCGCTGCACAAAAGAAGGAAATCGCCGTATTCGATCAATGGCTAGAAGCGCATAAGAAAGCAACGACAGAGGCGATGCCGAAGTCAAAATCGTAAGCCGCGTCATCCCAAACGAACTCCCGAGTCAACCATGACGGGTCCCAAGGATGCAGTTGATCCCGTCTGCGGAATGCACGTCGATCCGCTAACGGCAAAGTACCGAGCTGAGCACGCTGGGCAGGCCTACTATTTTTGTTCGAACCGTTGTCGCGAGAAGTTCGTCGCCGAGCCGACGCGCTACGTCAACGCAGAAGCATCTGCATGGGCCGTCGTCGAGGGCGCAATCTACACCTGCCCGATGCATCCGGAGATCCAGCAGCGGGGTCCGGGAAATTGTCCAAAATGCGGCATGGCGCTCGAACCGATGATGCCGACCGCCGAGCAGGATGACAGTGAGCTGCAGACGGTTCGTCGAAAATTCCTCGTCTCGGCGGCGCTAGCAATTCCCTTGCTGCTGATCGCGATGGGTCCGCATCTTTTCGGCATGCATAGCGGTGAGCCGACCGCTCATATCCTGCGCTGGGCCGAACTTTTGTTGTCCGCGCCTCTGGTGCTGTGGACAGGTACTTCGTACTACGTTCGCGGCTGGAAAGGTGTCGCGATGGGATCGCCGAATATGTATACGCTGATCGGTCTTGGCGTATTGGTGGCTTTCGGTTTCAGCGTCGCCGCAACGTTTGCGCCGACGTGGTTTCCTCCGGCAATGCGCGACGCACATGGGATGGTCGGAGTTTACTTCGAAGCCGCCGGCGTCATCGTTGCGCTGGTGTTGTTCGGCGAATGGTTGGAACTGCGCGCTCGCGGGAAGACATCCGAGGCGATCCGGCGCTTGTTGGACTTGGTGCCGAAGACAGCCCGCCGCATCCTTGCAGACGGAAGCGAAGAAGACGTGGCGCTCGATCAGGTGCACGTCGGCGATCTGTTGCGCGTTCGCCCCGGGGAGAAGGTGCCCGTCGACGGCGTCGTGATCGAAGGCGCCAGCAGCGTTGACGAATCGCTGCTCACGGGCGAGCCGATGCCTGTGGAAAAACACACTGATGACCGCATAACCGGTGGCACTCTCAACGGCACAGGTAGCTTGAAATTCCGAGCCGATCGCATTGGACGCGATACTGTTCTGGCGCAAATCGTCGATCTGGTGGCTAAGGCGCAGCGCTCGAAAGCGCCATTGCAGCGGCTCGCAGATCGCGTGTCGCTGTTCTTCGTCCCCGCCGTGGTTGCTATTGCATTGCTTACCTTTGGTGCGTGGCTCATCTGGGGTCCCGAGCCGCGTCTGGCATATGCGATTGTCAATGCGGTGGCCGTCCTTATCATCGCCTGTCCGTGTGCGCTTGGCCTCGCCACTCCGATTTCCGTCACCGTCGCGACCGGACGCGGCGCGGAGGCAGGCGTATTGTTTCGTGACGCCGCAGCGATTGAGGGCTTGGCCCACGTCGATGTCCTGGTGCTGGACAAGACCGGCACGTTGACCGAAGGCAAGCCGGCGCTGACGGATGTCGATACCGTCCCAGGTGTTTCCGAATCCGAACTGCTGGCAATGGCGGCAGCACTGGAGGCTGCGAGTGAGCATCCTTTAGCGCGCGCGATTATCGAGGGCACCAAGAGCCGCGGTATTGCGTTCTCGGAGGTCAGTAACTTTGCCGCAGTCACCGGCCAGGGCGTGCGAGGAAATATCGGAACGGCTGTCGTCGCGCTCGGCAACGCGCAGTTGATGCAATCGTTAGGAGCTGACCCCGCACCTCTTGCGGCGCGCGCAGACGAACTTCGCAGTCAGGCCAAGACAGTGATGTTTCTGGCGCGCAATGGACATCTGGCGGGTTTGATCGCCGTGCAAGATCCCATCAAACCGGACGCACGCACCATCTTGGCTGCCTTGCGCGATGAAAAGCTGCGTATCGTCATGCTCACAGGCGATAGCGAGGTGACGGCACGTGCTGTCGCCTCGCAACTCGGCATTGACGAATACCATGCCAGTCAGACCCCGGCAATGAAAGCCGATTGGGTGTCACGCGCCAAAGCGGCAGGCGCGAGTGTTGCGATGGCGGGCGACGGGGTCAACGACGCGCCTGCGTTGGCAGCCGCGGATGTCGGTATCGCCATGGGCAACGGTTCCGACATCGCCAAGGAAAGCGCGCAGATCACCTTGGTGAAGGGTGAGCTTGCCGGCATTCTGCGCGCGCGCCGTCTATCGAAAGCAACCGTACGCAACATTCATCAAAACCTGGCGTTCGCCTTCCTGTACAACACGCTAGGCATTCCGCTAGCCGCTGGGGCGTTCTATCCGTTTTTTGGATGGCTATTGAGTCCGATGATTGCGGCTCTGGCCATGAGTCTTTCTTCCGTGTCGGTCATTTCCAACGCGTTGCGGTTGCGTGCTGCGCGTGTTGGGGTCGAAAGACCTTCTCGCTAGCCACAATATTGAAGCGGCGCTTATCTGAGCTAAGAACAGCAGAAACAGCTGCACTCGGAAAAAAGGGGGAGCGCGAGCCGCTCAAAGAGGAATCAGTGAGCAGATCATGAAAGAAACTACAGTTCAGATTGACGGGATGATTTCTATCTTTGACGGCGCAGGTATCGAGAAGCAGATCAAGCGCCGCGAAGGCGTTGTGCGAGTAGACGCAAACTTCCTGAACGGCACGGCGACCGTCGTATACGACGAGGCGCGAGTCAGTTCGAGTGACATCATTGCGTTCGTCGCAGATTGCGGCTACCACTGTCGCGGCGATGTGGTGCCGGCTCACGTCTGTTCGCCAGGCACACCAAACACGAGGCTGACCGTTCCCTCAACGGAGCATCGCGCTGACATTGTGCAGTCGACTGCGGCAGCGCCGGTTGTCGAACCACCGAAGGAAAAGGTAAACGTTGAAGTCCGGCCGCCTGCGGGCAGCGCGAAGTCAGAGGATCACGCCGGTCACAAAGCGGGCGCAATGTCGGCCGACAAGGCGGCGATGGCCCACGACATGGGGCATGGTTCGGGAAAAGACATCGATGGAATGGTGCGCGATATGCGCAACCGCCTTATCGTTACGCTGGTCCTGACGATCTTGATCTATCTGTATGCGCCGATGTTCGTGACGCTCACCGGGCTCGTACTGCCTGTGCCGTTCGGGCTCTCAAAGAATGTCTTGATGTTTCTGCTAGCCACGCCTGCCGTTTTCTATGGCGGTTGGGTTTTCTATGTCGGCGCGTGGCGGGCGCTCAGGAACGGCGTCTTCAACATGGCGGTGCTTGTTTCGCTTTCGGTGCTGGCAGGTTACGCGTTTAGTGTGGGGGCGACCTTCTTCTTCAAGGCGGAAGTCTTCTATGAAGCGCTCGCCATGCTACTTGTTTTCATCTTGATTGGACACTGGCTGGAGATGCGCGCGCGCGCTGGCGCGTCGCAGGCGGTAAAGGCGCTTTTGAACCTCGCGCCGCCCAAGGCTACCGTGATCCGCAACGGACAACCTGTCGAAGTTCCGACATCGGACGTGTTGATAAACGACATCGTGCTGATCCGCCCCGGCGACAAGATTCCCGTGGACGGCGAAGTGACCGACGGCGAGTCCAATGTGGACGAATCGATGATTACGGGCGAGAGCATGCCGGTCAAAAAGGTCGTGGGCGGCAAGGTAACCGGCGCGACAATCAATAAGAATGGAACATTCCAATTTCGTGCGACGAAGGTCGGCTCGGACACGGCGCTGGCCCAGATTGTGAAACTGGTGCAGACCGCCCAGAACTCGAAAGCCCCATCGCAGCGCTTTGCCGACATGGCCGCGCAGGTGCTGACCATCGCGGCGATTGTGTTCGGCGTTGCGACGTTCGCGGGCTGGTATTGGTTCGCCGGCGCGACGCCTGTCTTTGCGATGTTGCTTGCGATTACCGTCGTCGTTATTGCCTGCCCGGATGCTCTGGGACTCGCCACGCCAATGGCGATCATGGTTGCCAGTGGCAAGGGCGCGCAGAACGGCATTCTGTTCAAGGATGCCACCGCGCTCGAAGACGCGGGCAGGCTTCAGGCGATCATCTTCGACAAGACGGGCACGCTCACGATCGGCCAGCCGCAAGTGACGCAGATCGTCGCCGATGGAAAACCTGTCACTGATAAAGAATTACTTCGGCTCGTTGCCTCGCTCGAACAATCGAGCGAGCATCCGCTGGGGCAAGCGGTCGTGGACAAGGCGAAATTCGATGGTGTGCCGCTGAGTGCTCCGTCGAATTTCGAGGCGATTCCTGGACAAGGCGCGCGCGCAACCGTTGA
>Ga0209023_10004488_pt1 | contig 15846 bp, 12 predicted proteins | sample LakOneMetagenome_FD_187468 | JGI IMG/M metagenome (GOLD analysis project Ga0209023, IMG submission 187468) | Freshwater and sediment microbial communities from Lake Erie, Canada (SPAdes) (version 2) | ecosystem: Environmental > Aquatic > Freshwater > Lentic | place: Lake Erie, Canada... | reverse complement strand
GAGCACCTCATCGACCGTGTAGGCGGTTGGTGCGGTCGGCAGCACCATCGCGTCAATGGTCTTAAATGTCTCGCGGCTGACCTGCCGCATCGCTTCCAGCTTGTAGAGCGCGGCGAAGGTGTCCGCAGCGGTGATGGCCTTGCCCTTCAAAGTGATCTCGCGCGTGACCGGATGCACGGCATCGGGATCTTTGGCGAGCAGATCGCGGATCACAAGATAGCGTTCCGCCACCCACGGCCCTTCGTAAAGCAATTGCGCGGTTTCATAGAAGGGCATGAGATCGAATTCGACCGGCGCCGCGCCAAGCGCGATCAGCCGCGCGACGGCTGCGTCGTAACTTTGTTCGGAGATGGCATCGCCAAAGAATTTCAGCTGGCCCTTGCGTGGAATGCCGATCCGGATGCCGGGCGGAAAGCCCGTCACGGGTCCGACGAAACGATCGCGTGAATAGGGGTCGGTGGCGTCGTAACCGGCCATCACATTGAGCGCGATCATCGCGTCATCGACATTCAGCGAGAAGATCGAGACGCAATCGAGCGTGCGGCAGGCTGGCAATACGCCCGAAGTGGACATCAGCCCGAGCGATGGCTTGAGGCCGACAATGTTGTTGAGCATCGCGGGCACGCGGCCGGAGCCCGCGGTGTCGGTGCCGAGCGATAGCGGCACAAGGCCCGCAGACACGGCAACTGCCGAGCCTGAGCTTGATCCGCCGGGCACGAGATTGCTGCGGACGGCATTCTTCGGAGTGCCGTAAGGCGAACGCACGCCGACAAGACCCGTGGCAAACTGATCGAGGTTGGTCTTGCCGATCACAATGGCGCCTGCCGCGCGCAGCCGCGCCACGGTGTTGGCATCTTGCGTTGGCATGTATGAGAACGCGGGACATGCCGCGGTGGTGGGAAGGCCTGCAACGTCGATATTGTCTTTCACCGCGACAGGCACGCCGTAGAGCGGCAGCGACGTATCGCCCTTCGCTGCAAGCGCTTCGGCTTCGGCGATGGCCTCGGCCTCATCGCGCAGGCTGATGAAGATCGCAGGATCGCCGTGATCGCGGATACGCTGGAAGCTGCGCGCAATAGTCTTGGCAGGGGATGTCGTGCCTGCGCGATGCGCGGCGACGATCTCGGCAACAGTCTCGGTCACAAATCGCTTCCCGTCATTCTGGTGAGTGAGCTTATTCCGCCGGGACGGCGGCAGGCATCGGCGCGGCGGCACCCGACCGGGCATAGGCGAAGAAGCCGGCCGCCACCAGAGCATAAGCCAACGCGACGCCGGGTGTCACGGCAATGCCGACGGCTGGGCCATGCATGAAGCCGAAGAAGGTCAGCGCCGCGCCTGCAGCCGCGAAGGCGGCCGCCTTGACGAAATCGCGCTCGATCACGAACACCGCCATCGCCGCCAGCACGAGGCCCGAAAGGATCGAGCCTTCGCCGAGAATTTCGAGGCCGTGGTAGAGCACGCCGGTGGCGCCGAGCTTGTCCATGCCGACCGCCGCAGCGCTGGTGCCCGCGGCGGTGAGTGCGCCGTCCACCAGCGTCTTGCCCCATGCGGCGAGATGCGGGGTCAGCGCCAGCACAATGGCGGGGGCATGAGAGGCTGGTGTGGCCTGAAACGCCTGCGCGCCGACCAGCATGCCGATGTAAAGCAGGATCGGCAGGATCGCCACGACAGGCACGAGATTGAGCAGCAGCGAGATCACGCCAAGCCAAGCTAGCACGATCACCATCGCGCCGGTGGCGGCGGAATAGCCGATGCGGCCGCCCATCGCCTTCCAGCCGGGATGGCCGATATAGACCGCGTTGATGAAGGGATTGCCCATCAGTGCGCCGATCAGGCTGACGACGCCGTCGGCGGTCAGCACGCGCGTGGTCGGGTAGTGATCTCCGGCGGCTTCCGCGCTTTCCACATTGTCCATCGCCTCGACCAGATCGTAGACGCCGAACGGAATCGCGGTGACGAGAATGATGCCGATGAATTCGAAGCCGGAGAAGACATGGCCGATGGCAGGGATCGGCAGCGAGAAACCGATGTTGCTGAACGCCGCGCCAAGCTTCGCCAGACTCATGCCGCCGATGTTGAGGCCGAAGAGATTCGAGCCCCACGCGATCACGGTGCCCACGAAGATGGCGACAAGGCCCGCTGGAATGTTCTTCGGATATTTCACGCCGCCGAACCAGCTTGCGAGAATCACGGCGAAACATGTGAGGCCGATCACCGGAGTCATGAACATCTCGAAGGCCGGACGCATCGAGATGAAAGCAACGGAAACACCCGCCAGCGTACCGAGCAGCGCGGCGCGCGGCGTGATGCGCTGAATCCATGGCGCGATGAAACCGCCGAGCATCAGGATGAAACTCTGGATGAACACCCATGTCAGGCCCGCTTCCCATGCCTTGATCGGGTCGTTGGTCTTGAGAAGGATCGGCAGCATGATGACGAAGGTGACGATGAACATGTGCGGCACGCTGACGCCGGATGGCAGCGCACAGACGTCGCTGCGTCCTGTCTTTTGCGCGAGGCGATAGGCCAGCCATGCGTAATACATGGTGGAGAGGAACATCATCAGCCCGAGCGCGGGCAGGATACGGCCGAACACCAGCGAGTCGGGCATCTTGAGCACAAAGCGCAGCAACGCTGTCAGCGTCAGCATGTTGACAAGGATGTTGGTGCCGAAGCCGAAAAAGGCGTTCCAGTCGCCCGGTGCCCACAGGATCGGTTTGCCGGACATCGCAGCTGTGTCTGATGTGCTCATTGCGCGCCCCTATGCAATCATTTTCGAGGGTTCGGAATTCAGTGCCGCCAAAACCTCTGCTGAAGAACTGACCCAGCCAAAAATGCCGCCCTGCGCCTTGATCATGCGCAGGCCCATCTCGTGAAATTCTGGAAAGTAGGATGCGCAGCAATCCGCCAGCACCACACATCGATAGCCGCGATCATTAGCTTCGCGCACGGTGGTGTTGACACAGACTTCGGTGGTGACGCCGCACACCAGAAGATTTTCGATACCGTGTTTCTTCAGAACATCATCGAGCGCGGTCGCGTAGAACGCGCCCTTGCCCGGCTTGTCGATCACGATCTCGCCCTTGATCGGATAGAGTGGCGGCACGATGTCGTGGCCCGCTTCGCCGCGAATGAGGATGCGTCCCATCGGCCCCGGATCGCCGATCCGCAATGACGGCGCGCCGCGTTCGATCTTCGCGGGCGGTGCGTCGGAGAGATCGGGCAGGTGACCTTCGCGTGTGTGAATCACGAGAAGGCCTGCTTTTCGAAAAGCCGTCAGCACATCGCCGCAGGGCTTCACCGCGCGGGTCAGTTGTGAGACATCGTTGCCGAGCGTTTCGCCGAAGCCTCCAGGCTCAAGGAAATCGCGCTGCATGTCGATGATCACCAGTGCGGTCTTCGGCCAGACCAGTTCGACCGGCGCCGGTTCGGCTGCGAGCAAATTTTTGGTCGGGGGCATGCGCATCGCCTTCGTTAATCGGCGTTAACGAAGCAAGCGGTGTGCCATTGTGTACAACGCACAACGCGGCCATGTGAGTGAGCGATTACCGATGCGAAACAATGGCTTGGTATCGGCGAGCCGCGTCCGGCTTATGCTCAAAGCCGGGCATTGAATTGGTCCTGAGGCCAATTTTTAGGCGGCGTGCTGCCGCAGGCACGCCGCGCGCGCGAAGATTGACACGTTCTAATCAATCTGCATTATATTGCATTAGTCGCCGGAGAGCGACAGGAATAGCTGCATTATTATTCTAATGATGCGGCATCAGGGGAGGGAAGCCCATGCCTGCGGTCGCAGACCCTGCGGCGCATCAACGACTGGCGAGCGCGCAGCCATGACGGCTGCGGCAGCCCATCGTCAGGCCAGCGCGCAGGCGCTGTTCGCGACTCCCAATATTATTGCCGACCGCAAGGCCGATGGCAGCATCTGGCTGAAATCCGCGACGCCGCTGCAGCCGTTCGCGCGCTGTGTCGGCGACTGGCTGGAGCAATGGGCGCGCGGGACGCCCGATACGGTTTTTCTCGCCGAGCGCAGCAGCGCCGATCTGCCATGGAGCAAGCTCACCTACCGCGACGCGCTGCGGCGGGTGCGCGCTGTCGGAGCATGGATCCTGGCGCAAGGCATGAGCGCCGAGCGTCCGCTTGTCATTCTCTCCGACAATTCCATCGACCACGCTATCTTCATGCTGGCGGCGATGCATGTCGGCGTGCCGGCCGCGCCGGTGTCGCCGGCCTATTCGCTGATGTCGAAGGATTTCGACAAGCTGAAAAGCATGATCGCGCTGCTCGATCCCGGCGCGATCTATGTGTCCAGTGCGAAGATGTTCGCGCCTGCACTGAATGCGATTGCATCGTCACATACTGCTATCGTGGTTGCGGGCGATCCTGAAGGATTCGAGGATGCGATTGCATTCTCGTCTCTGACGTCCGCAGCGGAGACGCCGGACGTGGCGCGCGCGTTTGCGGGTGTCGGTCATGACACCATTGCAAAGTTTCTGTTTACATCGGGCTCCACCGGCACGCCGAAAGCGGTGATCAACACCCAGCGGATGCTGACCTCCAATCAAGCTGCGAAGGGGCAGACATGGCCGTTTCTCGGCGAGGCGGGATTCACCACGCTCGACTGGCTGCCGTGGAGCCACACCTTTGGCGCCAACCACAACTTCAATTGCGTGCTGCGCAATGGCGGCACGCTCTACATCGATAGCGGCAAGCCTGCGCCCGGCCTGTTCGCGCTGTCGCTTGCCAATCTGCGTGACGTGATTCCGACGGTCTACTTCAATGTGCCGCGCGGCTACGACATGCTGATCGCTGCGCTGCGCGAAGATGACGACTTGCGCCGCCGCTTCTTTTCGGAAGTGAAGCTGCTGTTCTATGCAGCTGCAGCCCTTCCGCAGAATCTGTGGGATGCGCTGGAAGCGCTGTCGATTGCGACCGTGGGTCATGCGGTGCCGATGGTGTCGGCATGGGGCGCAACTGAAACCGCGCCGCTCGCCACCGATTGTCATTTTCAGGCGCAGCGCTCCGGGAATATCGGCGTTCCGGTTCCGGGCACCGAGATCAAGCTGGTGCCGACCGGCGACAAGCTGGAAGCGCGCGTGCGCGGGCCGAATGTCACGCCGGGCTACTGGAAGGCGCCGGAGCAGACTGCGAAGGCGTTCGATGCCGACGGCTTTTACATGATGGGCGACGCGATGGTCCTCGCGGACAGCGCGCGCCCCGAACTCGGCCTGTTCTTCGATGGCCGTGTGGCGGAAGACTTCAAGCTGACATCAGGCACATGGGTGAGCGTCGGCACGCTGCGCATTGCAGGCATTGCCGCCCTCGCGCCTGTTGCACAGGACATTGTTGTCACCGGCCATGACAAGGACGAAGTCCGCTTTCTGGTGTTTCCGAACATCCCGGCCTGCCGCGCGCTGGCGAAATTGCCCGACGCGGATGTGGCCGATGTTCTGCGTGCGCCTGCCGTGCGCGCCGCCGTGGCGCAGGGATTGGCGCGCCTGAAAGCGAACGGCGGCGGCTCGTCGAGCTTCGCCACCCGCGCACTGCTGTTGGCGGACCTGCCGTCGGTCGATGGCGGCGAGATTACCGACAAGGGCTACATCAACCAGCGCGCGGTGCTCTCCCGCCGTGCGTCCGATATCAAGAGGCTCGACGACAATGGATGCGGCGACTGGATCGGATGTCCGGGCTGACCGGCCGCAGGATATTGTCATTGAAAATGCAAGGCCGTGCGTGCAGCAATCGGGACCTTGCACACGATGCGGCGGATGTGGTTTGCGGGATGCTATCAAGATGCAGGGCCTGAACAGGCCTGCGAAGATCTAGGCCCGATCAGGACAACCGGCTTCAAAGCCGGGCCGATCGGGAATGAAACAGAAGAACCGGAGGGAAACGCTGATGTCGAAGATCATGAAGATAAGCCGCAGAACGCTGTTGTCCGGCGCGGCGGGCGCCGCAACGCTGGCCGTGACACCGCGCCTGTTCAGCCCCGCGATCGCGCAGAACGCGCCGCTGAAGGTCGGCCTGATGCTGCCCTATACCGGAACCTTCGCGAAGCTTGGCCAGTTCATCGATAACGGCTTTGAGCTTTACTATCAGCAGAAGGGCCTCAAGATCGGCGGCCGCGAGGTGCAGTTCATCAAGGTAGATGATGAATCCAAACCCGAAGCCGCGACCGACAACATGAATCGTCTGGTCGGACGCGAGAAGGTCGATCTTGTGGTCGGCACCGTGCATTCCGGCGTCGCCATGGCGATGGTGAAGGTGGCGCGCGACACCAAGACCATGCTGATCATTCCGAATGCGGGCGCCAACGACGCCACCGGCCCGATGTGCGCGCCGAACATCTTCCGCACCTCGTTCTCGAACTGGCAGACGACCTACCCCGCCGGCAAGGTGCTGGTCGATGCCGGCATCAAGAATGTCGTCACCATCACCTGGCGCTACACCGCGGGCGCGGAAATGATCAGCGCATTCTCGGAAAACTTCACCAAGTCCGGTGGCAAGATTGTCGAGGACCTGACGCTGCCGTTTCCGGAAGTGGAATTCCAGGCGCTGATTACCCGCATTGCAACTCTCAAGCCCGATGCCGTGTTCTCGTTCTTCGCCGGCGGCGGCGCGGTGAAGTTCGTCAAGGATTACGCGGCGGCGGGTCTCAACAAGACGATCCCACTTTATGGCGCGGGCTTCCTCACCGACGGCACCATTCAGGCGCAGGGAGAGGCTGCCAACGGCATCAAGACCACGCTGCATTACGCCGACAATCTCGACAATCCGGCCAACGTCGCGTTCCTGAAAGCATTCAAGGCCAAGACCGGCAACGACGGCGATATCTATGCCGTACAGGGCTATGACGCGGCAGCGCTGTTTGACATTGGCCTCACGGCAGTTGGTGGCGATGCCAAGGCGCAGGACAAGATGATCGCGGCGATGGGTGCTGCGAAAATCGACTCGCCGCGCGGGCCGTTGTCCTTCAACAAGGCGCACAACCCGATCCAGAACATCTATCTGCGTGAGGTGCGTAACGGCCGCAACGAGTTGGTGTCGATTGCCCAAAGCGCGGTCGACGATCCGGCCCGTGGCTGCAAGCTGACGTAAGGCCCAAGCAGGTCGCTGCGTTAAAAAAGAGCTGCTGCTTCTCTCTCGATGTCGTCCCCGCGAAGCGGGGACCCATAACCCTGACGGTTGCGGTCTTGTACAGAATGCGCAATCAATCCGATTGCAATAACGCGAGTTCAGCGCGCATAGGTCCCCGCCTTCGCGGGGACGACACCGTGCGTGTGGTTCATGCCGATTTCTCTTGCGGGATATATTAAATGGACCTCGTCACCTTCGGCGTTCAGCTTCTGAATGCCATTCAGTACGGGATGGTCCTGTTTCTGGTCGCCAGCGGTCTGACGCTGGTGTTCGGCATTCTCGGCGTGATCAATCTTGCCCACGGCGCGTTCTACATGCTGGGCGCGTATCTGGCTTACTGGATCGCGGCCTATACCGGCAGTTTCTGGATCGCGGTGGTCGGCGGCGTGGCCATTGCCTTTGTCGTCGGCCTGCTGCTGGAGAATGTCTTCATCCGCAGGCTCTATGGCCGCGACCATCTGGTGCAGGTGCTGCTCTCGTTCGGCCTCATCCTTGTCATCGATGAAGTCCGGCAACTGCTGTTCGGTAAGGACGTGCATTCGGTGCTGCCGCCGGAGGGATTGCGCGGCGCGATCCAGCTTACGGACAATCTCTCTTATCCGGTCTATCGGCTTGCGATCTGCGGATTCTGTCTGGTCGCGGCGGCGATCATTTATCTCGTCATCACCCGCACCAAGATCGGCATGATCGTGCGTGCGGGTGCGGAGAATCGCGAAATGACGCGCACGCTCGGCATCAACTTCGACACCGTGAACCGCTATGTCTTCGCCGTCGGAATCGCGCTGGCGGCGCTCGGCGGCATCATCGTCGCACCGGTTTCGACTGTCTATCCCGGCATGGGCGACAGCATGCTCATTCTCTCGTTCGTCGTCGTGGTGCTGGGTGGCATCGGCTCGATGGGCGGCGCGGCCATCGGCGCGCTGCTGATCGGTCTCACCGATACGTTCGGAAAAGTGTTCTTCCCGAGCGTGTCGAGCGTTCTGATCTATGTGCTGATGGCGGCGGTGCTGCTCTGGCGTCCGAACGGCATTCTCGGGCGGCGTGAGGTGTGACCGCATGATCCCGAAAAGTGGGCACCGGTTTTCGGATCAGATCATGCGGAGAAAAGCATGAGCAAATCCATCGAGTCCAGTTCACGTGAGTGGATCGTTCCGGGCGTTCTGCTGGCGCTTGCCGTCGCATTGCCCTTCGTTGCCCCCACATACTATGTGCAGTTCGCCAGCAAGGCGCTGATCATGGGCGTGCTTGCGATGTCGCTGAATCTCGTGGTCGGCTATGGCGGGCTGGTGAGCCTGTGCCATGCGGCGTTCTTCGGCATCGCGGGTTATGTGCTGGCGCTGGCCTCTCCGAAGTATGATCCGGCGTCACTTTGGTGGACGCTGCCGCTTGCGGTTGCTGCTTCTGCCGCCGCCGCCGCGATCATTGGCGCGCTGGCGCTGCGCACGCGGGGCGTTTACTTCATCATGGTGACGCTGGCGTTCGGCGAGATGCTGTTCTTCCTGTTTCACGACAGCAAGTTTGCCGGCGGGTCAGACGGCGCGTTTGTCTACAACAAGCCGTCAATCATGCTCGGCGACATCACGCTGCTCGATCTCGAAAAGCCGCTGACCTATTACTTCGTTATTCTTACTGTGCTGATTGCGGTCATCGCGTTTCTGACCATGATTGTGCGCTCGCCGTTCGGTCATGCCCTGGCGGCCGCGCGCGACAACGAGCGCCGCGCCCGCGCGCTCGGCTTTCCGGTGTTTCGCGTGCGGCTGACCGCGTTCGTGATCTCGGGCGCGATTGCCGGCATTGCTGGATATTTCGCTGCCGCACAGTTCGGCTTTGTCGCGCCACAGATGCTGGGCTGGCATCTCTCGGCCACGGTGCTGGTGATGGTGCTGATCGGCGGTCAACGTTCGGTGGCGGGGCCGCTGATCGGTGCGCTGGTGCTGATCGGGCTTGAAGAAGTGCTGAAAGCGACCACCGAACACTGGAAGCTTGTGGAAGGATTGATCGTCATTCTGATTGTACTGGCGTTGCCCCATGGCGTGCGCGATCTGCTTTCGATGGTGCGTGGACCGTCCGATCAACGCGCGTTGCGTCATGCAAAGAAGGCCGTAACGGAGGCAGGGCATGGCTGATCCGGATATCGCACTTCGTGCTGTCGGCCTGAAGAAACATTTCGGCGGCCTCACCGCCGTTTCCGATGTGTCGCTGGATATCCACACTGGCGAAATTCATGCCGTGATCGGCCCCAACGGCGCGGGCAAGTCGACGCTGATCAATCTGTTGTCCGGCGATCTTTCCGTCAGCGCGGGCGAGATCACGCTCGGAGCCGACGACATCACCCGTCTTGCGCCGGATCGGCGCGCGCGTTCGGGTTTGGGCCGCTCCTATCAGAAAACCACAATCTTTCCGCAGTTCACCGCGCACGAGAATGTACGGCTGGCGGCGCAGGCGCATGCGGCATCGCCGCTGAAAATGTTCGGCAATGTATTTTCGGACGCGGACGTCAACCGCCGCACCCGCGAGGCGCTGGAGCAGGCAGGATTGACGGCGCGCGCGCAGATGACGGCGATGCATCTGTCGCACGGCGAGCAGCGCCAGCTCGAGATCGCCATGGTGCTGGCGACACAGCCGCGCATCATCCTGCTCGACGAGCCGCTCGCGGGCATGGGGCAATCCGAGGCGCGCAAGATGGTCGATCTGATCGCGTCGCTCAAGAAGGGCCGTGCGGTGCTGGTGGTCGAGCACGACATGGACGCGGTGTTTGAACTCGCTGATCGCCTCACGGTGATGGCGGACGGTCATGTCATCGCCAGCGGTTTGCCCCTGGATGTGCGTGTCGATCCGGCGGTGCGGCTTGCCTATCTCGGAAACGAGGAGGACGCGGCATGAGCGCGCTTCTCGACGTGCAGGAGCTGGAAGCATTTTACGGCGCGGGGCAGGTGCTGCATGGCGTCGGTTTTTCGATCAGGAAAGGCGAACAGGTGGCGCTGCTCGGCCGCAACGGCATGGGCAAGACGACGCTGTTGCGTTCGCTGATGGGTCTCATTGCCGACCGTCGCGGTCAGATCAATCTCAACGGCCGCGACATCATGCGCGCCGCGCCGGAGGCGATTGCACGCGCGGGTGTGGCGCTGGTGCCGGAGGGGCGCGGCGTGTTCGGCTCGCTGTCGGTGGTGGAAAATCTCATCATGGCCGCGCGGCCCGGCATCGACGGGCGCAAGGTATGGACGCTGGACAAAATCTACGAACTGTTTCCGCGCCTGCACGCGCGGCGGACCAATGGCGGGCATCAGCTCTCCGGTGGCGAACAGCAGATGCTGACCATCGGCCGCGCGCTGATGACCAATCCCGATCTGATCCTGATCGACGAGGCGACCGAAGGCCTCGCGCCACTGGTGGCGAAAGACATCTGGACAACGCTCGGCATTATTCGCGACGAGGGCGTCGCGACCGTGGTGGTCGACAAGGATTTCCGCTCGCTGTCGCGGATCGCGGACCGCATGGTGATGCTGTCAAAAGGCACGGTGGTGTTCGACGGCACGCCCGCCGAACTGGCGCAGAAGCAGGATCTGCTGGAACAACATCTGGGGGTGTGAGGTTGCGCCAGCAATCTCGTGCTTGTCATGGCCGGGCATAGCCGTTCGTAGAACGGCGTCGCTTCCGCTCACCTATGTGCCGGCCATCCCGATTATGAGGGCACTCTATTCAATTGATCGGGATCACCGGGACAAGCCCGGTGATGACATCGTTTATGGATCAACGATCACCAGTCCCGCATCGCTCGCCGCAACAACATCCCGTTCCAGCGGCAGCGGCCATTGCACCACAAGCGTGCCGATCAGGTCGGCCAGCCCATCTTCATCGAACGCATCGTAAAACACCGGCGCATGCGCGCGGGCGATGAAGGCGTGCAAGAGATGCGCGGCGTCGTAGTCGTAAACAATATCCGTAGGCACGATGCCTTCGCGCCGCATCATGAAGCGGCGGAAGCCAGTCAGCCGTGCACGTTGGTTGTCGAGTGCTGCGAATGACAGCACCAATGTATCGTTCGCAATGCGCGGCCCGTCCTGCATCCGGTCGAGCATCGGCAGGGCGTTGGCGTCGATGACGTCAGCGAGCGTGCGGAAATCATTTGAAACATCGTCGGCATGCAACGTGTTGCGGATCGCGACGATGGTTGCTGCATCGAGGCCGCGAGCTACGAGAAGTTCCGCGAGCGTGCTTGCGACAATTTTCGGTGGCTCGACAGCGATGTCGAAAGCCAGACTCATTGCGCGGCGACGGCGCGGGGCGCAGCGATCCGCGCCTGCTTCGCGATCACGGGAGCGACAGTGTCATGGAGACGCGCCGCCGCTTCCTGGATGGTAAGGTCAGCGGTGTCTACCTGCGCAGAGGCGCGCGCATAAAGCGGCTCGCGGCTGAGCAGGATGGTGCGCAATTCCTGCATGTCGGAACGCTCGCTTTCCATCGGCCGCATGTCGCCCTGCTTGCGCACGCGCCCCATGTGCTCCTCCGGCTTGGCGCGCAGCCACACCGTATAGAACGACGATAGCAGCAGATCGAATGTCACCGGCTCGGAGACGATGCTGCCGCCGGTAGCAAGCACGACCGGCTCGGTGCCTGTCAGCACCTGCGTCAGTGCGGTCTGCTCCATGCGGCGGAAACCTTCCTGGCCGTACAGCGCCATGATCTCGGCAACGGACAGGCCGTTGATCCGCTCGATCTCCTTGTTCAGCTCGACGAAAGGCCAGCCGATGCTCTTGGCCAGCAGCTTGCCGAGAGTGGATTTTCCGGCGCCGCGCAGGCCGATCAGTGCGATACCGGCGAACGCGCCGTGACGTGCCGCGCCGTTGCCGGCGAGAATGTCCTTGGCTTGCGCGATCTGCGCCGGTGTCGCGCTGCGGATCAGGTCGCGGATCACCGGCCAGTCCGGCGATGTTTCCGCGCTCGGGATCAGATCCTCGACCTGCTTGTCCATGGCCGCCGACACACGCCGCAGCAGCACGATCGAGACGTTGCCTTTGCCGCTTTCGAGCTGCGCGATGTAGCGCTCCGAAATGCCCGATGCCTTGGCCAGCACCTTCCGCGACATGCCACGCATCGCCCGCATGGTGCGGACACGCTGCCCAAGCTGTTCAAGAAACTGGCTTTCCGGTTCTGCCTGCGGGGTCATGCCATCTCAACTCGTGAACCTGAAACATAATGCCGGAAAAGGTTGACAGCAAGCTCAGGCGGTGACTTTATATGAATTATAATTCTAAAAAGCTGGATCAACGGGAGAGCGTCGTGCGGGTTGAGGGTGAACTGGGCGCCAGCCCAGCGTCGACATCATGGTCGAAGTCATGAGCGATTCAGGCGGCGGATACAATGCCGTGACCTATCTGCTCGACCGCAATGTCGACGCAGGGCGCGGTGCCAAGGTCGTGTTCCGGGATCCGGTGTCCGAGATCACCTACGGTGAGTTGCAGGCGCAGACGCGCCGTCTCGCCAATCTGCTGAAGCGGCTTGGGGTGCGGCGGGAAGAGCGCGTCGCGATGATGATGCTCGACACCATCGATTTCCCGATTGTGTTTCTGGGCAGTATCCGGGCCGGCATCGTGCCGGTGCCGCTCAACACGCTGCTGACCGCCGAACAATATGCCTATGTACTGGCGGATTGCCGCGCGCGTGTTCTTTTCATCTCGGAAGCATTGCTGCCGGTGGTGAAGGATGTGCTCGGCCGCCTTTCGAACCTGGAGCATGTTGTGGTGTCCGGCGCCAATGCCAGCGGATACCTGCTGTTCAGGGACGAACTCGCCAAGGAAAGCGACCGGTTCGAAACCGCCGCGACCCATCCGGATGAACCGGCGTTCTGGCTCTATTCGTCGGGCTCGACCGGCATGCCGAAAGGTGTGCGCCATCTGCATTCCAATCTCGAAGCGACGGCGGAGACCTACGCCAAGAAGGTGCTCGGCATTCGCGAAGACGATGTCGGCCTTTCGGCGGCAAAACTGTTCTTCGCCTATGGCCTCGGCAATGCGCTGACCTTCCCGATGTCGGTGGGCGCGACCACGATTCTCAATCCGGAACGCCCGACGCCGCAGGTGATGTTCGAACTGATCCGCAAACACCATCCGAGCATCTTCTTCGGCGTGCCGACGCTGTTCGCAGCGATGCTGAACGATGACGCCTTCAAGAACGAGCCGCGCACCAAGCGCCTGCGTGTCTGCACCTCGGCGGGTGAAGCGCTGCCTGAAGTCGTCGGCCAAAGCTGGCAGCAGCGTTTCGGCGTCGACATTCTCGACGGCGTCGGCTCCACCGAACTGCTGCACATCTTCCTCTCCAATGCACCGGGCGACATCAAATACGGCACCTCGGGCAAGCCCGTGCCGGGCTACAACGTGCGTCTTGTGAATGACGCAGGCGCGGATGTTGCGGATGGCGAGGTCGGCGAGATGATCGTCAATGCGCCCTCGGCAGGCGAAGGCTACTGGAATCAGCGCGGCAAGAGCCGTCAGACCTTTGAAGGCGGCTGGACCCGCACCGGCGACAAATACACCCGCGATGCGGATGGCCGTTACACTTACTGCGGTCGTTCCGATGACATGTTCAAGGTGTCGGGCATCTGGGTTTCGCCGTTTGAAGTGGAAAGCGCGCTGATCACCCATCCCTCGGTGGCGGAAGCAGCCGTCGTGCCTGCGGAAGATTCCGAAGGATTGCTCAAGCCGAAAGCATTCGTCGTGCTGAAGCAGGGCGTGGCGGTGAGCGATCTCAACGGCGCGCTGAAGGAACATGTCAAGCAGAAGATCGGCCCGTGGAAATATCCGCGCTGGATCGAAGTGGTGGAGAGCCTGCCGAAGACGGCGACCGGAAAAATCCAGCGCTTCAAGCTGCGCGATGGGGCCACACACTAGATGTCATGGCCGGGCTTGTTCCGGCCATCTCGATCACTTGGGCAGGGTGCTCAATCAATCGAGATCACCGGGACAAGTCCGGTGATGACAATCGATAGATTTAGGTGATCGCGAGAACGGAAACACGTACATGACCACTCTCCAATCCTCCGGCACACTCACCATTGGCGATGCCCAACTCGAATATCGCATGATCGGGCCAATGCCCGACAAGGCGCCGACCATCGTCATGCTGCATGAAGGTCTTGGTTCGGTCGGATTGTGGGGCGACTTCCCCGATAAACTGCAGGCGGCAACCGGTGCAGGCGTGTTCGTCTATTCCCGCGCGGGTTATGGCCGTTCTTCGCGAACGACGTTGCCGCGTCCGCTCAACTTCATGGAGATCGAGGCGCTCGATGTGTTGCCGAAGGTGCTCGATGCCATCGGTTTCCGCCGCGGGCTTTTGCTTGGCCATTCCGATGGAGCATCGATCGCAACGATTTATGCCGGCGGCATTCAGGATCATCGTGTGCGCGGGGTTATCCTGATCGCGCCCCACTTCATGGTCGAGGATTTTGGCCTCGTCTCGATCAGGAAGACCAGGCAGAATTACGACACCGGCGATCTCAAGCCGAAGCTCGCGCGTTGGCACGACGATGTCGACAACGCCTTCAACGGCTGGGCGGATGTCTGGCTCAATCCGAAATTCCGCGACTGGGATATTTCGGAATCGCTCGCTTATGTGCGCGTGCCGGTCGAGATCATTCAGGGGGCCGAGGATCAGTACGGCACAGTGCGGCACATCGAGATCGCGCAGGAGGAGTGCTACTGCCCGGTGGACGTCACCCTCGTGCCTGGCGCGGGTCATTCCCCGCACCGGGAAGCCGCCGACATCACCCTGAAAGCTGTCTCGGATTTCGCCAACCGGCTGTTGTCCGTTCACGGAGAAGGGGCATCGGGCCAGGCAGCCTGATCATGCAAAAAAATGCATGTTTTGCGGATTGTAGCGCTAGACATGCTCCATAGTCTGCAATATTATGCATTATAATTCAGATTTCAGCCAGATCGAGGGTGCCCAATGGCCCAGGCGGACAGGAAACTCGCCAACAACGCGACCTTCATCGACTTCCAGACCGAGCCGTCAAAATACCGGCACTGGAAACTCGATGTGGCGGGAGACGTCGCCACGCTGACCATGGATGTGGACGAGAATGGCGGCCTGTTCGAGGGCTATCTGCTCAAGCTGAATTCCTACGATCTCGGCGTGGATATCGAACTGGCAGATGCCGTGCAGCGGCTGCGCTTCGAGCATCCGCAGGTGAAGGTGGTACTGCTGCGTTCGGGCAAGAACCGCGTGTTCTGCGCTGGTGCCAATATCCGCATGCTCGCGGGCTCGACCCACGCGCATAAGGTCAACTTCTGCAAATTCACCAACGAGACCCGCAACGGCCTGGAAGACTCCAGCGAGAATTCCGGCCAGCGCTTCATCTGTGTCGTCAATGGCACTGCCGCGGGTGGCGGCTATGAACTCGCGCTTGCCGCCGATCACATCATCATGGCAGACGACGGTTCGGCTGCTGTTGCGCTGCCTGAAGTGCCGCTGCTGGCCGTGTTGCCGGGCACGGGTGGTCTCACGCGCGTTGTCGATAAGCGCAAGGTGCGCCGCGACCACGCCGATTTCTTCTGCACCATCGAGGAAGGTATCAAGGGCAAGCGCGCCGTGCAGTGGCGGCTGGTGGACGAAATCGTCTCTAACTCCAAGCTTGAAGCCAAAGTCGCCGAGCGCGCCAGGGAATTCGCGGGCCAGTCGAAGCGGAATGGCGAAGGGCTGGGCATTGCGCTG
>Ga0209023_10004487_pt1 | contig 15847 bp, 13 predicted proteins | sample LakOneMetagenome_FD_187468 | JGI IMG/M metagenome (GOLD analysis project Ga0209023, IMG submission 187468) | Freshwater and sediment microbial communities from Lake Erie, Canada (SPAdes) (version 2) | ecosystem: Environmental > Aquatic > Freshwater > Lentic | place: Lake Erie, Canada... | reverse complement strand
ATGTCGCTCGCGAGCGTCCATCGATGCGAGTCGGCAATCCGCCGTCACTTCGTCGCGTTGGCGCCATAGCGCAACACCGCGACGCGCCCGCGAGGCGCGCTTGAGCGAGTCTCTCTGACCCTTGTGGCGGAATCGGTTGCCAGTTCGACTTACCAAGGAGCATCCCCATGCGACTGTACGGAATCGGCGCACTGACGCTCGGCATTGTTCTGGCCGGGACAAGCGAACTTCGGGCGCAGGTGAGCGTCGCTGGCACCATTCGGGTCATCGTCGAGGATGCGACGATCGGACGTCTGTCTGGCGCTGTCGTGACGGCGTCCGCGCCCGACACGCCGGGTCTCAGGGAAGCCGTGAGTGATGCCGAGGGAGTGGCGACGCTCGAGCTGCTGCCTCCCTCGGCTCGGTACGTTGTGAAGACGAGCCGGTCTGGCTATTCGGCGCTGGAGAACGCCGACGTCCTCGTGAGCAGCGGGCAGACGACCACTCTCCGCGCCCGACTGTCCCTCGCATCAGGCGCGCAAGATCTTTCGGTGCAGGGTGTGGCGACGCCGCTGGTCGATGTCACCCGCGCCACATCCGGTGCTGACATCACGCTACAACTTGCCGATTCGCTCCCGACGGCTCGCACGTACCAAAGCTTCCTGCAGTTGGTGCCTGGCGTGCTGCCGGAGACCAGTGGTAACCCGGCCTCGCGATCGAGCATGAATTGGCATGCGGCCGGATCGGACAACATCGGCTATTCGGTCGAGAACGTCTATTACTTCGAGGCGATCAACGTCACAGATCCAGTCAGTGGGACGTCTGGCTCGAACCTGAACACCGAAATCATTCAGGAGCAGAAGGTGCTGACTGGGGGAATCCCGGCTGAGTATGTCGGAACCGGCGGCTTGGTCTCGACAATCATCACAAAGTCCGGGTCCGACAGATACACGGGCTCGGCAACCTACTTCTTTCGCAATGAAGGATTCGTTGCCAGCAATATTCACGCGGCCGGTGCCACCTTCGACAGGAAGGAAACGGCATTCACGACAGGCGGACCTGTGGTCAGTCACAGGTTATGGGGTTTTGGCAGCTTCCGCTACACGAACAGCGGCACTGACGTGTACGCGTCGGACACACTGACGTTCCTGCGAAAGTCGAAGACGATTCAGAAGCAGGGCTTCGCCAAGGCCACCTGGACCACGAAAGCGAATACCATCGGCCTGGTCTTTCTGAACGACCCATCAACGGGCACATCGTCCACCAATGGCTCGGTGGCCAATTCCCGAATCAGCCGGGCTGAGCAAGGCGGTAACAACTACTCCGCCACCTACAACCGAAGCTGGGGCAAGGCGCTGATCGATCTGGCGGTTAACTCGCATGACACGCAGCTCTCGACATACGCCGCGAACACGGCGTCTCGCAACAACGTGTCGTTCCAGGCCGCTGACACTCGCACACTGGCAGATGAGCAGCTCGGTGGCGCGGGAGTGAATTTCCCCGAAACGCGGCCGACGTTTCAGGTCCGCGTCGCGGCGCAGCGTCAGATGGCGAACCACACGCTCAAGGCGGGCTTCGAGTGGGCGCGGCGGCGGGATCGCCGCGACAATCAGTTCACCGGGCCGGACCTGGCCCAGTATGTCTCGATATCGAACCGCTATCAGGCCACTGGCGTGACTGCGGGTGCCCTGGCGTCTGGCGCTTGGTCGAGCCGACCGTTCCGTACATCCACGGCGTCGGACTTCGGCAATTTGATCCGAGCGATCAACGCCTCGGCCAATCGGGCGCAGTTCTACGGTGTGTTTGACACGAACGGAGACGGCACGATCAGCGTCGCCGAGCTGAATGCCGCCATGGTGTTTCAGAGTACGGCGGGGAATCCGAACGGGCAGATCAATTACTTCCGTTCGCTCCAGGTCGCTCCGGGGCCGCAGGATACCGAACTGCGGGGCGCTCAGTTCTTCGCGCAGGACGACTTCCGCTTCAAGCGCTGGTCGTTCAACATCGGCGTCCGTGGCGAACAGTGGAGCCACTACGCGACGACGGGCGACCGCGTGTTCCGCTTCGGATGGGCCGTTGCGCCACGACTGAGTGCCGTGCTGGACGTGCTCGGCAACGGCACACACAAAGCATCGTTCTATTGGGGGCGCTACTACTCGCCCATTCGCATGGACATCACCAACTTTGCTGGCACCGCGACGGGCCAGTCGGTCGCCTCGCAACTGTACGTCGGTCAAGGCATCAATCAGTGGGTGACCTACACCGTGTCTGGTGGCCCAACGACGATTGAAGGCTTCTTCAGCCCGACGACGAAAACGCCATACACCGACGAACTGCAGTTGCAGTACGAGGCAGACCTCGGTCACAGCACCAGCCTGTCGGCGGCCTACTACAACCGGCGCACCCGCGACATCTTCGAGGATTTCGATCCGAGTCTGTACGAGGATCCATCAGCGTACTCGGGCGGGTCTGGCCTCGTCGGTGACACGACCGCGCCGAACTCGTTGTTCCTCGGCTGGCCGTACTTCGGTTTCACGGCCGCGAACCATCCGGAGGCCAACTTCTTCCTCGGCACGCTGCCGGGCGGCAAGCGTGACTACAACGGTCTCGAGTTAGTCATCCGGCGCCGCTTTGCGAAGAAGGTGCAGGGGCTCGCGTCCTACAGCTACGTGAACAGTATCGGCAACGCCATCTCCGTCGGAAACGCGGGGTTCGCCGGCGACGTCCTCTGGCTCGACCCGCGGGCTCCCAATATGCTCGGCGTCGTTCCCGGCACCATCCACAATCTCATCAAGGTTGGTGGATCGTACGAGATTGGGTGGGGCCTCGAGGTCGGCGGCGGCTACCGCTGGAACTCGGGCGCCGTCGCGAACAAGACGCAGTCCGTCGGCGGCCATCGTGTGCCGACCCAGGTCGCCACGGCATATCTCTACGGCGGCGTGCTCGAGAACTGGGTGGCGCCTGATGCCGTTGGCTCTGTGCAGAACCCGGCCTGGGGCCAGCTTGATCTGCGCCTGAAGCTCTCACGTCACCTGCACGGAAGGACTGTCGGAGAGGCGTTCGTGGATGTCTTCAACGTGACCAACAACCAGGGTGCGACACGACTTCAGGATCTTGTCAGTGGCGCTGGCACGATCAAGTTCCTCAACGAGTTCGCCTGGAACAACCCGCGGAATGCCATCGTAGGGTTCCGAGTTCGCTTCTGAACTCGGCCCGAACGAGTGAGTGCCAAGGGTGGGGGATCGCACCCGCGCGCTCCCTGCGAAACCCGGGAATCACTTAGGACGCGCCGATTGCGCAACAGCGCTGCCCGCTGGACGACGCCGAGTGAATTCTCTGGGGAATAGTGCTCACCGCGTTTCAGTGCAGAGCGCCTAGTCTCGTCGCGGCGTTAGCCCAGTGGTAGCCCGGACAGCGATCGGCCTGGGGACTCTCATCGGTGCGGAAAAGCTGTTTCGCCTTGGCACGTGCCGTGCGCCGGCACGGCTACGCAGGTAACCATCGCGACCCAATCCACGATGACGCGACCCACGCCGCCGGAACTCAGTCACGAGACCGTCCATAGTTGCCCAAGAACGTCCAGTTGCGGTCGTACAGTTCGACCATCCACTCGTCGAGGCGACGTGGGCGCCGGTCATCCACGAGATACAGCGGTCCCATCGCCACCACGACGACGGGATTGAACGCAGTGTGATTGGGAGGCGCGGCGCTGGAATACTCCACCTGGTCGTACAGACGTGCGGCGCGCTCGCAGATCGCCTCATCGCGCACGAGGAAGACTTCGCTCTTGTCGATATGGATGCGCCAGAGGAGATGGTAGTCGCGCATGAAGTTCATGTCTCCAGTCAGCCCGTCTGGGTCCGGATCGGTCTCGTGTCCCTAGGCGATACGTGCCGCCTCGCTGAACAACGGTTCGGCGCGCCGTGGCGAAGCGCACAAGTGTGTCGGGCGTTCCATGATCACGGGCGGTTCCTCGACGAATTCGAGACCGGAGAAGACCACCTCAACGGGCGTGGCGGTCTTCGCCACGAACTCGAAGACATGTTGCGCGAGGAACATCGTCGGGATGGGAGGTCGAGCAGGAAGGACGACCTTCAGCGTGGATTGCGCCGAGACCGGAAGCGTCACAACGACCACCAGAACGACAGTGATAGCGAGTCTCTTCATCGACGCGCTCATCGTCCCTGTAGTTCTAGCGACGCCCCGACCCAGACGGGTCCGCTGGCGAAGCGGTGTCTGCGAGGCGCCCGAGAGCGTCCCATGCCTGCTGAACGGTCATGCCCAGCGTGATCGGCGGATAGGGGTCTCGTGGATCGAGGAACCCGGCCACGCGCTTGTTCCTCAGGCGAATGACGTTGTAGGTCTGGTATTCGACGTGTTCCGTCGGATGTTGATAGACCGACACGATGAACTCGTCGTTGACCGCCCACGGTATCTCGTGACGAACCTCCTGGTGGAGCAGTGTGCACGCAAATGCCGCCTGCCGGACCCAAAGCGTGGAGGGCAGCGTCCCCCGAAAGACCGACAACACGGAGACGATGTGGTTGACCGTGCTGGTTGCCTGCAAACCACACAGTGGGGGCGGCTGTGTCTGGATCACACGGACGTGCGCAAACGTCATGTCCCGGATGGCTTCTCGTGCGCTGATGCGGACACGAAGGTCTTCAGAAAACCGGAACAATGCGCTCGGGATCGTCAGCGTCACGGTCACCGGAGACTCTTGGCCACCCAGGGTGACGGGCACGCTCGCGTATGAAAAATTGAATTCCGTTTTGACCAACGCGGCGCCTATGGGCGGCGTTCCAGTGAATGAGAACTCACCCCGCGCGTCGGTCGTCGCTGACACGTCCTCGTGCCCGGGCATGGACAGCGTGACGCTCATCTTCTCTAACCCGTTGCCCATCTCCGTGACCACACGTCCAACCAGGAACGGCGAATGGTTCTGAGCGAGGGCTGAACGGCCCAGAACCGAACACACGAAGACGGTCAAGACCGCGGTCAGAATTGGGGTAAATCTTTGCCGCATCACGTTGCCTCCGTTCGACAGACGCGACACCAGACAGCGCGTCTGCGAGTAGTCGGCAGTAAGCCCATCCGTTACCGAGGATACAGCGGTGCACTGCCACGCAAGCGAATGCCTGACACAAGACAACGAGTGGCGCGGCTCAACTCCAAGAACCTGAATTCGACTAGCACTCGTCGTCGGTCGACCGAGCGTCAGGTGGTTGTGTTCCCATCTCCCGCATCCCACGCCGTGCGCTGATCGCGCCGCCCGTGCAGCACGCGAGCGATGAGGGGTTCCGATTCGTCTCGATAGTAGATGACGTGGTTCTCGACCGACACGGACCGCACGCCTTCACCAATTCAGGGCGGCTTCGCGCCATCCGAGGCTGCTCAGCCAAGAGTTCGAACCGCTGGACGATCGCATCGATGAGGCGATCCGCCGCTGTCTCACTGGCATCGTCGGCGACGTACAACCAGATCTGGCGAGGGTCCTCTTCCGCGAGAGCTGACAGACGGTAGCGCATCACGCACGCCCGGCGCGCTTCGCACGACCGTCAGCCTTGATCTCTTCGGCCAGTCGCCGGCCGGCGACCTTGTCGTACAACTTGGCTCGCCCGCTCACTCCCTGCTCGAAACCGGCCCGAACGACGGCCTGAAGGCGTTCTCGTTCGAGGTCGCGGTCTTTCAGGAGTCGCAGCGCCTCGCGCACCACTTCGCTGACAGTCTGGTAGAGACCCGTGTCCACCTTGTCGTTGACGCACTGTACGAGTTCCGGCGTGAGTGACACATTCATGGCGATGCCTCGCTGCCAACGTCAGGCGATGTCAGTAAATGTCAAATTCTGACATTGGTGGACGGCTACCTGTTTTCGACGTGGGCTCGTCCGCGACTGCTGCGGCATCGACGGCGGCGGGCCCTGGAACGCAGCGCGCAAATCGGGTGGGGGAGTCGCGGGCCTGGTTCGCGTCCCTCTTGCCGCGCTCGTGACCTACAGGGACGCGCGGGAGCGAATCCACTGGTCCATCCTCTTCGAGCCGCCGACGCGATTAAGGGTTGGTGTTGCAGTATTTTGATTGAGTCGAAAGCGCAGCAGTTGCTAGCAAAATGTGGTGCCGGGGGCGGGGATCGGACCCGCACTGTCCTTGCGGAACCCAGGATTTTAAGACGCACCGACTGCGAATCAGTGGTGCGGGCTGAAAAGACGACGACTGAATTCTCTGAGGAAATGTGCTCAGCGCGTTTCAGCGCAGAGCGGCTAGTCTCGTCGCGGCGTTAGCCCGGTGTTAGCCCGAGAAGTAATGGTTCTCCGCGCATCGCGACCCGCGCCGAATCGAGTCGTTACGGCCTGCACCGTCAGCCTTGACGACCGGCTGTGAATACTCTGCTCATAGGTCAACGGCCCATGGGCGCACGCAGTGTCTTCACAAACTCCACAAGGGTCCAGACCTCATCCCGCGACAGCTTCCCTTCGAAGGGAGGCATGTCGAACTTGGTCTCCCGGAGACTGATCGCGTGGCCGTACCAGATCTTGTAGAAGAGCACGCCTTCCGGGTTCAGCTCGACGCGGTAAGGGTCTGTCAGATCGGCCGCGTCGTTGGACCTTGGGCCGTCTCCCTTCCCGGATGGTCCGTGGCATCCGCTGCAATTGGCGGCATACAGCGTCTGCCCTCGAGTGATGGCATCGACAGAGGCGCGCAGCGGGCTTCGTTCATGCTCGCCGTCGCCAGGAATCTTCCAGCCTGCATACTGCGCGGAGAGTTCGGCACCCGCATAAAGACCAAGACAAACGACCGTCGTCGCCGCACATGCGGTTCGAAACAGCCCACGCATCAGAGCACCTTGCAAAAATGGGAAGAGAGACGCCCGATCGAAGTCGCCCGGCCGAGTGCGCCGTGTCCCGCGGCTGCCATCTCTCGCGCGTCTATTGGAATCGTTTGGCGTCGGCCGCAGCGTAGCTGGCCATCATCCGGTCGAGTGTGACCGCCGCTTCGAGAGCCTCGACGACCTCCACGAGTCTGTTCCCGGGAATCGCACACGTCATCTCTTCCGGGCGCATGCCGGTGCGCGCGCGACTCAGCGCACAACCCACGCTGGCGGCCACCTGGCCTTGCTCCTTCGCGATTGCCACGATGTGGCACTGGGGCTTGCCTTCGATACGAAGCGCCGGGATCGCATCCTTCAGTGTCATGAGCGCAAAGCCGTTGATGCGGAGCAGCACGACGTCAGGCGTCAGATCCGCTAATGCGAGAGGCGCGTATACGACGGACGCGGGCTTCTCGGCCACACGTGGCAAACCCTGAACCGAAGCGACATCCACCCATCCCGATTCGAGTACCGCACAGACGTCGTCCTTTGACGCGGCCTCCTCGAGCGATAGGAATCCATGCGTGAAGCTGCCGACGCTGCAGTTGGCATGGTCGGCAGCCACAGTGGCGAAGGACTCAGACGCACCCTTGATCCAGAAAACGCACCCGGCAGGCACCTGGCCCGTTCGTCCCTTCTCGTTCGGTGCGGCGTAGCCCTCAGCGCGCCGCGGCACTGGTGCGGCGGAACCCTCGCCGAGAAAAGATATCGCGACCGGTGCGGCCGTCGGCTTCAACGCGATCGTGAGTCTCTCGCTCAACGCACGCCAGTCATGCAATACGGGCTGGGAAATGCTCGGGTCAATGCTGCTCATCGACGCTCCTTCGGTCTTTGGGTCGCCGACGAAGACGACGGCGTGCCTCAGTCAGGAAACAAGTCTCGATACACACACAGCGGGTTCTCGTGAGCGACCCGCTGTCGAATGTGGCGGAACATTGTTACTCGACGCGGCTCCTCACCGATGTCGCAAGTTGTCGCGTGATGGCGCACTTGTATTAAGACCATCATGCGAGCGGCTAGGCACTACTTGCGGAGGTCGTCGCGAATCGAGGCAGGGCCTGCGTTATTTCCGCCGCGCTCCCTCATCTTCGTCGAGTTCGGGCAGCGCCCACTTCGCGCACGCCTCCAGAATCTCATCACTCAATGGACTACCGTTCGTGGCGCGCGCGAGCAGCAACCCACCGATCGTCAACGCCGTCGCAGCCACGGCGCGTTGACGTGGCGAGACGCCTGGCAGGCGAGGTGAATGTCTCTCGTACGCGCCGATGCGGAGTTCCATCGCCTGCGTGAATGCCGTTTTCAACGGCGCCGGAGCGATTGCGACGGCAGACAGAATGCTTGGGTACGGACATCCCAGCGGGTGATCGCGGTTCATGGAGGACAGGTAATTGCGAACGGCTTTGGCGAGCCACTCGAGCCCCTGGTCGTCCCTGAGTCTTACCAATGCGCTAGCCGAAATGGGCTCGAAGATCGAGCGGATGACTTCCGCGTCCATGGCGATCTTGGATTCGAAGTGGCCATAGAAGCCACCCACCGTGAGGCCGGCCGCGCGCATCACCCGAGGGATGCTGGCAGCGTGCAGTCCCTCAGCGCTGGCGATAGCCGCGGCGGCGTTGAGGATGCGCTGTCGTGTTTCGGCCTTCTTGACGAGACGCTGATTCACGCGCGGCGTTCTTCGCGAGGTTGTCGCTCGGCTGGCAGGCGTTGGCTTTCGAGTCATCGTGCATCCATCCTCAGAGTAACGGGACGCTGTAGCCCGCTGCGCGTCCACAGTCGTTGATCGCCCCCTCGAACACCGGCATCCGGCTTGGTGGCGGATGCTCATATTACGACCGTCATCTCGTGAGGTCACGGATCGCGCGCAAGCATGCAACAACGCACGAGTCAGTTCAGATGAAGTCCTTCATATGAAGACCGCTCGCACGAAGACACTTTGCGACAAGGATAGTTATGCAAATGAGTGACAATGCTCTCAATCCTGACGCGCCCCCCGGTCGTCGATGGCATGGAGTTGTGATGCATGTCTCTCGCTGTTCGTTCAGCGTGCTCGTTGCCGGATCCGTGGGCACACTGGCCGGCATCTTACGCACGCAGTTGTTTGCGCGCGGCACCTGGGGCGGCGAGTCCCGGACGGAGTTTCAGCCGAAGCCGGGAGATGTGGTGGCGAGTGAGCACTGGATCTCGAGCGGATTCGCGAACTCCGACCTCGACATGCAGTTGAACCAACGTGGCATCGATCACATCGTGCTGATGGGGATGCGCGCGAATACGTGCATCGAGTCGACGCTGCGCGAAGGTGTGGAACTCGGCTATCACACCACCGTGCTGAAGGATGCGGTGGCCGCGTTCAATCCGACGGAACTGAAGGCCTCGCTCGAGGTGAACTACCCGATCTATGCGCATGCGCTGCTGACGGTTGGTGAGTTCTCGGCCACGCTCGAGCGGTCGGAGTAAGACCAGGAGCTGGAGAGTGGTCCGGGCTCGCGGCCTGGACTCGTCCAAAACACGGAGTAGACGATGACTGAGAAGAAGACGCTGTCGCGCCGAGGGTTCGTGAAGTCTGTGGCTGGCGTGGCCGGGGCTGCGGCCCTTCCGACCTCGCTGGCCGCGCAGGCGGCTGCTGCACAGACCGCCTCGCCTGCAGCGGCTGTCGCACCACTGGCGCTGCGCAACACGGCGTCGTTCCCCGGCTTGACGCCGCGAGGTGCCGGTTGGCTGCGTTTTCTCTGGGAGAAAGCGACGACGAGAGACGACTGGAGTGCCGCCGGCATCCCGCATCCCTGGTGGGACCGGTACACCAGCCCGGTTGTCCTCAGCTACGGCCGCTTCGACCTGTCGTATTCCGGCTATGGCCTGTTGCTGATGGCCGACCAGACCCCGGCCTGGCGCGAGGTCTACACACGCATTGCCGACGAACTCTGCAGCCGCTACCCGACCTACTGGGGCGCCATCGACTGGTTCACCCAGATTGGCGATGACCCAAAGCGCGCCAACTACCCGCCGCCCATCATGGGCCAGATTCCAGAACGGCTGCGCGGCAAGTACAACCGGTACGGATGGACCGCCAACGGCATCGATCCCTGGGGCCTGCAGCCCGATCCGGTGGGCGCCGACGGGTATCTGTTCTTCCGTGCGTGGCTGCTCCTGCTGCTCGCCACGCACAAGTACATCTCGGGCGACGACAAGTGGGCACGGAGTTTCCAAGTCACCGGCTATCACGACGAGACGTTCGACTGGGACATGCACCGCATTGCCGAGCGCCTCGAATCGCAGTACCGCGCGCAGCCTCAAGGCCCACAGTGCGAGAACACCAAGATTTGGGTCTTCTGCAATACGGCCGGCGGCCTCGGGATGCGCCTTTACGACAAGGTGTACGGCAGGAACACGCACCGGGCCTTCGAGAACTTCATCGGATACACGCGTGAGAACTACATGCAAGTTGGCAGCGACGGCAAGCTGCAGTCGATGACCGCCTTCTACGATCCCGTCGAGAAGTTCCACTTCAGCGGTCCTCCGGCCAGTGGGCTTCTCGTGGCGCATCTCATGCTTCCGCAGAACCAGGAACTCGGGCGGTACCTCTACGACGCGGCCGCGAACGCCCTCGGCTGGCGGGGGCCGAATGCGCAGGTCGCCGCCAACTCCACCGGCCTGGTCATGGCCCGGGAACTCGGAGACGATGTGGCCTACGAGCGGCTTCGGGCGGCGGCCGAGCGGGAATACGAGCCAAAGCTGTTTGGCGAACACCAGGAGCAGTTCGGCTGGTTCTTCAACACCAAGGAGGGCCACCCGCGCGGACAGGGCAGTGCGATGCTCATGGCGGCTGAGATCGCCGGGACTGGCGACTGGACGGGCGCGTTCGAGGGCCGGCACCTCGACAAGTTCACCGCGCCGACCGTCGAAGGCATCGAGTTCCCCTCGCTCAGTGTGTCGCAAGCCTGGAATGACAAGACGACGGGCATTCTCCATGTGGGCACGTACGCCGCGGCGCCTGAGAAGCGTGGCGCCGCCACGCGCTGGCGCGTGACGAACTTGCCGAGCGTAACGAACCTGACGGTCAGGCTGAATGGGCAGCCGTTTTCGCGCTTCGTGGCCGTTGGCCCACGCACGATCGAACTGACCACGACGATCGATGCGAATCAGTTCGAGTTCGTGACCGGTTATCGAGGTGACGGCACCAGAGTGGCCGCAGAGGAGCCGGCAAGCAGGCGTCCCAAGGCTGCCGCTGCTGCTTCAGTGCTGGCGTCCGCTGCACCTGGCACTCGGCCGCTGAATTCGCTGGCGATGAGCCCCGGATGCCCATGCTGTGCCGGCCCCAGTGTGTAATGAGACTTTCTTTGGAGAGACCGACAGCCATGAGACCTACCACCATGTTCAGGAATCTCGCCGTCATGGCGCTGGCATTCAGCGCTCAGACATCGTTTGCGCAGGCGCCCGCGCCGCCTGCTCTTGCGGTTCCTTCGCCGACCTATGTGTCGATTCCCCTCGAGGTCACCGTGAACCGGCCCGCGGCGGAGGTGTGGAAGCGCGTCGGCAAGTGGTGCGACGTCGGCGAGTGGCTGCAGGTGCCGTGCACGATCACGTGGGGCAAGGATGGTGAAATCGGGGCGGTTCGGTCGGTCGCGAACGAAATCATGGTGGGCAAGACCGAACTCTCGTACACCTACACGCAACCTGTGCGCGTGGGGCGCCCGTACGACCTGTATCACGGAACGCTCGAGGCGCGGCCGTTGACGGCGACGACTTCGAAGCTGCTTTACACGCTGGTGTTCGACAACTCGATGCTCGCCGATGGACCAGCGCGTGATCGCGACATCGCCGGCAAGACCGCATTGTTCACGCGGGCCCTTCAGAACATGAAGACGCTTGCGGAAGGGGGCACACTGCCGGCGCCGCCATCGCGAGGGACGCCAGGTCAGTAGCTGTGGACGCCTGACAGGGCGGAGACAGGCGGCGTGGCGACGAGGACTCCTGCGCCGAGCCCGCGCTTCTACATTCGAATCGCAAACCCGCGCGCTTTCGAGGGTGCGCGAACGAGGATCGCACTGGATGGCGCAGGCGCAACATCGACGGCCGAGCAGACCCGCACGCTCCTTTGCGGAACGCAGGGTTCTTAAAGGCGCCCACCTCGGCTCAATGGTGCGGGCTGAAACGGCGACGACTGAGGTCTCCGAGGAATTGACTGGTGTTGCGCGGTGAGGTGACCGAGTCGAAGTTGCTCAAATGCCTGGCAAATCATGGTGCCGGGGGCGGGGATCGAACCCGCACGCTCCTTGCGGAACCCAGGATTTTAAGTCCTGTGCGTCTGCCAGTTTCGCCACCCCGGCACATGGAGCAGCACGGGCGATTGTACTGAACTTGGCTGCATCAACGGACGAGTCAGTCGCGCCGTCCGGCCAGTCCGACATCGAGTTCCGTCTGCGCCACCGGGTAAAATCGCAGGATGCATCGCGCGTGTTCCGCCTGTGTCATCGCTCTGCTCACCGTCGCGTGCGGCTCCGGAGGTCCCTCCACCGCTCCAGTTCCCGCGACTCCATCGGCCGACGTCATCGCGCACAACAGCGCGGTGCTGACGACGTATCTCGACCAGGAGTTCGAGAAAGAACTGCAACAGAGTCCTGAGTGGTTGACCTCGCTCGGCCGCAAGGAACACGCCGACACACTGGACGACCGATCTGAAACCGCGATGGAGGCCCGACTGGCGTGGCGCCGGCAGAGCGTCGCGAAGATGAAGGCGACCTTCGATCCAGCCACGCTCGACGAAGAGGCGCGCACATCGTTCGATATCTGGGCGCAGCAACTCGACGCACAGGAAAAGCAGTTCCGCTTCCGTCGCCAGTCCTACATCTTCGTGAACGGCGGCGACCAGTCGGGGCTGCCGAACTTCCTCATCAACATGCACCGCGTCAGCGAGAAGGCGGACGCCGTCGCCTACATCGCGCGGCTCAACGCCGTGGCCACGGCGCTCGATCAGGATCTTGAACGCGCCCGGCTCGCGGCGAATGCCAACCTCCGGCAACCACGCTTCGCCTACGACCAGGCGATGCGTGAGTCGAAGAATGTCATTGCCGGCGAACCGTTCAGTCGAGGGCCGGACTCGCCACTGTGGTCCGACATCAAGACGAAGATCGCCGCGCTGCGGAAGCAGGGAAAGGTGAGTGACGCGGAGGCGACGCAACTGCAGGCAGACGCGAAGACGGCGCTGCTTGGTTCCGTGAAGCCTGCCTACGAACGACTCATCACCTGGCTGACCGACGATCGCGCGAAGACGCCAGAGCAGTCGCGCGGTGTGTCCTTCCTCACCGACGGCGCAGCGTTCTACGACGCACAGCTGTCCATACAGACCACAACCAGTAAGACCGCGGACGAGATCCATGCGCTCGGCCTCTCGGAGGTGGCGCGCATCCACGCCGAACTCGAGCAGGTCAAGACGCGCGTCGGCTTCACCGGCACGCTGCCAGAGTTCTTCGCGTTCATGCGCACGTCGCCACAGTTCTATCTGCCTGATACGGACGCCGGTCGAGCGCAGTACCTGAAGACCGCGGAAGACTATCTCGGTGCCATGGAGGGCAGACTGCCGGAGTGGTTCGGCATCCTTCCGAAAGCCAAACTGGCGGTGAAACGCGTCGAGCCGTTCCGCGAGGAGCCCGGTGGGGCGCAGCACTACTTTGCCGGCACGCCGGACGGTTCGAGGCCCGGCACGTTCTACGCGCACCTCTCCGACATGAAGGCCATGCCACTCTACGAACTCGAGACGGTGGCCTATCACGAAGGTGTGCCAGGGCATCATCTGCAGATCTCCATCGCACAGGAGCGGACAGGCATCGCGAAATTCCGCACGCAGTACGGGTTCACCGCGTATCAGGAAGGCTGGGGTCTCTACGCAGAGTGGCTGGCGAAGCAGAAGGGCTTCTTCACCGATCCCTATTCCGATTTCGGTCGACTCAATGCCGAGATGTGGCGTGCCGTGCGTCTGGTCATCGACACCGGCATTCACGCCAAAGGGTGGACCGAGGATCAAGCCGTCGAGTACTTCGCGGCGAACACGTCGAAGCCAGACGCCGCGATGCGCTCGGAAGTACGACGCTACTTCGTCTGGCCGGGCCAGGCGACCTGCTACAAGATCGGCATGATGGAGCTGCAACGTCTCCGCGCGCAGGCCGCCTCTGAACTGGGCGCTCGTTTCGACGACCGTGCGTTCCACGACGTCGTGCTCGGCGGAGGAGCCATGCCGCTGCCGGTGCTGCAGGGACGCGTAGAACGGTGGGTTGCTCGCACGAAGAACGTTCCAGCGGCGCACTGACGCGTCGTGACGTCGCTCGAGGCGTCAATCGCATCAGTCCTGTCGCACCGCTTTGGTAGCCATCATCGCTTCGCACCGCATTCCTGTCGGTAACCGGACCGTCCGCGCACTTGCCGTGCGTAGATGGCCCGCGTTGCGAGGTCTCATTCTTGCTGCCTCCTCATGGTTGAGCCGAGATTCCGCCGGTTCACCGCAAGGAGCCGCATATGAGAGCCGTGTTGCTGGCAGCCGTTCCGCCGGGCCATGCCTCCCTCGAAAGACTTGGCGCCCTTGTGGCGTCCGAACTCCTCGCTGCGGGATACGACACGTGCGACACCTTTGACCTCACAGCGACCACGCTGGCGTTCTGTCAGGGTGAGTTCGACTGCTGGGTGAAGACGCCGGGCCGTTGCCGCTCACATGACGCCGAGACCGCCATCGTCCAGGCGGTGCACGATGCCGATGCCCTTGTCTTCCTCGATGCAGTGACGTTCGGCGGTCATGGTCACGTGCTGAAGACAGCCATCGACCGCCTGCTGTGCCTGCTCGAGCCCTTCTTCACGACTCGGCAGGCGCTCACGCATCACGCGCCTCGATACGACACGCAGCAGCAGTTGTTGGCGATTGGCTGGCTGCCCGGGCCTGACGCTGCCCTGGCGTCGACGTTTGCCGCCCTGGCCGATGCCAACGCCGTGAACTACCTCTCGCCTTCGTACGGCGCCGTGGTGGTAGACGCCGAACACGAAGCCGACTGGGCATCGTCGATTCGCCAGATGCTGGCGCGTCCACTCGTACCGGGCGCGTCGATCAAGGGACGCGACGATCTGACGCAGACCCTCTTTGATTTGTCGGCAGCCGACAGACGCTCGGCCGCCATGGGACGTGTTCGACGTGTGTCCATGCTGGTCGGTAGTCCGAAGGCGAAAGGCACGAGCGCGTCCGAGACGATCGCGAAGGCGCTCGCCAGACGGTTTGCGCTACTGGACGTTCAGACGCGGACGCACATCGCCACCGAGTTCGTGCACAATCGTCCGCCGGCGCGCGCCGCTGCCGAAGACCTCGCATCGTGCGATCTCTTCTTCCTCGTGACGCCGCTGTACGTGGACGCATTTCCGTCGCTCACGACCCACGCGCTCGAACTGGTTGCCGACGCCTGCGCCCGGTCCACGCACGCCGGACCCCGCCGTGTCGCGATGCTCATCAACTGTGGCTTTCCGGAGGCCGAACAGACACGCGTGGCGATGCGGATGGCCCGTCACTTCGCGGATGCTGCAGGCTACGTCTGGGCAGGCGGACTGCCTTTCGGCGGTGGCGGCGTTGTCACACCCGGTTCGCCGCTCGACACGCCGACCGGCCCGGTCACACATCTGGTGCGTGCGCTCGACCTCGCGGTTCAGACACTCGTGTCAACGGGCGTGATTCCGAGCGAGGCGATCGCGACCATCGCGACGTCGTCCATGCCGGACGCGCTCTATCGACTCTTCGCCGATATGGGCTGGCGATGGCAGGCCTATCAGCACGGCCTGCCGCAGCGCGAACTGCATGCGCGTCCTCTGGATGAGGGCGTGCACTGAGCAGGCGCCTGGGGCCCTGCCGGTTTCGTGAGGGCGAGGACGTCGATACCCGTCGTGTGGCTGCGGACAGCCGCTCGAGCGATCGACTATCTGTGGCTGGGTGTCGTCCGGGAGACTGTCAGGCTTGCGGTGCGGAACGGCGGGCGAG
>Ga0209023_10004486_pt1 | contig 15847 bp, 19 predicted proteins | sample LakOneMetagenome_FD_187468 | JGI IMG/M metagenome (GOLD analysis project Ga0209023, IMG submission 187468) | Freshwater and sediment microbial communities from Lake Erie, Canada (SPAdes) (version 2) | ecosystem: Environmental > Aquatic > Freshwater > Lentic | place: Lake Erie, Canada... | reverse complement strand
CAACATCAGGCGCCGCAAGATCGACCTCTCCGCCTACCGGATCGAGGGCTGGCAGTTCCTGCCCCGCCCCTTCCTCAAGCACGTGATCTCCCAGCTGCGCTCGCGCGGGATCCAGCCGATGCTCTACCTGCGCTCGTTCGTCGGCAAGGACGAGATCGGAACCGACGACCCGCGCGCCTACAACGTGGCGATCAAGCGGGGCTACGTGGCCACCCACGCGGACGGCACGCCCTACGTCTTCACCTCGAACTTCAACGAGCCCGCCGCCCAGATCGACTTCACGAACCCGAAGGCCGTGAAGTGGTGGCAGGGCCGGGTGAAGGATGCTCTCGACCTCGGGGCCGGCGGCTTCATGGAGGACTTCGGCGAGCAGGTCCAGGTCGGCATGCACTTCCACAACGGCGCCACGGGCTGGTCGATGCACAACCGCCTTCCGGTCCTCTTCCACCAGGCGACCTCGGAGGCCGTGAACGACTTCGAGCGCAAGCACCCCGATCGCAGGATCTTCTATTACAACCGCTCCGGTTACTCGGGCACGCCGGGCTCAACCCGGTACGAGTTCGCGAACTTCCCGGGCGACGAGACGACCGACTGGAGCCGATCGTCCGGCATCGCTTCGCTGGCGCCCGACATGCTCAACCGCGGGATCGGCGGCGCGTACGGGTTCACGACCGACATCGGCGGATTCTTCGACATCCCCTACGGCGCGACGAGCAAGGAGCTCTTCATCCGCTGGGTCGAATGGGCTGCCCTCTCCCCGATGTTCCGGATCCACGGTTCGGTCGCGGCCGGCACCCATACCCCGTGGTCCTACGACGCGGAGACCCTGCGGATCTACAAGCGCATGAGCGACATCCATCGCCGGGCCGAGCCGCTGATCATGCGCCTGTGGAAGCGGGCGAACCGCACGGGAATGCCGATCGCCAGCCCGCTCTGGCTCAACTACCCCAACGACGGCAACGCCGAGCGCCAGGATCAGGAGTGGATGCTGGGCCGCAACGTCCTCGTCGCCCCGGTGGTCGAGAAGGGCGCCGTGACCAGGACCGCCTACTTCCCGCGCGGCTGCTGGCGGACCGCCGACGGCGAGGAGTTCATCGGCCCCCGGTTCGCCTACGTCAGGGCTCGCTTGGCCAAGCTCACCTACTTCATCCGCTGCGGAACCCGGCCGTTCCGGTGACCTCGATGCGTCAGGGCACCGGCATCGGGTAGAAAAGCGGCATGCGCGTCGTCATCGCCGGAGGCCACGGAAAGATCGCCCTCGAGTTGACGAGGCTGCTCGACGAACGCGGCGATCAGGTCCGCTCCCTGATCCGGAACCCCGACCATGCCGAGGAGGTTCGTGAGGCCGGGGCCCTGGAGGCGATCGTCTGCGACCTCGAACACGCCGACGACGATCGGGTCGCCGAGGCGGTCGGTGAGGCGGAGGCCGTCGTCTTCGCAGCCGGAGCCGGTCCGAACAGCGGCCCCGAGCGCAAGGAGTCGATGGACTACGGGGGCGCGGTGAAGCTGATCGAGGCGGCCCGTCACAACCACATCCCGCGCTACGTGATCGTCAGCTCGATGGGAGCCGACTCCGGCCACGAGGGCGACGAGACCTTCGACGTTTACCTGCGCGCGAAGGGCCGCGCCGACGACGCCGTGGTCGCGAGCGGACTCGACTACGCGATCGTGAAGCCCGGCATGCTGACCGACGACCCGCCGACCGGGAAGGTCGAGGCCGGCGATTCGGTCGAGCGCGGCGAGATCCCCAGGGACGATGTCGCGGCCGTGCTCGCCGTGCTGATCGCCGACAAGGCGACCGCCCGGACGATCGAGGTCGTCAGCGGCGACACGCCGATCGACTCGATCCTCGGCTGACCCGCCGGATCGCCCTAGTCGGCCATCCGCTCGACGCCGTCGAGGATGAGGTTGAGCCCGCGGAGGAAGCGCCCGTCGTCTCGGGCGACCGCGATCAGCTCGATCAGGACCTCGACCGCATCCTGCTCGGTGAAGAGGTCGTGGATGTTCGGGAACGCCTCGGGATCGAGGGTCTCGAGTTGCTTCTCGAGCACCTCGGCCCACTCGGTCGCCAGGGTCTCGGGGTTGCCGTCGACCGAGCGGCTCATCATGTTCGCCCTCATCGCGTAGCCGAAGACGTAGTCGTCGATCATCGCGACGACTTCGAGACTGGAGGCCCGGCTCAGCCCGGCCCCGGAGACGGCGCGCAGGGACTGCTCGAAGTGGATCGTCCCGTTCGGCCCCCCGTCGGCCTGGTGCGGCGAATCGAAAACCCACGGATGCCTGATCAGTGCGTCCCTGGAACGCGTCGCGATCTCGGTGATGGCGTCCCGCCAGTCGGCCGGCATCTCCCCCTCGGGGATGACCAGCTCACTCATGATCGTGTCCTCGACCAGCGCGAAGAGCTCGTCCTTGTTCCGGACGTAGTGGTAGAGGGTCATCGTCCCGGCGCCGACCTCGGCCGCCACGCGGCGCATCGACACCGCCTTGACTCCTTCGCGGTCGGCGATCGCGATTGCCGTGGCGACAAGCTGCGCGCGGCTGAACCCGGCCCCTCGCGCACCTGGCTCGGGACGCTCCCAGATCGAATCCTCGCGCTCCTCCGACATCTCGTACAGCGTACTGCTAACGTCTCCGTACGATGTACGACTCCAAGCAAGACCTCAGTCCCGCAAACCCCCCGACCCCTGACGCCGCCCCGGCGGCCGGCGGCGTCCGGGCCCGCGGCCTCGGCAAGCGCTTCGGCGACCTCTGGGCGCTCCGCGACCTCGACCTCGACGTCCCGGCCGGAACCGTCCTCGGCCTGCTCGGCCATAACGGCGCAGGTAAGACCACCGCGATCAGGCTTCTGACCACCCTCTCGGAGCCGACCGAGGGATCGATGAGCGTCGCCGGGTTCGACCCGGTCTCCCAGCCTGACGAGGTGCGCGCGCAGATCGGCGTCGCCGGGCAGAGCGCAACCGTCGACGGCCTGCTGACGGGGCGCGCCAACCTCGAGATGATCGGGCGCCTCTATCACCTGCCCCCGGCCACCGCCCGCGAGCGGGCCGGCGAGCTCCTCGCTCGCTTCGGCCTCGAAGACGCCGCGGAGCGCCTGGTCAAGAACTACTCGGGCGGCATGCGCAGGCGCCTCGACCTCGCCGCCAGCCTCGTCGCCTCGCCTCCGGTCCTCTTCCTCGACGAACCCACGACCGGCCTCGACCCGGCCGCCCGCCGGGAGCTCTGGACGCTGATGCGCGAGCTCGTCGACGGCGGCGTGACCCTCGTGCTCACGACGCAGTACCTCGAGGAGGCGGACGAGCTCGCCGACCGGATCATCGTGCTCGACCACGGCAGGATCGTCGCCTCCGGAACCCCAGCCGAGCTGAAGGCGAAGGTGGGCGGCGAGCGGCTCGAGGTGAACGTCGCCTCGACCGACCAGCTCGCCGCCGCGGCCGACTCGATGCGGCCCTTCGTCGAGGGAGACGCCGACATCGACACCGATCCGGGCGCCCTCCGGGTGACCGCCCCGGTCCGTCCCGGGACTCGCCTGATGGAGATCGTCCGGGCGCTCGACGCCGGCGCCGTCGAGGCGATCGACGTGCACCGGCGCGAGGCGACCCTCGACGACGTCTTTCTCTCGCTCACCGGCGACCCGCGCGATCCCAGAACCGACACCGAACGGGAGGAAGCGGCATGAGCGCCCCGGCCCCCACGAACATCGCCTCCCGCGGCAGCAGCCTGCGCTGGCTGATCTCCGACAGCCTCGTGATCGCCGGGCGAAGCATCGCCCACATTCGCCAGATCCCCGAGAAGCTGATCGACGTCACGCTCCAGCCGATCATGTTCGTGATCCTGTTCGCGTTCGTCTTCGGCGGCGTGATCGCGGTCCCGGGCGGCGATTACCGCGAGTACCTGATCGGCGGCATCCTCGTCCAGACCATCGCCTTCGGCATGGTCGGGCCGGCGGGCTCGATCGCCACGGACATCGGCGAGGGGATCATCGACCGGTTCCGGGCGCTGCCGATGTCGAGGTTCGCCTACCTGCTCGGCCACCTCGCCGCGGAGCTCGGCGGGATGGTCCTCGCGATCGCGGTCCTCAGCCTGAGCGGACTGATCGTCGGATGGCAGATCGATTCCAGCCTGGGCGACGCGGTCTGCGGCTACCTGGTGTTGATCCTGTTCGCGGTCGTGATGACGATTATCGGCACCCTGGTCGGCCTCGTCTCCCGCTCGGCCGACGCGGTCATGGGGCCGGCATTCCTGATCGTGTTCCCGATGACGTTCCTGGCGAGCACCTTCGTGCCGATCGACGGCCTTCCCGACGGGCTCCGCCAGATCGCCGAGTGGAACCCGGTGAGCGCCCTCGCGGCGGCGACCCGTGAGCTGTTCGGCAACCCGACCGCGACCCCGGCCGATCCGGCATGGCCCCTCGCCCACCCGATCGCCGCCTCGCTCATCTGGTGCGCCGGCCTGATCGCGATCGCCGCGCCGCTGACCGTCAGGGCCTTCCGCAAGCGGACGACCGACTGAGCGCTCTGGCCTAGGCCGAGGAGCCGACCGGTTCCCGGGGTGCCGCGGGTGCCTCGGCCGTCTGCGGCTCGAGGCGGCCGGCCGTGGCCACCGACCAGAGCATCGCCAGCCAGGTCAGGGTCGCGACCGCGATGTGGACCCAGACGAGACCTGCCGGCAACTCGAGGGCCCACTGGATGCCGCCGATCGCCGCCTGGAGCGCGATCAGGCCGATCATCACGGTGAGCGGGCGGATGGCGCGCTTGTCGCCGCCGTCGCGGGCGAGGATGAACCAGACGACGACCGCGGAGATCCCGAAGATCGCGGCCATCACCGAGTGGCGCTCGACGACCCACTGGAGGGTGTCGCCGCCCTTGAAGTCGAATCGCTGAACGATCTGGCCCTCGTGGTCTCCCGGGTGGGGGCCGGAGGCGGTGCTGATCGTCCCCGCCAGGATCGTCAGCTGCCCGAGCGGGATCAGGCAGCGGACCGCCCAGACGCCGAGGCGATCGCCCGAGCGACGGCGCTCGTCCGGCTCGTAACGCGAACACCACATCAGGGCGAATGCGGCGTCGAGCAGCAGCATCGAGAGGATGAAGTGGAGCATCACCAGGCCGGGCGCGAGGTCGAACTCGACGACGAGGGCTCCGAGGGCCGCCTGGGCGATCACGCCGAGCGGCAGCAGCGCGCCGAAGAGGGCGAGGTGCCAGCGGTAGGGGCGGCGACGGAAGGCGAGGACGCTCGCCGCGATCACGGCGATCCCCACGAAGCCCGTCAGCAGTCGGTTCCCGTACTCGATGAAGGCGTGGAAGTCGATCGGGGGGACGGTGCCGCCGTAGCACTTGGGCCAGTCCGGACAGCCCAGCCCCGAGCCCGTCAACCGGACGGCGGCGCCGGTGAAGACGATCAGCACGAGGGAGGCCAGCGCCACCGACGCGACCACGAAGTAGTGCTCGCGGGAGATCGTGAAGGTCTTGATTCTCTGCAGCGGGCTCATGACCGGCCGCCAAGATTAAGGCTCCGGGCGCCTCTGACCGATAGGCAATCCGTGGAAGGCGCACCTTTTCAGAGCTTCGAGGTGATCGAGGGAGGCGGATTCGGCGGACAGCCCCGTGCGGCCGCCTCCGATCCCGCCGCCGCCGCGCCCGCGCAGGCGACGAAGGACCCGCTCACCGGCCTGCTGAGCCGCAGCGGTCTCGACCCGGTGCTCGAGCGCGAATGGAACCTCGCCAGCCGGCGCGCCGTCTCCTCCATCCTCCTCGTCGCCGACATCGACCGGTTCAAGAGGATCAACGAGGAGTCCGGCTCCGACATGGGCGACCGGGTCCTGAAGATCGTCAGCAGGACGCTCGTGGAGAGCTGCCGTGCGACCGACGTCGTCGCCCGCGTCGGCGGCGACGATTTCGTCGTCATCCTGGTCGGCGCGAAGGGCGAGCAACCGACCTCCTACGTCGAGCGCGTGACCAAGCGGCTGGCGAGGAACGACCGGGCGCCGACCCTCTCCTACGGGTGGACGAGGCTGATCAACGCGAGCACGCCGCCCCACGCGATCGAGCTCGCCGAGGCCCTCATGTACAAGCGCCGCGCCGTCTCGAGGACCAGCGCGGTCTGACCCCCGGCCGCGAGAGTGCAGAAACCGGCCCTCTCAGCCGGTTGCTGCAACCTCGCGATGACCGAGGCGGGTTGCCGCTACTGGGCCGCCTGCCCAGAGCCGGATCCGGATCCCGGGCTCGACTGCGAGCCCGAGGTGCCGGGTGCGCTCGGCAGGCCGGGCATCTGGGCGCCGTCGGGCGGCTGGGGCATCGAGCCGCCGTCTGGAATCCCCTCCGGTGGGACCATGCCCTGCTGGGAGATGCCGGGCGTACCGCCGCTCGGCGGTCCGCCGGGGAAGTCGCCGCGGGCGCCGTCATCGCCGGCGACGGCCGCGAGCGCGATCGCCATCGCCACGATCACGACCACGACGGCCACGAGGCCGCCGATCGCCCACGAGCGCCTCACCGTGACGGTCGCCGGAGGGTCCCCCGGGGTCATCACGTCGGTCGTCGTTGCTGTCTCAGCTGTCATCTGGTGCTCCTCTTCGCTTCGGGTGCTTCAAGTCCAGCGGAGCAGCGTGGGAGGCCGGTCCGGGGAAGCTTGGAATCAGCTGGGAACCCCGGGACCCGGGAGGGCCGCGGAGAAGAATCCAATTTGCAAGCGTTTTGTTAGCAACAACTCATTCAGGGAGGGCATCGTGTATCTTGCGCGAACCTTGCAACTGGTAATGCCGAGTCTCGCTCACTGAAGAGCGGGAGCGGGGGAACCACGAGTTGGGGCGAATCCACAAATTGGAAGCGCAATCTCCTTTAGCGCTAGCCCGTCAGCTAACCCCGTAGGCCGAAGAAGGAGTCCTACGTGCTCAGCAACATCAGATTTCCGCGATTGGCCGGCCTTGCGGCCCTCGCCCTGGCCACCGCCCTCGCCATGATCGGCGCCGCCTCCGCGCAGGCCGGCGGCGGCATCGGGACCAATTCGCCGACGACCGTCAAGGGCTCGAAGGCGAAGCTCGTGCATGGCAAGGCCGTCGCACCGGCCGGCGCCCCCGAAGAGGTCCAGGAGGTCATCGCAGCGGCCAACAAGATCCGCAACAAGCCCTACAAGTGGGGCGGCGGACACGGCAACTGGAACGACAAGGGTTACGACTGCTCCGGCGCGGTCAGCTACGCCCTCCATGGCGGCCACCTCCTGAAGGCTCCGCTCGATTCGAGCGGCCTCTCGCACTACGGCGACCGCGGCAAGGGCTCGTGGATCACCGTCTACGGCAACCCCAGCCACGCCTACATGATCGTCGCGGGACTCCGGTTCGACACCGCCGCGACACGCGGCGACGGACCGAGCTGGAGTCGCAGCCTGAAGGGAACCTCCGGAGACTTCAAGGAGAGACACCCGAAGGGCTTCTGAGCCTGCGCTCCGAAAAGCACTGAGTCGAAGGGCCGTCACAGACGGCCCTTCGCACGTCCGGGGGCGATTCATCCCGCCTCCCCCGGGCAACCCATTCGTCAGACTTCCCTCCACCCCCTCCGATGGCCCAGATCTGCGTCCGCATAACCGAGTTCACCGACCCCGCGTGCCCGTGGGCGTACAGTGCCGAGCCGTTCCGGCAGCGGATCAGCTGGCTCTACGACGGCCGGATCGAGTGGGAGCCGCGGATGGTCGTGCTCGCCTCCAGCCGGGAGGAGCAGGTCGAGAAGGGCATGACGCCGGAGAAGCTGGCCCACAACATGAAGCGGATCGCCGGCGAGCATCTGATGCCGATCGACACCCGCGAGAAGCCCTACGTTCCGCCGAGCCGTGACGCCTGCCGGCTCGTGGTGGCGGCCCGGGTCCATTCCGACAAGCTCACCGTGCGTCGTCTCCTCCGCAACCTGCGGATCCGCAACTTCAAGGGCGAACTGCTGGACGACCCCGATGTCCTTCGTGGCGCCGCCGAGATCGCCGGGATCGAAGGCGACTACGAGGAGTGGATGGCCGACCCCGAGGTCGAGCGCGAGCTCGAGGCCGACGCCGCCCTCGCCCGGCGGCCGATGCCCGCAGCCGCCGTCCTCGACCACAAGCTCGCCAACTGGTCGGGCGGCCGCCGCTACACATGCCCGAGCTACGAGATGACCCGCCTCTCCGACGGCGTAACGATCTCGATCCCCGGCTTCCAGCCGTTCGCCGTCTACGACACGATCCTCGCCAACCTCGTCCCCGGGATGGACCGCCGTGAGCCCGCCGAGTCGGCCGAGCAGGTCCTCGCGTGGCGCGGCTTCCCGCTCTCCACCCAGGAGGTGGCGACGGTGCGCGACATCCCGTTCGAGGCGGCCCGCGAGGAGCTCGGACGCGTGGCCGACCAGGAATACGTCGGCGCCGACGGCTTCTGGCACCTGAGGGAATCCCGATGAGCCCGGCCCCGCAGGTCTCGATCATCAAGCCGGAGGAGCAGGTCCGGGTCCGCGCGAGCGGGGCCGTCGGCTCCGTCCAGGAGGCCGAGATCGTCGTCGACCGGGGGCTCCTCGACGGGATCTGGACCGCCGACAACCTGGAGCTGATCGCCCGCGGCTACTGGGCGTTCCTGCGCAGGATGTCGCTGGGGATCATCCGTGTTCATTACGCCGCCGACTCGCGCACCGTCACCGCCTTCGGGCGGATCCCGCTGCTGCGCTTCGGCGCCCCCGTCTACCACGCCGAGGAGGGCCTCGGGAGGGTCGAGTGGCCGATCGACCGCGGCCTGCTCGTTGCCGTCGAGGGCCGGGGCAAGGGCGCGCTTCGGGTCTCGGTCGAACGCTGCGATCGCGACGGAGTCGACGACGAGGTCGACGCCCAGCTCGAGAGCGTCCGGCTGATCGCCAAGGTCGAGGTCGAGAACTTCTATCCCGGACTCCGCGGCCGCGGCCGCTTCGCGCGGCTCGGAGCGTGGTTCTACGCCCAGACGCAACTCCGCATTCACGTCTTCGTCTGCAACGGCTACCTCAAGCACCTCCCCCGCCTCAACTTCCCGCAGGTCGACCGATCGGCGATGCCGAGCGACCTGGCGGCATCCGGGGCATCGCAGGCGTGAACGAGAACGGCGACGGGGCCACGGCCCCGACCTATCTCGTCGCGGGCGCGACCGGGGTGATCGGACGCCGGCTCGTCAAGTCCCTGCTCGCCGACGGCGTCGACGTCCGCGCGCTGGCCCGCGACCCCGTCCGCGCCCGCGAGATCCTCGGCCGTCGGGTCGAGGTCTTCGAGGCGGACCTGGCCGGCGATCCCGACCTGACCGCCGCGATGGAAGGTGTCGACGTCGCCTACTTCCTCGTCCACATGCTCGGCAGCGGTCCCGATTACGCGGCCCGCGAGGAGGTCGCCGCGGCCCGCTTCGCAGCGGCGGCATCGGAGGCCGGAGTGGGACGTCTCATATATCTCGGTGGCCTCGGGCCCGACGTGGGCGGTTCCCCGCACCTCGACAGTCGCCATCGCACCGCCGACGCTCTCCGCGAGCTCGGCCCACCGCTCACCTACTTCCGGGCGGCGATGATCATCGGTCCGCAGAGCGAGTCCTACGAGCTTCTGCGCTCGATCGCCGGCAAGCTGCCGGCCCTCCCCGAGCCCGAGTGGCTGCGATCGCGGACCCAGCCGATCGGCATCCGCGACGTCGTCGCCTACCTGCGGGAGGCGCCGCTCGTCCCCGAGGCCGCCGGCCGGGAGATCCAGATCGGCGGTCCCGACGTCATGCAGCACCTCGACGTCATCGCCCGCTTCTCGCACGAGACCGGACACCGGGCGGCGCTGCGGGTCCCGCTCCCCGACCTGATCGCTTCACCCGGCGTCGTCGCCGCCGGCGCCGCATCGGTCACATCGGGCTCGCCGGCGGTCGCCGCCGAGCTCAGCCTCGGCCTTCGCGACGACACGAGCGTCGACGACCCCAGCGGGGCGCGACTGTTCGACATCCGGCCCGAGCCGCTGAACGTCGCGATCCAGCGGGCCCTGGCCGAGGAGGAAGAGGCAAAGGCGGGCCTCCCCGATGGGTGACATCGTCGCGCAGTCGATCGACATCGACGCCCCGATCGGAGAGGTCTGGGACCTCGTGATGGATCCCGAGCGCCTCGGCGAGTGGGTCTCGATCCACCGGTCGGTCTCCGACCTGCCGAAGGGGAAGCTCAAGAAGGGCAGCCGCTTCCGGCAGGAGATGAAGCTGAAGGGCGTGCCTCTGAAGGTGAAGTGGGAGGTCGTCGAGTGCAAGCGCCCAACTCATGCCCGCTGGCAGGGCAAGGCGGGAGCCGGCGCCAAGGCCCGCATCTCCTACGAGCTCAGCGAGCAGGACGGCGGGACCCGCTTCGATTACGAGAACGAGTTCGAGCTGCCCGCCGGCAAGGTCGGCAAGCTCGCGGGTCGTGCGTTCAACGCCATGTCCGGGGACCGCGAGGCGAAGCGGTCCCTTGCCCGGCTCAAGGAGTTGTTGGAGAATGGTCCCAGTGATAGTTGAGGACACAACGAGGGACCGGGTCCAGTTCGCCGACGTCGGCGGCGGCATCGAGATCGCCTACGAGACGTTCGGCAGCGCCTCGGATCCGACGATCCTCCTCGTCATGGGCCTCGGCATGCAGATGCTCGCCTGGGACGAGGGCTTCTGCCAGTTGCTCGTCGACCGCGGCTACCAGGTCGTCCGCTACGACAATCGCGACATCGGCCTCTCCACGAAGGTCGGCGGCGGCGTTCCCAACATCCTCGCCGGGGCGGTCGGCCTGACGGGCTCGGCGCGATACACGCTTCGCGACATGGCCCAGGACGCAATCGGACTGCTCGACCACCTCGACGTCGACAAGGCCCACATCGTCGGCGCCTCGATGGGTGGGATGATCGCCCAGACCCTCGCCACCAAGCACCCGGACCGGGTCCTCTCCCTCTGCTCGATCATGTCGAGCGCGGGCGGCCGCAAGCCGGCCGTGATGCCGCGGATGAGCGTCATCGGGACGCTGCTGGCCAAGCCGCCCACCGAGCGCGAGGCCTACGCAACCCACGTCGCCAAGATCTTCACCCGGATCGGCTCGACCGGCTACGACCCCGACTACAAGCACCTCCGCGAGCGTTCGCTGCTGATGTACGACCGCAGCTTCTATCCGACCGGCGGCGCGCGCCAGCTGATGGCGATCATGGCCAGCGGCGACCGGACCCGCGAGCTTCACGACATCCACTGCCCGACGCTGGTGATCCACGGCCTGGCCGACAAGCTGATCCCGTCGGGGGCTGGAGAAGCCGTCGCCCGAGCCATCCCCGGAGCCCGGTTCGAGCCGATCGAGGGCATGGGCCACGACCTGCCCCGGGAGCTCTGGCCACGCATCACCGGCTCGATCGCTCACAACGCCGAGCGCGCCAAGCCCGAGCCCGAATCCCATCGCGGCGTGTCGCTCGCGGCCTCCCGGGCCTGAAGCCCTCTCCCCTCCGATGCGATTCGCCCTCGTCACCTGCGAGCGCCCGATCGAGCGCGACCACGACCTCGACTTCGTCGTCCCGGCCCTCCGCCGCAAGGGGGTCGACGTCGAGACGCCCGGGTGGTCCGACCCTTCTGTCGACTGGTCCTCGTTTGACCTGGCGATGATCAGCTCGACCTGGGACTACTTCGAGCGACAGGACGAGTTCCGGGCGTGGCTGAAGTCGACGGCCCGGGCCACGAACCTGATCAACCCGCTTGGGATGATCGAGTGGAACTTCGACAAGCGCTACCTGCTCGAGCTCGAGGCAGCAGGCGTCCCCACCATCCCGACGGTCTGGATCGAACCGGGCGGGGAGGCCGAAGCCGCCTCGGAGATCGCCGGGTTCGGCTGGGAGCAGGTCGTGATCAAGCCGGTGATCGATCTCGGGGCGAGGAACCTCGTCCGCGTCCCCGCGGAGCTGGTCGAGGAGATGCTCGGCCGCTACGACGTCGCGACGATGGCCCAGCCGTACCTGCCTTCGGTCGCCGCGGAGGGCGAGCTCAGCGTCGTCCACCTCGGCGGCGAGCTGAGCCATTCGCTCCGCAAGCTGCCCGCCCGCGGTGACTTCCGCGTCCAACCGCAGTACGGCGGCACCCACGAGGCTGAGGACTTCGGCAAGGTCGTGCGGGAGATCTGCGAGGGGGCGATCGCCGTGGCCCCGGGAGATCCCGTCTACGCCCGCGTCGACGTCGTGGGCACCGAGAGCGGGCCGGCCGTGATCGAGCTCGAGCTGATCGAGCCGGCTCTCTACCTCGACACCGACCCGCGCAGCGGCGAGCGGCTGGCGGACGCCCTACTCGCGGCCCGCAACTAGGAGCGTCTGCGCGGCGAGGCCGATCGGGCCGCTCTCGTCGAACAGGACGGTGTCGGTGAGGCCGACGCCGGTCGCCTCCGGGACCGTCACCGAATCGAGGCAGACCCACTCGCCGGCCGGCATCCGGTGCAGATGGACGGTCAGATCGACGTTGATGAAGAGGTAACGCCGGTAGTCGAGGGTCGAGGAGATCCCGTTGCCGGAGTCGGCGACGATGAGGACGCGCTGCAGCGGCGAGGGATCCTCGCCGGAGACCAGCGGGTGGCGCATCCGCATCCAGACGATCCCCGGGCCCGACTCCGTGAAGGAGCCCTCGGCGAACCGGTACTCCATCCCCGTGTGGTAGCCGACCTCGTATCCGGTCGGGAAGAACTCGTCGGCCTCGGGGAGCCCTTCGGGAGGTGGCGGCGCAGGTCGATCGCGGATGGGCAGGGGACCGGGTAGCTCGACCTCCCGCCGCAGCAGGCGCCAGGCCCGGGCGCGGACGAGCGGTCGCCCCGCGCCGTCGCTCAGGGTCGCCTCGACCATGTCGACCCGGCGCCCCGGTCTGACGACCTTGGCCTCGACGCGCATCGGCCCGATCGGGACCGGCGCGAGGATCTCGAAGGTGACGCGCCCGACGATCCGGTCGTCCGGCGCGACGCCGACGCCGGGTAGGCGCTCGATCTCACGACCGAGCAGGGCGGCGGGCGGGCCCGCGTGCTGGCTGGCTCCGTCCCACGGGCCGCGGGTCAGCTCGGTCGCCGTGAAACCGCCCGCGGCGGGCTCATAGAAGGCGGAATTTGCGGACGTATGACCGGAGATCGGATTTGGCGACACCGGGCGGCAGTATTCTCGATGAGCCCGTTCGAAGGCCCTTCGAGTGGGTATGCAACCGCGGAGTAGTCATGGACAAGGTCGAAAAGACAGACGAGGAGTGGCGCGCCCAGCTCACTCCCGAGCAGTACGAGATCACCCGCAACCACGGGACCGAGCGTCCCTTCACCGGCAAGTACGTCGACACGAAGGACGACGGGACCTATTGCTGCGTCGCCTGCGGCAACGAGCTGTTCAGCTCCGACACCAAGTTCGACTCCGGCACCGGCTGGCCGAGCTTCTGGGAGCCGGCGGAGAACGATGCGATCGAGCTCCGCCCCGACAACAGCCTGTTCATGAAGCGCACCGAAGTGGTCTGCGCACGATGCGGATCGCACCTGGGTCACGTCTTCGAGGACGGCCCGGCCCCCACGGGCCAGCGCTTCTGCATCAACTCTTGTGCCCTGGAGCTCGACTCCGAGGGCCCCCAAAGCTCCTGACCAGGAGAGGGACCCAAGTCGGTGGTGTGGGAACGGCACACCATCGCTTGGCCCTGCGCGATTGCCGACGTTTCGCGCCCTTGTTTCCACGCAGCCACGCAGCGATACTCGGGGCCATGAGGGGACTCAAGAGGGGATTGCTGCTCGCCGGACTCGTCATCGGCGGGATCGGGCCATCGGCCGCGTCCGCGGCCGATCTCCAGCCGGCTGACCCACCGCTGAGCATCCAGGTGGGTCGTGCGATCTCGTTCGGCGCCATCGCTCCGGAGCACGTCGCCGGCAAGTCGTTCACCCGGCTGCACCAGATGGGCAACTACGGCCTCACCGGAATCGCCGGCGAGAAGGGCGAGGGCTACATGCTCGTCTTCCGCGGCGGGCCGGGTAACTGAGCCGAACTTCGCCCGGCTGACGTCAGCCCAGCTTGGCCGGGGCGCCGTTGTCCACCAGGACCTGGGGGATCGAGATCGAGCCGTCCTCTTCCTGGCGGTTCTCCATGATCGCGATCAGGGTGCGGCCGACGGCCACGGCGGTGCCGTTCAGGGTGTGGACCGGCTCGGGCGAGCCGCCGTCGGCGGGGCGGAAGCGGCAGCCCATGCGGCGGGCCTGGTAGTCGGTCGTGTTGGAGGTTGAGGTGAGCTCGCGGTACTTGGCCTGGCTCGGGATCCACGCCTCGCAGTCGAATTTGCGGGCGGCGGGGGCACCCAGATCGCCGACCGGGATGTCCACGACCCGATAGGGGATCTCGAGGCCCGAGAGGATCCGTTCCTCCGTGGCGAGCAGGCGCTCGTGCTCGTCCCTGGCCATCGATGGCTCGACGAACGAGAACATCTCGACCTTGTCGAACTGGTGGACGCGGAAGATGCCGCGGGTGTCCTTGCCGGCGGCGCCTGCCTCGCGGCGGAAGCAGGTGGAGATGCCGGCGTAGCGGATCGGCAGGGCGTCGGCGTCGAGGATCTCGTCGGCATGGAGGGCGGCGAGGGCGACCTCCGAGGTGCCGACCAGGAACAGCTCGTCCTTCTCGACCTCGTAGATCATCTCCCGCTCGCCGGGGAAGAAGCCGGTGCCGTAGAGCGGGCCCTCGCGGACCAGGACGGGCGGCACGACGGGGGTGAAGCCCTCCTCTCCGACCAGGCCCACGGCGTAGCGGATCAGCGCCAGCTCGACGAGGACGAGATCGCCCATCAGGTAGGCGAAGCGGGAGCCGGAGGCGGCGGCGGCCTTCTCGGTCTCGATCAGACCGAGCGCGCGGGCGAGGTCGAGATGGTCGCGGACGTCGAACCCGAACTCGGGGCGATCGCCGACCTCGCGCATGACGACGGCGTCCTCGTCGGTGTCGCCGTCGGGCGCCTCGGGGTCGGGCGGGTTCGGGATCGTCGCGGCGAGCTGGTCGCGCTCGGCCTCGACGTTCTCCAGCTCGGATTCGAGCTCCTTGATCCGCGCCGAGACCTCGCGCATCGCGGCGATCGCATCTTCGGCGCTTCCTCCCTCCCGTTTGGCTGCGCCGATCGCGTCGGAGGCGGCGTTCCGCTCGGCCCGCAGGCCCTCGACCTGAGGCAGCAGCTCACGCCTGCGTGCGTCCAGCTCGAGCAGGCGATCGAGATCGTCGGCGGCGCCGACGCGGGCGAGCGCCTCCCTGGTGGGCGCCGGGTCCTCGCGGATGCGCCTTAGGTCGAGCAGCGGACCGGGCTAGTTGGTCGAGCCGGAGCCGGAAGAACCGGTGGCGCCGGACGAGCCTGCGGCCGAGGGCCGCGGCGAATCCTCGACCTGGGTGCCCGAGTACTGGTCGATGAACTCGGCGACCTTCTTGGCGTCCTCGCCGGTGACGATGTTCTGCGGCATCACGGCACCGGAGGCGCCGCCGTTGTGGATCGCGAAGAGTGCATCGTTGAAGTCGATGGCGCGCTGGTCGAGGTTGGGGCCCTGGACCCTGAGCGCGCGGTTGCCGGAACCCTGGGTGCCGGCCGGCGTCAGCGTGTGGCAGCCGGCGCAGTTGGCCGCGAAGATCTGAGCACCCTCCTCCGAATCGGAGCCGGGTCCGGGAACGGAGACGCTCTCGGTGCCGCAGGCGGCCAGGACGGCAGCCGCAGCGACGATCATGATCGGGATCAGAAGTCTGCGCACGGGTCGCCATCATACTTTTCGCACGCACGTATGGCCTCCCCGGACCCAGCCCATTCCCCCGACGCACCGATCGAGCCGCGGCGGCTCCGCGATGCGATGTCCCGTTTCCCGACCGGCGTCACCGTGATCACGGCGCTCACGGAGGCGGGACCGGCGGG
>Ga0209023_10004485_pt1 | contig 15848 bp, 18 predicted proteins | sample LakOneMetagenome_FD_187468 | JGI IMG/M metagenome (GOLD analysis project Ga0209023, IMG submission 187468) | Freshwater and sediment microbial communities from Lake Erie, Canada (SPAdes) (version 2) | ecosystem: Environmental > Aquatic > Freshwater > Lentic | place: Lake Erie, Canada... | reverse complement strand
CTTGATCGCCGCGGTCGTAGCGTGCGGTCACCCCACCCCGCGGAGATCGCGATGAACAAGATCCATTCCCGCAACATGCAGCGACTGCTGCCGCTCGCCATTCTGGCAACGATGGCGTGTGCGCCTGCATTCGCGCAAAGCACCAACGCACAGGTCGAAACCCAGACCGACGCCCAGTCCAAGTCCGCGACCAACGACGCGACGCAAGCCGACCAGTCGGCGCAGGACGCATCGGTCGCCGCGAACGCAGCGGTGAAGGCGAGCATGGCGCCGGCTCCGACCGCCGATGCCGCGGCGACCGCCGCGAACCAGGCTTCGGCTGCGCAAGCCGCCGCCGTCATGGCACAACAGGCCTCGACGAATGCGCAGGCGGGCGCGGAGCAGGCCCAGGCCGCGAATGCCGTCGCGAACTACGGAGTGAACAAGGGCGATGCCTCCGCGCAGGCCAGCATGGGCGCCGCCACCGCCGCTTCGGCGGCAGGCGATGCGCAAGCCGCCGCGGCATCCGCGCAGGATGCGGCGAGCGCCGCGCAGGCTGCGATGACCCCGCCGCCGCCCCAGCCGGTAGTCGCCGCCACCAATACGCGGACCGTGGTGATTCGTTCCGTGCCGAGCGGCCAGAGCGTGACCCTGACGGTTCCCGCCAACGGCAACTGAATCACGCCACGCGATGCATCGAAACGCCCCGCGCACGCGGGGCGTTTCGTTTGCGGTTCAGAGTCCGGACGCGTGGCGCCAGAGCGCCGATGCCACTGGCGGCAACTTCCCGGCGAGGCCCAGCGCATGGCCGCGCAGCAAGGTCGGCCACAATCCGTCGCTGCTGTAGACGCGATTGATCGCATCGAACGCGTGCGCCGCGAGCGCGTTGTCGCTGTGCTGCCGACGCGCCCAGCGCTGCAGCCGGTGCGGCGAATCCCACGGGAGTTTGCGCGACCGCGCATCCGCGATCGATTCGCGCAACGCGGCCACGTCGCGCAGGCCGAGGTTCACGCCCTGCCCCGCCAGCGGATGCACGACATGCGCGGCATCGCCGGCCAACAGCACGCGACCTTTGCATTGCGATGCCGCGAGTTGCCGGCGCAACGGGAATGCCGCGCGCTTCGAGGCGACCCGCACCGCGCCGAGGCGCGCCTCGAACGCTTCCGTGAGCTCTTCGCCGAACGCGGCATCGTCGAGCGCCAGCACGCGCGCGGCTTCGTCGTTCGGCAGGCTCCATACGATGGAGCTCAGACCGTCGCCGCAGGGCAGGAACGCCAGCGGCCCGCCCGGCAGGAAACGCTGCCACGCCGTGCCTTCGTGCGGCGATGTGGTTTCGACATAGGCGACCACGCCGCGCTGCGAATAATCATGCGCATCGACTTCGATGCCCGCAAGCGAGCGCAACACGGAATCGCCACCATCGGCCGCGATGGCGATGCGCGCTTCGAGCGTGCGGCCCGAGTCAAGGGCGAGGCGCACGCTGCGCTCATCCTGCGCGAGAGATTCGGCCTTCGCCGGGCACAGCACTTCGACGCCGGCGGCCGGCAACACCGACCACAACCGATCGACGAGCAGGCCGTGTTCGACAATCCAGCCGAGTTCGCGCCGGCCCAGCGCATCGGCATCGATGGCGAGTTCGCCGCCACCGCCGGCATCCCACACGCGCATGCGTCGGTAGGGTTGCGCACGCGATTCGCGAATCGGCTTCCACGCGTCGAGCGCATCGAGCAGCGCGGCGTTGTCCGGCGCGAACGCGTACACGCGCAGGTCGCGTTGCGCCGCATTCCAGCGTGGCGGCTCGCGCGCTTCGACCAATACGACATCGAGGCCGAGCTTCGCCAGCGCCAGCGCGCAAGCCGCGCCGACCACGCCGCCGCCGACCACCACCGCATCGCGCAGGCCGCGCTTCATGCGCGGCCCCTGCACAGCGCCGGCACATCGCCGCGATAACCCATCGCGCCGCCGACCAGCCGCGCCTGCAGCGAGGGCGAACGGTCGGCCGCGAACCAGCCCAGCGTGCGCAATGCGGACAAGCCCTGGTTCGCGGTGAAGCGCGCGAGCCCGTCGGAGAACGCGAGCGTGCGTTCGCGATCCTCGCGCCGGCGTTGCGCATGCCGTTCGAGCAAGCCATCGGCGATGGCGGCGATGCCTTCGGCTTCGAGCATTTCCGCCAGCGTCAACGCATCGCGCAAGCCGAGGTTGAAACCCTGCGCGCCGACCGGGTGCAGGCTTTGCGCCGCATTGCCGACCAGCACCGCACGCGGGGCATGCAAGGCATCGGCAACGACGCGCTGCGCCGGATATGCGCTGCGCGGGCCGATCTCGAGGAACCGCCCCGCGCGCCAGCCGAAGGCGTGCTGCACGCGCGCGAGGAAGGCCGCGCTGTCCAGCGAAGCGACTTCGTCGGCCTCGTGTTCCGCGACCGCGTGCACGAGGCCGTAGTGGCGATCGGCGCGCGGCAGCAATGCGGTTGGCCCGTGGTCGCCGAATCGCTCGTAGGCGGTGCCGTCCGGCGCACGTTCGCTGCGCAGGCGCGCGACGAACAGGCGCTGGCCGTAATCATGGCGCTGCGCGGCGATGCCGAGCGCGGCGCGCACGGCGCTGTCGGCGCCATCCGCGGCGACCAGCAGGCGCGTGGAAAGCGTGCGTTCACCGGAGTCGTCAACGATGCGGATCCGACGCCATTCGTCATCGGCTTCGCCGAGGCCGAGGAAGCGCGCGGGTCGATGGCGAGCCAGATTCGACAATGCCTGCAGTCGCGCTTCCAGCGCATCGCCGAGGTCGCGCGCGACGACCACGCGGCCGAAAACCTCGCGACCGTAGTCTTCCGCGCGCAGCAGCACCCGCCCGAAGTCCCCGCTGCGGCTGACGTGGATGCGGCGGATCTCGCCAGTGGGCGCGCGCAACGCCGGCAGCACGCCGAGTGCATCGAGCGCGTTGACGCTGGCTTCGGCCAGGCTGAGGTTGCGCTGGTCGAACACCTCCGGCAGGCGCGCGGCCGGCGTGGCCTCGACCATGGCCACGTCGAGGCCGCTGCGTTCCAGCGCCAGCGCAAGGCTGGCGCCGACCAGTCCGCCGCCGACGATGACGACGTCGTGGCTGCCGGCGATGGCGGGGTCGGGCGTGGGCATTGCGTTATGCTAGCGGTTCCCGCAGAACCGACGCGCACGACGATGAATCGCCCCGCCTCCAATGCCATTTTCGCCCCGGGCCCGCTGCTGCTGGCCGCGCTGATCTTCGTCGCCGCGCTGACGCGCCTGCTGCCGCATCCGCCGAATTTCTCGCCGGTCGAGGCCATCGCGCTGTTCGGTGGTGCGTACTTCGCCTCGCGCAAGTGGGCGCTGCTGGTGCCGCTGGCGGCCCTGCTGGTGTCCGACCTCGTGCTCGGCGCGATGAACGGCGGCACCTACCTGCAGTACTTCACCACCGCGACCTACCTGCCCAGCCTGCTCGCGATCTACGCCTGCGTGGCGCTGTGCAGCCTGCTCGGCTTCGGCCTGCGCGGCCGCGTGAACGGCACCCGCGTGCTCGGCTACTCGCTGGCCGGTTCGGTACTGTTCTTCGTGCTCAGCAACTTTGCCACGTGGTTGACCGCGATCGTGGTGCCGGGCTATCCGGCCTGCAACGCAGGACTGGCGGCGTGCTACGTCGCCGGCATCCCGTTCTTCCAGTGGACCGTGCTCGGCACGCTGTTCTACTCGGCGCTGCTGTTCGGCGGCTTCGCCTTGCTGCGCCGGAAGCTGCCGGCGCTGCGTCCGCAGACGGTTTGACCCTTTCCCGGCCTGCGGCCACCCTCTCCCGCGAGGGGAGAGGGAAAAGCACAGATGGGTAATCGCCTTTCCAAGATCTACACCAGGACCGGCGACGACGGCACCACCGGCTTGGGCGACGGCACGCGCGTGGCCAAGGATTCCGCGCGCGTCGCGGCCTACGGCACGGTGGACGAAGCGAATTCCGCGATCGGCGTCTTGCTCGCCGCGGCATTGCCGGAATCGATCCGCGATCAGCTCGTTTCGATCCAGCACCAGATGTTCGATCTCGGTGGCGAACTGTGCATCCCCGGCCACGCGGCGATCGACGACGCCGACGTGGAACGGCTGGAGCAGTGGCTGGACGCGCACAACGCCGGTCTTCCCGCGCTCAAGGATTTCATCCTGCCCGGTGGCGGCGAAGCCGCGGCGCGTTGCCACCTCGCGCGCACCATCGTGCGCCGCGCCGAACGCGAGGCGGTGACGCTGTCGCACCACGATGCGGTGCGTCCGCAGGCGATCCGCTACCTCAACCGACTCTCCGATTTGTTGTTCGTGCTGGCGCGCGTGCTGGCGCGTGCGAATGGACAAGGCGAAATCCTGTGGAATCACGAGCGCCGGCGTTGAGTGGCGTCGAGCTGCGGCTGTACACGCATCCTGCGTGCCTGGCGCACGACACCGGCGAGGGACACCCCGAACGCCCCGCGCGCCTGGCCGCCGTCCTCGACGCGCTCGCCGCGCGCTTTCCCGATCTGATCCCGCACCAAGCGCCGCGCGCGGAACGCGACGCGCTGCTGCGCGTGCATGCACCCGGGTTGCTCGCGTCCGTGCTGGAAACGCAGCCCGACGCCGACCTGCACTGGCTCGATGCCGATACCGCGCTCTCTGCCGGCAGCGCCGAGGCCGCGTTGCGCGCGGCCGGCGCCGCGGTCGCGGCGACCGACTGGGTACTTGGTGGCGAACGGCGACGCGCGTTCTGCGCGGTGCGCCCGCCCGGCCACCACGCAGAACCGGCGACAGCGATGGGTTTCTGCCTGTTCGACAACATCGCGGTCGCCGCAGCGCATGCGTTCGCGGCGCACGAACTCGAGCGCATCGCCATCGCCGATTTCGACGTGCACCACGGCAACGGCACGCAGGCGATCTTCGAACGCGAACCTCGGCTGCTGTTCGTCGACAGCCACCAGATGCCGCTCTATCCGGGCAGCGGCGCCGCCGCCGAAACCGGCGTCGGCAACATCGCCAACGCGCCTTACCCGCCACTGAGCAATGGCGCGGACGTGCGCGCGCTGTGGCGCGACGCGCTATTGCCGCGACTGGATACATTCGCGCCGCAGCTGCTGCTGGTGTCCGCAGGCTTCGACGCACACCGCGACGATCCGCTCGCGCAGGGACTGCTCGATGCGGAGGATTTCGCCTGGATCACGGGCGAACTGGTCGAAATCGCGGAACGCCATGCGCGCGGGCGCATCGTGTCCACGCTCGAAGGCGGCTACGACCTCGCCGCGCTCGCCGCCAGCGCGGTCGCCCACGTCGGTGCCTTGCGCGGCTGATCCGTGATCAGCCCGCGCCGTCGGCTTCGAAATCCAGCGCCGCGGAATTGATGCAGTAGCGCTGGCCGGTCGGCGCCGGGCCGTCGGGAAACAGGTGCCTGAGGTGCGACTCGCATCGCGCGCAGCGCACTTCGATGCGGTGCATGCCATGGCTGTCGTCGGCGTGCTCGCTGACCGCGCCTTCGGCGGCGGGCCGGGTGTAGCTGGGCCAGCCGGTGCCGGAATCGAACTTGCTGGCCGAATCGAACAGCGGCTTGCCGCAGGCCGCGCAGCGGTACTGCCCGGACTGCATGTGGTTCCACCAGCGCCCGGTGAACGGCAGTTCGGTGGCGGAATAGCGGCAGACGGCGTATTGCTCGGGCGAAAGCTGCTCACGCCATTCATCGTCGCTGCGGTGGATCGGGGCATTGGCCATGGGTTACTCCTGAATGGGCCCACGCCCCGACATGGCAACCGCGTTGCCCGAGTGCAAGGGTTCCGGCAAGCTAACGACCGTTTTCCGCCGCCGGATGGAACGCGTGCGCCGAAGCCTTCGCCTGCTCCCCCTGCCGCTGCTCATCGCGGCCTGCCTGCCCGCATGGGCCGACGACGACATGCCGCCCAACTGGAGCCAGTGCCCGGTCCAGGACGCGGTTCCAGCCTTCCCCGAGATCCCGCATGCCCCTGCCGGCAACGGGGTTGATACCCAGGACAACGCCGCCGTCGCCGGCCAGCCCGGAACCGATACGGCCCCCAATGACGGCAACGGCTCCGCCTCGGGAACATCCCCCGTCGCGGACACCGGTACGCCCGCGACGCCTGCCGCCGGCGAAACAGCACCTGTACCGAAACTGTCCCGGGAGCAGCGCATTGAACTTCCCACCGACATCATCGGCGACCAGATCTCCGGCATCGAAGGCAGCGATACCACCGTCAACGGCCATGTCGCCCTGACCCGCGGCGACCAATTCCTGGGAACGGATTCACTGACTTCGAATAGCACCACCGGCAACTACGAGGCCGCCGGCAGCGTGCGTTACCAGGATTCCGGCATCCGGCTGGTCGCCGCCAGCGCCAAGGGCAACCTGGACCAGGACACCCACCGACTCGAAGACGTGCGTTACCAGCTGATCTCGCGCCGCGGCAACGGCGGCGCCGAAAGCGCCGAGATGCACGGCAGCGACGGCAAGCTCTATGGCTCGACGTATTCCACCTGCCCGCCGGACCAGCGCCTGTGGGAACTGCGCGCCAAGCAGATCGACATCGACACCGCCGGCGGCATGGGCGTGGCCCACGACGCGACCCTGCGCGTGGGCAAGGTACCGATACTCTACGTGCCCTGGTTCACCTTCCCGATCGACAACCGCCGCCGCACCGGCCTGCTGTATCCCAGCATCGGATCGTCCGGCCGCAACGGCTTCGACTGGCGCCAGTCGATCTACTTCAACCTCGCGCCGAACTACGACCTGACCCTGACCCCGCGCTTCATGAGCCAGCGCGGCCTCCAGCTCGGCACGGAATTCCGCTACCTGCTGCCGCATGGCCGCGGGACGCTGGAAATGGACTACCTGCCCTCGGACAAGCTGACCGACCGCGACCGCGACCAGGAAATCGCGGACGGCATCCCGGCGGACAACCGCCGCGCGGAGAACCGCGGCATGTTCCGCTTCAACGGCACGCAGGATCTCTCGGACCACTGGCAGGCCCGCTCCAGCCTCGTCTGGATCAGCGATCCCCGCTATCTCGAGGATTCCAGCAACAACATCAACGGATTCACCAGCACGTTCCTCAAGAGCACGATCGGCCTCTACGGCACCGGTCGTTACTGGCAGGCCGGGATCAGCGCCGACCGGCCGACCCTCGCGGACTACACGCTGACCGATCGCAACCTCCCCTTTGGCCGCTTGCCCCGTTTGTTCGCGGAATGGGAACAGCCGTTCGACCAGCACTTCACCGCCGGCGTCGACGCGGAGCTGGTGAGGTTCCAGCACAACGATTCCGAGCTCTTCCCGGGCGGGACGCGCTTCGACCTGAAGCCCTATGTCAGCATGCCGTTCGAGGGCGACAGCTGGTTCGCGACGCCAACGCTGGCTTGGCGATATACCGGGTATCGCCTCGACCAGGCCTTGGCCGACAAGCTTGGTGGCAACACCAGCCCCAGCCGCAGCCTGCCGATCGCCAGTTTCGACGCGGGCATGTATTTCGACCGCGACACGACCGTGCGCGGGCAGGGTTTCATCCAGACGCTCGAGCCGCGAATCTACTACCTCTACGCGCCCTACCGCGACCAGAGCGACCTGCCCCTGTTCGATACCCGGGCGATGACGTTCAGCTGGGGCTCTCTGTTCCGCGACAACAGCTTCTCGGGCGCCGACCGGCAGACCAACGCCAACCAGATGACCATCGCGCTCTCGAGCCGGTTCCTGCGGCAATCCGATGGATTCGAGAAGTTGGCGGTCAACTTCGGCCAGATCCGCTATTTCGATCCGCCCAGCGTGCAATTGCTGCATGAAACCATCGTCGATCGCGTCCAGTCCCGTTGGATCGCGGATGCGACTTACGCGATCAACGACCGCTGGAGCATGAACGGTTCCTATCAATGGGACCCGAGCGACAGGCGCCAGTACCTCGCCAGCTTCAATTCGCGCTACCTGGTCGGCGACGCAGGCGTCGTCAACCTGGGTTACCGCTATCGTCGCAACGTACTCGAACAGGCCGACGTCTCGTTCCTGTACCCGATCAATGCCGCCTGGAGCATCGTCGGGCGCTACTACTATTCGTTCTATCGCAACCAGGCGACCGGCGACGAACCCGGCCTGCTGGAAGGCATCGCCGGCGTGCAGTGGGACAGTTGCTGCCTCGCGGTGCGCGTGGTGGGTCGGCGCTACGTGCGCAACCGTACCGGCGAGATGAACAACGCCATCCAGTTCGAAGTCGAATTGAAGGGCCTCGGCTCCGCCGGCTCGGACACGAGGTCGCGCCTGCGTCGTGCTATCCTCGGTTACGACCGGGACGACCTCTATGTGATCCCGCCCGCTTCCGTCAGCGTCGACAACGACGCCACCGACGACGACTCCCCCGACACCCTGCCATGAAGACACTGCTCGCCAGCCTGCTCGCCGCCTGCCTGTTCGCCGGGAGTGCGTTCGCGCAATCCACGCAGCCCATCGACCGCATCGTCGCGGTGGTCAACGACGACGTGGTCCTGCAGAGCGAGCTCGATCGCGCCACGCACAACGTGATGGCGCAATACAGCAAGCAACCCAACGGCCAGTTGCCGCCGGCCGACATCCTGCGCAAGCAGGTACTGGAGCGCCTGGTCATGGTTCGGCTACAGGTCGCCCAGGCCTCGCAGCAGGGCATACGGGTGAGCGACCAGGACGTCGACGCCGCCCTCGGCAATGTCGCCAACCAGAACCGCATGACCCCGGACCAGTTGCGCGCGAACCTCGCGCACGATGGCGTCGATTTCGCGGATTTCCGCGATTCGCTGCGCGACGAAATTGCGGTCCAGCGGCTGCGCCAGCGCTATGCGCAGACCAGCATCAGCGTCAGCGATGCGGAAGTGGATGCCGCGATGTCGGCGCAGGCCAACGGTACGCAATACCACCTCGCGCACATCCTCGTCGCCCTGCCCGAGAACCCGACGCCAGAACAGATCGCCGTCGCTCAGAAGAAGATCGAGGGCGTGAAGGACCTGGTCGAAAAGGGAGAAATGGATTTCGCCACTGCGGCCGCCCGCTATTCCGATAGCCAGAACGCGTTGGAGGGAGGCGACCTCGGCTGGCGTAGCAGCGACGAAATCCCGACCTCGTTCGCGAACATGATCAGCAACATGCACACCGGGCAAATCCTCGGTCCGATCCGTGGGGCCAGCGGTTTCCAGTTGGTCCAATTGGTCGAAACGCGTTCTGCGGCCGAGGCGCCGGCCAATGCACAGATGGCGACCCAGTACCAGGCCCGCCACATCCTCGTGCGCGTGGGCGACAAGACCAGCGACGCGGACGCGAAGGCGAAGATCGACACCTTGCGCGCGCGCATCGCCGGTGGCGCCGATTTCGCCGAAGTCGCGCGAGAGAACTCCGAAGACCTGAACACCAAATCCAGTGGTGGCGACCTCGGCTGGTTCAATACCGACGCCTATGGCGCCGATTTCGGAGCGCAACTCGCCGCGTTGCAGGATGGCCAGGTCTCCGCGCCGTTCAAGACCCAGGCCGGCTGGCACATCGTCCAGCGCATCGGCACGCGACAGACGAACGCCACCGATGAAAACCGGCGCTCGCAGATCCGCGAAGCAATCGGCCAGCGCAAGCTCGAAGAGTCCTGGAGCCGCTACCTGCAGCAGTTGCGCGGCGAAGCCTACATCGACATCCGCCCGGCCGACGTCGCCACGACGACCCAAAGCGGCGGCTGAAATGCGCCGTCCGCGGCTGGCGCTGGTTCCGGGTGAACCGGCCGGCGTCGGTCCGGAACTCTGCACGCGCATCCTCGCGGGCACGCATCCCGCCGACCTCGTGGTCTACGGCGATACGGACGTATTGCGCGACTGCGCTTCCCGGCTCGGCATCGCGCTTCCCGCATTCGATGCGGTCGAATTCCCGAGCGCGGCGGCGACCACGCCCGGCCAGCCGGACCCGCGCAACGCCGTGGCGGTGATCGCCGCGCTCGAAGCCGCCGCTCGCGACTGCCTCGAAGGCCGCATCGACGGCCTCGTCACCGGCCCGGTGCACAAGGCCAGCGTGAATGCCGCCGGCATCGCCTACACCGGCACCACCGAACTGCTCGCGAAGCAATCCAGGCGAGACGTCGTGATGATGCTGGCGCGACCCGGGCTTCGCGTCGCCCTGGCGACCACGCATCTTCCGCTGCGCGCGGTGCCCGACGCGATCACGCCGGCATCGCTGGAGACCACCCTGCGCGTGCTGCACGCGGCGCTGCGCGAGGACTTCGGCATTGCATCGCCAATCGTCGCGGTGCTCGGCCTCAACCCGCACGCAGGCGAGGACGGCGTGCTCGGGCACGAGGAAATCGAAACCATCGCGCCGGTGCTGGCCAAGCTGCGCGCGGAAGGATTCGACCTGCGCGGCCCGCTACCGGCCGACACCGCGTTCCTGCCGGCGAAATCGCGCGGATTCGACGCGGTGCTGGCGATGTACCACGACCAGGGCCTGCCGGTGCTCAAGGCCGGCGGTTTCGAACAGGCGGTGAACATCACCCTCGGCCTGCCCTACCCGCGCGTCGCGGTCGACCACGGCGCCGCGCTGGACATCGCCGGCCAGGGCATCGCCGATCCGTCCAGCCTCGTCGCCGCGATTGCCCATTGCGCGCGCATGGCCGCGCACCGGCGCGAACGGGCGGCGTGATGGACACCATCGGCTTCGACGATTTCCTGAAGGTGGAATTGCGCGTCGGCCGCGTGCTCTCGGCGGCAACCTTCGCGCAGGCGCACAAGTCGGCCTACATCCTGCAGGTGGATTTCGGCCCGGAGCTGGGCGTGCGCAAGTCCAGCGCGCAGGTCACCGTGCATTACCGCCCGGAAGAACTGGTCGGTCGGCTGGTGCTGGCGGTGGTGAATTTCCCGAACAAGCAGATCGGCCCGCTGATGTCCGAATGCCTGGTCACCGGCTTCCACGACGCCGACGGCGCGGTGGCCCTGTGCGTGCCCGACCGCGAAGTCCCGCTGGGAACGAAGCTGCTGTGAGCCGCGACACCGACCGGGATACCGACGGCTTCCGCCGCGAGGCGAAGAAGCACCTCGGGCAGAACTTCCTGCACGAAAAGGGCGTGATCGCGAAGATCGTGCACGCGATCGACCCGAAGCCGGGCGATGCCATCGTCGAGATCGGCCCGGGCCAGGGCGCACTGACCTTCCCGCTACTGGATCGCCATGGCGCGCTGACCGCGATCGAGTTCGACCGCGACCTGCACGCGCCGCTGCAGGCCGCCGCGCGCGAACACGGCGAATTGAAGCTGATCGAAGGCGACGTGCTCGGCGTGGACTTCACCGCGCTGGCGGCGGAACTCGGCGTCGGGAAGATCCGCCTGGTCGGCAACCTGCCCTACAACCTCAGCTCGCCGATCCTGTTCCATGCACTGGACCATGCCGCCGCGATCCGCGACATGCACTTCATGCTGCAGAAGGAAGTGGTGGAGCGCATGGCCGCGCCGCCCGGCAACAAGGTCTACGGCCGCCTCAGCGTGATGCTGCAGGCCTATTGCGCGGTGACGCCGCTGTTCACCGTGCCGCCGGGCGCGTTCCGGCCCGCGCCGAAGGTGGATTCCGCGGTGGTGCGGCTGGTGCCGCGCGCGCTCGATGCCATCGGCATCGACGACCGCGACCGTTTCGCCGCCATCGTCCGCGCCGCCTTCGGCCAGCGCCGCAAGACCCTGCGCAATGCGCTTTCCGGCACCGTCGACGCCGACGCCATCGCCGCCGCGGGGCTGGATCCAGGCGCGCGCGCCGAACGCCTGTCGGTCGCCGATTTCGTCCGCCTCGCCAACTTCGCCACGGCGTAAACACCGCCTTCGCCCGGCGCGCTTACACTAGGCGCATGGACGAGCATTCCGATTACGCGCTGGAAATCAGCGTCGCCACGCAGTTCCTCGACGAGCAATCCGATCCCGACGGCGAACGCTACGTGTTCGCCTACACCATCCGCATCCGCAACCTCGGCCGGCTGCCGGCGCAGCTGCTCGACCGCCACTGGGTCATCACCGACGGCAACGGCAAGGTCGAGGAAGTGCGCGGCGAAGGCGTGGTCGGCGAACAGCCGCGGCTGGAACCGGGCGAAGCCTTCACCTACACCTCGGGCGCGGTGCTGGAAACCGCGGTCGGCACCATGCAGGGCAGCTACCACATGTCCGGCGACGACGGCACCGAATTCGACGCGCCGATCCCGGCCTTCACCCTGGCCGTGCCGCGCACCCTGCACTGATGGCGACCTGGGCCATTGGCGACCTGCAGGGCTGCCTCGATCCCACCCGGCGCCTGCTCGACGCGATCGGCTTCGATCCGGCGAGCGATCGGCTTTGGTTCTGCGGTGACCTGGTGAACCGCGGCGGCGAATCGCTGCAGACGCTGCGGCTGGTGCACTCCCTGCGCGAACGTTGCGTGGTCACGCTCGGCAACCACGACTTGTCGCTGCTGGCCATCGCCGAACGCGAGCCGGACGAACAGCGCAAGGTCAACCCGGACCTTCAGGCAGTGCTGTTCGCCGAGGACCGCGACGAATTGCTCGACTGGCTGCGCACGCAGCCGCTGCTGCACGCCGACCGCGAACTCGGCTGGGCGATGGTGCACGCCGGTCTGGCGCCGAAATGGACCCTGTCGATGGCCGAACGCCACGCGCGCGAGGTCGAAACACGCCTGCGCGGCGAAGACCGGCGCAAGCTGCTGCGCAACATGTACGGCGACGACCCGATGTGGTCGCCGCGGCTCACGGGCAACGAACGCGACCGCGCGATCATCAACGTGTTCACGCGCATGCGTTACTGCAGTCCACGCGGGCGCATCGACTTCGAGGAAAAAGGCCCGCCCGGCACGCAGCAGCCCGGGCTCTACCCCTGGTACGAAGTGCCCGGCCGCGCCGAACGCGATCTCCGTATCGTCTGCGGCCACTGGAGCGCGCTCGGCCTGTTCATCGGCCACGGCGTGCACGCCATCGATACCGGCGCGGTCTGGGGCGGCAAGCTCACCGCGCTACGGCTCGACGGCGAGGAATTGCGCGTGGTGCAGGTGCCGGGCCGCGACGTGCCCGCGATGCCGCCCAAGCCGAAGAAATCGCAGGGACGCCGGCGTCAGCGCCGCAGGCGTTCGTAGTCGGCGAACTCGAACGCGAATTCGTTGCGCGCGTCGGCCGGATGCGCTTCGCGCGATGTTTCGCGCCATTCGTCCGGATCGAAGCGCGGGAAGAATGCGTCCGCGCCTTCGACCGTGGCATCGACCCAGGTCAGGTGCATGCGCGTCGCCAGCGGCAACGCGAGCGAAAATACCTCGCCGCCGCCGATCACGCACAGTTCCCCGGATTCTTCCAATCCGGCGACGAACAGCGCTTCCTCCAGCGTCGCCACCGATTGCATGCCATCGAACGGCACGCGACCGGAACGCGTGAGCACGAGGTTCAATCGTCCCGGCAGCGCGCGCCCCAGCGATTCCGCGGTCTTGCGCCCCATCAGCAGCGGCTTGCTCAGGGTCAGCGCCTTGAAGTGCTTCAAATCGTCCGACAGATGCCACGGCAGGGCATTGCCCTTGCCGATGGCGAAGTCGCGGTCGAGCGCTGCGACCAGCGATACGATCACACCGCCACCGGCGCCTTGATCGCCGGCCATGGATCGTAGCCTTCGATCGCGATGTCGTCGTAGCTGAAACCGAAGATATCGGTCACGTCCGGATTCAACTTCAATGTCGGCAGCGTGCGCGGCGTACGCGACAACTGTTCGCGCGCCTGTTCCACGTGGTTCGAATACAGGTGCGCGTCGCCGAGCGTGTGCACGAAATCGCCGACACCGAGCCCGCAGGCCTGCGCCACCATGTGCGTGAGCAGCGCGTAGCTGGCGATGTTGAACGGCACGCCGAGGAAGATGTCGCCGCTGCGCTGGTACAGCTGGCAGCTCAGTTTTCCGTTCGCCACGTAGAACTGGAACAGCGTGTGGCAAGGCATCAGCGCCATCTTCGGCAGGTCGGCGACATTCCACGCGCTGACGATCAGGCGCCGCGAATCCGGGTTGCGCTTGATCTCGCGCACCAGCCATTCGATCTGGTCGATGGTCTCGCCGCCGCCGCCTTCCCAGCTGCGCCACTGCTTGCCGTACACCGGGCCGAGTTCGCCGCGCTCGTCGGCCCATTCGTCCCAAATCGAGACCTTGTTGTCGCGCAGGTAGGCAACATTCGTGCTGCCCTGCAGGAACCACAGCAGCTCGTGCACGATCGAGCGCAGGTGCAGCTTCTTGGTCGTGACCAGCGGGAAGCCTTCGCCGAGATCGAAGCGCATCTGCCAGCCGAACACGCTACGGGTGCCGGTGCCGGTGCGGTCGGCTTTCTCCGCCCCGTGTTCCAGCACGTGTTGCAGCAGTTCCAGGTACTGCTTCATTGCGGCGAGGCCTCGACGACAGGCTGCGGCTGCAACGTCGGCGAACGCCGCGACAGCCACAGCCAGAACAGGCCGAACGCGATCAGCGGCATTTGCAGCAGCTGGCCCATGGTCAGCCAACCGAACGCGAGGTAGCCGAGCTGCGCATCCGGCACGCGCACGAATTCCACCGCGCAACGGAACACGCCGTACAGCAGCGCGAACCAGCCGGCGACGGCATAGCGCGGGCGCGGTTTGGCCGAGTACCACCACAGGAACGCGAACAGCGCCAAGCCTTCGAGCCCGGCCTGGTAGAGCTGCGACGGATGGCGCAGGAACGGATTCAACACGCCCGCATCGAACTGCGCGCGCAACGCGGTCGCGTCCATCGACGAAAACGGCGATGGCAACGACGCCGGGAACACCACACCCCAGTCGCCGCCCGTGGGCTTGCCCCACAACTCGCCGTTGATGAAATTGCCGAGGCGGCCGAAACCGAGTCCGGGCGGGACCAGCGGCGTGATGAAATCGACCACGTCGAACACATGCAATCGATGCCTGCGCGCCCACCACCAGACCGCGACCAGCACGCCGAGCAGGCCACCGTTGAAGCTCATGCCGCCCTTCCAGATCTGCAGCACCTGCAGCGGATCGGCGATGTAGGTCTTGAGGTCGTAGAACAGGATGTAGCCGATGCGGCCGCCAAGCACGACGCCGAGCATGCAGTAGAACATCAGGTCGCCGAAGCCGGTTTCGTCCACGCCCGGCAGGCGCCCGGCGCGGATGCGGCGTCGACCCAGCCACCACGCGACCAGGAAACCGAGCAGGTACATGATCCCGTACCAGTGCACCTGCAGCGGGCCGAGCCCGAAGGCGATGGGATCGATCTGGTGCAGGTAGCGCATCGGCACTCGCATTCGGCGTCGGAACCGCTATTTTGCCGGACGCGACGACGACGTGCCTTCAATCCAGCAAACGCGGCATGTCCGGCAGTTCGTTTTCGTCGGCAACCCCCGGCTGCTGCGGGAAATGCGCGGCCAGCAGGTCGGAAATCGCGGCCACGCCGGCCAGCGCCGCGTCCTCGGGATCGCCGGCCTTGAGGCGTTCTTCCATCAGCTGGCAGGCGCCGCGCCACTGCTCGGCGCTGACCAGGCCCGCCAGGCCACGGTCGGCGACGATCTCGATCCGCCGGTCGGCGAGCAGCAAGTAGACCAGCACGCCGTTGTTCGCCTGCGTGTCCCAGACCCGCAGTTGCGCGAACACGTGCAGCGCGCGGGCGCGCGCGTCGATGCCGCGCAGCACCGCCAGCGGCGGCAACGAGGCCTCGACCGCGAAGCAGATTTCGCCGGTATGGCGCTGCTCGGCGGCATGCACCGCGTCGGCGATGCGGTGCAGGCTGTCCTCCGGGTACACCGACCGGGACGAACGCGCGAACAGGTGGCGTAGCAGGCGCATCACCAGCTCCCGGAGGCGCCGCCGCCCCCGCTCATGCCGCCGCCACCGGACCAGCCGCCCCCGCC